>NICF_comb_assmDRAFT_10000454_pt1 | contig 35023 bp, 28 predicted proteins | sample NewIslPassag4_SG_FD_11279 | JGI IMG/M metagenome (IMG submission 11279)
CCCCCGCCGGCGCCGCCACCGTCGCCCCCGCAACGCCCGGTCCGGGCCGCGAGGCCGGCACGGCTTGCGGCGAGGGCGGCGGGTTCCGGCCGGGTGCGCCGGCGGGCCCGCGTGCTGAGGACGCCCCGGGCGTCGCGTGCCGCCGCCCCGGGGAAGTCCGGACGAGTGGCGGTTCGGGGGGCTCGGAAGGCCCTGCCTGCCAGACCGCGAGCAGTCGGCGTGCGGGCGGGCGCGCCCCGCGCCCCTCGGAGGAGGTGAACCCCATGGCGTGCGACGCGGCCACCCCCCGCTGCGAAGCGGCGCAGAACAAGGTCCACGACACGCCGCCCTGCTGCCTGGAGCACCTGCAGGCAGTCCTCGGGCGGACGGTGGAGTTGATGGAAGCTCACGGGATCCGGTACTGGGCCGACGGGGGAACCCTTTTGGGCGCGGTTCGCGAACAGGCGGTGATCCCATGGGACAACGACGCCGACTTGGGCGTCCTGGCGCGTGACGTGCCCCGGATCCAGGAGCTGGGCCCGGCACTCGGGGCCCACGGCTTCGTACTGCGCACCCTATGCGGGGGCACGCTGCTGCGGGTTGAGTACAGCCCGGTCAACGACATGGGCGTGGACATCTACCCGTGGGCCGAGGACGGTGACCAGCTGGTCCATCCCTTCAAAGGACGCATGCCCCGGGAGTGGCTCTGGCCCATGTCCAGGGTGCGTCTGGGGGACATGGAATTGGCCGCACCCGGCGCATGCGAGCGCTGGCTGGCCGCTCGCTACGGCCCAGGCTGGCAGGAGCCCCAACGGGGCGTGCCTCACCGGCGGGGTGTCCTGGTGCTGGCCGACCCGCCGGGCACCCCGCGCCGCCAAAGCCGCGGGCGGACTGTGCGGCGCGGCCGGGGACGCTTGGGTGCGGGTGCTCGCCGGCGGCGGTTGGGAAGTTGGCGGCGCGGGCGGCGCTGGGCAACGGGCCTGTGGCGGCGCCGGCCCGCTGCCTACCGGGCTGGCGTGCGCCCTCGGGCGCCGGGCCGCTGGAGGAGTTGACGGTCGGTGCGCATCCTCTACCTGTCCTGCCACAGCGCTTTGGAATACGACGAACTGCGCCTGTTCGCGGAGCTGGGGCACCAAGTGTTTGCCCTGGGCGCGTATCTCAATCCCCACGCTCCGCTGGACTCGGTGCGCCCGCCGCTCGCGCTGCCGCGCTATCCGGTGCTGGAGGCCATCGCCGCGCGGTGCTCCCCCGCCCGGCTGGACCGGCGCCTGGTGGCGTGGGCCGACGTGATCATGGTCATGCATATTCCCCATTGGATCACCAACAACTGGCATCTCTTTCACGGCAAACGGGTGGTGTGGCGGAGTATCGGCCAGTCAACGCCGGCGGTCGAGGACGCGCTGCGGCCGTACCGGCGCATGGGGCTGGAGGTGGTGCGCCATTCACCCCGGGAACTCCTCATCCCCCGCAACATCGGTGCGGACGCGGTGATCCGGTTTTACAAGGACCCTGACGAGTTTACCGGCTGGACGGGCCACACGGATGAGGTCATCACCCTCAACCAGAGCATGCCGGTGCGAGCCGCGGCCTGCAACTTCGCCGCCTTTGTCACCCTGGCGCACGGCTTTCACGCGCACGTCTACGGGCGGGGCAACGAGGCGGCCGGAGCGTGGAACGGCGGACCGTTGACCTACGATCAACTGAAACAGAAGCTGCGGGACGCCCGGGTCTACATTCATACAGGCACGAAACCGGCCTGCTACACGCTGGGGTTGGTCGAGGCCATGATGACCGGCATTCCCGTGGTGGCCCTCGGGCCGTGCTGGGGCGACGCGGGGCTCGGTACTTACGAAGTGCACGAGATCATCCGCGATGGGGTGGATGGGTTCGTCAGCGACGACCTGGCCTACCTCAAGCAGGCCATCCAGCGGCTGCTGGAAGACGCCCAACTGGCCGCCCGGATCGGCCGGCAGGGCCGGGAACGGGCCATCGAGCTGTTTGGCAAGGCGGTGATCATGGCGCAGTGGGCCGCACTGCTCAACCGGCCCCACCCCGGTGTGCGGCTGCCGCGGCGCCGCCTGGGCCGCCGCGGGCGCCGGCTCCGGGTGCTCCGGGCACGGCGGCGCCCGGGTCTGCATGCCCGGGGCCGCCGCGGCTGGGTACGGCTTACCCGGCGGCTGCCACGGTCGTGGAGCGGGCGGGCGCTTGCGGTCCGGGTGGGCAGGCGCGGGCGCCAGCCGCGTTCCCACCGCCGGCGCTTGCGCCAGGTGCGGCTTCGCGCCAGGCGGCGCGGTGGCTGATTGACGCGGCGCGGCCCGCTGGCCGTTCGCGGGCACGGGCCGCGCTATGACAACCGCGGCCTGGTCGGGCGCAAGGGTTCGCCCGTTGCGAGCACGGGCCGGGGCCCCGCCTTCCTGGTCACAGCCAGGCCCGCACCGGGGCGGCCCGGACCCACTGGGCCAAGGCGTTCACCAGCCGGGCCGCCGTGGCCGTCACGTCCCAGCGCTGCTCCACCTCAAGGCGCGCCTGCCGGCCCCGGGCCCGGGCCTCTTGGGGGTGCTCAAACACATGGCGCATGAGGGCGCGCAGGTGCTCGACGCTGGGTTTTGCCCAGCGGTGGCCCCGGTAGAACCGGTGCAGCTCCACCGGCCCCCGCACGGGCTCAAGGCCCTCGATCTCGATGAGATACGCATTGCCGGGGTGCAGGAAGTCCAACAAGCTGCTCCATGCCGTCCCGATGACGGGTTTGCCGCAGGCCATGGCCTCGAGAAACGGAAAGCCCCAGCCTTCGCCCCGGGTCGGCAGCACAAACGCGTCGCAGGCCGCATACAGCCGGGGCAAGGCGTCCTGCGGCAGGACGCGCTGGTCCAGGATGATGGGCGCGGTTTCCCCGGGCGTAAAGCCCAGGCGACGGATGAAGCGGTGCAGCTGGGCGCGGACCGCCTCCCGGGTGTGGAAGACGGGCAGCGTCTTGAGCACCAGGGTCACATCCTCCCATGGACGGAACTCGCGCACGAAGGCTTCCACCAGGATGGGCCAGCCCTTGCGCTGCTGCCAGGCGAAGTTGGCCAGAAACACAAACCCGCGGGCGCCCGGGATGGACAGCGGCGGCAAGCCGGGACGAAACCGCCGCGTGTCCACCCCGAGGGGCAGGACGCGCAGCTTCTCCGGCGGTACGCCGCTTGATGCGAACGTCTCGGCGTTGAAGCGGGAGGGCACCCAGATCTCGTCCATGCGGCGGCAGGCCTGCACCCAGTCGGGCGGCAGCCGGTCGGTTTCAAACATGGTGCGCCCGATGCGCACCGCTCCGGCAGAAAGCGGTTTAAAGTAGCAGGCGGGCAGGTGCGTGAGCTCCACCGCGGGGCGGCGGCCGGCCGGGGCGTGCAGGTCGTAAATTTCCGGCGCGAGCCGGCGCAGGAAGGCGAGACGGCGCTCCAGGCGCGGCGAAGGGGGCACGGTGCGCACGGTGAAACCGGCGGCCAGCAGGTGGTGGAGCAAGGTGCGGGCTTCGTACGTGTAACCGCTGGGAGTGTAGAACGGGCCCCGGTAAAGCACGTAGGGCGAACGCGCCGGCATGCCCGGCCGAGAGGCCATGGTGGTCGCCCAGCGGGCCTGAAGGCGCAGGTCCCACAGGGTGCGGTCCGGCGGCGGCACGCTTGTGCGCTTGGCGCGGGTGCCGCGGCTGCTGACGGCTCCGGGCATAGGCGTCCCTCCCGATTGGGGTCGCGGGCCGCAGCTTGCCCCCGGCCCACGGTTCGTTCATCGTATGAAACCGGCCTGCCCCTGCGCAAGGCCGCTGCGCGCAATTAGGAGCCGGTTCCCGCGCCCGGCGAGTCACGGCCTTCATAGAAATGGCCAGCAAAGGGAGGCTGAACGCCCGTGCCGGCTGCTGCACCGCTAGGCGGTCCCCAGGCCCGGCTGGCCGCCCCGCTGGCCATGCCTGCATCGGTTTTCCCGGTCCCGTGGTCTCTACCAAACCCCGCGTCCCGCACCGCCCCCGGCACGCGGCCGGCGGCGAGCGCGCCCAGGGCGCGGTTCCCGGATGCGCCGGCTTTGCCCACCGCCACACTGCGGCGCTGGCCCGAAGACGGTGTGGCCGTCGCCGCCTTGAGCCCGTCGCTGTGCGCTGCGCTGGCGCTGCCCGCCGCTGGCGCCTTGCGCCTGCGGGCCGGCCGGCGAATCGTTTGGGCCCGCCTCCTCCCCCTTGGGCGGCCGGACGCACCGGACGGTGTCCTCTGCCTATCCGCTGACCTGATGCGGTTGCTGTGTTTGCGGGACGGCATGCGGTTGTCGGTGCGGCGGGAGATCGCAAGGGACGGGGAGGTCGGTCTGGCTCTGGGCCCGTTCGTGGGCATCCTGGCCCGCGCTCCGGGCCCGCTTTTGCGCCCGTACCTGGCCGCGGCCGCGGACCAAGGGGTTGCCGCATTTGTGTTTCGGGGCGCCGACGTCCGCTGGCGCGACCGCACCGTCGTCGGCTGGCTGCTGGTGGGGGGGCGGTGGCGGCGCGGGCGGTGCCCGTTGCCGGACGTCGTGTACGACCGCACCATCGGACGCTGGCGCGAGGAGCGCCGCGGGGTGCTCCTCGCGCGCCTGCGGCGCTGGGGGACCGCCGTGTTCAACGGGCCGGTCGGCTACAAGTGGCACATCCACCGGTTGCTGGCGGCCCACCTGCCCCTGCAGGCCCACCTCCCCGTGACGCGGCGGCTGCGCGGGGCTGCCGACGCCCAAGCGCTGCTGGCCCGCTTTGGCGGCGTGTTTCTGAAGCCGGAGCGAGGGTTTGGCGGAGACGGTATTGTGCGGGTGCGGGCTTGCGGTCGCGGCCGGTTCTTGCTGGCCACGGCGGACAGATCCCTCAAGCGCTGGCTGGACGGACGGGGGCTGGTGCGCTGCCTCCACCGGCTGGCCCGCCGGGAGCCGTACCTGGTCCAGCAGGAACTGGACCTGGCCCGCTGGCGGGGCCGGACCTTTGACGTGCGGGTCCTCATGCTCCGCGACGAACAGGGCCGGTGGCAGGTAGCAGGTACCGCGGTGCGCGTTGGGGCCGCGGGCAGCATCGTTTCCAACTTGCGCCGGGGCGGCCGGGCGTATGACCCCCATCGCGTGCTGGCCGAAAGCTTAGTCGGCGGGCCTATCGCGGCGGAGGCGTGCCTGGCCGCCGTCGAGCGGGTCGCGCTGGAGGCGGCGCGCGCGATCGGCAACGCGTTGCCCGCGGTAGGCGAACTGGGCGTCGACATAGGTGTCGACCGCCGCGGCCACCCGTGGCTGATCGAAGTCAATCCGAAACCGGGACGCAAGTCTTTTCTGCGGGAGCCAGGCGCGGTGCGGCGTAGGGTCTTCGGCTTACCTTTCCGGTACGCGTGCTTTTTGGCGGGTTTCTCCGCGCCGGCTGACGCGGTCCCGCAGACGACCGGGCTCTGAGCGGGGGAGCGTGGGGAGGTCGGGAGTGTGCATTTTACGGAGCGGTTGGTGGAAGTGCCCTTTGTCCATGCCGCAGTGCTTCACCGCAGGCCGGCCCGGGTGCTGGACGTGGGCTGTTGCGAGAGCCACCTGGCGGTGGAGCTGGCCGCTTTGGGGATTCCCACTTGGGGGCTCGATATGCGGGATTACCCCCTGTCGCACCCCAACCTGACCTTCGTGCGGGCCGACGTGCGGCAGACGCCTTTTCCGGACGGGTTTTTCGACTGCATCGTGGCGCTGTCTACCCTGGAGCATATCGGCATGGGGCACACACCCTACGGCCCCGCGCCGCTGGGGGCGGACGCGGACGGGGATAAGGCGGCCATGAAGGAACTGGTGCGCCTTTTGGCACCCCAAGGCCGGATGGTGATCACGCTCCCCTTTGGACGCGCGGCAGACACCGCCTGGTACCGTGTCTACGACCGCCGCCGGCTGGAGGGGCTGGCCGCGGCGGGGGGTCTTGTCATCCCGTGGCTCCGTTGCTTCGCCCGCCAGGGCGGTTTTTGGCAGCCGGTGGCACCGGAAACCGGGGAAGCGCTTGACTCCGCCGGTGCGGCCGCGGTGCAGGCGGTGGCTTGCTTCATCGCCTGCCGGCGGGACTCGGACCCGGCGCAAGGGTGGGAGCCGCTGTGCGGATTCTGATGCTTTCCCACTACTTCCCCAGCGGCCAGATGACCCACGTGTTCGCCCTTGCCCGGGAGCTCCAGCGCCAGGGACACCAGGTGCATGTGGTCAACGGCCGCGTGCAGACCCGCCGGCAGTGGTTTTACACCCGCCGGCTGGCCGGGGGTGTGCCCTGTTCCATCCGGCTGCAGGCGGACGCCCTGGCGGCCCTGGCGCGGCGGTTTGAGCCTCACGTGATTCATGCCCACTCCAAGCGCACCTTTGCCATCGGCGCGCGGCTGGCCCGGCGGACGGGCGTGCCGTTGGTCATTACGTGCCACGCCCGCACCCTCATCCGCCCGCTCTACGAGGAAGCCTTCTCCCAGGCGCGGCGGATCATCTGCCCGTGGGAAGACCTGGCAGCGGAGATGGGCCCCCGCGGCGGGCGGACCTGTGTCATCCCCAACGGGATTGACCTTGAGCAGTTCCCCTACCGCGAGCGGCCGCCCAGGGCAACACTTAGGGTGCTGTACCTGGGACGGATCGATCCGCTGCGCCGACCGGGCGTGGAGGCGCTGTGCGAGGCCGTGCGCGGCTGGGATGGCGTGGAGCTGGTGATGGCCTCCGACCGCCGGGTGGCGCCCTGGGTGCGCCATGTGGGCTGGGTGGCCGATCCCGCGCCCTGGCTGTCCACAAGCGACGTGGTGGTGGGCACGGGCCGCGCCGTGCTTGAGGGCCTGGCCACCGGTTGCGTCGCGCTGGTTTTGGGAGAGGGTTGGGACGGCCTGCTGACGCCCGCCAACGCTGAGCGGCTCGCGCGCGACAACTTCATCGGCCGGGCCAGCGGACAGCGCCCGAACGCGGCAGCCATCCGGGCGGCACTGGCCGACCTGGCAGGGAACCGGGCCCTGCGGCGGGCCCTCGCGCGCTGGGGACGAAGTTTTGTGGAAGAGCGGTACGACCTGCGCGACGTTGCACGCCGCACGGCGGCGCTGTACCAAGAAGTCCTTCAGTGGCTGCCGGTTGTGTCCGCACCTCGCCCGGCGGGGGGATGAGCCGTGCGCGCGGTGCCCGTCCAGGTCGCTATCCTGCCGCGACTTGCCCCTCAGAACGCCGTCCTCGCCGCGGCTCTTGCCCACAAGATCGGCGTGGGCGCCGGCGCCACCGCGATCCGCTTGGGCAGGCGCCAGTGGCCGCTGGTGATCCACGTCGTCCGCACCCCGGGAGCGCGCCTGTGGCTGCCGCCGCAGGCCGCCGCCGCGTTGGGCTTGCCCGGACCGATGCGGCTGTGGGTGCGCCGGGTCGAGCATGAGCTGATTGCCGGTGCTGCAAGCGGGGTGGGCAGCGGTGCAGGGAGCGGAGTGGCCGCCGGGGGCACCGGGGTAGCCGCCGCGGGCGGGAGCGGGGCAACTGCTGCCGGGAGTCCCGGCGCAGGCGACGGCCCGGCAACCGAGCCGGCAGTCGATGCGGACAGCGCAGGGGCGCCGGGCAAAGACCCTCCCGTGGTTATCGACTTGGGCCCCGTGGTGGGGGTCATGGCCGTGCAGCGGCACAGCACCAACCGCCTCTTCCTAGAGGCGGCCAGGGCACGGGGCGTGCTCGCGTACCTCTTCACCCCGCAGGATGTAGTATGGGAAGCGGACATGGTGTGGGGGCGCTTGCCGGCCGGCCGCCGGTGGCTGCGCCGGCCGCTGCCGTGGCCGCACGTGGTGTTTGACCGCGCCGTGGGCATGGCGCAGGCGGATGGACTGGAAGCCTTTTGGCGGGAACTGGCGGTGCGCGGCACACCGGTGTTCAACGGTGACCTGGGCGACAAGTGGCGCATGCACACCCATCTATCGTCATATCCCGAATTGCGGCCCCACCTGCCCGAGACGCGCCCGTTGGATTCGGCCGAGACGCTGCGGGCCATGCTGGACCGCTGGGGCACGGTTTACGTCAAGCCGGCCGACGGCTATATGGGCCGCGGCATCGTGCAGGTGGCCCGTTGCAGCCCAGGCGCGTGCCGGCTGTCGTTCACCGGGCGGCGGGCCCCGCGCCTCGTCCCGGAGGCCGCCTTGCGGACGGAACTAGCCCCTTGGATCGCAGGCGGCTGCCTCGTCCAGCAAGGGTTGGATCTAATTCGCATCGGCGGGTCCGTGTGCGACGTGCGGGTGCTGGCGCTGAAGGACGGGCACGGCCGCTGGCGGGTGGTGGGGACCACTGTGCGGCGGGGGGTCCGGGGCCGGATCGCGTCTAACCTGCACCAAGGGGGACAGCCGTTGCCCTTCCGCGTTTTCGCCCGGCGGGTGCCTTACCCGCGCGGCGCAGGACGGCTCAAGGCCGCGATTCACCACCTGGCCGGGCGAGTGCTGGCGGCCGTGGACGCCGCCGCACCGTTGGCGGGCGACGTGGGAGTTGACATAGGCGTCGACCGGAGAGGCCGCCTGTGGATCATCGAGGTCAACACGAAGCCGGGCCGATCGGGGAAACCGGTCCGCCGCGCCGTGTACGGACTGCCCATGGACTACGCCCGGTTTCTGGCCGGTTTCCGCTGAACGGGCGCAGTACGCCGCAGGGCGAGGACCCCGAAAGGCCGGCGGTCTTCCCCGGGTGGCGCCTGGAATGGGGCAAGGCCGCGACTGGGCAAGGAATCGAGCTGTCCGGGAGCGAATGGACCACTCCGGAGGCGATGGCCGCAGCCAACATGAAGACGCTGCTGCTCTTTGATCTTGACGGGACGCTGGTGCTGGGCGAAGGGGCAGGGCGCCGGGCCATTGTGCGGGCTTTCGCCGCCCTCTACGGCAGCGGTCACGACTGGACGGCGCTGGACACGGCGGGCCGCACGGACACGGCGATTTTCCAGGACATGCTGCAGCGGCTGGGGCGAGACCCGGCCGAAGCCTGGAGTCCCACCCTGTGGAATGCTTACTGCGACTGCCTCGCGGAGGAAGTACAGCAGCGGCCGGGGCGCCTAGCGCCGGGGGTGCGGGAGCTTTTGGCCCTCTGCCGGCCCGAGGCGGGGTTGTACCCGGCCTTGGGTACGGGCAATCTGGAGCGAGGTGCCCGCATCAAGCTGGATCCCCATGGCATCAATGAGCCGCTGCCCGTAGGCGGGTTCGGCAGCGACGCCGTGAACCGGGCCGAGTTGGTCCGGGTGGGAGCCGAGCGGGCGCGGCGGCATTACGGTACCGATTTTGACCGGGTCGTGGTCATCGGCGACACGCCGCGGGACGCGGCTTGCGCACGCGCGAACGGCTATGCCTGCGTCCTGGTGGCCACGGGCCCCTTTGACGTGGCCAGCCTGCGGCAGTGCGGTGCCGACGCCGTACTCCCTGCTCTGTCGGACGCCGCAGGGGTGCTCGCAGCCATCGAACGGCTGCCCGTTTGCCCGTGACGGGCGGCGCGTCCTCCTAGAGCGGGTGTGAGGAGAGGGAGCGATAGGTGGACAAGGTCCCGAAGGCGCCTGGCGAGGAGTCCCGCCGGTTTCGGCTGGTGGCATTAGACATCGACGATACTCTGCTGGGGCTGGACAGCCGCTTGTCGCCCCGGGACGCGGCGGCGGTGCGCCGCTTGCGCCAAGAGGGGATCGAGGTGATCCTGGCTACGGGCCGGACGCGGGTGACGACCATGCCCGTGGCGCGGCAGATCGCCGACGACCTTCCCATGATCTGCACTACCGGGAGCGTCACCTACGACGGCGCGGGCCGGGTGCTGCGGCGCAAGACCTTGCCTTTGGAGCTGGCCCGGGCCATGCTGGACGACATGCGCGCCGCGGGGCTCAAGGTTAGGGCCGACGCGGGCGACGTGATCTACTACACGGAACCGCCCGAGGACCCGCGCTGGGCGCCGCCCGGAGTGGTATCGCCGGATCTGGCCGATGTCCTGCCGGAGCCGCCCGATCAGATGGTCGTTTGGGGTGAGGACGCCTGCCGGTGGGTGATCCGGCACTTCAGCTACCTGGAGGGCCTGGTGCAGCTTTTGGTGCTGCCCAGCGTCGACAGGCCGCGGGTGGTGCACATCCTGCACCCCCACGCCACCAAGGGACAGGCGCTGGCCGACTACTGCCGCACCCGAGGGATCGATCGCAGCCAGGTGCTGGCCATGGGCGACTCCCGCAACGATTTCAGCCTATTGAGCTTCGCGGGCACCGGCGTGGCCATGGGCCACAGTGATCCGCTGCTGCACCTGGTGGCTGATGTGGTGTTGGAGGAAGGCGAGACGGTGGCGGACGCCTTGGAAGCGTGGGTGTTTTCCGCCCGGTCGCGTAGGACGCGGGGATGAAGCGCTCTGTAAAGGGGTAGACGTGTTTCCGAGGGACGGTAGCAAGGGCACCCGGAGGGGGCCCTTGGACAAGGAGGTGGTCGGGGTGAAACGCATCGCTGTGCTGACCAGCGGCGGCGACGCGCCGGGCATGAACGCGGCCATCCGGGCCGTGGTGCGCACCGGGATCGCCGCGGGCCTTGAGGTATATGGGGTGCGCAACGGATACGCCGGCTTGATCAACGGGGAGATGGAGCGGCTGACCGCCCGGGACGTGGGCGGCATCATGCAGCAAGCGGGGACGGTCCTGCGCAGCGCGCGGTCCAAGGAGTTCCGTGAGGAGGCGGGGCGGCGCCAAGCCATCCGGAAGCTCGCGGAGCGGCGCATTGACGGGCTTGTGGTGATCGGCGGCAACGGCACCCAAAGCGGCAGTTACGAGCTGCACAAGATGGGTTTTCCCGTCGTCGGGGTGGCGTCCACCATCGACAATGACCTGTACGGCACTGACATCAGCATCGGGGCCGACACCGCGGTCAACACAGTTCTGGAGGCCATTGACCGTATTAAGGCCACCGCGTCTTCGCACAGCCGGGCCTTCCTTGTGGAGGTAATGGGCCGGGACACGGGCTACATCGCCCTAATGGCGGGGATCACCGGCGGGGCGGAAGCGGTCATCATTCCCGAGGTGCCCATCGAACCCGACGACGTCCTGCGGGAACTGGCCAACGCGTACGCCCGGGGCAAATCCCACGCGATCCTGGTGGTGGCCGAGGGGGCCAAGCCCAACGCGGCCCAGTTGATCGATTATTTCCGAGAACGGCAGGCAGAGACCGGCTTTGAACTGCGCCTCACCGTCCTGGGTCACGTCCAGCGGGGCGGTACGCCCACGGCCTTCGACCGCATGCTGGGCACGCGGCTGGGCGCGGCTGCGGTGCAGGCGCTCTTGGGAGGCCACTACGGGGTGCTGGTGGGCTGGGTCAACCACCGCCCGCACATGACGCCGCTGTCGGAAGTGGCCGGCCGCACCCGCTACGCGGACCGGGAGCTGTACGAGTTGGCGCGGGTGCTGGCCCGCTGACAGCTCAACACGCGACCTAGGGGGTGTCCTATGGCTCCGGCCCTACACTGGATCGTGTTGCTGCCGCTGGCCGCCGCCGCGGTCGCGCCCGGGGTCGCCCGCCGCTTCCCGCGGCAGGTGGGCTGGTTGCTCCTGCTGGTGCCCGCGGCCATCACGGTGTACCTCCTGGGTTTGGCACCCCGGGTGGCCGGCGGGGACCCGGTGGTGTCTGTCTGGCGGTGGGCGCCGAACTTCGGGCTGGAGTTTTCCTTATGGCTCGACGGCTTCGGCCTCCTGTTTGCCCTCTTGATCGCGGGCATCGGCACCTTGGTGGTGGCGTACGCCAACGCGTACCTGGGCGCTCGGGAGGACCGGGGCCGTTTCTATTTGTGTTTGTTCCTGTTCATGGGCGCCATGTTGGGCGTAGTCTTGGCCGAGAACGCGCTCGTCCTGTACATGTTCTGGGAACTCACTTCAGTCAGTTCGTTCCTGCTCATCGGGTTCTGGCACACCCGCGGTGAGTCGCGGGACGGCGCGCTCAAGGCCATGCTCATCACCGTCCTGGGCGGCCTGTCGCTGCTCTTTGGCCTGTTGCTCATGGGAGCGTCAGCAGGCACCCTTTCCATCCGGGAGCTGATGGCCTTCGGGCCGGGCGTGCGGGCCCATAAGGACTACCCCCTGATCGCCGGTCTTATCCTGCTGGGGGCCTTCACCAAGTCGGCCCAGGCGCCGTTTCACATCTGGCTGCCCGCGGCGATGGCCGCGCCCACGCCCGTCAGCGCCTACCTGCACTCCGCCACCATGGTCAAGGCGGGCATTTTCCTCACCGCCCGCATGGGCGCGATCCTAGGTGGTACAGACTTGTGGTTTTACGCGGTGGCCGCTGCGGGCCTTGCCACCATGGTGCTGGGGGGCTTCCTCGCCGTCCAGCAGCGGGATCTCAAGGCCCTTCTGGCCTACAGCACGGTGAGCCAATTGGGTTTCATCATAACCATGTTTGGACTCGGCACGGATGCGGCCTTGGCCGCCGGGATCCTGCACATCCTCAACCACGCGGTCTTCAAGGGCAGCCTGTTTATGGCCGTCGGCATCATCGACCACGAAACCGGCACCCGGGACGTCACCCGCCTGTCGGGCCTGGCCCGCGCCATGCCGGTCACGGCCGTGGTCATGTTTTTGGGTGCGCTGGCCATGGCGGGGGTACCGCTGCTCAATGGGTTCGTCAGCAAGGAAATGATCTTTGAGGCCCTGCTGCACCCGCCGAGGGAAAGCGGGTGGCTGGCGGCGATGCTGCCGCTCTTGGCTGTGGTGGGCAGCGTGTTCACCACGACATACTGTCTTCTCATTACGCTAAAGGTGTTCCTGGGGCCGCAGGGCGCCAACACTCCCAAGCCGCCCCACGAAGCGCCAGGGCCGTTGCTCGCGCCGCCGCTAGTCCTGGCAGCGTTGGTGGTGCTGCTGGGCGTCGCACCGGAGCTTGTGGCCGGTCCCTTGGTGGCCGGCGCGGTGCAGGCGCTCGGGGGCGCCAGCGGGCTGCACCTGGGCGTGTGGCACGGCATCACGCCGGCGCTGGGGATGAGCATCGCAGCCCTGGCCCTGGGCGCTATCCTGTACTGGCGGCTGCCGTACGCGCTGCCTGTTCTGAGGCGGGTCAGCGGCGTCCGTTGGAACGCCAACGCTTTCTACCAGCGGGCGCTGCAGTTGCTGGAAGAGGATTCCCAGTGGTGGACGCGGCGGGTGATGACCGGCAACATCCGGGACTATTTCGTCTACGTGATCGGTTTCGCCGTCGTCCTTACCGGTTTCACCCTTATCCGCACCGGCCTGCCGGGGCTCCGCACGGCGCTGTCGTCCTTGACGCCCATCGGGTGGTTGGAACTGGTGACATGTCTCATCCTCATGGGCGGGGCGGGGCTTGCCGCGGGGGCCGCGTTGCGCATCTCCCTGGCGCTAGGCGCGGCGTCGGTGGGGTTTGCCGTGGCGGTGCTCTGGTTTTTGTGGAATGCGCCGGATCTGGCGCTGACCCAGACCATTGTGGAGACCGTGTCGATCATTCCACTATTTCTGGCCTTCGGGTTTATGCCGGCCTTGCGGCACCGGTGGACGGCGCCGCGCGTGCGCCCCTCGAATGTGGCGGTGGCGGTGGCCGCAGGCGTGGTGTCGGCGGCCTACACGCTCCTGACGCAGGGGAACCGCCTGTTTGACACCATCGGCCATTTTTACGTGGAAAACAGCCTGCCCATCGGCGGCGGCCGCAACGTCGTCAACGTCATGCTGGTGGATTTCCGCGGGTTTGACACCATCTTTGAGACGACGGTGTTCGGGCTTTCGGCTGTCGCTGTCTTCACCTTGGTGGCTTCACGCCTGGAGCGGGGCGGAGCGGTGCGGCCCAGAAGCCCTCTGATGCTCAATCCCGTCATCGTTCCCTCCGTGTCCCGGGTGCTGTATTACCTCGTGCTGGTATTTGCCCTGTACCTGTTTTTCCGGGGCCACCACAACCCTGGGGGCGGCTTCGCGGCTGGGGTCATGGCCGCGTCGGCGGTGGTCATATGGGCGCTGGCCTACGAGCGAACGGCGGCCCTGGCCATGGTGCCGGTGCATCCCCGCAACCTGATCGCGACCGGCCTGTGCACCATCGGCGCGGTGGGACTTGGGAGCGTGCTGGCGGGCTACCCGTTCCTAACCCGGGGCTTCCTGCACTTGCATCTGCCGTGGGTGGGCGAAGTGGAACTGGCGTCCGCGATGTTGTTTGACTTGGGCGTGGCCTTCACCGTGGCGGGCACCATCATCTGGCTGGTGGCCGCCATGTCCGACGGCGTGCCGCTGGAACAGGAGCATGTCCAAGCCTTGCTGCGGCCCGGCACCGGGTTCCCGGAGAGGGGTTGAACGGGTTGGAAGTGCTGGTGGCCCTCACGGTGGGCGTGGTGGTTGGCTGTTCGGTCTACCTGATGCTCACCCGCGAGCTCTTGCGGGTGATTTTAGGATCGATCCTGATGGGCTACGGCATCAACCTGGCCCTGTTCATGTCGGGCGGGGTGCAGGAGGGCGCGCCGCCCATCCTCAACCACGACTCCGCAGCCCCCATGATGGACCCGGTGCCCCAATCGTTGATCCTAACCGCGATCGTCATCGGGCTTGGTGTGTTCGCGCTGCTCTTGGCTTTGGGATTCCGGACCTTCGAGGAGCACGGCACGTCCGACGTGGGCGCCCTGACGGGGGTGGAGCATGAGTAACCTGGTCGTGGCTCCGATCGTGCTGCCCCTCGTGACGGGCGCGGCACTCATCTTCTCCCGCCGCCTGACGGTGCAGCGCTCGGTCAGCCTGGTCGCGGCTTTGGCGGGGGTAGCCGTCAGCGCGCGCCTGACGGCCCGGGTGTGGACGGAGGGCGTCCAAACGTTTTACGCGGCCAACCTGCCTGCGCCCTTCGGCATCAGCTTGGTCGCGGACCTGACCAGCGCCGCCTTCGTGACCGCCACGGCGGTGGCCGCGCTGGCCGTGCTCTTGTTTTCCGTCTACAGCCTTGAGCGGCGACTGGAGGAACAGTACTACTACCCGGCTTTTCAGTTTCTGCTGGTGGGCGTCAACGGGTCGTTCTTGACAGGCGACATCTTCAACCTGTTTGTGTTCTTCGAGTTAATGCTCATGGCTAGCTACGTGCTGGTGGCTTTGGGCGGCCGGCCCGCGCAGTTGCGGGAGACGCTCAAGTACGCGCTCATCAATAACGTGGCCTCCGCCTTCTTCTTGCTGGGCGTGGCCGGGTTGTACCGCACCTACGGCACGCTGAACATGGCCGACCTGGCCATGCGCATCCAGCTGTCCGATTCAGGCGGGTGGCTGACGGTCATCGCGGTGCTGTTCCTCGTCGTGTTCGGCGTCAAGGCCGCCATGGTGCCCCTGCATGTGTGGTTGCCGGAAAGCTACAGCGCCGGGCCCACGCCCGTGGTGGCCTTCTTCGGCGGCGTGCTTTCGAAGGTGGGCATCTACTGCTTGCTGCGCACGTTTACGCTTTTGTTTGTCGAGGACCCGGCCTTTACCCATGAACAGCTGCTCCTGCCCCTAGCGCTGGTGACCATGGTGGCCGGGATCGTGGGCGCCGTGGCCAAAACCGACTTTAAGCGCATCCTGGCCTACGACGTGGTGAGCCAGATCGGCTATATGCTCTGGGGGATCGCTCTGTACACCCCCCTGGCCGTCGCCGGCACGGTCATCTTTGTGGTGCACCAGATCATTGTGAAACCGGTGCTGTTTTTGTGCGCCGGCGCCGCGGAGCGGGTGACGGGCACCACCAACCTCAAGCGCATGGGCGGGCTGCTCACCACCCATGGGTCCCTGGCGGCGCTGTTCCTGGCAGCCGCGTTCTCCCTGGTAGGCGTGCCGCCCTTCTCGGGCTTTTTCGGCAAGGTGACCCTTGTCCGAGCCGCCGTCGCTGCCGAGCGGTACGCTACCGCGGCGGTGGCCCTCGCGGTGAGCTTGGGCACGCTGTACGCGATGATCAAGATTTTCCGGCTGGGCTTTTGGGGCGAAGTATTCGGCGATCGAAGGGTGAACAAGGACAGCCGCGAGTTCCGGGGGATGATCGCTGCCATCGCCATCCTGGTGGGCGCTTCCCTGGCCATGGGCCTAGGGGCGGAGGCGGTGTTCACCTATGCGGCGGCGGCCGCGGACCAACTGCTGGACGGCCAGGCCTACATCCAGGCCGTGCTGGGCGACTTTGACCCGGCCGCGTACGCGCTGGCCCCGGGCGCCGCGCCGCGGCCCCTGACCGGGCCGGCGGGGATGGCACCGCAAGGGGACGCGTTGAGCGTCCCCGCGGAATCTGAACCAGCTGGCGTGCCGGCTCCAAGCGGTGACCAGGGGAACGGCCCCTCCGCGCCGGCGGAGGCCGTGCCAGGCTCCGGCGTCCGCGGGGACGGTCCAGCGGGCGGCGACCCGCGGGAAGAGCCAGGTGCGGCGGCGCCAGTTGAGCCTGCAGGGCGGTAGAGGAGGAGGCTCGGGCCATGTGGCAGCAATTTCCGATCCACATCCTGCTGGCCATCGCGTGGATGGCCATGTGGGGGTCTTTCAGCGGGTTTCACCTGGTCGCGGGATTCGTCATGGGCGGCCTCATCCTGTATGCCCTCAGCCAAGGATCTCATCAGCCCTTTTACCTCAAGCGGGTGCTCGCGTTGATCAAGTTTGTCGTCCTGTTCCTGTGGCAACTGGTGGTGGCGGGCTATTTCGTCGTCCGCATTGCGGTGGCGGCGCGACCCAGCAACCGACCCGGCATCATCGCGCTGCCGCTGCGCTTGGAATCCGACGCCAGCATAACCACCCTGACGCACCTGCTGACGCTGACGCCAGGGGCGGTGCCCATCTACATCAGCCCCGATCGCAAGGAAATCTTCATCCATTGCCTGGACTTGAACGACGTGGAGTCGGTGCGGGCGTCCAAAGAGCTGTTCGAGGACCTGATCCTGGAGGTGACCCAGTAATGGCGGAATGGTTGCAGGAGTTGCGGGCGCTGGAATGGTCGTTGCTCGAATGGTCCGTCGCCGCGGCCCAGGTCCTGGTCGCGCTGTCGCTGCTTCTAAGCGCCATGCGGGTGGTGGCCGGGCCGACGGTGTTGGATCGGACAGTGGCCTTTGACACCTTCTCCGCGAACCTCCTGGCCCTCATCGCGGTCTTGGCCATCCGGGACCAGACTCCTGTGCACTTTGATCTGGCCGTCATGATCTCGCTGGTGCCTTTCGTGTTCAGCGTCGTGGTGGCCAAGTTCATCGTAAAGGGTGACATCATTGAGCGAGACACTTTCTAGCGCGCTGCTCCTGTTGGGCGCCTTCCTGATTTTGGCCGGGGCCGTGGGCGTGGCCCGCTTCGCCGATTTCTTCAGCCGGGTGCACGCGGCCAGCGTGCCGTCCACCGTGGGCGTGGCCATCATCCTCTTGGCCAGCGCGGTAGAATTGTCGGCGGAGCTGGAGGAGCTCTTTTTGAAGCCCATCATCGCCATCATCGTCCTGTTCCTGACCGTTCCGCTGGGCACCGAGATGCTGGCCCGTGCCGCGTACATCACCAACGTGCAGCCCACGGGCGCCTACGCCCGGGACGACGCGCAAGAGCGGCAGGTGGAGCACAAGGAGGCGGTCGAGTAAACAACTGCAGGTGCGGTGCGAAAGACAAGATGAGCAGGACCCTGGCAAGAGTCGTCGAATACCCGAAAATGTAACCGATTACACCTCTGTGCTTTAAGTATGTAATCGATTGTCACAGCTTGCTGGGGGTTGCTCTTTCATTGGCCACGATCAAAGATGTGGCCCGACTAGCTGGAGTCTCGGTGGCAACGGTGTGTCGCGTTCTGTCCGCTCGCGGTCCGGTGAGTCCGGCCTCGCGGGAGAAAGTGTTGAAAGCCGCCGAAATCCTCCGGTATCGCCCCAATTCCGTGGCCCGGGCTTTGGCCACAGGCAGTACACGGCTCCTGGGCCCCATCGTGCCGGACATCACGAACCCTTTCTTTCCTCACGTCGCCCGGGGTGTGGAAGACGCTGCTAGACAGGCCAATTACACGGTGATCCTTGGCAACAGCGATGATGATGCCGAGCAGGAATTGCACTACGTTCGGACCTTCGCAGCCTATCCCGTTGACGGTCTCATTCTCATTACTTCTTCGGCAGACGCTGCACAGCTCCGGCAAGCCATCGGGGACAGACCAGTTGTGCTCATCGACCGAGTCATACCAGGATTCGAGCCATGGGCGGTGAGGACAGACAACGAGGAAGGCGCTCGCTTAGTATTAAGGCACCTGATCGACTTGGGGCATCGTGCCATTCTCTACCTGGGCGGTCCTGGAAACATCAGTTCGGCTCAGGAGAGACTGGCCGGCATTAGGGCGGAGGCCGCAGCGGCAACCTTAGCCGGCCGTGGGCCAATCCGTGTTACGGAGACGGAAGGCAGTTTCAGTTTCGAGAGCGGATTTCAGCGCACCATCATGGCGCTGGACGCGGACGTTCCCTTCACGGCAGTCGCGGCTGCCAACGACACGTTGGCTCTAGGGGCAATCCAGGCGCTGTACACACGCGGGCTTCGCGTCCCAGAGGCAGTAAGCGTAACGGGGTACGACGACATCACCTTGGCTCGTCTTGTTTCACCTCCTCTGACCACTGTCACACAACCTGCGTACCAGGCGGGCGTGATCGCGGCCGAACAACTGTTGGCTCGGTTGGAGTCTTCGGATACACACGAGTGTTCCGGACCGGTCGTCCTAAAGCCGCGACTGGTCGTACGCGGGTCCACGGCGCCAGCGCGAATGTGAGCTGTTCGGTGGGGGACGAACACCCGACATGGCAATGGTGGCGGTTGTAGGATCATTGACGATTGACCTCATGGTGAGGGCCGGCGGCTGGCCGGACCGGGGGGAAACCATCGTCGGTCGGGATGTGCAGCAGGTTACCGGCGGCAAAGGGGCCATGCAAGCGCTGGCTGCAGCGGCTGCCGGTGCCCAGGTACGGATGATCGGCCGTGTCGGGGCCGACCCTTTCGGGCGGAAAATTATCGAGGACTTGGCCCGCCAAGGGGTTGACACACACTGGGTCACCGAGGACAGCGGAAGTTGTACCGGTGTCTCCGTGATACTCGTCGATGATTCATTGCGTCAAAATCGCCTCCTGGTTGTTCACGGGGCCAACGAGCGCCTGTCGCCCGCTGAGATCGAGGCAGCCTCCGCATCAGGTGTTTGGGCAGGGGTTCGAGTGTGCCTGTTACAGTCGGCGATACCCTTGGAAACAGTGATGGCGGCCGCCCAGTCAGCCCGGCGTGCCGGTGCGGTGGTGGTGCTGGACCCCGATCATCCGCTATCCTTGCCCGGTCCTTTGTTGGACCTTGTGGATCTGTGCGTGCTCAACGCTGGAGAACTCGCGGCGCTGACGGGTCGCACGGTGGCCAGTGTATTGGACGCCCGCTTGGCCGCCTGCGCCCTTCTTACCAGAGGGGTGCGGGCAGTCGTGGTTAGATTGGGCGCCACCGGTGCGCTATTGGTGGATGGAAACCATGCCCAGCACTTCCCCGCCCAAACCGGGGCGGTCGTAGAGGTGGCCGGTGGCAGTGACGCTTTCACCGGGAGCGTCGTTGCCGCACTGGCGGAGAATCAGCCCCTGGAGGCTGCGGTTGCCAGGGCAAGGATTGCTAATGCGCTGGCGTGTACGCGGGGAGGAGTTCCATCGGCTATTCCCTGCCGCCGCGAAATCGATGGAGCGCGGGCCCCAAGGTAGGGGACCTCGGTGTTGCTGCCCCGGGCGCGCCGGCTGGCAACCTCGAAAGGAGGGAAGAATGGTAGGTTACTTGTAAATCAGACCGAAAACGCGGATTCAAAGTAGCTGTTGTCGTTGAGGACAAGAAGTGAGGAGGGTGACCTAGAATGGGTGTCGCGCGCAGACGCAGTGGGTTGGCATTTATGCTTATCGTGGCGCTAGCGTTGATGACATTGTCGCTACCGGCGAGTGTCGGGGCCCAGGCGCAGGACCGGTATCGGATCGCGTTTGTCCCGATGTTGATCGGGATCCCCTACTTCACGGCCATGGAGCAGGGCGGCAAGTTGGCCGCTGAGCGCTTCGGCGTCGAATTCGTGTACACGGGTGACACTGAGGTCAGCGCGATGCGGCAGGTGCAGATTATCGACAACCTCATCCGACAGCAATTCGACGCCATCGCGGTCGCCGTCGTTGACTCCGCGTCCATCAACCCCGTGATTCGGCGCGGCAAGCAACGGGGCATCGTCATGCTCACCTCTGACAGCGACAGCCCTACCAGCGACCGGGACGTTTTCGTTGCTCAAGCGTTGGACCAGGACCTGGGCTTTCTGCTGATTGACCGGCTGGCCCTGCAGATTGGTGGCGCTGGAAAGATCGGCATCGTTTCCGGAGAGTCGACGGCTACCAACCTAAACTCGTGGATCCACTACATGCAACAGCGGGTTGCGGAAGCCTACCCGGACATTGAGATTGTCGACATCCGATACACCCAGGGCGGCAGCAGCGAAGAAGCTTTGCGTCAGGCCCTGGAGCTGATGACCCGATATCCCGACTTGAAGGGACTGGTGGCCGTGGCGTCCACCACCATCCCGGGCGTGGCCCAGGCCATCCAGCAGGCGGGCAAGGTGGGGCAAGTGGCCATGATTGGCTACGGGTCGCCCAACACGGTCCGCCCGTACATCAAGGCCGGCATCATGAAGGAATCCATCTTGTGGAATCCCGTTGATCTCGGCTACCTGACGGTCTGGGCCGCCATTGAACTGATCGAGGGCAGGGGATTCCAAGAGGTCAATCATGTTCCCGGCTTGGAGCAGCCCATTCGTTACTTCGCAGACCAGGGAATTCTGCTCTTGGGTGACCCGCTCATCATCGATGCTGGCAACGTGGATGACTTCGATTTTTAGTCGTCCTGCGGCCGCCGTGCCGTCGAGTGCTAGGGGGAAACGAGTTGTCTCGACCCATTATTGAGTTGAAGGGTATCAGCAAATCGTTCGGTGGGGTCAGGGCCCTGGTGGACGTGGATCTGGCGGTAGCGGCTGGTGAGGTCCGCGCCGTCATTGGCGAGAACGGTGCTGGCAAGTCCACGCTCATGAAAATCATCGCGGGGACGGTGACCCCCGACCGAGGGGAAATTCGCCTGGACGGGCGCCCGGTGACTTTCACCGGGCCCCGGGCGGCCGCCGATGCCGGCATCGCCATGGTGTACCAGGAGCCGGTGTTCTACCCCGACCTAACTGTTCTCGAGAACTTTTTCAGCGGGGTCGAGTTGGTCGGGCGCGGCGGCCGCCTCCTCTGGAACGAGATGGCCCGCCAGGCAGCGGCCCATCTGGCCCGGCTCGGTATGCCCAAAGAGGTGTTGCACCAGCGTATGGGCGAGCTGTCCATCGGTCGCCAGCAGCTGGTGCTCATTGCTAGGGCGTTGGCGCGCGACGCTCGGGTGCTCATTCTCGACGAGCCGACGTCCATTTTGAGCCACGCCGAGTCGGAAGCTTTGTTCACCATTATCGAGGAGCTGAGGCGCGAGCAAAAGTCAGTGCTGTACATCAGCCATCGCATGGACGAGATCATGCGCCTCGCGGATACCATCACCGTGCTACGGGACGGGCAGGTTACGGCGCACCTCACCGCCGCGGAGGCGACGCAGGAACGCATCATCCAGCTCATGTCGGGCCGGAAGATTCGGCGGGACATCTATCGGGAACGTTCGATTGACAGGTCCAAGCCGTTACTGCAGGTGAGGAATCTCCGGCGCGCGGGCTATTACGAGAACATCAATTTTGAAATCTACCGCGGCGAAGTGCTCGCCCTGTACGGGTTGGTGGGCTCTGGGCGCACGGAAGTGGCCTTGGCCCTCTTTGGCGACATGCCTCCGGAGGAAGGCGAGATCCTTTTAGATGGCCGCCCGGTCAGACCCCGCCGGAGCCGTGAAGCAATCGATCTAGCCATCAGTTATGTTCCGGAAGACCGGCGCACGCAAGGACTATTCCTTCCCCGCTCGGTGTCCGACAATTTGACATCCGCGGTCCTTGGGCAACTGACCGCGGCCCTTGGCCTCATTGTTTCCCGTAGGGAGGCTGAGTTGGTGGCACGTCAGATGGACGCCCTCAGCATTAAGAGTGACGGGCCGAGCGCGCCGGTGGCCAGCCTGAGCGGTGGCAATCAGCAAAAGGTGTTACTGGGGCGCTGGCTTATCGAGCGACCCACCCTGCTGATCCTGGATGAGCCGACCCGGGGCATCGACATTGGAACAAAGACTGAAATCCATCGCCTCATCATGGACTTGGCAGCTGAGGGAATCGGCGTGTTGTTGATTTCCTCGGAGTTGGCGGAGGTGCTGGCGCTGGCCGACCGGGTGTTGGTGATGTACGAGGGCCGCCTCAGCGGCCAATTGTCTCGTGCGGAGGCTACGGAGGCCAACGTGCTCCGCCACGCCCTCGGTTACGCACAGGAAGCGGTGGGGGTTCCGAGATGACAGTCCTGGAGCGTTGGGGTCAAGCGGTGGTCACATACATCGACGCCCACCGGGAGGACGTCATTGCTTTTCTGCAAGAGCTAGTGCGTGTTCCTAGCGTGAATCCCTGGTTCCACGACAAACCGGGCCCTTCCTATGAGGATGTGGTTCAAGACGTTGTGGCCGAGAAGATGAGGTCGTTGGGTGCGGTCATTGATCGATGGGAGCCGGACAGTGCGCAGCTGGCCAAATACCAAGGGAAACCGGGGTACTACCCGGGCCGTGACTTTACCGGTCGACCCAATCAAGCAGCCGTGGTGAAAGGGAGCGGCGGCGGTCGATCGCTGTTGTTGACCGGCCATGTGGACGTGGTGAAACCGGGCGAAGGCTGGACGGTAGATCCGTTTGGGGGCCTGCGCCGGGACGGCTTTGTCTACGGGCGCGGGACGGTGGACATGAAGGGCGGCATCGCGGCCATGGTGTGCGCCCTGGAAGCCGTACTGCGTACGGTGGGCCCCTTGGCCGGCGATGTCATTGTGGGTACCGTCGTGGATGAAGAAGCTGGCGGGATGGGGACTTTGGCCTTTGTGGACCGAGGGTACCGGGCGGACGCCTGCATTCTGACGGAGGCTACCCAGCTCAAGATCGCGCCGTTGTGCCGGGGCATCCTGTGGGGAAGGTTGACCATTTACGGCCGCAGCGGGCACATCGAGTTGCCGCAGGGCGATTGGCGAACAGGTGGAGCCGTAGACGCCATCGAGAAGGCCCGGCTGTTCCTCACGCACTTCGACCATTTGAACGGGGAATGGGCCAGAACCAAGACACACCCCCTCATTCCCATACCGTGTCAGGTGAAGGTGGCCCAGTTTAGCGCCGGCGAGTATCCGACAACGTACGCGCACAGCGCCGAGATCGTGTTTAACGCCCAGTACTTGCCTCGCGAAAAGGACGAGAATTTCCTGGGTGGACGGGTGAAAGCGGAAATCGAGGAGCTCATCCACCGGGTAGCTCAAACCGACCCGTGGCTGCGGGAGAATCCCCCAACTCTCGAGTGGCTGATCGACGCCGATTGCGGGGAGACGCCGGCTGATCATCCCTTCGTAGGTCACTTGCAGGCCAGCCTGCAGGCTTTGGGCTATCAGCCCGAGCTTTACGGGATTGGGGCCCACACCGACATGGGCTGGTTTGTAAACGTGGGGATCCCCACCGTCAACTTCGGACCGGGTGACATGCGGCTCGCGCACCAGCCTGACGAGCGGGTTTCCGAGGACGAACTCATCGCTGCTACTAAAGCCATCGCGTTGACCATCCTCGCCTGGTGTGGCGGGCAGCGAGGGAGCGGGTCGTGATGGACCGGTGGATCGCCGGCCTCGGCCGGCGGGAGCTGCTGACGATTCTCTTGTTGGCCGTGGAAGTCGTCCTGTTCTCGCTCCTCACGGACAACTTCCTCACCGCGAGCAACCTGTTCAGCGTTTTGCGTAACAGCGCGGAAGTGGCGCTGGTCGCCATCGGGATGACCATCGTGATGATCCTGGGCGGGATCGATATTTCGGTCGGTTCGGCCCTGGGCGTGGCCGCGATTTTGGTGTCCCGTGTGGTTTTGGCCCAAGGACACCCATTGGTGGCAGTCGCGGTAGGCCTTAGTGCAGGTCTCCTCATCGGTGCTGTCAACGGGCTATTGGTGTCCAAAGCCCGGATCGTTCCCATTATCGCTACTTTAGGAACGATGTACATCCTTCGGGCGGCTGTCTTCGGTATGCTGGGTGGTCAATGGATTACGGGTCTGGCACCCATCGTGCCTGCTGTGACCGCCAGCACCGTTTTCGGGCTACCCTCAGCCTTCGTCTTCGTTCTTGTGTTCTACGCCGGTTTCTGGTACGTGCTGACCTACACCCGCTTCGGGAGGTATGTCCATCAGGTGGGCAATAATCCGGAGGCTGCGCAGTTGGCGGGCATCAACGCGAACCAAGTGCGCATCATCAGTTTTGCTCTCTTGGGCGCTCTGACCGGCGTGGCTTCCATTTTGTACGTCAGCCGAATGGGCGGCGTCGAGATCACCGTCGGCGCGACGTTACCGATCCGTGCTATCGCCGCCAGCGTCGTCGGCGGGGTTGCGGTGACGGGCGGGCGGGGCACCCTAGTGGGCACCCTGGCCGGTGTGCTTTTCATCGACACCATGCGCAACGGCATTGTGCTGCTGGGAGTACCGTCGTTATGGGAGCAATTCGTAGTCGGGGTGCTGATCGTAGTCGCCGTCGCCCTGGACCTGGCCTTTGAAAAACGCGAGGAGCGGCGGCGGGTTCTTGAGCGCTTCCGCCTCCGGACAGCTAGAGTTGGTGGTCCCTTATGAGATGGTCCCTTTGGCATCTGTTCAGTAACCGTGTGGCCTTTTTGCTGCTACTCGTGCCCATCGTGGCTCTTATCCTCGGGCAGATGAGTCCGTGGTTCCTGACGCTGGACAACTTGTTGGGGATGACCCAGTTTGGAGCCGTGTTGGCCCTACTGGGCATGGGACAAACCCTGGTCATCGTGGGAGGCGGCGCAGGCATCGATCTTTCTATCGGAGCCATACTGAGCCTTACCGGCGTTATCTTGGGCCTTCTCGTCCGCGCCGGCGTGAACGTGTGGCTCGCCGCCCTTATGAGCATTCTGTTCGCCGGTCTGTTGGGTATGGGAAACGGCCTGGTGGTGACCCGCCTGCGGCTACCGCCTCTCATCGCGACGTTGGGTACCATGTACGCGTACGGGGCCATCGCCCTGGTCATCACCCGCGGGTTTCCCATCTCGGGTTTTCCTCCGGAATTCGCTTTCTTGGGGCAGGAGTACATTTTTGACTTGATCCCTGCGCAAGTGCTGCTGGTGGTCGTACCAGCGTGGATTGTTCTGCACTATATCGTGCGTTACACCCGCTTCGGCCGGGAAGTGTACCTGGTCGGCACCAATGAGCGGGCGGCGGCACTTTCCGGAATCAACGTGCAAGCCGTTCGCACGTGGTTGTACACTTTGGCGGGGGTGCTGGCGGGGTTGGGTGCGGTCATCAACTCGTCGTGGCTGTTCTCGGCCCGCCCTGACGTCGGGAATAACATGGAGTTGCAGGCCATCACCGTGGCCGTGTTGGGCGGCGCCTCCATGCTGGGAGGAGAGGGATCTCTGACGGGCACGATGTTGGCCGTTCTAATTTTGACGATGGTCTCCTCGGGCCTCCAGTTGGCCAACGTGCCCGTGATCTGGCAGTTAGCCGTTCAAGGTGGAATCTTGTTGGGGGCTGTTGCGTTTAACCAGGCGCTGGCTCTCCGGGCCGCGCGCGAGCGTGGCGTCAGATTGTGACAGCCAGTCGAGCGTGGCGATCAAACATCATCGGGTAGGAGGTATTTAGACATGGCGGCTGTGCGGGTTCTTATCGCAGGGGAGTCGTGGATTAGCACCACCACCCACTACAAGGGCTGGGACCTGTTTACCAGCACGGTTTTTGGAACGGGCGTCCAGGCGTTCAAGGCTGCTTTGGAAAAAGGGGGGCATGACGTTACATTCTTGCCGGGGCACCTGTGCGATAAGGAATTCCCCAATACCATGGAAGCCTTGTCTCAGTACGATGTGATCATCCTTAGCGATATCGGTGCCAACAGTCTGCTTCTCCACCCCGACACATGGTTGCATGGCAAGCGGACACCCAATAGGCTGAAGCTGCTCAAGGAGTGGACCGAGGCTGGCGGGGGGCTGGCGATGTGCGGCGGGTATTTGACCTTCCAGGGTATCAATGGATCGGGGCGGTACCACCGGACGCCCGTCGAAGACGTATTGCCAGTGACTTTGCTGCCGTATGACGACCGCGTGGAGATGCCTGAAGGCGTCCATCCCATGCCCGTTGACACAAACCACCCAATCACGGTTTCCATCAAGGGCGCTTGGCCACCTGTCTTGGGCCTCAACGAGGTGAAAGTGAAGCCCGACGCCAAACTGCTGGTAAAATGTGGCGACTATCCGCTCCTCGCGGTTCGGGAAGTGGGCAAGGGCCGCACACTGGCCTGGACCTCGGACATCGGGCCTCACTGGTGCCCAGAGGAGTTCCTGACCTGGGAGGGGTACGAACTCCTGTGGAACGCCAGCGTGAATTGGTTGGCCCACCGCATTTAGGTGGTGGCGTCAAACCTTATGAATTGTGAGGAGGCATCGGTGCTTCCAGCGCCGATGCCTCCAACGAGGCCACCATCCCACTTTGGCGGAGACGAACCGCAGCACCCGTTCACGTTGAGACTCCCTCAGGTTGGGCAGCCTTCGGCTTCCAGCACCCGTAACGCAATGGCCCGGCCCAGCGCGATCGCGTTGATGGGGTCCCGGCGGGTGAGACGCCGGGCGACGCCCAACTGCAGCCGCAGGCTGTCGCCTTCTTCCAGCGCCGCCAGGGCCCGGCGGGCCGTGACGTCAGCCGCGTCGAGGGCTTCGTGGATGAAAAGCCGCGTCATGTCCGTCATGACGGGCGGGTAGCCTGCCTTCTCAGTGCGCAAAAGGGCGCTCTGGGCCGTGTACACGCCGATTCCCAAGTCCGCCGCCGCCGCCAAGAGCTCCTGTTGCTGCTCCAGCTTGTTCAGGTGTTTCTGCACGGCCAGGCCCGCCACCATCAGTGTCAGCTTGCGCAAGCCCTCCACCAGCCGCCGCTCCTCAGCCAGCGGGTCATCGGCTGTCGCCGTTTCGCCCAGGCGGGGCGCCATTTGGCTCAGCTCCCGCTGCAATTCCTGCAGCGCCTCCATCAGGGGCAACTCCCCCTTGAGGGTGCGCCGCAAAAGCGTCCCCGGAATGAGCAGGCGGTTGATCTCGTTGGTACCCTCGAAGATGCGGTTGATGCGGGCGTCCCGGTAAGCCCGCTCCACCATAAACTCCTTCATGTACCCGTAGCCGCCGTGGATCTGCACTGCCTCGTCGGCCACGAAATCCAGCACTTCCGAACCAAACACTTTGTTGATGGATGCTTCTACCGCGAACTGGCTGATGAGTTGGGCCGCTTCACGGCTTACGTCTTTGGCCAGATCCAGGGCGTGCAGCGCGTCGCTCAACTGGCCCGCAGTCCGGTACACCGCGCTCTCCAGTACGAACGTGTGGGCGGCCATGGCGGCCAGCTTCTGTTGGATGAGGGGGAAGGAGGCAATGGGGGCGTTGAACTGCCGCCGCTGCTGGGCGTACTTGGCCGCCACTGCCAGGAGGGCCTTGCAGGCGCCCAGGGCTCCCGCCGCGAGCTTCCAACGGCCCAGGTTGAGGACGTTGAAGGCGATGACGTGCCCCCGGTCCACCTCGCCCAGCACGTTTTCCACCGGCACCCGCACATTGTCCAGGTACACCATGACGGTGGAGGAGCCCTTGATGCCCATCTTGTCCACTTCGGGACCGACGCTGACGCCCTTAAGCGCGCGGGGCACGATGAACGCGGTCACCCGCTGGTTCACCCGGGCGTATACGATGAAGACGTCTGCGAAGCCGCCGTTGGTGATCCACTGCTTCTGGCCGTTTAGGATGTAGTAGCGGCCGTCCTCAGACAAAGTGGCCGTAGTTTTGGCCGCCAGGGCGTCGGAACCCGCGTCGGGCTCCGTCAAGGCGTAGGCCGCGATCCATTCCCCGGTGGCAAGCTTGGGCAAGTATCGCCGCTTCTGATCCTCATTGCCGAAGTACACGATGGGCAGCGTGCCGATCCCGGTGTGGGCGCCGAAAGTGAGGCTGAAGGAGCCGGCATAACGGCCCATGACCTCGGTGATCAGGGTGGAGGAGGTAATGGTCAGGTGCAGGCCGCCGTAGTCTGACGGGATGTCCGCGCCCAAAAGGCCCAGCTCCCCCGCTTGGCGCATCAAGGCCACCGAATGCGCGTGCTCCCGGTTCTCGATCTTCTCGAGCAGCGGAGCCACCCGCTCCTTGGCGAAACCAGCCGCGGTTTCGCCGATGAGGCGCTGCTCCTCGGTCAAATCCTCAGGCGTGAAGACGTCCCGGGCATGGGGCATGCCCAGCAGGAACCCGCCGCCCTGTTGGTATAAGCTCGCTGGTTGTGGCATGGTCAATCCGCCTTTCCGTTCACGAATTCGAACACGCCGGCCGCCCCCATGCCGCCGCCGATGCACATCGTAACCAGCCCGTAGCGGGCATTGCGCCGGGCCGCCTCGTACATGAGCGTCACCGTCTGCCGGGCGCCCGTGCATCCCAAGGGGTGACCCAGGGCGATGGCGCCACCGTTGACGTTGACCTTGGCATGGTCCATCCCCAATTGGCGCATGACGGGCAGGGCCTGGGCAGCGAACGCTTCGTTGAGCTCGATGAGGTCTACGTCGTCAAGGCTAATGCCGGCGAGGCGCAGCGCCTTGGGCACGGCCTCCACGGGGCCGACGCCCATAATGTCCGGGTCGACCCCGCCCACCGCGAAGGAGCGGTAAACGGCCATGGGCTTAAGCCCCAGTTGGGCGGCCTTATCGGCTGCCATGACCACCACAGCCGCAGCGCCGTCGCTGGTTTGAGAGGCGTTGCCCGCCGTTACCGTCCCGCCTTGCTTGAAAGCCGGGCGCAGCGCCGCCAGCGCCTCCAGCGACGTGTCCCGCCGGACGCCCTCGTCCGTGTCCAGGGTGACGGTCTCGGCGACGGCGCGCCGGCCATCAAAACGGACGCGCTTGACCGTCACCGGCACGATCTCGTCCTTGAACTTGCCCGCGTCGATGGCCGCGGCCGCCCGCCGGTGGCTCTCGAGGGCAAAGGCGTCCTGATCTTCGCGGCTCACCTGAAATCGTTCGGCCACCCGCTCGGCCGTCAAGCCCATGCCCATGTAGACTTCGGGCATGGTCTGCATGAGCTCCGGGTTGGGCGCCAGCTTAAAGCCGGTCATGGGCACCCGGCTCATGCTCTCCACGCCGCCGGCGATGATGACGTCGGCGTGACCGAGCATAATGCGTTCCGCGGCCAGGGCGATGGCTTGGAGCCCGGAGGAGCAAAAGCGGTTGACGGTAAAGCCGGGCACCGTCGTGGGCAGCCCGGCCCGCAACGCTGCGATGCGGGCGATGTTGAGCCCCTGCTCCCCTTCGGGCATAGCGCAGCCCAGGATCACATCGTCCACCATTTCCGCCGTCACTCCCGGCGCCCGGTTCATGACCTCCCGGATGACCAGGGCAGCCAGGTCGTCTGGCCGGACGTCCTTGAGGGTACCTTTGTGGGCCTTGCCGATGGGCGTACGCACGCCCGCCACGATCACGGCATCGCGCACCGTGCATCACTCCTTGCGCGCTAGTTGCGCAGCGGCTTGCCGGTCGCCAGGATGTGCTGCATCCTGGCCTGGGTCTTGGGATGGCCGCACAGGCTCAAAAAGGCCTCCCGCTCCAGGTCCAGCAGGTACTCCTCGGTCACCCGCGTGCCCGCCGGCACGTCGCCGCCGCTCAAGACATACGCCAGCTTGCGCCCGATGGTCAGGTCGTGTTCGGTGGCGTAGCCGGACCAGAACAACTGCTGAGCCGCCAGCTCCATTACCGCCCGGCCGTCGGGGCCCACCACCGGGATCTGAGGCCGCGCCGGGGGCCGGTAGCCGGCCGCGTCGAGGGCAAGTACCGTCTGCTTGGCCTCGTGCCACAAGTGGTCGCGGTTGGCGACCACGGAGTCGCCGGCCCGCAGGTAGCGCAGTTGCTTGGCTTCCAGCCCGCTTGTAGACACCTTGGCCGTGCCGATGACCTCAAAGGCCCGGTTGACCAGGGGCTGCAGGTCGATGGGCGCCTGCATGCCCGCGCCGTTGCCCGGCGGCACGTCCAGAACGCCCGGCTGCCCTTCCAGAAACCGGATAAGCATCTCCTTGCAGCCGCCCCCGGCGGGGATGACCCCCGCGCCCACCTCCACCAGGCCCATATACGTTTCGGCCGCTGCCACTACCCGGTCGGCCGCGAAGGCCAACTCGGCGCCTCCGCCTAGCGTCATGCCGTAGGGTGCCACCACCACGGGGCGCTCCAGGTATTTGAGGGCCATGTTGACCTCCTGGAACTGACGCACCATGAGATCGACATCTTCCCACTCGCCGTCCTGGGCGGCCATGAGGATCAGCATGAGGTTGGCGCCGACGCAGAAGTTGGGCGTTACGTGACTACTGATCACCAAGCCCCGGAAGTCCCGGCGCACCCGCTCCATGGCGGCAAACAGCGTCCGGACCAGGTCCTCGCCAATGGCCTGCTTGGGCGAGTGGAAATCGACCAGCGCCACGTCGTCGCCCAGGTCGTACAACGTCGCACCTGGCGACGCCTGGATCACGCGGCCTCTCGCCTGGAGCAGTCCGGGGCTGATGACCCGCGGCCGGGGCTGTACCGGGCGGTGGCCGCCCGCTGTGGCGGCCTGCAGTTGCTGGCCGTCGCGGACGATGTAGAAGGAGGGCGTGGCGCTCTCCGCCAGGGCCAGGACCCAGCCGGGGACGTCCTCTCCTTCCCGCTGCATGCGGGCAACCGAGTCCCTGAGCCCGATAGCGTCCCACGCCTCAAAAGGCCCCAGTTCCCACCCGAAGCCCCAGCGCATGGCCCGGTCTATGCTGGTAATGTCGTCGGCGATCTCGTCCACCTTGCGCGCGGCGTAAAGCAGCGTCTTCTTGAGCACCGTCCACGCGAAACGCCCGGCTGCGTCGTCAGCCTGCACCAGCCGCCGCAGCCGTTCCCGGGGATCGTCAATGCCGCGCACTGCGGCCAGGGACGGGGCGTTGAGCCGCCGGCGTGGCACGTACTCAAAGGTGTCCAGGTCCACCACCAGGATCTCGCTTTCGCCGTCCCTTTTGACCCGCTTGTAAAAGCCCTGTCCCGTCTTCTCGCCGAGCCACCGCCGCTCCAGAAGTTCTTTAAGCACGCCGGGCAGCGCAAAGGCCTCCCGCTCCCAGTCTTCCACCACCGCTTGGTGCAGGTTGGCGGCCACCATGGCCACCACGTCCAGCCCGACCAGATCCAGGGTGCGGAAGGTCGCGCTTTTGGGCCGGCCCATGGCGGGGCCCGTAATCGCGTCCACGTCGTCGGGCCGCAAGCCCATGGCCAGCATGGCCCGCACGCTCTCCATCAGGCCGTAGGTGCCGATGCGGTTGCCGATGAAGTTGGGCGTGTCTTTGGCCATGACAACACCCTTGCCCAGCACCCGCTCGCCGAACTCGGCGATGGCGTCCGCCACGGCCGGGTCCGTATCCGGCGTGGAGATGATTTCCAACAGGTAGAGGTAACGGGGCGGATTAAAGAAGTGGGTGCCCAGAAACCGGCGCCGGAACTCCACCGGCAACCCCTCCGCGATGCGGTGGATGGGGATGCCCGACGTGTTGGTGCTGGCAATGGCGCTCGGCTTCAGCAGCGGGGCGACCCTCTTCCACAGCTGCCGCTTCACCTCCAGGTTTTCAATGACCGCCTCGATGACCCAGTCCGCCTGGGAGACCCGCTCGAGATCGTCCTCCAGATTGCCAGGCGTGATCAACGCTAGGCTGTCGAGGCTATACAGGGGCGACGGTTTGATCTTGGGCAGTCGCGCCAAGGCCGCCTTGGCCAGCCGGCTGCGGTCACCGTCCGTTGCGTCCTGCGGAACGATATCCAAGAGCAGGCACGGTATGCCCTGATTGGCCAGGTGCGCCGCGATCTGGGCGCCCATGGTGCCGGCCCCCAGCACCGCGGCTGAGCGAATGTCAACGGGCATCGCGTTTCCTCCTTTGATTGATCGCCAGCCCCGGGTCCGACCACGGGGCCGGCCACGGTCCGGCGGTCGCCCTGCTCCCACGTCAGCAGGTGGCCGGCGCTTTCGGGTCGTCAAACCTGCCGCGCTTTGGGGCCGTCAGCCCGCCGCCTGCCGCCGCTTGGTTTCTTCTTCGAGCAGCACCCGGCGCAGCACCTTGCCCACTAGCGACTTGGGCAACTCGCTGCGGAACTCGAGCAGCTTAGGCACCTTGTAGGCCGCCAGGTGCCGCCGGCAGTGGGCGATGAGCTCGTCTGCGGTGGCGTGCACGCCCGGTTTGAGGACGACGAAGGCTTTCACGGTTTCACCGCGGTAGGGATCGGGCACGCCGACGACGGCAGCCTCCTGCACCGCCGGGTGCATGAAGAGGACTTCCTCCACTTCACGCGGGTAGATGTTGAATCCGCCGGCGATGATCACATCTTTCTTGCGGTCGACGATGTAGAAGTAGCCGTCCTCGTCCATGCGGGCGATGTCGCCCGTCCACAGCCATCCGTCGCGCAGGGCCATGCTTGTCTCCTCGGGCCTGTTCCAGTACCCCTTCATTACCTGGGGCCCGCGAACCAAAAGTTCCCCTTCTTGTCCGACGGGTACGTCTTCGCCCGTATCGGGGTTCACGATGCGGCACGCGGTGTCCGGCCAGGGCAGACCGACGCTGCCCACCTTGCGGTGGCCCCAGAACGGGTTGGCATGGGTGACGGGGGACGCTTCGGTGAGCCCGTAGCCTTCCACCATGCGCCCGCCGGTCAGCTCCTCAAACCTGGTCTGCACCTCCACGGGCAGGGGTGCCGCGCCGCTGATGCAGGCCGCGATGGAGCGGAGGTCGGCCTGCTTCACCTTGGGGTGGTTGAGCAGGGCCACGTACATGGTCGGCGCGCCTGGGAATATGTGGGGCCGGTGGCGCTGGATCAGCTGTAAGACTTGGTTGATCTCAAAGCGGGGCACAAGGATCATGGTCCCGCCGCGGAAGATGGTGAAGTTGAGCACCGTTGTCAGCCCGTACACGTGGAAGAAGGGCAGCGCTCCGAGCACCCGGTATGGTTCCTCCTTGAACTCGCTCAGCCAGGCCGCGATCTGGACGCAGTTCGCGTATAGGTTGAAGTGGGTGAGCATCGCACCCTTGGGCGTCCCCGTCGTGCCGCCCGTATACTGTAGCGCAGCCAGATCCTCCTTGGCGGAAACCGGGGCCGGCTTTCCCGCTGGCGGGTGGGAGAGGAGCCCTTGCCAGCGGGTGATGTGGGACGCGTCCGGGACCCGCACCGCCTGCCCCTGCCGGCGCAACTGCAGCGGGAGCAGCCAGTTGAGCGGGAAGGGCAGGTACTCCTGCAACCCCGTCACCACGATGCGCTCGATGGCGGTGTCGGCGCGGACCTCGGCGACCTTGGGGTACATGATGTCCAGCACGATGATATGGCGCGCGCCGCTGTCCGCCAACTGCGCCCGCAGCTCGCGCGGCGTGTAGAGCGGGTTTACCATCACCACGACGGCCCCCAGCCACAACGCCGCATAGTAGCTGATGACGCACTGGGGGCTGTTGGGGAGCATGATGGCCACCCGGTCGCCCTTGCGCACGCCCAGGGCCGCTAGGCCCGCCGCGGCCCGCTGCACCTGATCGACGAGTTCCCGGTAGGTGGTGGGCTTGCCGAAAAACAGCAAGGCCGGGCGGTCGGGATGAGCCTGGGCGGACCGCAGGAGCGGCTGCACCAGCGACTCTTCCGGATACGTCAACGACGGCGGGACCCCCGGCGGGTAGTACCGGGTCCACGGACGGTCCGCATAGGTCAACGGCATCACCTCATTTCGGCGCGAGGCCGTGGTCTCCTGATGAGCCGCAGGAGCGCCCGCCGGCGGCCCTCTCCGCCGCGGCGACCGATGCGTCAGGGCCGTCCGTCGCCGCGACGCCGGCTTTGCGCCCCGGCCACGCCCCCGCCAATGCGGGGAGATGATTGTTGTCGCGCCGGGTGATAATGTCTGGCAATTCTGTCGCGCTCGGCCTCCGTTTCGCCCGCAGTGCTGGGGAGCCCGGCAGTCCGCACAGGACGGCGCACGACCCCGGGGCAGCGTTGCGGGAGCGTCCTCCGCCGCGCGGCGCCGGATCGACCGAACATCCACCTCTTCCGGAAAGCGCTTGCGGAAACCAGGCGCCTCGCCCCCGTTCCGGCAAGAGCTGTACGTAATATCTACAGTTATAAGCTATACTTCTTGACCGCCATTGACAATCCTTTCTAGGTTTCATAAACTGAACGCGCATCTACCGATCGGTCGGTAGGGCCGGCGGTTGGTTGGTAGGGCCGGCCGGTGCGGCGAGGAGGCCGAGATCATGGCAGGTCGCGGCTACAGCCGCTACCAAGAACTGCTTGAGACGGCTTTGCGCCTGTTCCGGGAGAAGGGTTACCACGCGACCTCCATGCAGGACATCGCGGATGCGCTGGGACTGCGCAAAGCCAGCCTCTACCACTACATCAAGTCCAAAGAAGACTTGCTAGTCCCGGCATACCAGTACACCATCGACGCCCACGTCCGCCGCCTCGAGGAGATCGCCAACAGCCCAGGCAGCGCCCGCGAGCGGCTGGCCCGGGCTATCGCCAGCCACCTGCAAGCCATCATCGAGCACGCCGATTTGTTCGCCCTGTACCTGCGGGAAGTGGAGTCGCTGCCCGAACACTTGCGCCAGGCGGTGCGGGCCGCCAACCGCGCCTACCGCGTACGGCTGGCCAGTATCATCCGCCAGGGTGTGGAGGCGGGCGAGTTCAAACCGGTGGACCCGGCAGTGGCGGCGCTTGTGATCCTCGGCGCGTGCAACTGGGCGTCTCAATGGTATACGCCGGGCGGCCGCCTGTCTGCGCAGGAGTTGACCGGCGTGTTCCTCGAACTACTCTTGAATGGATTATGCAAATGAAACACGGCCGGCGCCGCCCGGGAGCGGGCCGGCGAGGAGGACGGAAAAGTGCATATCGCAGTCTGCATCAAGCAGATCTTGGACCCCGAGATTTCGCCGCGGGCGTTCAAGATCGACCCGGAGCGCAAGACGGCGGACCCGGGCAG
>NICF_comb_assmDRAFT_10000455_pt1 | contig 34997 bp, 33 predicted proteins | sample NewIslPassag4_SG_FD_11279 | JGI IMG/M metagenome (IMG submission 11279)
AACCTGCCATACATCGGGGTACCCGACGAAGAGGACCTGCAGGACTGAACGAAGCGGGTTCGAGCGTGCATAATCCCGGGAGCAGTTGAGGAGGCACAAGATGCGCGTCGGGATTTCGCTCACCAGCTTTCACCAGGTCGAAGATGTGCGCGAAGGAGCGCGGTGGATGGTCGAACGGGCCGCGGCCGCGCGCGAGGCTGGGCTTGATTCGCTGTTCGTGGGCGACCACCACGCGATGCCGGCGCCGTATTACCAGAACGTGCCGATCATGGGGCGGCTGCTGGCGGAGTGGGGCGATGCGCCGGCAGGGTGCCTGTTCCTGCTGCCGTTGTGGCACCCGGTGCTGCTGGCCGAGCAGATCGGGACGCTGGCTTCGATCGCGCAGGGGCGGTTCATCGTGCAGTGCGCGATTGGGGACGGGGAGCAGCAGTTCGCGGCGATGGGCGTGCCGCTTTCGCATCGCCCGTCGCGGTTTCAGGAGTCACTGGAGATGCTGCGGCGGCTACTCGCGGGCGAGAAGGTGAGTTCGAGCGGCCGCTGGCAGTTCCGGGAGGCGCGGGTTGCGCCGCGGCCGCCCGAGCCGGTGGAGTTCTGGATCGGGGCGAGCGCGGACGTGGCGATCGAACGGGCGGCGCGACTCGGCGACGGGTGGCTGGCCGCGCCGGGGCTGACGTACGAGGAAGCTGCGATTCAGCTGGAGACGTACCGCCGCGCGTGTGAGAAGCACGGACGGCAGCCGACGGCGATCGCCATCCGGCGCGACATCTACGTCGGAGAGACGAGCGAGGAGGCGCGAGCGGTCGCGGAGCCGATCATTGCGGCGGGGTACCGCGGGTTCGACCCGGCAGCGCTGGTGTACGGTTCGGTGGACGAGGTAGTGGCGCAGTTCCGGCGGCTGGCGGACCTCGGCTACACGGACGTCATCGTGCGGCACCTGACCGACGACCAGGGGAAAGTGCTGGGTTCTATCCGGCGGCTGCGCGAAGTGCGGGAGGCGCTCAGGGACGCCTGAGCTCCTCCCACCAAAGGGGTTTCGAGCGCCTAGTGCAAACCAGACCGAAGCCCAAATCCCCTACTGGCAGGTAGGGGATGCATGAAGCGCGAGATCCTCCTCTATCTTGTCGAACACGGATGCGTCGTAGGTCTCGATCTTCGAGACAACGCGCGAGTTGGCGATGAGTTGCTCGCCGTCCTCGCCGGTGGTGACGCTCCAGAACCCGATGACGTAGCCTTCTTCATCGAGCGCAAGTGTGGCGGTGCGCTTCGCACCTCCGTTCTCCAGGGTGCGTGTCCACAAGGTGGCGTCGTCGAGCTTGTAGGTGTGCGACGTGATGGGGCGCTCGTCTGGCGGCGATGTGAAGTCATCGAGCCCAGCTGCCCCAAGCGCACCCCCGGGGGCGTAGCCTTCGGCCCGCAGTGAGGCCCCGGTAAGCGGCGCAGGAACGAGACCTGCTAGGCTCTTTGGAGTCGCCGGGGCCGCGCTCACACACGCCTCTCCAGCAGGAGGGTTGCCCCAATACACCAGTTCGCCAGTGGCGTCGCGGCGCTGGGCCTGCTGGAGCTTGCCGGTGCTATCGAAGTACCGGCCAATGAATGCCTCGGCCGAACCGTCCTTACCGACGAGTGTCCAGGTTTCGCCAAGTAGTTCGTGGCTGCCTGTCTTATTGTCGACCCTGGTGGTGAACACTTCGCGGACGACATGGGAGCCAGGCGGTGCTGGCTGTTTGCTGGAATCGCCCCGGGCGATGTCTGATGCAAGCCCGGCGAATATGATTCCGGCAAGCACAACCAGTGCTAGCGCTGCCCACTGTTGCCACGGTGGACGACGCGAGATACTACCCGCAGTCATTCCGGACCGCTCCTTTCGCTCTGCCCCGCCCCTGTTGCGCCAGGGCGGGATTTGTGCATCCGGATGCCGCGCATAGACTATCCCCCTCCCGAAAAAATGTAAATAGCGCGCGAAAATGTAAATAGCGCGCGATGCGTATGCCAAGTTTTGCGGGCGGGCGATCTTCGTCGGGGCGGGAGGACGCCGTACACTGGGCAGGTGTGCGGCTGCGGGCCGCATTGGAATTCACATCACCCGACGGAAGGATACGCACTATGACCAGCGCGCCAGCTCGCAAGGAACTCCCACCTGCATACGAGCCGGCGTCGGTAGAGAGCCGTATCTACCGGATGTGGGAAGAGGGCGGGTACTTCCAGCCGCGCATCGACCCGAACGCCAAGCCGTACACCGTCATCATGCCGCCGCCGAACGTGACCGGTGAGCTGCACCTGGGTCACGGGCTTGAAGACTCCATCACCGACGCGCTGGTGCGCTGGCACCGGATGCAGGGTGACCCGACGCTCTGGCTACCGGGCGAGGATCACGCCGGTATCGCGACCCAGAACGTGATCGAACGGGAGCTCGCAAAGGAGGGGCTCACGCGGCACGACATCGGGCGCGAGGCGTTCGTCGAGCGGACGTGGCAGTGGGTTCGCAAATACCGGCATCGCATCGCCGACCAGCACCGGAAGCTCGGCGCGAGCGCCGACTGGACGCGGAACGTGTTCACGCTCGACCCGCAGATCGTGAAGGCGGTCCGCACCACGTTCGTCAACCTGTACAACGACGGGCTGATCTACCGCGGCTGCGGATGATCAACTGGTGCCCGCGGTGTGAGACGGCGCTTTCCGACCTCGAAGTCGACTACATCGAAGAGCAGTCGAAGCTGTACTACATCCGCTACCCGATCGTGGGCGAGGGCGGCATGCCGCTGCCGGACTCGGTGACAGTGGCGACGACGCGACCCGAAACGATGGTCGCGGACACCGGCGTGGCCGTGAACCCGAACGACGAGCGGTATGAGGAGCGCATCGGGCGGATGCTGCTGCTGCCGATCGTGGGTCGCGAGATCCCGCTGGTGGCCGATGAGGCGGTGAAGCCGGAGTTCGGTACCGGCGCCGTGAAGGTGACGCCCGGGCACGACCCGAACGACTGGGAGATCGGGCAGCGGCACGACCTTCCGGTCATTGTCGCAATGAACCTCGACGGGACGATGAACGAGGAAGCGGGCCCGTATGAAGGGATGCGCGACGACGAGGCGCGGGAAGCGATCGTTCGCGACCTGGAGGAGCAGGGCTTCCTCGAGAAGGTCGAGGATTATGTCCACAGTGTTGGCCACTGCAGCCGCTGCAAGACGGTGATCCAGCCGCTGCCAAGCGAGCAGTGGTGGGTGGCCGTGAACAAGGAATACGAGCCGGGCCATTCGCTCGCCGGGGATGCCGCGAAGGCCGTTCGCGAGGGGCGGATCAAGATCGTCCCGGAGCGGTTCAAGAAGGTCTACCTGAACTGGATGGACAACATCCGGGACTGGTGCATCAGCCGCCAGCTGTGGTGGGGCCACCAGATCCCGGTGTGGTACTGCGAGAACGGGCACACCATCGTCCAGGTTGAGGACCCGGCAGACTGCCCGGAGTGTGGTGGTTCGCTGCGGCAGGACGAGGACGTGCTGGACACGTGGTTCTCGTCGGGGCTGGCGCCACACGCCGACCTCGGGTGGCCGGACGACACGGAAGACCTCCGGTACTTCTACCCGACGTCCGACATGCAGATGGGCTACGACATCATGTTCTTCTGGTGCGCCCGGATGATCATGTTCGCCCTCTATAACATGCGGAGCCGGGGACCGGAGGAGGCGATCCCGTTCCGGACCGTGTTGTTCCACGGGCTCGTTCGGGACGCGCACGGCGAGAAGATGACGAAGTCCCGCGGGAACGTGGTGGACCCGCTGACGGTCGTCGAGAAGTACGGGGCGGATGCGTTCCGGTTCGCGATGCTGACGGGCGCATCGATGGGCGCGGACCAGAAGTTCAGCGACGAGCGGCTGGCGGCAGCCCGGAACTTCGCGAACAAGCTGTGGAACTCGACGCGGTTCGTGTTGATGAAGCTGGGCGAGCAGAAGGTGAAGCGCCCCCACCCGGCCGACCGGCACACGTATGCCGTCGAGGACCGGTGGATCCTGTCGCGGCTGGAGCGGCTCGAAGCGGACGTGGATTCGCTGCTGCGGGCGTACCAGCTCGGTGAGGCCGCGCGACAGATCGAAGACTTCCTCTGGAACGAGTTCTGCGACTGGTACATCGAGTTCGCGAAGGTTCGGCTGAACGCGAACGACTTCCGGCCGCAGCAGGTGCTGGCGCACGTGCTCGACCGGGGCCTGCGGCTGCTCCACCCCTTCATGCCATTTGTGACCGAGGAACTCTGGCAGTCGCTTCGCGAGCATATCGACGACGACATGGCGCCGGCGCTCATCGTGGCGTGGTACCCGAAGAGCGGCGGGAACTGGAGGGACGAGCGCACTGAAGCCGAGATGGAGCACGTCATCGAGGTCAACCGCGCTATTCGGAACATCCGGGCCGAGAAGAAGCTCGAGGTGAGCCAGCGGCCGCGGGTCTTCCTGCGCTCGAACGACTACCGCGCGGCGCTGGAGCAGACGGCGCCTGCCACGGCGTTCACGTCCCGCGTGGAGCCGGTCGTTACCGGGCTCAGCGACGAGCTGCCGGCGGGCGAATTCGCGTTCGCCCGGATTTCGGACACGGAAGTGGCGCTCGAGCTGCCGAAGGTGGATACGGCACAGGAACGGGCCCGCCTCGAGAAGGACCTCGCGGAGGTTAGCGCCTATATCGAGCGGCTGCAGAAGCAGCTCGGCAACGAGCAGTTCCGCACGAAAGCGCCGGCGCACGTGGTCCAGGACATGGAGGCGAAGCTCGCCGACGCGCAGACGCGGGCGGAGGGCCTCCGGGAGCGGCTCGCGAACCTGTAAGGGGAGCGGCTACCACCAGGCAACGAGGACATACGGCCCCTGGGGCTCCTGGCTTCCAGGGGCCGGTTCACGTGTGATGCACATCCCGGAGATCTCGGGCCAGTCGGTGGGCAGCGTGGCGACCTGCTGCGCCCGGCCCTGCTCGTCGGGTGTGAGCACCCCCGCGGACACGCGCTCGCCGCCGGGCAGCACGAACCAGAACTGGTAGACACTGCCAGGCGGGAGGGCCGGGAGGTCGTAGGCCAGGAGTGTGGCCACCCGCGACTGGCTGTTCACCAGGACCTCGGCCCAGGCGTTGCCGTTGGAGTCGTCCGATGCGCGTTCGAGGACAACCCGTGCGGAGGGGGCGGGTTCGAGGCGCGGGTCGTCATCGCCGCCGCGCCAGAAAACGGCGCCGATGACGACGCCAAGCGCGAGGCTGAGCGCGCAGGCGGCGGCAACGGCGGCGGCCCAGGGCAGGCGGCGCGGCCGCTTCGCCCGCGATGCGGCGATGCGGGCGCGCAGGCGCTCGCGGGCGGCCGGGCTGGCGGGCGCATCGGGGAGGCCGAAGGCGAGAAGCCCGGTTATGTCTTCGTAGTCGCTGCGAGCAGCCTTGCAGCCTTCGCACTCGCGGCAGTGGGCTTCGACCCGCTCATCGCGCTCGGCGAGGTGCCCTTCGAGCGCCTGGACCGCAAGGATGTCGCGCACTTCATCGCAGGTCAGCGGAGGGCGGGAGGTGGTCATGGTGCGTCTCCCCTGCCCGGCGCGAGGATATGGCGGAGCTGGTCCATCGCGGCGCGGATGCGTCCCTTGGTCGTGCCAAGTGGAGTGCCGAGCGCTTCGGCAGCTTCGCGGTGGGTGAGGCCGCCGAAGTAGACGAGTTCGAGCGGGCGGCGGCGCTCGGGTGGCAGGTTTTCGAGCGCCTGCCGGACCATCACGCGGGTGGTGGCGAATTCGGCGAGGTCGTCGGTGTCGCCGCGATGCTCGGGGAGGTCTTCGCGTTCGCGGTTGCGGGCGCGGTGCTGGGAGGAGCGCAGGACATCGATGGCGCGGTTGCGCGTGATCCCGAAGAGCCAGGCCGAGACGTTGCCACGCTTCTCATCGAAGGTCTCGCTTTGCTCCCATGCGCGTACGAACACGTCCTGCAGGACCTCCTCGGCGGTTTCGCGGTCGCCGACGATGCGGAGCGCCAGCGCCATGAGGAGGCGCTGGTACCGATCGTAGAGTTCGAGGAGCGCTGCCTCCTCGCGCTTACGGATGCGCGCCATGATGGCAGCGTCGTCGATTGCGCGCTGCTCGGCGCGTCCGGCATCGCGCTTCCCTGACACGCCGGGCTGGGCCTCGAATAAGTGCACGCCCTGTCGCCCTCCGTCTCGCTACAGGGGAGTCTACGGAGCGAGGCAAGGCGCCGGATGTCGGGTCAGGGGATGCGCTCGGTGCCCCAGGCGGGCTCTTCGGCGTGTTCGCGGCGCTCGGCCCAGCGAACCATGACCGCAGCGACGATGGCGCCGAGGGTATCGAAGATCAGGTCGTAGGTGGTATCGAGGCGACCCTGGACGCGCTTGGTCGCGAAGATGTCGTCGGCCACCGCTTCGTAGACCTCCCAGCCGATGCCGGCAGCAACACCAATGGCGATGGCGGTCAGGAATCGGGATTCGACCCATGCGGAGGTGTTGCCTCGTCGCGCGAGGGCGCGGAAGCAATCGTAGGCACCGGCAGTGACAGCAGCAGTTCCCGCGAAGTGGGTGAGCTTGTCGTATTCGGCGATGTTTGCGTAGAGGTTCCCGGCGGTACCAAGGGTATCGGCGTAGCCGCAGACGACGATGATGAGGTGCGTCTGCCACGAGAGGCCACCCTGGTCACGAAACAACCACTCGCCCACAAGCAGCAGCACCATCGTGATAAGCATCTGGGCGACCAGGTAGCCCCAGAAGTCGGTGAATCCTGGCGAGATGATCTGACCGATGACCAGGAAGGCGAGGAGCGCGCCGAGCGAAACGGCGGTGAAGAGTGCCCGGGGGGAGTGCGGGATGGTTTCGACGACGCCGAGAAAGACTGTATGGGCCAGCGTGGCGGCGCGGGCGGCCGCGCGGTAGACGGGCGCAAGCCGCGTGCGGCCAATGTTGTAGCGCATCACAACCGCCGGGATAACTGCAAAGGCGACCCCAATCGCGCCATCGAACCAGTAGTGGTTGCCGGTAGCGATGACGATGGTGAGCATCACCAGACCGGGAACGACCGCCACCAGGTACCGGAGCGGCGAACGCATCGTTAGCGCGAGTGCATACCCGGCGAGCGCGGTCCAGCCGACGTGGAGGCTGGGCACGGCGGCGAACTCGTTTGAGAACGAGTGCTCACGGCCGGAGAAGACGATCGTGTCGATCATGCCGGACTCGGGGACGAGCCGCGGGGGAGCAACCGGGAACAGCGCGATGGTCACGATCGCGAAGACAACCGAACAGCCGAGCGCATTCCGCATGAGGCGGTATTCGCCCGGGTGGAACAGGTGGAGCCAGAGCAGCGTGACCCCGATGAACGGGAGGTAGTAGTAGGAGTACAGGGTGTCGAGCAGGCGGGTGAGGTCGAGGTTGCGAAGCGTGAGCGACTGGATGTCCTGCTCGAACCGGAGGCCGAGCGAAGCCTCGAGGTCCAGCACCCGCATCGCATTGGCGTGCGCATCGAGATATTCGCCCTCGGTCAGCATGCGCAGGCCGATGTAGAGCCCGAGGGCGCCGAGGATGACCACGAGCTGCGTGGCGAGACTGATCCAGGACGGGTTCGATGGCGGGACGCCGCGGAGGCGCGCCATGCCCAGCGCAAGGGCGGCGTACACCGCGACCAGCAGCGGAAACGCAATGTGTGCAGTAATGGCGAACCCTGCCAGCCCGGCGGCACACACCACCGCGGCATACCCGGAGCCGGCGACCGGTCGCAACAGCCAGAAGGTCGTTACAGCCAGCCCCGCCAGCAGGATCGCCTCCTCGGGATCGCCTGGCAGGTACATCCTGGGTAGCCCTCATGCAGGAGCTCAAGAAAACCATACGCGAGGAAGCGAGGGCGAAGCGAGATCCGCATCACACACGGGCCGGTGCCCAGTGCCCGGTGCCCAGTTCCCAGTAACGGGATGACAGAACAGGCCCGGTCCGGGTGGCTGGCGAGAGCGTAGGCTGCGCGTATGCGAGACGTCGTGGTCGTGGGCGCCGGACCGGCCGGGTGCGCGGTGGCGATTCACCTCGCCCGGCGCGGGCGGAGCGTGATGGTGGTCGACCGAGCGCGGAGTCCCGAGCGGAAGGCGTGCGGCGAGGGGCTGTTCCCGGGAGGAGTCGAGGCGTTGAGGCGGCTGGGCGTAGCCGCCGAACGGTGCGGTGGCATCGCGCTCGAAGGCGTTCGCTTCGTTGCCGGGCGTGCGGTGGCCGAAGCGCCGTTCAGTGGCGGGAACGCGGCCAGCGTCCGCCGGGGCCTGTTGGAGCGGGAGCTCCAAACGGCGGCAGAGCGGCAAGGCGTGGAGTTCTGCAGCGGTGTCAGCGTTCGAGGACTGGCCACCGGGAACGGCAGGGCGATCGCGGTCGAGACGACGGTGGGGAAGATCGAGGCGCGCGCGTTCGTGGCGGCCGACGGGCTGGGTTCGCGGCTGCGGCAGGCCGCCGCGCTCGACAGCGGTCGCGTGGGCGGCCGGTATGGGGTTTCGGCGCACGCGCGGACGCAGGACGAGCTCGAACCCATGGTGCAGGTGTGGTTCGGGCGCGGGTTCGAGGTGTACGTGACGCCGCTCGGGAGCCACGAAGCGAACGTGGCGCTGCTCACCCGGCGCGATGTGATGCGGTCGCTCGCGGGCGATCTCGCGGGTGGGTTCAGCGAAGTGGTGCGGCCGCATCCTGCGCTCGCGGGCGGTTTCGAGCTCCTCGATACGCCGCTGGCGGCGGGGCCGTTCCCCCGGGGGTGCTCGCGGGCGTGGCGGGCGAACGTGGTGCTCGCCGGGGACGCTGCGGGCTTCTTCGATGGCATAACCGGCGAGGGGATGTCGGTGGCACTCCGGGGTGCGGAGCGAGCGGCGCGTGCGGTCGACGCGTACCTGGCGACGGGTTCGTATGCGCCGTTTCGGCGGTACGACCGGGAGCGGCGAGCGCTCACGGGGAATTCGGACCTGCTGGGGCGGCTGTCGCTGGGGCTGGCCCGCTCGCCGGTGGTGGCGGAGCTGGCGGTGCGAAACCTCGGGCGGCGTCCCGAGACGTTCGCGCGGCTGGTGGCGGTAAACACGGGAGCGGCGGGCCTGCGTTCGCTGCGGCCGCGAGACGTGGCTGCGCTGTTGTTTCGCGGTTAGAAAAGGCCGGGAATGAAGCGTGGCCTGTGTCCAAAGTGATCGACGTAGCCGGGCAAGCGTTCGAGCAGGCGCTCTTCCTCGGGGATTCGCAGCGAAAGGAGCGCCGCGTTCGCGAGCGAGGCGACCAGCGCAAGGCCGGGTAACCGAAACGCTAAAGGAAGCGCCGCGAGCTCGACGGCAACGACCGTGTAGTTGGGATGGCGAACGAACCGGTAGGGTCCGCCGGTTTCGACGGACATCGAACCGGGGACGGCGGCGCGAGTGTTCCAGCGCGGGCCGAGCGTTCGGATGACCCAGATGCGCAGGGGCTGAACCGCGAACAGCTCCACGAGGAACGGCCAGGAGGGGCGGCTGCTGCCACGAACCGCCGTGAGCAGGATGGTGGCCGTGTGGAGCGCGACCATGAGCGGGTAGGTTCGGCGGGACCAGCGGCCTTCGGTGGTGGGGCCAGCGGACGCGATGTTCCGGCGGGAGTAGGCGAGTTCGAGCAGGCGGGCAGCACCCATAGCGGCGCACACCAGCAGCCGGATCAGCATGTGCGCCGCACCAGCAAGAGCTCGATCGAAACGCCGGGACCGAAGGCGACAACCACGCCCCACTCGTCCGGGCGGGGTTCATCGAGGTAGCGGCGGAGAACGTCGAAGATCGCAGCGGACGAGGTATTGCCGTAGTCGCGGAGGGAGTCCCAGGACCAGCGGAGCGCGCCTTCCCCGAGCCCGAGGCAGGCAGCAAGCCGTTCGAGGATGCGGGCGCCGCCGGGATGGACGAGCCACGCGCCGACGGACCCGAACCCGAGACCGTGGCGGTGCAGAAGTGCGGCCGCAGCGCGCTCGGTGGCCGGCGGCAGGAGGTCGACGAGCCTGCGGTCAAGGATGGGAAAGAAGCCGGCGTCGCGGAGTTCAAAGCCGAGAGCGTCGCGCGAGCGTGGGATGAGCACGCTCGCGATATCGACGACTTCGAGGCCGGGGCCCGGTTGCGTGTCGAGCAGGGCAGCGCCGGCGCCATCGCCGAAGATCAGCGAGGCTGTGAGGTTGCCCTCGTCGGGGTCAGGGTGGAAGGCGAGGGAGCAGAGTTCGCAGGCGACGGCGAGCGCAGAACCGGGGTGGGTTCGCAGGAAGTCGACAGTACGCGCGAGGGCGACAACGCCGCCCGCGCAGCCGGCTTCGGTAATGGGGAGGCGCATGGTGTCGCAGGGAAGGCCGACGTCCTCGATGAGCTCGGCCGCCCAGCCGGGAAGGTGGTAGCCGGTGCAGGACGACGTTACGAGTGCGCGGATAGCTGCGGGCGAAACGTCGAGCGCGGCCACGGCGTCGCGGGCGAGGGGTCCGGCCTGGCGGCGGTAGACCTCGTTGCGCGCCTCGATGGCACCGACGTGTTCGAGCTCACCGGGCGGGAGCACGAGCGCGCGTTGCAGGGTGTGTGAGCCGCGGGCCAGGGCGCGAACCCGGCGATCGAGGCCGGTGAGACGCGCCATGGCCCGCGTCCCGGCCGGGAACCGCGAACGAGCCAGGACGCGGGCGATCCGGTCAGCAGCCTCGTCCTGGGAGATGCGGTAGGCAGGATGGGCCACGGCGACACGCGCAATACGGACCGGGTTCATGACAGTGTGCTGCGCTCCCAACGTCGCGACAGGATAGGCGGGCCCGGCGGGGATTTCGACGGGGCGAAGAGATCGCGATGTTGCAAATTCCGATCAGAGCGGGCGCCGGAGGGAGTGGCTTTCGGCGGACGAATCCGTTAGTTTCCCGCGAAAGTTCGACCGGAGGGGGACAAGGGATGGTTTATCGGCCACCACGGCTACGATTCGGGATCTTCATGGCGCCGTTCCATCGGCTCGAGGAGAATCCAACGCTGGCCCTCGAACGGGACCTGGAGCTGGTCGAATACCTCGACCGGCTGGGGTACGACGAGGCGTGGTTCGGGGAGCACCACAGCGCGGGCTGGGAGATCATCGCGAGCCCGGAGCTCATGATCGCGGCGGCGGCGCAGCGAACGAAGTGGATCAAGCTGGGCACGGGCGTGAGCAGCCTGCCGTATCACCACCCGCTCATCCTGGCGGACCGGATGGTGCAACTCGACCACATGACCCGCGGCCGTGCCATGTTCGGCGTGGGCCCCGGGGCGCTGACCTCCGACGCGTACCAGCTGGGCATCGACCCGCTGACGCAGCGGCGACGGATGGACGAATCGCTGACCGCGATCATGAAGCTGTTCCGCGGCGAGGTGGTCACGATGGAGACCGACTGGTTCACGCTGCGGGAGGCCCGGCTCCAGCTCGCGCCCTACACCTACCCGCACATGCCCGTCGCGGTCGCGAGCACGTTCTCGCCCGCGGGACCGAAAGCGGCTGGAAAGCACGGCGTGGGCCTGCTGTCGGTGTCGACGTCGCAGCCGGGCGGACTTATCTCGGTGGCGCGGTCGTGGCAGTGGGCCGAGGAGGCCGCGGCCGAGCACGGGCAGACGATCAGCAGGGATAACTGGCGCCTGCTGTTGCCGTTCCACCTGGCCGATTCGAAGGCCGAGGCGATGAAGGACATCGGCGAAGGCCGCGAGTACTTCTACCGGAAGTACTACCAGGAGGCGCTCGGGACGCAGCCGCACCCTGATGGCAACTCCATCGAGGCGGCGGTCGAACGCGGCGAGGTCATCGTCGGCACACCGGACGATGCGATCGAAGCGATCGAGCGGCTGTTCGAGCTGTCGGGCGGGTTCGGATGCTTCCTCGGGCTGGCGCACGAATGGACCAGCCGGGAGAAGACCTGGCGGAGCTACGAACTGATGGCCCGGTACGTGATGCCGCGGTTCCAGGGGCAAATCGAACCGAAGCAGCAAAACTGGCAGTGGGTTAGCGACCACCGAACCACGATATTTGCGCCGGCTTCGGCGGCGGTGGGGAAGGCGTTCGCGGATGCGGGCGTGGAACTGCCGCCGGAGGTGGTCCAGCGGATGCAGCGCGGCAGAACGGAGTAGCGAAGTCGAACAGCGGATGCGAAGGAGCCGCCCATGAGGGCGGCTCCTGTGTGCTCAGGGCTGCGGCGCCGGTGGCTCTTCGGGCGAGCCGGGCGGCACGTCGCTCCCGGTAACGACATCGGAGCCGGACGGCGGCTCGGTTGCCGGCGGGACCGGAGGCTCGGGTGGCGTGGGCGCGCCCGGCTGGCCGGTCGCCGACGGGGCAGACCCGGCCGTAGAACCTGCGGGCGTGGGCTGCCCTGCCATGGGTTCGGCCGGCGGCGCCACCGCTTCCTCGCGGCGAACCCGGATTTCGTAGCCGACGATGAGCGCGACTACCACCGCACCGGCAGCAAGCCACGGCGCAACGATGGCGGCGATGATGACGACCAGGAGCGGCAGGTCAAGCGCTTTGCGGTCGCCTTTGCGGAAGACGACGTGCCGCACAAGGCTTTCGTTCCAGTAATGCTTGAGGCGGTCGCTGAAGGAACGGTTGTCGTCGGCCATTGCAGTTCTCCTTAGAGCCCGTTCTTCGCAAGCTCCGCCAACAGCTTACGCGTTCGCGGGGCGGACTCGGGGTCTTCGCGAACGCGGAAGATCGAGCCATGAAAGTCGGTGACGCCGGCTTCGGCGAGCACACGGAGCTGGCGCACGACCTCGTCTTCGTCGCCGACGATCGCGATGTCGGCAGGAGAAGCAGCCCCCTCGACGTCGAGCACGGCGCGGTAGGACGGGAGCTGGCCGTACACCTGGAAGACGTGGGCGGCAGACTCACGCGCGGACTCGACGTTCGTGGTAACAGCGATGGGGAAGCCGGACACGACGCGGGGCTCGGGTCGCCCGGCTTGGGCGGCCGCGGCGCGGATGGTGGGAATCGCCGTTTCGGCGAGGTATTTCGGGCCGCCCATCCAGGTTGCGGTGCCATCGGCCATGCGCCCGGCGAGCTTGAGCATCTGGGGTCCGAGCGCGGCGATGATGAGTGATGGCCTGGGGGCGCCCGGGACGTCGAGCCGGGCGTTCACGCGGTACTCCTCGCCGCTGAACGAGGCGGTCTCGCCGGCCAGTAGCGGGTTCAGCACGGAGAGGTACTCCCGCATGTGGCGCACCGGCTTCGAGTAGTCGAGCCCGAACATGTCCTCGATCACCACCCGGTGGCTCAGGCCGATGCCAAGCGTGAAGCGGCCGGGCCCGGCAGCCGCAGACGTCGTCAGCGCTTGCTGGGCGATGGCCACGGGATGGCGGGGATAGGTCGGCACGACAAAGGTGCCGATCTCGATGCTGCTGGTAACGCGCGCGGCGAGCGCGGAGAGGGTGATGGCGTCGAACCCGAAGATGTTCGAGAGCCAGGCCGAAGAGAAGCCGTCGGCTTCGGCTTTGCGGAAGTTCTCGAGGGTCTCGTCGAGGTTCGCGCCGACTTCGATACCGATACCAATGCGCATTACTGTGCTCCAGCCTGTCCGCAAGATGGCTCTCCAGTGGAAAGTGGGAGTCACTGTACCAGCTTCGGTCGGGCATCGGCTGGCTGGCGGCAGGGGGCGCCGGGTAGACTTCGGCGCGTGCCATACGCCGAGGTCAACGGAGCGCGGCTGTATTACGAGCAGCACGGCGAAGGACCCGACGTGCTGTTTCTGCATGGGGCCGGGGGGAACCACCTTTCGTGGTGGCAGCAGCTGGCGGTATTCGCAAGGGCCTACCGGTGCACGGTCTACGACGCGCGTGGCTGGGGGCTATCGGAGGGCCGCCTGGCTGTGGGCCGGTATGTGCTGGGGACCGATGCGGTCGCGTTGATGGAGTACCTGGGCATCGAACGAGCGCACATTGTGGCGCAGTCGATGGGCGGCAGGGCTGTGGCGGGAATCGCGCGGCTGGCCCCCCAGCGGATCAAGTCGCTGGTACTGTGCGGCACGACGGCCGGAGCGACGAACGACCGCATCCGCGAGCTGCAAGACGAACTGCGGGACGCGCGAGGGGACGGTGGTCTGCGCGAGCACGCGCTGGCCCCCGTATTCGAAGCGGAGCAACCGGCGCTGGCGATGCTCTACCGCCAGATCAACGCGCTGAACCCGAAGCGGCCGCCGGGGTTCCTCGGGCGTCCGCCGGCGAACTACCGCGGGAGCATGCACCCGGTGCTTTCGAACCTGGGCGTGCCGGTGCTCTACCTGGTTGGCGAGCACGACATGATCACGTCGCCCGAGATGGTTCGCGAGGCGGCGAACCTGGTGCCGGGTTCGTTGTACCGCGTGATCCCGGGTGCAGGGCACTCCGCGTACTTCGAACGGGCGGAGGAGTGGAACCGGGTGGTGTGGGATTTCCTGGCCCGGGCGGAACGGGGAGAACGGTAGCGAGTTGCTCGCGAGCGGGGAACGCGTTATTGTCCAGACGTTATGGCTACTATTTGGGAGCGGTTGCGATCCCGCACTCGGGCCGTCCTCTCGCAAGAGAAGGAGGACGAGGGCTGGGTCCAGCCGAGTAATGCTGTGACACGAACCATTTACGAACAGCTCGAGGCCGCGATGTCGACGCCCGTCGAGGCTGCTGCGCCCCCGCCAGCGAAGCAGTCCGCGCCTTCGAGCACCAGCCCGGCGCTGGCGACCTCGACCGCTGCGCCGAGGGCGACGGCCGCACACCCGCCTGTGGCCGAGGCGAAGGACGACGCAGCACGCGCCGAGAACAACACACCCGCTGGGGAGGAGCGGGTACCGACCGGCCGCGCTGCGTAGGTGGCTATACTTCGGGCATGGCCATCTACGAGTACTACTGCCCGACCTGCAGAGAGAAGTTCGAGGAGCGGCGCCCGATGTCGCAGGCGACCGCTCCTGCCCGCTGCCGCGCTGGCCACACCGCCGAACGGACGCTCTCGATGTTCGCTGCACCGCGAAGCGGCGCTTCGGACACGGTCGAGTTTGGCGGCGGTGGCGGGTGCTGCGGCGGTGGTGGCTGCGCCTGTGCAGCGAACCTGAACTAGTCTTCGGACCCGGGGTGCGATACGGGTTCGGGCGCGGGCCGGAGTTGCTCGATGCGCTCCGGCTCGCGTTCGTTCTTCCGGCCAACTGCATTCGTGGACTGCCGTGACAGCAGCAGGTACGCGGTGGACAGGACCACGATCGCGGTGGCTTCGGCGAAGGTCATGATGCCGATGATGTAGGTCGTCTCCTCCCAGAACGGTTCGGGGAACATCTGGATGAGGCGGTCGGTGTCGGGATTGAGCTGCCAGAGGTCGTTGCGGAACAGGAGCTCGTGGAACGTGGTCCAGGCCTGGTCGAAACCCGCAACAACGAACGCACCAATCGCACCGATGACCACGACGCCGAGCGCAACACCGAGAAGCGAAAGGCGGGCGAGGCTCCGGAGGGGCCGTTCGCCGGCCCAGATGTAGACGCCGACGATATACGCGAGGACGTAGGCGAGGGTGATCTCGTTGATCCGGTAGACGATCCGCATCACCTGCTTGACGTCCTTCATGTGCTGCGTCTCGCGGCTGTTGAAGAGTGACTCTTCCTGCCCCTCGTGCGCGACGAGGATGCGCAGCGTCCCGGTGTCGTTTTCGAAATAGTTGATGATTTCGCGGGCCGCCCGATCGAGCTCTTCGAGCGGGAGGCCAGTGGCTTCGCCGGCGTTGAATTCGCGGAAGCCACGTTCGTAGAAGCGCACCTCGCCGGCGAAGAAGCGCACGTTGGAGGTGACAAGCAGGAGTGGAATGGCGACGACGAAGAGGGCGGCGCCCAGGCGTGAGAGGACGGTCATCGGAGGTTGGCCGCCTTCTGTGACGGTGTGGCCATCGTGTAACCGGTGGCGTGGAGTGTCAAACGCGGGAAAGAGTACCTAAGCGCAGTGCCTGCTACGCTTTTTCTATACAAACCCAAAGGAACCGCGTCTCGCGGAGGAGACTGCTTCGTGACTGCACTGGCCGAATCGACGCCCGAACTCGAGTTCATATTCCACCCGCGATCGATTGCGATTGCGGGTGTTTCTGCGAAAGAGGGGGCTGCGTTCGGCGGCGGCGGATTCGTTACGTCGCTCCAGGAGATTGGATTTCGCGGACCCATCTACCTCATCCACCCCACGGCACCGGCGATCCGCGGCCTGAAGTGCTACCCGCGGCTCACGGACATTGCCGACGACGTTGATTATGTCATCTCTTCGGTTCCTGCGCGCTTCGTGCCGCAGCTGCTCGAGGACTGCATTGCGAAGAACGTGAAGGTCCTTCACCTGTTCACAGCCGGGTTTACGGAGACCGGTGATGCTGAGCGGGCCAAGATGGAGCAGGCGGTCGTCGCGCGGGCGCGGGAGGCGGGCATCCGGATCATTGGTCCGAACTGCATGGGCCTGTATGTGCCGGAGTCGCGGCTCGCGATGATGCAGGGGCAGATCCCGGAGCCCGGCCCGGTGGGCATGGTGTCGCAGTCGGGCATGAACGCGGGTGAGTTCGTGCGATATGCGCTGCCGCGTGGCGTCCGGTGCTCGAAGGTGATCAGCTTCGGCAACGGATCGGACCTGAAGGCCGCGGACTTCTTCGAGTACCTGACCGATGACCCGAAGACGGAGATCATCGTGGCGTACCTGGAAGGCATCCAGGACGGGCCACGGCTTGCCCGGGCCATCCGCCGGGCGGGGGCCACGAAGCCGGTGGCGATCCTGAAGGCCGGCCGGACGGAAGCCGGGTCTCGCGCGGCGAACTCGCACACGGCGTCGCTGGCGGGTTCGCTGCAGGTGTTCGACGGCCTGTGCAAGCAGGCGGGCGCGCTGCGCGTTGAGAGCCTCGAAGAGCTGGTGGACGTCGCAGTGACGTTCCAGTTCGTGAAGCGGCTGAAGGGCCCGAACGTCGTGGTTATCGGCGGCGGCGGTGGCGCGAGCGTGCTGGCGGCCGACGACCTGGCCGCATCGGGCCTCCAGGTTCCGCCCTTGCTCCCCGAGACGCAGGAAGCGCTCGCGAAGGTGACCCACGAGGCGGGTACGAGCATTCGGAACCCTATCGACACCACGAGCCTGTGGGAGGAAGAGGGCTTCGAAGCCAGCATGCGCGCCTGTGTCGACGCGCCGAATGCGGACGTGGTGCTGATGCATACGGCGTGGGGTATGGGGCCTTCCGCGCGTGCTGGCGACCCGTACGAGCGCATGCGGAAGCAGGCGGCAACGCTCGCGCGGCTGCAAAAGGAGTCGGGCAAGCCGATCGTGGTGGCGGTCCGGGAACCGACGCAGCCCGAGGGCTTCGAGCAAACGCAGGAATTCGTGCAGATCTGCGCACGCGAGGGAATCGCGACGTACCCGAGCATTGCGCGGGCGGCCCGGGGGCTCGGCCGGCTGCTCGAGTGGCAGCGGATGCACGAAGCGTAAGCTTCGTGGGCCGAACGGGGCGGGAGTGCTACCGGCCGGTGGTCCCAACCCCGTCCTGATCATGTGAAAAATTCACCCGGCGCCGCTTGTGCCGGGTGAATTTTTTCTATCGCGCCATAAGACTTCATCCATAACAGGTGCTCCAGGGAGCGGCGCTGCCGGGCAACGCCTGCGCTCCCGCCGGGCACATGGACCAGCGCCGTTAATAGGCGGCATTTGTTGGCCTGGCAGATCGGCCTTCTGAAGGGCCGCCAGGGCCCGGTTTCCGCGGTTTTTCGGGCGTTCGAGGCCGCGCAGACCGCTTTCTCTGCCCCCTCTCTATCGGTCCGATTTATTGCTTCTACTGTTTAAGGCTGCGTTCTTGACCGGCTGTTGCCGAGGGGCCCAATGGGGAAGGAAGGGCGGCCCATTGGTCTGTTCTCCGTACGTCCGCTAAAACCAATTCTCAGAGGTACATGCGTCCCGCGACTGACACGGACGCTGTCCTGCTTTGCGCGGATGAGAGGGGGCCGGTGAAGAAACACTTCATAGCAGCGGCATTTTTCTGGGCGGTGCTCACGGCGGCAGGGGAACTGCTGGTCTTTGCTGACCTGTTCCCCACGGTGGGTTCGGAGGAGGCGGAAGAGTTCGACCGCATCTTCCGGATCCTGCTGGCCATGGGCTGGCCGGTCTTCGCGTTCGTGGTCTCGGTAGTCGGGTACTCGTTCTTCCAGTTCCGGTCCCGTGGCGACGACTCGGAGGACGGTCCGGCGATGTACGGCCGCGGTGCGGTTCCACGAGTGTGGCTCGGCATTACCGGCGGCCTGGCGGTGCTGACAATGATCTTCCCGGGCCTGACCGGCCTGGCGGAGCTGCAGTCGGACCGCGGTGGCTACGGCTGGGGAGACACGGAAGGCGAGCTCCTCGTGAAGGTCGAGGGCTTCCGGTATTCGTGGGCCTTCCAGTACCCGGACCTGGGCGTCGAGATCCTGGGCGCGAACCAGGAACTGGTGCTCCCGGTGGACACCAAGGTGAAGTTCGAGGTCTCGTCGCTCGACGTGGTGCATTCGTTCTGGATCCCGGCCTTCCGGATGAAGATTGACGCCATCCCTGGCCGGACGACGTTCATGACCGTCACGCCGACGAAAGTTGGGAGCTATGACGACGACCAGTCGTTCCGGGTGCAGTGCGCCGAGCTGTGCGGAATGGACCACTCGGTGATGTCGTTCCCGGTGCGGGTGGTTGAGCGCGAAGAGTTCGACGCGTGGATCGCGAGCCAGAAGGAGGAGCAGTAGGTGTACGCGGCAGCGACGATAGTCGGCGGGCTCGGTACCGGTCTCATCGGGTTCTACATCGGTATCGGCGTCACGGCGCTGGTCCGGTTGGCCTTCGGCCTCGATGCCTGGGAGAAGGAGCTCAGCATCGCCGTCGGCTATGTGTTCGGCCTGTTCGGCTGGCTGATGGGTATCGGCGGCTGGGGCATCTGGGGCCGGGAATGGTTCGGCCTGAAGACGTACCAGCGCAAGGCGACGGGCTGGCAGCGGTACTTCACGTTCTGCACGGACCATAAGGTCATCGGCATCCAGTACCTGGTGACGTTTTCGGTGACCTTCCTGCTGGCGGGCCTCATGGCGATGCTCATGCGCGCCGAGCTCGCGTTCAGCGGGACGCAGATCTTCAGCCACGACCAGTTCAACGCGATTATGGGCCTCCACGGCATCCTGATGGTGGCCGTGGCGGTCGCGGCGGTGTTCGGTGGCTTCGGCAACTACTTCGTGCCGCTGATGATCGGCGCGGAGGACATGGCCTTCCCGCGGCTGAACGCGCTGAGCTTCTGGCTGGTGCCGCCGACGGCGTTCATGCTGCTGACGACGCCGTTCCTCGGCGGTATCGACACGGGCTGGACGGCCTACCCGCCGCTTTCGACGGTCGTTGATACGGCGCAGCTCACCTTCAACCTCGCGATCATTACGTTCGGTCTTTCGTCGATCCTCGGTGGCCTGAACTTCATCGTCACCATCATCTTCATGCGTGCCCCGGGGATGACGTGGGGCCGGCTGCCGATCTTCGTGTGGTCGATGTTCGCCACGGCGTGGATCGCGCTGCTCTACACGCAGGGCTTCGCGGTCGCGCTGTTCATGGTGACGATGGACCGCATCGCGGGGATGTCGTTCTTCAACGTCGACAACGGCGGCGACCCGCTGCTCTACCAGCACATCTTCTGGTTCTACTCGCACCCGGCGGTCTACATCATGGTGCTGCCCGGGTTCGGCATCCTGCTCGAGGTCCTGTCGCACTTCTCGCGGAAGCCGCTGTTCGCCTACAAGTACGCGGTTGGCGGGTTCCTGGGCATTCTCGGCCTGAGCGGTGGCGTGTGGGCGCACCACATGTTCACGTCGGGTATGCCGAACTTCCTCCACGGCCCGTTCCTTGTGGCGACGGAGCTCATCTCGATCCCGACGGGCCTCGTGTTCCTGTCGGCGCTGGGCACGATCTGGATGGGCAAGCTGCAGCTACGGCCGCCGATGCTCTTCGCCCTGGCCGTGCTGTTCAACTTCGCGTGCGGTGGTGTGACGGGCATCTTCCTTGCTGACGTGCCGACGGACATCCACCTGCACGACACGTACTTCGTGGTGGCGCACTTCCACTACACGATCCTGGGTGGCGAAATCTTCGCGATGTTCGCCGGCATCTACTACTGGTTCCCGAAGATGACGGGCCGCCAGTACAACGAGAAGCTCGCGAAGCTCCACTTCTGGTGGATGTTCATCGGGTTCAACCTCACGTTCTTCCTGATGCACTTCCCGGGCATCCAGGGCATGAACCGGCGCATCGCGGACTATCCGGAGTACCTGGAGCCGATCAACCTGGCGGTCAGCCTGTCGGCGTTCTTCCTGGGCGCGAGCTTCCTGGTGTTCGTCTACAACATGGTCTGGTCGTGGTTCCGCGGCCCGGCTGCTGAAGCGAACCCGTGGCGGGCCCGGACGCTGGAGTGGCAGACGAGCTCGCCGCCGCCGGTCGAAAACTTCCACGTGCCCCCGGTGGTCACCGGCCATCCGTACGACTATGGCGTGCCTGGTTCGACGCACGGCGTGTTCGGCGGTTTGCCAGGTGGGCTCCCGGGCGCCGCGCCTGCGGGCGGTGGCGGTGGAGGCCAGTAGCGTGATGATTCGACAACCGGGTCAGATTGGGGGAACGCCGTGACGAAAGCGGTACGAACGGGTCTGATGGTGGCGCTGATCCTCGCCATCCTGACCGTGCTGGAATACTTCTTCGCCGTGTCGGTGGATGACGACGTGGTCCGGTTCGTGGGCCTGACCGTCACAGCCCTCGGCAAGGCAGTCCTGATCCTCATCTACTTCATGCACTTCATGCGCATGTTCCGCCAGGAGGAGGCTGAAGGGTGGCACTAAACGCAACGACCTCGACCGCCGTCCCGGCTGCGGAGCACGGGCACCACATCAGCCCGGCGAAGCGGCTGCAGATGAACCGGGTCGGGCTGTGGCTGTTCTTCTTCTCGGAGAGCCTGATCTTCGGTCTCCTGCTCTCGGCGCGCTTCTTCCTGGCGGGCATCGACCGCGAGCATGTGGACCAGACGCTGGGCCTGATCATCACCATCATTCTGCTGGTGAGCTCGATCACGGCGTACCTCGGCGAAACGGCAGTCGAGCACGGCAACCGGAAGATGGGGATCTGGATGATCCTCGCCACCATCGTTCTCGGGCTGGTGTTCGCCGGTGGTGTGGCCTACGAGTGGGGCACCGCGCACTTCTCCCGGCAGCAGGTCTTCGGGACCGTGTTCTTCAGCATGACGGGGATGCACGCGTTCCACGTGATGAGTGGCGTGGTGTTCCTGATCCTCGCATGGTGGCAGCTGGTCCGTGGCTCGTTCGGCCCCGGTGACAGCTGGGGCATCACGGCCACGGTGATGTACTGGCACTTCGTCGACGTCGTCTGGGTGTTCTTCTACCCGGCGCTCTACCTGGTGTCGTAATGACGGCTGTTCGGCAGATCTTCGGTTCGAGCCCCCGGCCGTGGGTGTTCAGCATCCTGGGAGCGTTCGCGCTCTCCCTGGCGCTGAACCTCATCTGGTGGGGACTGCTCAAGCCAGATCCGCCACCAGAGGTCACGGAGTTCGTCATCGAGCCGGGAACCGCCGACGCGATCGCGAGGGGACAACCGGCCTTCGTGCCGAACTCCATTCAGCTGCTCTCCGGGGGGTATCTCCTGGTGCGGAATAACGACTACGTGCCGCACCAGATTGCAGGCGTGACGCTGCAGCCCGGCGAGGTGGCCGAACTGGATGCTCCCTCTGAGGACGGGACCATCGCCTGTTCGATCCACCCGTCTGGATACCTGGGGGTGCAGTTGAAGGAGAAGCCGCCCATCACCACGATGCTGGGCCCGACGGCGATCCTGACCGCGCTGCTTGGCATCCCACTCGGGGTGATCATGCGGATCTCCTCGGCAATCCGGCTCGACGAACCGGGCCCCGTGGCCGCGGCGTAGCCGGCAAAAGCGAACAAAGCGTAAGAACCACGGCGCACCGCCTTCTGGCGGTGCGCTTTTTGTTGACTCGATCAGACCGACGACCTGTGAGCTGCTGCCGAGCGCAGCCGGCGACCGGGCTTAGAAGACGTCGAAGAGGTTGAAGCGGGGGCCGTCTTTGCAGCAGAGGCGGACGCCGTGGCGGGTGAAGATGGCGCAGCCGTAGCACATGCCCCAGCCACAGGGCATGTTCTCTTCCATGAGGATTTCGGGCTGCTGGCGGCGGCCGTTCTGGCGCAGCACGTTGGCGAGGCTTTCGAACATGGGGTTGGGGCCGCAGGCGTAAATTTTGCTGGCCCACTCCTGGTATTCGCCGAGGTGCTCGGTCACGAAGCCTTTCGGGCCGGCGGACCCGTCTTCGGTCACGACCACGTATTCGACTTCGCGCGGCCATTCCGAGGCAGGCAGAAGGTGACGGGCGGTGCGGGCGCCCATCATGGCGACAACGTGATGGCCTTTGACGACAGCGCGGCGAGCGGTGTCGACAAGGGGCGCGATACCGACGCCGCCGCCGATGAGGAGCAGGTTGGCGGTGTCGTCGGGGAGGTGGAGGCCGCGCCCGAGCGGCCCATACATGCGAACGAGGTCGCCGCGCTGGCGTTCGCTGAGCCAGCGGGTCCCGCGCCCAACCACCGCATAGAGCAACGCGAACCGGTCGCCGTCGACTTTGTAGTAGCTGAAGGCGCGGGCGAACATCGGGTCGAAGCCTTCGGTGCTGCAGTGCACCATGACGAACTGGCCCGGGTCCACGTTGCGGGTGAGCTCCGGGGCGTGGAACCAGATGATGTTCGCCCCTTCCCAGGCCGGTTCGTTCGAAAGCACGGTGGCCGTGGCGATGTTCACTGCTCGAGGTACTCCGTGAGCGTCGCGACTTCGTACTGCCGGCGGTGGCTGAGCGCCTGGATCGCGGCCCGCGCCGTGTCGAGCGAGGTGAAGCAGGGGATGCGCTTCTCGGCGGCCGCGCGGCGGATGTAGAAGCCGTCGCGAAGGGAGCCGGTGAACCTGCCCTCGGGCGTATTGATGACGCACTGGACTGTGCCGTCCTGGATTACGTCAACCACGTTCGGGTGGCCGTCGAGGATTTTCGTAACCGTGGTGACGGGCAGGCCGAGCGCACTGATGACGGCGCTGGTGCCTTCGGTGGCGTAGAGCTTGTAGCCGGCTTCGACGAGCTGGCGGATGAGTGGCAGCGCGTCGGTCTTGGTCTGGTCGCTGAGGCTGAGCAGGACCGACGCGTTCGGCGGGAGCGCCATGTCGGAAGACATGAGCGCCTTGACGAGCGCGCCTTCGAACGTGCGGTCGATGCCCATGACTTCACCGGTGCTCTTCATCTCGGGGCCCAAGTAGGTGTCGACCCCCACCAGCTTGGACATCGAGAACACCGGGGCCTTGATCGCGACCAGGTTGCGTTCGGGCCAGAGCCCGCCCGGGTAGCCGGAGTCGGCGAGTTTCTTGCCGAGCATGGCGTTCACCGCGAGGCGAACCATCGGGACACCGGTCACCTTCGAGAGGAAGGGCACGGTGCGGCTGGCGCGCGGGTTCACTTCGAGGACGAAGACGCGCGGCGGCCCGCCGGGTTCGCGGGGAAGGACGACGTACTGGATGTTCGTGAGGCCGATCGCGCGGAGGCCGAGCACGATGCGCTCGGTGTAGTCGCGGATCACCTCGCGCTCCTCGGCGTCGAGGTTGCGTGGCGGGTAGACGGCCATGGAGTCGCCGGAGTGGACGCCGGCGCGTTCGATGTGCTCCATGATGCCGGGGATCAGCACCTGCTCGCCGTCGCAGATGGCGTCGACTTCGACCTCGCGGCCCTCGAGGAACTTGTCGATGAGGACGGGCTTGCCCTGCGCGGCTTCGAAGGCCTGTGCGGCGAACTGGGCGAGCTCGGTGGGGTTCTGGACGACCTCCATCGCGCGGCCACCGAGCACGAACGAGGGCCGCACGAGCACCGGGTAGCCGATCGTCTGCGCGGTCTTCAGCGCCTCTTCGAGGGTGAGGACAGCAGCGCCCGGCGGTTGCGGGATGCCCAGTTCGGCGAGGAAGCGCTCGAACAGGTGGCGGTCCTCGGCAGTGGCGATGGTATCGGCGTCGGAGCCGATGATGGGCATCCCGGCGCGGCGCAACGGATCGGCGAGATTGATGGCGGTCTGGCCGCCGAACTGCACGATGGATGCTGGCGGCTCGTCTTCTTCTCCCTGCTCGTTTTCGAGGATGTCGCGCACCGACTCTTCGTCGAGCGGCTCGAAGTACAGGCGGTCGCAGGTGTCGAAGTCGGTGGAGACCGTTTCCGGGTTCGAGTTGACCATGATGGCGCGCAGACCGGCTTCCTGGAGGGCCCAGGCGGCGTGCACGCTCGCGTAGTCGAACTCGATGCCCTGGCCGATGCGGATGGGGCCGCTGCCAACGACGACCGCGGCGGCGCCGGGCTGCGGTTCTGCTTCGTTTTCGGTCTCGTACGTGCTGTAGAAGTAGGCGCTGGTGGCGTCGAATTCCGCGGCGCAGGTATCGACCATCTTGTAGACGGGCCTGATGCCCCACTCGTGGCGGGCGGCGCGGATCTGCTCGGGGAGGCGGTCGGCGAGCTGGCCGACCATCTCGTCGCTAAAGCCGAGGCGTTTGGCTTCGCGCAAGAGCTCGGGGTGAAGCGGCTCGTTCAGGAGGCGCTTCTCCATGTTGACGATGTTCTGGAGGCGCTCCAGGAACCAGGGGTCGATGCCGGTCTGGCGTGCGACATCCATCACGGAGGCGCCGCGGCGAAGCGCCGACATCAGGGCCCAGAGCCGCTCATCGGTGGCAGCCAGTGGAAATTCACCACCGCTACGCCATTCAGGGCGTTCCCACAGGAGGGAGCGGCCACCGACTTCGAGCGAACGCACAGCCTTGTTGAGCGCTGCTTCGAAGGTGCGGTCGATGGCCATGACTTCGCCGGTGGCCTTCATCTGGGTGCCGAGCGAACGGTCGCCGAGCGAGAACTTGTCGAAGGGCCAGCGGGGAATCTTGACGACGCAGTAATCGAGTGCCGGTTCGAACGCCGCGGTTGTGCGCTGGGTGACGGCGTTCGGGATTTCGTTCAGAGTCTTGCCGCAGGCAATCTTCGCAGCGACGCGGGCGATCGGGTAGCCGGTGGCCTTCGAAGCGAGCGCCGACGACCGGGAGACGCGCGGGTTCACCTCGATGACGTAGTAGGGCAGGGAGTAGTCGGCGTCGCCCTTCCAGTCGCGAACGTCCTTGCGGGGGGCGAGGGCGAACTGGACGTTGCAGCCGCCTTCGATGCCGAGCTCGGTGATGATGCGAAGCGCGGCCGAACGCAGCATCTGGTAGTCCTTGTCGCTCAGTGTCTGCGACGGTGCGACCACGATGGAGTCACCGGTGTGAACGCCCATCGGGTCCATGTTTTCCATGTTGCAGATGGTGATGCAGTTGCCGGCGCTATCGCGCATCACCTCGTACTCGATCTCTTTCCAGCCGATCAGGTTCTTCTCGACGAGCACCTGGTGGATAGGGCTGGCAGCGAGACCGCTCGAGGCGACCTGGCGGAGCTGGTCCATGGTGAATGCCATGCCGCCACCCGTGCCGCCGAGCGTATAGGCAGGGCGCACGACCACCGGAAGACCAATCCTCTCGGCTGCGGCGACGCACTCTTCGACGGTGTGGCAGATCTCGCTTTCGAGGACGGGCTCGCCGATCTTGGCGAGCATCTCGCGGAAGAGTTCGCGGTCTTCGGCGCGGCGGATGGCGTCGAGCGGCGTGCCGATGAGGCGGACGTTGTACTTTTCGAGGATGCCGGCACGGTGGAGGTCCACAGCGAGGTTGAGGCCGGTCTGGCCGCCGAGCGTCGGCAGGAGCGCTTCGGGGCGCTCGCGCTCGATGATGCGTTCGAGCACGGGCACGGTGAGCGGCTCGATGTAGACGGCATCGGCGACGTTGAGGTCGGTCATGATGGTCGCGGGGTTGGAGTTCACGAGGATGCTGCGAACGCCTTCCTCGCGGACCGCCTTGCATGCCTGGGTGCCGGCGTAATCGAACTCAGCGGCCTGCCCGATCACAATCGGCCCGGACCCAATGATCAGCACGCTCGCTGGTGGCTTCACCTGGAACCTCCAATCGAATCGTCACAAGAAGAGACTGCCGGCACGGTGTCGGTGCGGCGTGGTAGCGAAGAACAGACCATGGTGATTACCTCGCCGCAGCCGGACGGCTCCAACGCCAGAAGAGACGCCGGACGGGCCGGAGGGCAAAGATGAGCAGGAGGAGTGGCGCCCAGAGCCATTCGCCCGCGGGTAACAGGAACAGGTAGGCTTCGAGCGCGCCAACGGTCATCCCAAGACAAATCGGGAAGACGAAGCGTTCGAGGTTCCCGCGGTTTTCGCCGAGGAGGGCCACCCCGAGAAGCACGATGAACAGCCCGGAGACGAAGAGTGCGCCGGCAAAGATGCGCGCGAGCACCTGCCCGGCATCTCCGGAGAGGACTTTGGGATCGAAGAGCGACGCCACAAAGAAGATGAACGCCATGGTCCAGGCAACTGCGCCGCACGCGAAGAGGACGTCGGGGATGGTGCTGGGCGGCTTCGGCTTGCGGATGGGCGCGTTGTCGCGGCGGCCGGGGTTCCGGCGTACCACGCGCGGCTCCTGCGGGCGGCTCTTCGAAACCATTTAGAGCGGCAGCTCGAACGTCATGTTGGGATTGCGGAGCGGGACCATCGCTCCAATGGACGAAAGGAAGCTGAGCGCCGGTTCGTTGCCTTCGGGCAGGCGACCGCGAATGCGGCGGTAGCCGCGCTCGCGGGCCGCTTCGAGCAGGCCATCGGCGAGCATGGTCGCGAGCCCGCGGCGGCGGTGTTCGGGCAGGACCCAGACACCGATGGTCGCGGTCTCGGGCTCCATTGTGTTGTAGTCGAGTGCGGCGAACGCAACGGGGATGCTGCCAACGTAGGCAAGGAGGACGCAGCCGCCTTCGCCGAGACGCTTCAACCACTCGGCGACGCGGTTCGGGTCGGTGAAACTGTCGGGCAGGCCGACGTTCTCACCGGCGAGGCCACGCACGATGTCGGCGATAGCGCCGGCATCGTCGGGGGTTGCCACTTTGGTCTCGATGGTGTGACTCACTGCTTTCCTCCTGGGGCTGCCCCCATCATCCCGACGAAGCGGTCGAAGATGCCGTCATTGTCGAGGGGGCCCGGGCAGGCCTCCGAGTGGTATTGGATGGTAATTACGGGTTCGCTTCGCATTGCGATCCCCTCGACCGTCTGGTCGTTCAGATTGATGTGACTTACGTACGCATCGGCCACCAAACCGTCGGGATCTACGGCGTAGCCATGGTTCTGCGCCGTGATGGTAACGGCGCCCGTCACGAGGTCCTGGACGGGGTGGTTGCCACCGCGATGGCCGAACGGCAGCTTGAATGTGCCGGCGCCCAGCGCTCGCGCGGTGAGCTGGTGGCCGAGGCAGATGCCGAGAATCGGGGCCTTGCCGATGAGCTTCCGGGTCTCCTGGACGACATGGTCGAGGAGGCGAGGATCGCCGGGCCCGGGGGAGAGGACGATGCCATCGGGCTTCCATGCGAGGATCTCGTCGGCCGGGGTTTCGACCGGGAACACCTGGACGCTGCAGCCGCGGCGAACGAGCGTATCGAGGATGCTGCGCTTTACGCCGCCATCGACCAGGGCGACGCGGCGCGCGGGAGCATTGCCGGCCATGGCTGCGGGGGTCCCGGGCGCGCTGCGGATGTAGTCGAACGGCCGCATCGCGGTATAGGTGTAGGGGCGCGGCGTGGTAACGCGCGTGACCCAGTTCGTTTCGTCATAGCCGGGGAGCGAGCGGATGCGGTCAAGCGCCTGTTCGGGCGTCTCGTGGGTAGTGATGGTGCCGAGCATCACGCCATGGCGGCGAATCCGGCGCGTGATCGCGCGCGTGTCGACGCCGGCGATGCCGACGATGTTCTTCGCCTTCAGGTAGGCCTCGAACGTGCCGGACGAGAGGTTGTGGCTGGCGTAGGGCGCGGCCTCGCGCACGATGGCACCGGCAACCTGGACGCGAGACGATTCCTCCACGACCGGGTCGATGCCGTAGTTGCCGATCATGGGGTAGGTGAAGACCAGGAGTTGCCCGGCGAACGAGGGGTCGGTGAGCATCTCCTGGTAGCCGGTCATCGACGTACTGAAGACCACCTCACCGTCGGCGTGGCCTTCGACGCCGATAGATGCGCCGCGAAAGACGGAACCGTCGGCGAGGACGAGCAGCGCATCAGGCATGGGCGGCCTCCTCGATGATGTGTAGCTGTCCCTTCACGTGGACTGCGCGCACGCGTCCGACGAGCTCGGTGCCGGCGAGAGGCGTGTTGCGCCCCTTCGAGGCGAACGAGGCGGGGTCGACAGTCCAGCGGGCGGTTGGTTCGAAGATGACGATGTCGGTCACGCCGGGCTGGAGGGTACCGATACCGGGAGCACGGCGGTCCAGCGCGAAGGCGCGAACGGGGTTGATGGTGAGCGCGGCCATGGCGCGATGGAAGTCGAGCTCGCCACGCGCGATGAGCAGCAGGATTGAGCCCAGCGCAGTCTCGAGACAGCTGATGCCGGGCGCAGCGAGGTCGAACTCGCAGAGCTTGTCTTCCTGGGCGTGGGGCGCGTGGTCAGTGGCGATGACGTCGATAACGCCCTCATTGACGCCCTTCAGCAGTGCGCGGCGGTCGGCTTCGGTACGCAGCGGCGGGTTGATGCGCGCGTTCGTGTCGTAGGCCGGTTCCGGGCCGGGGCCGAAGACCGCGTCCTCGGTCAGGAAGAGGTGGCTGGGGGTGACTTCGGCAGTCACCGGAAGGCCGCGAGCCTTCGCGTCGGCAACCAGTTCGACGCCGCGAGCAGTTGAGATGTGCGCGACGTGGAGGCGGCCGCCGGTGAGCTCGCAGAGTTCGATGTTGCGGGCGATGGCGGAGATCTCGGCAGCGGGCGGCTGACCCTTCAGCCCGAGGCGCTCGCTCAGGGCACCTTCGTTCACGACACCGCCGGCGTTCAGCACAGGATCGTCGGAGTGTTCGGACAGCGGAAGACCAAGCGCCGCCGTGAACTGGAGCGCATTCCGCATCAGGGTCGCGTCGGCGACCGGGCTGCCGTCGTCGCTGAAAGCGACAACGCCGGCTTCGGCGAGTTCGGAAAGGTCGGCGAGTTCCTTCCCCTGGCGCCGGCGGGTGACAGTTCCGATGGGGAAAACATTGACCACGGCGTCGCGTTCGATGCGCTCCCAGAGCGCCTGCACCACCGGCGCAGAGTCGGGCGCCGGGTCAGTGTTCGGCATCGCGCAGACGGTCGTGAACCCGCCACGGAGTGCAGCACGGGTCTCGGTAGCGATCGTGCCCTTGTGTTCGAAGCCGGGTTCGCGGAGGTGCGTGTGCAGGTCGACGAAGCCGGGCGCGACGATGCAGCCGGTGGCGTCGAACGCGCGCGCATTGGGGGCTTCGATACCGGCGCGAATCTCGGCGACGCGCCCGTCGACGAGCAGCACGTCGAGGTCGGCATCGAGGTTCGAGGCCGGGTCGATAACGCGGCCACCACGGATGAGGATGTCTGTCACTTGCGCCTCGCAGTTGCGACGAGGTAGAGGATGGCCATGCGCACAGCGACGCCGTTGGCGACCTGCTCTTCGATGACGGAAGCGAGGCCGTGGGCGATGTCCGGCGCGATTTCGATGCCTTCGTTCATGGGGCCGGGGTGCATGACCAGCGCGTTGGGACGGGCACGCTCGAGACGGGCGCGGTTGAGCTGGTAGCCCCGGATGTATTCACGGAGCGAGGGGATGAGGCCACCGGCCTGGCGCTCCTTTTGAATCCGTAGCGCCATCACGACGTCGGCGTCGACGATGGCCTCGTCGAAATTGGTGGTGACTTCGCAGGTGCCGGTTTCGGTGCGAACGGCGAGGGTGCGCGGGAGGAGGGTGGGCGGGCCGCAGAGGACCACATTGGCGCCACTCGCAAGGAGCGTCCAGAGATTCGAACGGGCAACCCGGCTGTGGAGGACATCGCCGACAATGACGACCTTGCGCCCGGCGAGGCTCCCGAGGTGCTGGCGCATCGTGAAGAGATCGAGCAGCGCTTGCGTGGGGTGGGCGTGGGTGCCGTCGCCGCCGTTGATCACGCTCGTCTTGCTGTGGCGAGCGGCGATGTAGGGTGCACCCGAACTCCTGTGACGCATCACGACGATGTCGGCGCCGATGGCCTCGAGCGTTCGAACGGTATCGATGAGCGATTCACCCTTTTCCACCGAACTGCCGGACGCCGAGAGGTTCACAACGTCGGCGCCAAGCGCTTTGGCGGCGACTTCGAAGCTGGCGCGCGTGCGGGTCGACTGTTCGTAGAACAGGGTTACGACCGTTTCGCCGCGGAGTGTCGCGACCTTCCCGACGGGCCGGGAGCGAACCTCTCGCATGGCCTCGGCGGTCTCCATGATGAGTTCGATCTCGGCCGGGGTGAGGGTGTCGGTATCGAGCAGGTCCTTGCGGCGCCAGGCCGGGAGGGTCTGTTCGGCCGACAGTTCGCGAATTTCGGTCTCAAGCATCGGGCACCTCCGCGCCGGTGACATACACGCCGTCCTCGCCATCGACTTCGACGAGGCGCACGCGAACGGACTGGAAAACCGCCGTGGGGATGTTCTTCCCGACAAAGTCGGGGCGGATGGGGAGTTCGCGGTGACCGCGGTCGACGAGGATCGCGAGGCGAACGCGGGCGGGCCGGCCGAAGTCGAGCAGGGCTTCGAGCGCGGCGCGAATACTGCGGCCGGTGAACAGGACGTCGTCGACGAGGACGACGGTTGCGCCATCGATGTCGGCGGGCATCTCGCTGGGGCGGAGGATAGGGGCGGTGGTGCGGCGGTCGAGATCGTCGCGATAGAGGCCAATATCAAGCCGCCCAACGGGGATCGAGACGCCCTCGAACTCTTTGATGGCGGCGGCGAGGCGCTGCGCGAGTGGATAACCGCGGGAGAGAAGGCCAACGAGAACGAGGTTCTCGGTGCCGCGGTTGTTTTCGATGATTTCGTGTGCGAGCCGCCGGATGGTGCGGGCGATTTCAGCGGGGCCGAGAAGTTGCTCGCTGGTCACAGAAAACGCCTCCCCTCCGTCGGGCAGGCGCAACGCAGCAAGATCAGACACGAGCCGGGCATGCTCCGGCGCCTCCTCCCTTGTCAGCCTCACGGGACTGCCTTAAAGGGTCTGAAGCCAAGGTAACGCACTCACCGGGGGAACAGCAACGCGTTTCGCCTAACTTTCCGCCCGGTATACTTCGGCTGGACGAGCGTACAGTCTCGAGCCCCAGCGGAGATCGTCCTTGGCCACATCTTCCGAAACGCCGACCAACCGAGACGCGGACGTCCGGGCACGCATCTTCGAGAGCGCACTGCGCCATTTCAGCGAGAAAGGCTACGCAGCGACGTCGCTGCGCGAGGTTTCGGAAGACGCGCAGACGACGAAGCCGATGATTTACTACTACTTCGGCTCGAAAGAGGGGCTCTACGGGAGCATCATCCGCGAAATCCTGGAGGAGATGGCGGACTCGATCCGCCTTCACCTGCCGGGAGAGGCTCCGGCGGTGGACCAGGCGATGGCGTACTGCGAGCGCTACCTGGACCACTTCCTCGCAAAGGAAGAGATCATCGCGCTGGTGCTGCGGGAGGTGTTCGGGCTGGGCGGCGTGCCGATGGCCACGTTCGCGCAAACGCTCGGACAGCGGGTTCGGCAGCCGCTGGACGACATCCTTCGCCACGGGATGGAGACCGGTGAGTTTGTCGAGGCGAACGTGATCGAGTGTGCGACCGCGATCACGGGAATCCTGAACATGTTCATCCTCGCGCACGTGTTCGGGGGCGCGGAGATCCACCGTGACACACCGCTGAGGCAGGTCCGCTTCTACCTGGCCGGGCTGTCCGCGACTTCGTAACAGGGATTCCACGCGCTGGCCACCAACCCCTGTCGTAGTAAGGGGCAGGGGAGAACCGTGGCCGACACGAAGCTGGTCGATTACTACGCAGTGCTGAATCTCCCGCACGATGCCGACCTGATCGGCATCGAGAACGCGTACGCGCGGATTTCGGACGAGCTGGTCAAACTCGCCGAGGTAGACGACGAGTGCAGAAAGGCGCTGGAACGCGTGAACGAAGCGTACAGCGTGCTTTCGAAACCGGAGTTGCGCCGGGCGTACGATGCGGTGTTCCTCGCGGAGGAGCGCGAGGACGAGCGCCGGCGGTGGGAACGGGAGCTTCGGCGAAAGGCCTGGCAGCAGCGCGTGATCCTCGGCGCGCTGGGTCTGATTGTCGCGGCGCAGGCAGCCGCGCTGCTCTACCTGGGCCGCGAGGAGATTTCGGACGCGTTTTCGATTGTTGTCGGCGTGATCTAGCCGGCGGCCTCGCCAGCAAGGTCGGGGAACGGGCCGGCTTCGCGGCGGGCGTAGGGGCCGATGGTATCGAACATGTTGACCCGGCTGTCGAGCCGCCGCTGCAGCCCGCTCATAAGGCCAAGGACGCGGAAGATCATGAGAATGTCCGGCGGAATGCGCTGGACCGGGTTCTGGTTGAGGATGCGGGCCAGCCGTTCGTTGACTTCGGGCATGACGTCGGCGTCGACATAGGGGCGCTGTTCGGGGCCGATGGAATCGAAGAAGGCGTGCCCGAGGGCAATGAGCGAGCCGGGGTCCTGGGATTTCGTTTCGAACCCAAGAGCGCGGAAGGCCCGGGCCATCGCCGCGTCGTCCTGCTGCATGATGGCGACCGTGAGCCGCGCGTAGTTCACACGGAAGTCCTCGGGGAGGTCCTTGCAGAGGCCGAAGTCGATGAAGACGACGACGGGGCCAGGAAGGACGAGCAGGTTGCCCGGGTGCGGGTCGGCGTGGAAGAAGCCATGGACGAGGATCTGCTCGCAGTAGGCCTCGGTCATGATGAGGGCAACCTGGTTGGGGTCGATGCCCCGCTCAAGAAGCGCGGGAATGTCGGAAATTTTCGTGCCCTCGATGAACTCGGTCGTGAGCACGCGCCGCGCCGTGTACTCCCAGAGGACGGTCGGGACGGCGACGTCGGAGCGGTGGGCGAGGTCGCGCGCGATCCGTTCGGCGTTATGTCCTTCGCGGACGAAGTCGAGTTCGCGCGGGGTGTACTTGCGAACCTCGTCCATGAGGACGCGGAAGTCGAAGTTCGGTTCGAGGCGGGCGAGGAGGCGGACGAGGATCGAGAGGTTGCGAAGGTCGGTTTCGACCACGCGTTCGATGCCCGGGTATTGGACCTTCACGGCGACGTCGCGGCCGTCCTTCGTTCGCGCACGGTGGACCTGCGCGAGCGAGGCCGAGGCGACGGGGCGGCGCGCGAACTCGGCAAAGAGTTCATCGGGGCGAGCGCCGAGTTCGCGTTCGACCTGTGCCTCGATCTCGGCGAAGGGCCGGGGCGGGACGCGGTCCTGCAGGCGGCCCAGGACGGCGACGTATTCGGGCGGGGCGACATCAGCGCGGCTGGAAATGAACTGGCAGGTCTTGATGAGCAGCCCTTCCATGCGGGCCGCGAGGCGGTAGATGCGTTCGGCGCTTTTGCGATGGACTTCGGAATAGGCAGCGTCGCGTCCGGGCCCCGTGAGGGAGCTGCGCTGGACGCGCTTGTAGCTGAGGTAGATGACGAGGAAATTCCAGCCGACGAGGAGGAACCGGAAGATCCGCCGGTGAAGCGGCAGGGGGCGAAGCGCAAGTTCGGACATCACTCCGATAGTAGCCGGGGCGAGAGGCGTCCAGCGAAAAGGCCGGGACGGGCCCGGCCCTGACGATGAGTTCGTTCGGCTATTCCTGCTTGAGCGCCATGTCGTTGACTTTCCAGGAGCCGCCGACATCGCGCCACTTCGTAGCGATGACGCCCTGGCCCTGCTCGTTCTTCAGGATGATGTCGACGAGGTGGTCCTCACCCTCCTGGCCAAGCACCTGGACTTCGACCGCAGTGGTCGGCGGCTGGGGGCCGGCGGCCTGCTGCTGCGCCTGGAGCGCCATGGCCTTGCCCATCCCTTCGGGCGTGAAGGCCATCATGAGGCCGGCGATGTTCTGGTTCATGAGGTCATTGGCGAACTGTTCCGCCGCTTCCTTGAGTTCGGCCATGGTGACTCGCTCCTTTGGTCGCCCGAATGAGGTTCGGATGGGCGATGTCGGCATATAGTAAGGAAGCCGAGGAGGGAGTCAACCGCCCGGTAAGTCGTGGAGCCAGGGGGAGAATCGGCTTGCGCATTTCGGCGCGGCTGCCGATTATGAGAACGTACTCCCCGATAGCTCAACGGTAGAGCACGCGGCTGTTAACCGCGGTGTTCCTGGTTCGAATCCAGGTCGGGGAGCCACTTCCCCTCCGTTACGTCGAGCTCAGATTCGGATTTGGCCGGGCAGCCGCACCGAATTGGGCGCACGACGACGAACGAACCCGATTGGATATGAACTAAGGCATGCGGTTGATGAGTGGCTCGAGGAGGTCCGGTACCAGCACTCGGAGAACACGCATCGCAACTACGCCGACCAGGTAGGCAGGGTACTCATTAGCTGGCTCCAGCAACGGGGTATCAGCCGCGTGGACGAGATCACGCGGCAGATCATGGTGGAGTACCTGAACGCGCAACGGAGCGCCACATACACACGGCGCGGCCAGCCCAACATCGTCCGCCGGCTCTCCTCGCGCAGTGTCGAACTGCGATACGATGGCGCTTCGCGGTTCCTGCGATGGTGTGTCGAACGCGGATATCTCCGGGAATCGCCGCTCGCCGGAGTGCCTCGCCCGAGAGTTGAGCAAAAACAGGTATTCGCCTTCAGCCGCGGCGAGGTAAAGCGTTTGCTCCGGGCAGCGTCGATGGCCCCCGGTGCCCTCGCCTACCGTGACCGGGCAATGGTACTCACTCTGCTCGGGACCGGTGCCCGCGCGAGCGAGCTCGTCGCCATGTCGGTCACCTGCACCCGCTGCAAGGGCAGTTGTATCGACTGGGCNNGNAANGAGCTCGTGCTNCACGGCAAAGGTTCTAAGGACCGCCGAATGCGCCTGGGCAGGGAGATGCGGAAGGCTCTGCGCGAGTGGGTCGACATCCGCCCGGGCATCCCC
>NICF_comb_assmDRAFT_10000462_pt1 | contig 34452 bp, 33 predicted proteins | sample NewIslPassag4_SG_FD_11279 | JGI IMG/M metagenome (IMG submission 11279)
GAGAGTAGGTCGTCGCCAGGCATGATACATACATTTGAGCCAAGTCTACCGCATTTCCAATTCTCCGTGATTGAAATTTTGAATATACATAAAAGCAAGTGATCATATCGTCGCGGGGTGGAGCAGTCCGGTAGCTCGTCGGGCTCATAACCCGAAGGTCGTAGGTTCAAATCCTACCCCCGCAATAAAATGGTCCGGTAGTTCAGCTGGTTAGAATGCCTGCCTGTCACGCAGGAGGTCGCGGGTTCGAGTCCCGTCCGGACCGCCATTTTTTTATGGAAGCCAAATGANCAAAAACATGGAACTGANTATAAAGTTTAAGCCAGTGAAATTTTCCGTTATTGTAAATTTCACTGGCTTTAATTTTACGTTGGGGGATTTTTTGGAACAATTCCTTTTCAAGCGTTTAGAAAGCAAAGAAACCCGTATCCGNTTTAATCNGGCATTACAACGACAGGCTTAATGCATTTACCGGCTAAAGATTCTTCAAAAGCTTTTTCTAAATCCTCAAATTTATAGAAGTTGATTAGCTTATCAAAGGGAAATTTTCCTTTTTTATAAAAATCNACTAATTTAGGTATAAAGAGTTGGGGAATCGCATCACCTTCAATAACACCAATCATAGATTTTCCATCCCCCATTAATTCCTGTTGGACATTTATGGTTAGATCACCAGTTGCACCGACGATCGCTANCACCCCACGGCTTTTTAACCCTGCCAGGGCTTGACGGATAACTGAAGGTACACCTGTTGAGTCCATTGCATAATGGGTTCCGCTTCCTGTGATTTTTCTAACTTCTTCCAATGTGTCGACTTTGGAACCGTTGATGACGTGGGTGGCCCCGAGTTCTTTAGCCAACTCCAGTCGATGATCATGGACATCAACAGCAATGATCGTTGAACAGCCGATAATTTTGGCAGCCATAATGGCACTCATTCCCACAGTGCCAGCTCCATAAATGGCAATCGATGAACCGAATTCCGGCTTTAACGCATTAAAAATGGTACCGCTCCCTGTTTGAATTCCACACCCAAGGGGAGCCATTTTCCGGAGGTCAACATCTTTATCTATTTTTACAACATTTCTTACATGAGCAACAGCATAGGTGGCAAAAGAGGATTGACCAAAAAATACAGAGAATTCCTTCCCATTTTTGCTGATTCTTTTTGTTCCGTCATTCATTATTCCGCCAAAATTAAATTCGTTTAATCGTTCGCAATTGCTTGGGTGCCCGCTCACACAATTATCACAATGTCCACAGGAGGAAAAGGATAATACAACATGGTCACCGGGTTGGATCGTTTTAACGTTTGACCCGACCTTTTCAACAATTCCTGCACCTTCATGACCTAAAACAGCAGGAAGTGGAACCGGAATAAACTGTTCCCGCACGGCTGCGTCTGTGTGGCAAATCCCGGATGCAACAATTTTAATTAGAACTTCATCTTCTTTTGGTTCTTGCAGTTCTACTTCTTCAAAAACGAATTTTCCATTTGGTTCATACAGGGTTGCTGCTGTCATTCTCATTTTCGTTATCCTCCTTTTTTGTTTGGGCAAAAATAGTCCATAAGGGTCTTTTTTTGTCCTGTTTTAGCTTTATTATAGGAAATCAGAAAACTTAGTCAATAAACTTGTGAAACTTTTCACATATATTTCATAAAAGATGAAAAGAGCCTTCCGATATATACGAAAACAAAATTTCCTCCCATCATAAGGATTTCAAGCAAATGATGATGATATAATAGGTAGGTAAAAAATTTATTGAAATGGACTAATTTTTATTTAACTGATGGCACTTTTTGATTTCATAAATTGCTATTTCCTGTTGTTTTCGGTACATTTATTTAGAGCATACTGATAAATTAGGTGAACCATATGGAAAAGTATACGATCAATGTAAATAACCAAGAGGAAACAACCTTCATGGCCAAAAAATTATCCTTACTTTTACAACCGGGTGATGTGATTGCCCTGGAGGGAGATTTAGGGGCAGGAAAGACGAGTTTTACAAAAGGGTTAGCTGAAGGAATGGGTGTTAAAGAAACGGTAAATAGCCCTACCTTTACCATAATAAAAGAATATAAGGGTAGATTGCCTTTTTATCATATGGATGTTTATCGCCTGATGGATTCCGATGAAGATTTGGGTTTTGATGAATATTTTCATGGTGAAGGTGTTACCGTCATTGAGTGGGCGCACATTATTGAAGATTATTTACCCGATGAATTGTTGACGATAGAGATTTACCGAACCGGAGAGACATCGAGGGAGATTGTCTTCCGTCCGGTAGGTAGAAGATATAATCAATTATGCAAGGAGTTTTTCCATGAATATACTAGCAATTGATACCTCAACAAATGTGTTAGGGATTGGCATTGCCAATGATGAAAAAATTATCGGTGAATATATTACCAATATAAAAAGAAACCATTCCACAAGGGTTATGCCGGCCATAGATTTCCTGCTGAAGGATGTCGGGATGGATATAAGGGATATTGATAAAATCGTCGTTGCCAAGGGACCAGGTTCCTATACAGGTTTACGGATTGGAGTAACGATCGGAAAAACCTTGGCATGGACATTGAACGTTCCGATTTCAGGCATTTCCAGCTTGAAGCTGATGGCCGCAACTGGAAAATATTTTACCGGTTTCCTTTCCCCTTTAATTGATGGAAGGAGAGGCAATGTATATACAGGGTTGTTTATTTGGAAAGATGGTCAGATTATTCGGCTAAAAGAAGATCAATATGTTTCGGCAAAGGATTGGGCTGAGTCATTAAAGGGGATGGGAAAACCCGTATTGTTTCTCGGTAATGACTTATCCATCCATCAAGCTGTCCTTGAGGAAACTTTGGGGGAAGTGGCTCGATTTGGTTCCATTGGAGAAAAAAACCCCCGTCCTGGAGAATTAGCTCTTTTGGGAAGGGATGCTGAGGAAGTTAATGTTCATACCTTTGAACCGAACTATGTTCGTCTGGCCGAAGCTGAGGCCAAATGGAGAGAAAAAAATCGGCAATAAATGAGAGGGGACGGGGACCCTATGGAAATGAACATAAGTTTTCGCATTTTAACAATCGATGATTTGGATGATATCGTGATGATCGATCAGGCTTCCTTTACTAATCCTTGGAGCAGGGAAGCTTTCATCAACGAACTCACCATGAACCCGTACGCCCTTTATATCGGTCTTGAAGTAGACGGAGAATTAGTCGGTTATGGCGGGGTTTGGATTATTGTAGATGAGGCGCATATAACGAATATTGCTGTTCATCCTGGCTATCGTGGGCAAAAGCTAGGGGAAAAATTATTGATGAAATTGATGGAGACGATCTTGGTAAAGGGTGCCAGAAAAGCGACATTGGAAGTTCGTGTATCCAATATCATTGCCCAAAATTTGTACCGAAAATTTGGTTTTGTTCCGGGAGGTATTCGAAAAGGGTATTATTCGGACAACCATGAAGATGCATTAGTAATGTGGGTGAACTTATATGACTGATCAATATATACTTGGAATAGAATCTAGCTGTGATGAAACAGCGGCTGCCATTGTCAAAAATGGTCGGGAAATTGTCTCTAGTGTTGTATCTTCCCAAATTGATGTGCATAAACGATTTGGTGGAGTAGTTCCGGAAATTGCATCACGGCATCATGTTGAACAAATAACCGTTGTTATAGAAGAAGCAATGGAAAAAGCTAATTTACGCTTTTCCGATCTAAGTGGCATTGCCGTAACGGCTGGACCTGGTCTCGTTGGAGCGCTATTGGTAGGAGTAGAAGCGGCAAAGGCACTCGCATATGTCCATTCCTTGCCATTAATACCTGTCCACCATATTGCAGGGCATATTTATGCCAACCGGTTATTTAAAGAGATGGAATTTCCTCTTTTGGCCCTTGTTGTTTCAGGGGGGCATACCGAACTAATTTATATGAAAGAACATGCTCATTTTGAAGTGATTGGAGAAACAAGGGATGATGCCGCCGGTGAAGCGTATGACAAGGTAGCGAGAACGTTAAACCTTCCTTATCCCGGTGGTCCCCATATTGACCGTTTGGCTCATGAAGGTAAACCATCCATTGAATTACCTAGGGCATGGTTAGAAGATGGAACCTTTGATTTTAGCTTTAGCGGCTTGAAATCCGCTGTTATAAACACCTTGCATAATGCCGAGCAACGGGGGGAATGGATTGATCCCAAAGACTTAGCCGCCAGTTTTCAGGATAGTGTAACCGAAGTATTAACTGTTAAAACGGTACAGGCAGCTCAAAAGTATCGAGTGAAGCAAATATTGGTGGCAGGTGGGGTGGCCGCCAATAAAGGTTTACGGGAACGCCTGGAAAGAAGTGTAAAAGATTTACCGGGAGTTGAACTGATCATTCCTCCTCTAAGCCTATGTACTGATAATGCGGCAATGATCGCCGCTTGTGGCAGTGTGTTATTGGATAAAGGGTTCCAAGGAGACATGTATCTAAATGCCAATCCGGGATTAAGCTTATCCATCTATAATGATTAACCGATACCCAAGGGTACATTTTATCCTTGGGTTTTCCTATGGATTCGGACAGAAAAACGTTTAAGGTTTTAAACCCGTTTGATATGTTCTTAGTACCGAATTGTTGATAACATTGTGGAAAAATATAAAGGATGTGAAAAACTAAGGAAACTGTTGAGGATTTTACGTTACAAAACCTGTGGAAAACTTCGCGAAAAAATGTGGATAATGTGGAAAAGTGCCGTGAATATCTTGAATTTGTTAACTTTATTTGTGGAAAAACCTGTGGAAAAAGTGAATAACTATTTTTCGATTGAAATTCGTTAAAAGGAATATACACTTATCAACAAATTAAAATTAAATGGTAGGAAACCAAGTGTATCATTTGCCATTTTTATTTACCATCATTAGATTAAAAAAAGTATCTAAAAGGAAGTCATTCCTTTCAGATACTTATTATTTAATCAATTTCCAATTGTTCCCATTCTTCCAAAAGGGAGTCAATTTCTAACTTTTTCTGTTTGATTTCCTCACTAATTTCCGCAACTTTTACATGGTCGGTATAAACTTCGGGATTTGTCAACAGATGTTCTCGTTCAGTAACTTCCCTTTCTAATGTTTCAATTAATTTCTGGATCTCATCAATCCTTCGTAGTCTCTGTCTTTCCCTCCTTTTCGCCTCTTTTTCCAACTCATAGTTCGTTTTTGCACTCTCTTTATCGGATTCCGCTTGTTTTAATTTTTCCTGTTCATCCAGAGTTTCCTGAATTTCACTCTTCTTTTCTAAATAATAATCGTAGTCACCAAGGAACTCGGTGATTCCGGATTTGGATAACTCAAATACCTTAGTTGCCAAGCGATTAATAAAGTAACGGTCATGGGAAACAAACAGGATTGTTCCAGGGTAATCAATCAAGGCATTTTCCAGCACTTCTTTACTATCCAAATCCAAATGGTTGGTGGGTTCGTCCAAAATTAAGAGATTTGCCTTTTTCATCATCAGTTTGGCAAGGGAAAGCCGTGCCTTTTCTCCACCGCTTAAAGTAGATACCAATTTTAAAACATCATCACCAGAAAACAGGAAGTTACCGAGAATATCCCGGATTTCCTTTTCGGGAAGGGTGGGATAATCATCCCAGAGTTCGTTCAGTACCCGCTTGTTTGTGGATAAATTTCTTTGTTCCTGATCGTAATAGGCGATGGAAACGTTGGTTCCATATTGAATGGAGCCGGTAAGAGCAGGAAGTTGCTTTACAATCGTTTTTAACAGGGTTGATTTTCCTACTCCATTTGGTCCTAAGAGGGCGACCGATTCGCCTCTGGTGATGCGGAAGCGAATATTTTCAGCAAGGGGGGTGTTCCCGTAACCGATCGCTAAGTCTTTTACATTCAACACTTCATTTCCGCTTTGTTTTTCGATTTGGAAAGAAAAGGCAGCAGACTTTTCATCACCTCGAGGTCTGTCGATTATCTCCATCCGTTCCAAGGCTTTGCGACGACTTTGAGCCCGTTTCGTTGTTGAAGCCCGGGCAATATTCCTTTGGATAAAATCTTTAAGCCGGGCAATTTCTTCCTGTTGCTTTTCGTACAATTTTAATTCCCGCTCATATTGCTCAGCACGCTGAATCAAATATTGGCTGTAATTCCCGATATATTTTTTCAAGGTATAATTGGAACATTCGTATACTTGGTTCACCACTTTGTCAAGAAAATACCGGTCGTGGGAAACAATAAGGATGGCTCCAGGGTAAGATTGCAAATACTGTTCGAGCCAGGAAAGGGTATCGATATCCAAATGGTTGGTCGGTTCATCAAGAATTAATAGATCCGGTTTTGATAATAACAATTTCCCCATGGCAAGCCGGGTTTTTTGTCCACCGGATAAGGTGTTGATTTTCGTTCCGTAATCAAAATCCTGAAAGTTCAATCCGTGGAGGACAGAACGGATATCCGCTTCATATTGGTAACCACCCCGATCTTTAAATTCCAATTGGAGGCGATCGTATTCGGCAGAAACCTTTTTAAACAGATCCGGATCGGAATAGACCTTCTCATTGGCTATTTGATGTTCCAGTTCCCGTAACCGTTCTTCTAATTTTCTCAGCTCGGCGAACACCGATAACATTTCATCCCAAATTGTATTTTCGGAATCAAGACCGGTATGTTGTTCCAAATAACCGATCGTTAAATCCTTTGGCATGACCAGTTCGCCAGAATCATAGGGAAGTTCTCCTGTGATAATTTTTAATAGGGTGGATTTTCCAGCTCCATTTCTACCGACAATGGCGATTCGATCCTTTGACTGGATTTCCATTTTGACATTCGATAATATTAAATCAGCCCCAAAATATTTGGATAGCTGGTTGACTTGGACGATAATCATGAAAACACCTCAAATGGTTTTAATACTTTATTAAAATAGTACAAGAAATATCGCAAAAATAGCAATAAAATTAACGAATAAAGGAAGATTATTCGTCCATAAAATGAATTATTCCATATTTAACATAAAAAGAAATGTACATAATAGTTACCTTTCTAACAAAAATGTTTTATAATAAAGAATAATTACTTTTTTTGGAAACGTTAACATATTTCAAATTTATGGTGAAAGATTTTCTTCCGCCATCCTTGAAATTGGGGAGAAAATTAAGAAAAAACGACGTTGGAGGATGAACAATGTCTACAGAACAAATGAAAATTCCTAAGGCAACGGCAAAAAGACTACCACTGTACTACCGGTTTTTGCAAAACTTGTATCAATCGGGCAAACAGCGGGTTTCTTCTGCGGAATTAAGTGAAGCTGTAAAAGTTGATTCGGCTACGATCCGCAGGGACTTTTCCTATTTCGGAGCCCTCGGCAAGAAGGGTTACGGATATAATGTCCAATATTTACTGTCCTTTTTCCGGAAAACGTTGAATCAGGATGAAATGACAAAAGTCGCTCTGATTGGAGTAGGTAATTTAGGTACAGCATTGTTACATTACAATTTTACGAAAAACAACAATACAAAAATTGTTATGGCCTTTGACACAAATGAGGAGAAAATCGGGAAAGAAATTGGTGGGGTTCCGGTTTACAACGTAGAGGATTTGGAGAAACATTTGCTTGAAGAAGATATTCCTGTTGTGATCTTAACGGTCCCAGCTCAAGCTGCACAGCAAATCACGGATCGTTTGGCGAAAACAAATGTGAAGGGTATCCTAAACTTTACCCCAGCCAGACTTACAGTTCCACCCACTTTAAGTGTCCATCATATCGATTTGGCAGTTGAGTTGCAATCCTTTGTCTATTTCATCAATCATTATTCAGATTATGATGAACAAGATGATGGTGAAGAAGGCGAAGAGTAATTTTTCAAAAAGTCTTTAACCAAGGTGTTTAGCTAGGATGGGGGAAATTTTTGCAGAGCTTTCCTGAATCGTTTTTATAGGTGGTTCTGGTCAAGGAAAGCAGGTAAAATACGACAAACAAGGGGTGGAAGTTATGGTTATTGCTTTGGCAGGCCCTGCCAGTATCATCCTCATTTTAATTGTAGCGTTGCTCATTTTTGGTCCGTCCAAATTACCCGAATTAGGTCGGGCGGCAGGCAAAACTCTTAAGGAATTTAGGAATGCAACAAAGGGACTTGATGATGAAGACGAATCCAATTCCAAAGAGAGTCAAGGCGGCAAAGAGTGAGGATGATCTGTTGTGGATCAGAAAAATATGACCTATTTTGAACATATTGCGGAAATTCGCAAACGTTTGATTTGGATTCTCGTTTTTTTTGTTATCGCTTTAATAGGTTCTTTGTTTATCGCAGAACCGGTTATTATCTATTTGCAGCAAAGGGAAAAAAACTTCATTATAGAATTGAACGCTTTTCGTTTGGCTGATCCATTAAAAGTGTATTTACAAATGGCCTTTGTGATGGCCACGGTGCTTACGTCACCGGTCATTTTGTACCATCTGTGGGCTTTTGTATCCCCTGGACTTTATGAAAAGGAAAAAAAAGCAACCCTTTCTTACATTCCTATTGCTCTTTTTCTATTTTTAATAGGAATTGCATTTTCTTACTTTATTCTGTTTCCCTTTGTAGTCCGCTTTATGTCGAACATAAGCGACCATTTGGAAGTAAACCTTGTCATTGGGATTAATGAGTATTTTACTTTTCTATTTCAAATGACCTTGCCCTTTGGTCTGTTATTTCAATTGCCAGTCATCATCCTGTTTTTAACAAGGCTCGGCATCATTGATCCGAATCTTTTATCCCGAATTCGAAAATATGCTTATTTCGTTTTGCTTGTTATTGCAGCATTAATCACACCACCGGATATTTTTAGCCATCTGATGGTATCTTTTCCACTATTTCTACTCTATGAAATTAGTATATGGCTTTCAAAACTAGCTTATCGAAAAAGACAAAAATATATAGACGGAATAAGAACGGAAGAACTTGGAAAGGGAGGTCAATTAGGTCGCAAGTCTAGATACCTGGGCTATTCCCACCGTTATCTAAGGAAAAAGAGTAACAACCAGTTACTCTTTTTTTCTGTGGTAATGTGTTAAATTTTGGGTTATCCCGTTGGTAAAAAACTTCCATCAATCAGAAAGTCATAGCAGGATCCGGTATCTGGATATTGACTCAAGATAACGAGATTTTGTGCACAAATCCCATTCCATGGCAAAAAAATCAAGTTCTTATAGTAAGAAAATGTGTAGGACTATTCCTTTTTCCTCCGGGAGGTTTTGAAATAGGAAAACAGGATCCGGAAACCGGTCGTAAAGTCATAGGCGGCCAGTGCTGCAAGGAGAACCGCCAATATTCCCCAGCCGGAAAGAGATACTTGCCGGATGGAAAAATAGGTGAAAATCACTCCGAAAAGAATATTTAATAAAGCTACAGAAAGTTGTGGTTTCATATGTTCCTCCAAAAAATCGTATACTAATGTAATAGGGTAAAGATGTTTTGCAACATTGCGTTTAATTTTTCTTGATACATATTATATTGTACATAGACGACGAAGGAATTCATTAGACAATGGGAAAGAATCGGTACGATAATCCGTTTGGTTTTTACATACAGGAAAGAGAACGTTATTCCTATGGCGGAATACAGGATGGTATGTTCAATTTCCATATGTGCCAGGGCAAAAATTACAGAACTGATCAAAGCTGCAATCCAGAACCCAAATCGTTTGTAAAGGGAGCCGAAGAGGATTTTTCTAAAAATCACTTCCTCTAGTGCAGGACCCATAATACATGTTACCACAATCATCGTTGGGGCAAGGTAGATCAATTCCATAATTCCCTGGGTATTTTCTGAACCAGGTTCAATATTAAAAAACTGCTCAATGTTCAATGCCAGTGTTTGCGCAAATAACACTAAAATAAAGCCACCAATCCCCCACAAGATGGAGGCACCCAAGCTAGCAGCATCCCGCTTGCTTCGNGAAAATTCCTTTTTAAGTAAAAATAAAGTAATCAGAAAAACGATTAAAAAGCAAAGAAAGGGTACAATATTATATGTGATATATTGAATATCTTCCTCCTTCAGGGAGAAATTGCTTAAGAAACGGGCCGTTAATCTTACAAAGAGATCCATAAACAACTGCATGATTAAATAGGATAATATGATAATTTTATATTCCAGTTTCAAAGTGTTTCAACCTCTCTAGAATGAGTGCGACATTGATATTTTAAAGTTACCATTAATAGTCTGTTAATGCAAAGCATGGCGCGGTTCCTTAGACAAATAAATCTAAGGTTTGGAGAAAAAATTCCCAAAAAAATTTCTTTGACGCTTGAAAAATTAAATGGGTTTCATTATTATAGATTATGGTTAGCACTCAATAGGAGAGAGTGCTAACAATTAGGGAATAAATTACCATTGAGGAGGTTGTTCATTGTGTTAAAACCACTAGGTGATCGCGTTGTCATTGAACTAGTCGAAGCGGAAGAAAGGACTGCAAGTGGTCTTGTATTGCCGGATACGGCTAAGGAAAAACCTCAAGAAGGAAGAGTAGTAGCCGTTGGATCCGGACGTGTCCTTGATAGTGGAGAACGCGTTGCTGTAGAAGTGAAGACAGGCGACCGTATTATCTTCTCAAAATATGCAGGTACTGAAGTAAAATACGAAGGAAAAGAATACTTGATTTTGCGTGAAAGTGATATTTTGGCTGTAGTTGAATAAACCCATTCATAAATCGCAACGATACCAATTTTTTGCAGTGCAAAAAATGATAACCATAAAGTAAGGAGGCAGTTTTCATGGCAAAACAAATCAGATTTGGTGAAGATGCCCGCCGTGCGATGTTAGCCGGTGTTGATAAATTAGCTGATGCAGTGAAAGTAACATTAGGTCCAAAAGGTCGTAATGTTGTTTTAGAGAAAAAATTTGGTTCTCCTTTGATCACCAATGATGGTGTGACCATCGCTAAGGAAATCGAATTGGAAGACCCCTATGAAAATATGGGTGCAAAATTGGTGGCTGAAGTAGCCAGCAAAACCAATGATGTTGCCGGTGACGGTACAACAACCGCTACCGTACTTGCACAAGCCATGATCCGCGAAGGATTGAAAAACGTAACCGCCGGTGCAAACCCGATGGGAATCCGCAGAGGGATTGAAAAGGCTGTCCAAGTAGCCGTTGAAGAATTGAAAGCCATCTCCAAACCGATTGAAGGAAAAGAAGCTATCGCTCAAGTAGGTACCATTTCTTCCGGTGAAGAAGAAGTAGGTAACTTGATTGCTGAAGCAATGGAACGGGTTGGAAAAGATGGGGTCATCACCATCGAAGAATCAAAAGGCTTCAACACTGAACTGGAAGTTGTTGAAGGAATGCAATTCGACCGTGGATATGTATCCGCCTATATGGTAACTGACTCCGAAAAAATGGAAGCTGTATTGGATAATCCGTACATCCTGATTACCGATAAGAAGATTTCCAGCATTCAAGAAATCTTGCCTTTATTGGAACAAGTCGTCCAACAAGGAAAACCGCTCTTGATTATTGCTGAAGATATCGAAGGGGAAGCTTTGGCTACATTGGTACTCAATAAATTGCGTGGTACCTTCAATGTAGCTGCCGTCAAGGCCCCTGGATTTGGTGACCGCCGTAAAGCCATGTTGGAAGATATTGCTATTTTAACTGGCGGTAGCGTCATTACCGAAGATCTTGGCCTTGAATTGAAATCTGCCAATATCACCCAACTTGGTCGTGCCGGTAAGGTTGTTGTAACGAAGGAAAACACCACCATCGTTGAAGGTGCTGGAGATTCAAGCAAAATCGCTGCCCGCGTCAACCAAATCAAAGCACAAATTGAAGAAACAACCTCTGAATTTGATAAAGAAAAATTACAAGAACGTTTGGCAAAATTGGCTGGCGGTGTAGCTGTCATTAAAGTGGGTGCCGCTACCGAAACAGAATTGAAAGAACGGAAACTCCGCATTGAAGATGCCTTGAATGCTACCCGTGCTGCTGTTGAAGAAGGTATTGTATCCGGTGGAGGTACAGCCTTGATCAATGTTTACAATAAAGTAGCCGCCATTGAAGCAGAAGGCGATGAGCTAACCGGTGTCCGGATTGTCCTCCGTGCTTTGGAAGAACCGGTTCGTCAAATCGCTACCAACGCCGGACTTGAAGGTAGCGTAGTCGTAGAACGGTTGAAGAGGGAAGAACTCGGTATCGGCTTCAATGCCGCAACCAACGAATGGGTCAACATGGTTGAAGCTGGTATCGTCGATCCGACAAAGGTAACTCGTTCTGCATTGCAAAACGCTGCCAGTGTCGCTGCCATGTTCCTCACCACCGAAGCCGTTGTTGCTGATATTCCGGAAGAAAATAAAGGTGCCGGAATGCCTGGTGACATGGGCGGCATGATGTAATCGCCAATGCCTATAATCTTTCCATTAACAAAGGGAATCTCTCGTGTAAGAGATTCCCTTTGTTTATGTTCTCAAAGAGTCTGTATATTCTTGTTCCTCCTTATCAAGAAACTCCTTGGTCAAAAGGAGGGCAGCGAGAACGGCACCGACAGTTTGGATCCAGGCGCCTGCCAAATTTACCCATTGTTTCTTTTCGGCATTCTCAATTTTGACAGCAAACCCCTGCATAGCGCTTCCGATAGTTTGAAGGAGGGCGGCCTGGAAGTTTAATACATCCTCAACAGTTACATGATTTGATTTGAAAATGTCCGGAATCACCACGGCACTTCCTAGAGCTTGAAGCAAATTGCCCTGAAAATTTAATAGATCCTCTGTTTTATCCCCAACTGGTAAAATAAGTCCCCCTAATGCAACAGCACTTCCCACGGATTGGAGTTGGTTGCCGATTTTACTGAAGGACAGCCCTTCTTCCATATCGGCCACCACAGCACTTCCTGTAGCCTGCATGGCATTGCCGATTAGTGACAGGTCATTTTGAATCTTTTTGTTATTTATTAGGGAAGGAGTAGCGCTGAAAGCGGAGAGAACGGTGCCAATAGCTTGTTCCCATGTACCGAATAACTCCTTGTAATCATTAATTGTCATCATCATCGAATCCTCGAAGGTTTTTATTAACATCATACTCTTTGAAAAAAGTTTTGAATCCCCTAAAATGTAAATTCCACATTAGATGCAGGTAAGTTTGAAAATGTTTTACGAAAAAATTTCGTCTTCAAAATTATTATTTGGGGAGGGGTAGACTGGCGAGTCATACACATGTAACTGATCCTTTTTGGTAAGAAGGACTGGTGAAAATGTAAAAATAAGGGTTTACTAAAAGAGGAATGTTGCAATCCATAAACGGATCGTTTACAGAGGGGAAAGTTTAAACAGTTTCGTTTCTCGATACAAACAACAATATTTTGTGAATTCAATCACTTATGGTATACTAAATTGGAGAAAAATGATTCCGTTACAAGAGGGGGCGGGACATGTGGGCGATAGGAAAAAACCATTCCATGAAATATGGATTAAGAAAAATTTAGCCAACCGGATTGCTGTTCTTTTGCTTATCGGATTAATGGAAAGTCTGGTTTGTCTAATCGTCTATTTAAATGATGGAACAAAGTATGCCTATGTCCATTTAATGTATAATCATTCTTACCTCCTATTTATTGGGTACCACCATGGGGATCATCGCCGGCTTAGCTGGTGGGATCTTGTTGGGTCCCTTTATGCCTCTAGACGTAACTCTTCAAATACCCCAACCCCTCCATACGATCATTACCAGAACCACTTTTTTTGTTTTAATCGCAATATTTACAGGATTGCTTCTAAATTCTTTGAAAAAGCACTTGAAGAGGGTAAAAAATGCTCTGGATGAAATCTCATGCGTATATGGGAATACTATGAAAACCTATGCGAAAATCATTTCCGCCCGTGATGAACAAACATCCAATCATTGTGAACGGGTCGCATACAATGCAGTCCTCCTTGGAAAGGAGTTGGGTCTTAACGAATCGGAACAATCGCTGCTTTATTGGTCTGGGCTTCTTCACGATGTCGGTAAAATTGGTGTGAAAGAGGAAATTCTCTTAAAAAGGGGAAAGCTTACAGAAGAGGAATTTGAACAAGTAAAAAAGCATGCCGAAATTGGGTATGATCTCATAAAATCCCTATCGAATCGCCTTTATCCCGTAGCGGAGGGAGTGCGAAGCCATCATGAGAAATGGGATGGGAGCGGATATCCGGCAGGCAAAAAGGGAAAAGACATTCCTCTTTTCGGAAGGATCATAGCGATTGTCGATGTGTTTGAAGCTTTAACATCAGAACGTCCCTATAAAGATAGTTGGGATCCGGAAGATGCGCTTGATTACATTATCAGTTATAAAGGCATCTATTTTGACCCGGAACTTGTCACCATTTTTGAAAGCTTATACAGGCAAGGGAAAATTTGGATTGCCTCCAAACCAATTGAGTTGGACCTTTCCTTGATTCCAAGTTCTTTTAATACCGAAATTATTCTTTGATTTAGGTCAGGAAAAATCCCGTGTTTCAAAAATCATGACTTTCCTGGTTTGGGGATTGTTGAAAGGTTTGGTTCCGCCGACTCAATTTACTCATCGTTGCTTTTTATGGTCCCGTTCCAATAAATGGAAAAACAATATCTAAAAGGGGAACCCGCTCCTTTCTGGTCTTCAGACCTTCCTTAAGGTCTCTTTTGGCGGACAATATCTAGAGTTGGATACGAAAAGTTTTTTTGATGAAAACGAAACTTTTTATCAAGTTAATAGTATATATATTACCGATTTAAAAGAGGGAGTGGATGAAATTGAGTATCTTAACAAGATTCAAAGATATTATGGCCAGCAACATTAACGCTCTATTGGATAAGGCAGAGGATCCGGAAAAAATGATTGACCAGTATTTGCGGAACCTGAATCGGGACTTGGGAAAGGTAAAGGCGGAAACCGCATCGGTGATGGCTGAAGAACAACGGGCAAAAAGAATGCTGGACGAATGCACCAAAGAAGTCGAGAAGATGGAAAGATACGCCATAAAAGCTCTTGAAGCAGGGAACGAAGACGATGCCCGCAAGTTTTTGGAAAGAAAAACCCAATTGTCCTCCCAACAGGCGGAATTGCAAAAAGCATATGATCTAGCTTCTTCCAATGCCAAACAAATGCGGCAAATGCACGATAAACTTGTTTCCGATATTCATGAACTGGAATCAAGACGAAGCATGCTTAAGGCAAAATGGGCTGTGGCAAAAACAAAAGAACGGATGAACAAAATCGGAGCTTCTGTCACCGACACAAGCAACTCCATGTCCGCCTTTGGCCGAATGGAAGATAAAATCAATCGGGCTTTGGATGAAGCCAATGCTATGGCAGAACTTACCGCCGGACCGAAAGATAATCTGGAAGATCTTGCAGCTAAATACGATACAAAGTTGAGTGTAGAAGATGAGTTAGCGGCCTTAAAAGCTAAGTTGAATAAACAAGAATAAGGGAAAGGATAAAAGCTGTGGCTAATGGGCTGCAGCTTTTATAAAATGGAATCAATGAAAATCCCATTGAGCAACATCAACTTATATATAGAAGATAGGCTATTTTATGTGCTTTGGTGAGGGGGAATCGACGTGGTTATCCATTACAAATGTCCCGGATGCGGAGATGATATGGCCTTTGACAGCAAATCCGGAAAACTATCTTGTCCATCATGCGGTCGGCAGGATAATATTGAAACTTTTTCTGATGAATATATTACGATGACCTTTGAAGAACATGAAGCAAAGGAATACCATTGCGAAAATTGCGGTGCGGTTTTACTGACAGATAGCGATACGATTGCGACAAGGTGTAGCTTTTGTGGAGCTGGAGTTGTACTGGCAGAACGGGTTGCGGGTACTTATGTCCCTTCTTTGGTCATTCCCTTTAGCATCAGTAAAGAGGAGGCCACTCAAACATTTAAAAAATGGTGCCGCAATGGTTTGCTCACCCCAAGGGACTTCATGACCCAGGATCGGATCAAAAATATAACCGGTATGTACGTTCCCTTCTGGATGTTCGACCTAAATAGCCGGGTAAAAGTTCATGCGGTCGGTACAAAGGTCAGAACCTATACAAGAGGTGACTATATTTATACCGAAACGAGCTACTATGATGTGTTCCGGGATATCAATCTGGATTATATGAAGGTTCCCGTCGATGCCTCCAGCAAACTGGATGATGATTTAATGGATAAATTGGAACCTTATACTTACGATCAGCTTAAAGAATTTAAAACCCCGTATTTGGCGGGATACATTGCCGAAAAATATAACTATACCGATGATGAACTAATGCCGCGGGTGAAATCAAAAGTTCAAAGTTTTATAGATGCTTATGTCAGCTCGACCATTAGCGGTTATTCGACAGTCGACTTTAAAAACAAAGAAATTGATACGAGAAAGGTAAAAAGTTACTACGTCCTATTACCGGTCTGGATGGTAACCTACCGGTATAAAGACAAAGATTATATATTTGCCATGAACGGGCAAACGGGGAAAGTAGTCGGAAAGCCCCCTCTTTCCCCTTGGAAAATATTAGGGTGGTTCAGTGGGATTTCCGCCAGCACCTTCCTTGTTATGAACTTGATTGAGCTGATCGTAACGGGAGGGTGGTCGGTATGATTCAAGGTTTCAGGAAAATAGGAGTCCTCTTATTCCTCGGATTGGTCTTGCTCCTATCACCAGGAAGGAGTGCCTTTGCCCTTGGACAGAAAATCTATGATGATGCCAATATTTTGCAGGACGTTGAAATCCAGCAATTAGAGTCCCTTGCTTCACAACTGGGAGCGGAAGTGGATACGGATTTTATTATTTTGACCACGACTTCGGATACAGATGTTGAAGTATATACAAGGGATTTTTATGAGGAAAGACAACCAGGTTATGATCATCCGAAAGGTAGTGCGGTGATCTTAACCATTAATCTACAGGCTAGGGATGTTTATTTAGAAAGCTTTGGGAAGGCTTATGATTATTTAACAAGCGGAAGGTTAACGAGTATACGGGAAACCATTACTCCCTATCTATCAGATGGAGAGTATTATCAAGCCTTTCGTATTTTCTTGAATGAATCGCATGATTATCTGCTGGATCCGCCGGAGAGCCTTTTTGGGCAACTTTGGTTTCAAATTGTTGTTTCTGTAGTTGTAGGTGCTCTTGTGGTAGGAATCATGGCGCTCAATGCTGGAGGGAAAGTTACCGTCAACCAGGCAACTTATCTGAATCAAAAAACATCCCGGGTGTTAAGGAGCCGGGATGACTACATAAGGACAACGGTGACAAAAAGGAAAAAGCCGTCCAATTCGGGAAGTTCATCTGGTTTTAGAGGTGGCTCTTCCCACAGCAGTAGGGGAAAGTTTTGATGGTAATAGTGTAAAAGCGTTATGAAAACATAGAATAAATCGACTTGATGAAGAAAGGAATGGAGTAAATGGCATTTTTTCGAAACCAATTTGCAAATGTAGTGGAGTGGGAAGAGTTTCGGGATGATATGATTTTTTGGAAATGGAGAAACCGGGAAATAAAGAAGGGAAGCCGCTTGATTATCCGGCCCGGTCAAGATGCCATCTTTCTATATAACGGTCGCATTGAAGGCATTTTTAAAGACGATGGTGATTACAATATTGAATCGGAAATTATCCCGTTTTTATCAACCCTCAAGGGGATCAAGTTCGGATTCAATAGCGGTATGCGGGTGGAAGTGCTGTTTGTCAACACGAAAGAATTTACCGTAAAATGGGGCACGAAAAATGCCATTAATATCCCCGCTCCCGGAATGCCCGGAGGAATCCCGATTCGCGCCAATGGTACCTTCAATTTTAAAGTCAACGATTATGTTGCTTTGATTGACAAGGTAGCGGGGGTAAAAAATGAGTATCTGGTGGAAGATGTAAAACTCAGGATTACTTCTATCCTTGATCAATTGTTGATGAAATGGATTCCCAAGGAAGGAAAAGATATGTTCAATCTCCAGGCGAATGCTTATGAGATTGCCAAGGGGATTCAGGAAGATCTGGATATGGAAGTGATGCAGGATGGTTTTACTATCACGGGCTTTACCATTATGAGCTTTAATTATCCTAAAGAAATTCAGGATATGATTACGAAAAATGCTTCCTTTGGCATGGTTGGGGATGTGGACAGATATAAACATATTTCCATCATTGAGGGCATGTCTTCAGGAAAAATGTCCGGTGGCGGTGTTGCAAGTGATATGGCAGGTATGATGATGGGAATGAATATTGCTAAAGAACTCATGAAGGATGAAGGGAAATCAGAAGCTTCCTCAACCACAAGTACTGCTGCTTCCGGCAAGAAACCGAATTTCTGTCCGAATTGCGGAGAAAAAAATACCGGCGCAAATTTCTGCCCGAATTGCGGTTACAAACTGGTGTAATCAAACGGAAGGTATTCTCTTTGGAGAGTATCTTCCGTTTTTCATGTAACCCAAAGGAATACTTTAGCAAAAATACGCTGTCAATCGGGGGTTTTAAATGTTTTTCAAGTCATTAGTAAATAAATAGATTTGTTGAAATTTTTCTACTATAATAGAATTGTTGAAAGCGCTTCGCATAAAAAGTCAGGGGGGAAATACATGGAATATCGGATTGAGAGAGATACCATGGGGGAAATTAAAGTGCCTCTGGATCGCTATTGGGGTGCTCAGACCCAACGGAGTTTGCAAAATTTTGCCATCAGTACGGAAACGATGCCAGAAGAATTGATAAAAGCCTTTGCTCTTCTTAAAAGGAGCTGTGCCATCGTTAACAACGGCCTGGGGAAATTGAATAGTGAAAAAGCCAACGTTATCATCCAGGTTGCCGATGAGATTATTGCCGGAAAATTGGATGGCCATTTTCCACTGAAGATTTGGCAAACCGGAAGTGGAACGCAAACGAATATGAACGTTAATGAAGTGATTGCCAATAGAGGGAATGAATTATTAAAGGAAAAGGGTTCGACAGAAAAGCTCCACCCAAATGATGATGTCAATATGGGTCAAAGCTCCAATGACACGTTCCCGACCGCTATGCACATAGCCTGTGTCCAATATGTAGAGGAAAAATTGATTCCGGAAATTATTGCTTTAAAAAATACGTTAGCGGAAAAATCCCAAGCTTATGCAGGATTGGTAAAAATCGGCAGAACCCATTTGCAAGATGCCACACCCCTAACCCTTGGTCAGGAAATCAGCGGCTGGGTCCATATGCTCGAAAGGTCTCTAGAATTCGTTAGGGAAAGTACTAACAAAATGAAGGCATTAGCTATAGGAGGAACGGCTGTCGGAACCGGAATTAATACCCATCCGGAATTTGGGGAAATGGTTTCCGCAGAGATTGCAAAATATACAAAGATTGATTTTTACTCTTCCAAAAATAAATTCCATGCGTTAACGAGCCATGATGAAGTGGCATACGCCCACGGTGCTTTGAAGGCTCTGGCGGCAGATTTGATGAAGATTGCTAATGATGTCCGCTGGCTTGCTTCTGGTCCGAGATGCGGCATCGGGGAAATCCGGATTCCGGAAAACGAGCCTGGATCTTCCATTATGCCGGGAAAAGTTAATCCGACCCAAAGTGAAGCTCTGACGATGATCGCCGTCCAAGTAATGGGGAATGATGCGGCAATTGGTTTTGCGGCAAGCCAAGGGAATTTTGAATTAAATGTTTTCAAACCGGTCATTCTCTATAACTTTATGCAAAGTGCCCGTCTCCTTGCCGATGGAATCCGTTCTTTTAACGAGCATTGTGCTGTTGGAATCGAGCCGAATGAAGCAGTCATCAACAGATACTTAAATGAATCTTTAATGCTGGTTACTGCCCTCAATCCCCACATCGGCTATGAAAAGGCTGCCCAAATTGCAAAACTAGCCCATAAAGAAGGAACGACATTGAAGGAATCAGCCTTGAAACTGGGATATTTGACAGAAGAAGAGTTTGACCGCTATGTCAATCCGAAGGAAATGGTCAAACCAAAAGGATAATAAGTAACAAAATCCAATCAAACTCCAAGGGACGAATGATTTTTCCCTTGGGGTTTTCTATTGGCAAAGTGAAGTTAGTTTTACATTTTTAACTCATTACAAAAGCTGCATCCGGAAAAAAGATGCAGCTTTTGCTTTCATATTTTTAAAGCTCTATATAAATGGGGAGGAAACCGAAAAAGGTTATTGTTGCGATAATTGCGGTTCGGATTGTTTGTTTAAAGCCTTGCCCGCTAACTCCGGATGGGCGGAATAAATGATGGAAGGCTTCGCCGCAACCAGGACGAAAATGATTAAGAGAAGGGCTGAGACAGCCAACACCCATTGGGCAGGGAAATAATCGTATAGAAATCCGTATACAATGGTTCCAATTGGAATTAAGGCAATGGAGATCGTTTCCAATACGGAAAATGCCCTGCCTTTAAATTCATCATCAATGGTTTTTTGCATTAGAACACCGATAGGAGTATTGATGATCATGGAAGTTACGCCAAAACTGAACATAAGCAGAATATAGTAGGCAACATTCCCAAAGTAGGACATTTTTATCATCAAGGGTAATCCCATTAGACCCATCAGGATACCAAGGACAATAATACCATTTTTCGCAATCACCAGAGGGTATTTAAGCTCTTTTCTGACTGAAAAGTAAATCGAAAGCAACAGCATTCCGATTGCCATACTTGCTTCTGTCATCCCGAAGTGATTTGAAAGGATATTTAGCTTATTGATCAGGATAAAGGAAAATCCCACTTGAATTGCTGATAGAAGAAAGTTGGTAACGAGTGCAACTCCAAAAATGGTTATCAGCAAGTTTTGTTTAAGGATATAATCGATACCTGCTTTCATATTATCCAAGAACGATTCTTTTTCCGTTTGTTCATTTGTTTCTTTTGCTTTCGCAAATAATCGGAAGTTCATCGTTGATTCCAGTGCAATTGCAATAATGGATGCAACCAAATAAATGAACAGGAAATTTTGCAAAGGTAAGTAGGCATATAAAACACCGCCAATGACCGGGCTTCCGATAGCAGCAAAGGAGATGGCCATTTGGTTTAAGGACATGGCCCGTTGAATCCGGGTTTCATCCACAAGTCCAGTGATGGAAGATGAAAAGGCGACGGATGAAAATGTAGCAGCCACGGAAAGAAGGCATGTCGCACCATAAAGGGCAAGAAGGGACAACCCGCTAACAAAGTGTATAAGAATCAAACCGCAAAGGGTAAGGGAGGTCCCAATCTGGGCCAAAATTACGATCCTTTTCCGTGAAAAATTGTCTGCCATATAACCTGCTACCGGGCTTAAAAGTGTTCTCGGAAGCACATTACAAAGAATATTCATGGCAAAGTTGGTTGCTGAACCCGTCAATTGCAAAATGTATAGGCTTACGGCAAAGGCATATACTTGCGCACCGAAGGAGGAAATGATTTTGCTTGTCGCAAAAGTCCATAAGTGGTAAGTTGCCCTGCGATACTTCAATTGTTCTTCCATAATGTATCATCCTACTTTCAACGAAGTTTTAAGTTACTTAAATCATATATGAATTGTTTGGCGAGGTTATCCGTCTATGGTCTGAAAATGATTCGACTCTTATGCCGATTTTCATTATCCCACGGGACTGAGAAGAGGGCATCCGACGGAGGGAATAAGCTTTATAACAAATTCCCGTGTAATCCTGCATATGATGGTAATAGGAATCAAGAAAGGAGGGCGAGCATGCAGGTTTACATAAAAGGAGGACAGTATCGTGGGAAAATACGGGAGGACTTTTTTGTTGAAGAAGGAGTAAAAAGAATGGAAGTTAGCTGGTTTACGAACGCTCAACCTTCAAAGTTGACCTTGATCGATCCAAGTGGAAAACAATATCACGACTTTCAGATTTCTGAAGGGGATGGAACAATTCAAGAGGGAGATTGTCTATATTCTCTTTCCATAGAGGCTCCGGAACGGGGATTATGGACGATGAAGGCCAAGAATGGAAAAGAGCGATATATGTTGCAGGTCTCCTTTGATAGTCCGATCAATGAACAGATATCCATGGATTTGGAAAGGGATGATCAGATTCATCTCTATTTTTCGGCAAAAAAACCGGATGTCAACTTGCAAAATCTTCAGGTGACAACATTTATTGAGTATATGGATATAAAGAATCGAAGTTTTCAAAAGAAAACGGAAAAAAATAAACCAGGGATTCCAAAAATGACAATCGAACCCTTTGGATACGGCATTTATAATATCATTGTTCAAATTATTGGTGAAACGGCACAAGGTTCCATCTTTAACAGAACGGTAATTGAATCGATATATTTTGGAAAATAAAGGAGTGTATGATTTCTTTTAAAACATCTTCATTTTAAAGATTCCGAAGTTTCCGACTATAATAATTGAAAAATTTTACAAAACATGATATATAAAAAGAAAATTGCTTCATATACAAATCTTTTCCTATCAGTTAAACTTATTAGTAAACTGGCATTTCGTAGAATAAAATCGCAATCGAATTGATCTATCAAGTTATGAAATACATTCATGGTCTGTGAATAGTCGGAATACAGGAGGGATCTCATGCATACCGAAACTATGCATCCGAAACTTGGCAAGGTTATTAGTAATGTTGAAAAAGTCATTATTGGTAAGCGGAAAGAAACCGTGCTCAGCTTAACGGCATTGTTGGCCGGGGGGCATGTCCTATTGGAAGATGTTCCGGGGGTCGGAAAAACAATGTTGGTAAAAAGTTTGGCCAAATCAATCAACGCCACTTTCAAACGGATTCAATTTACTCCGGACCTTCTTCCTTCCGATGTTTTAGGGGTTTCCGTCTATAACCCGAAGGCGATGGAATTTGAATTCCGCCCTGGACCAATTATGGGAAATATCATTTTGGCTGATGAAATTAACCGGACTTCACCCAAAACCCAGTCTGCCTTATTGGAAGGCATGGAAGAGGGGAATGTTACCGTCGATGGTTATACATATCAGTTGCCAAAGCCATTTTTTGTCATGGCGACGCAAAATCCCATTGAATATGAAGGTACATATCCTCTACCTGAGGCTCAATTGGATCGGTTTTTGCTCAAGATGAAAATGGGTTATCCAAATCCTGAAGAGGAAATCGATGTATTAACCCGTTACGCTAACGAGGAAAACATTGATTGGCTGGAACCGGTCATCACAATGGAAGAGATTTTGAATGCACAAAGGGAAGTAAAACAAGTTTTTGTGGACGAAACGATTAAAGAATATATCGTAAATATTGTTCTTAAGACTAGAAATCATCCGCAAATTTATTTAGGGGTCAGCCCGCGTGGATCGATTGCTTTAATGAAAGCGGCGCAAGCTTATGCCTATTTGAATGGACGGGATTTTGTATTACCTGATGATGTCCAATTTTTGGCACCGCATATTTTTTCTCATCGTATGATTCTCCGTTCGGAGGCAAAATACGAGGGAATTTCGCCGGATGAAATTATCTTTTCGGTCCTTTCCAGTGTTCAAGTTCCCATCAAAAGGTATGTGAAAAAATGAAAAAGGTGAAAGCAAAAACCGCCCATGTATTCCAAATTCTATTTCTACTTGTTCTTCTAACTGCAACATATTGTTATGCCATGTTTCAAGGGGGATTTGTTAGCTGGTTTTTATTTGGCAGCCTATGCCCCCTCGTTATCTATTCGCTGATCCTTTCTTTCTATCCGTTAGGATCAATCAATGTGGAGCGGGAACTGAAACAGCTGGAATATTTAGCGGGAGAAAAGGTGGAAATCAATGTCCGGATTACAAGAAACAATTTTTTCCCTCTTTTTTACCTTATCATAGAGGATGGAGCTAGCGATAAGCTCAAGGAAAGAAGCGGCCAGTCCTTCAAAATGATTCTTTTGCCACTTATGAAAAAGGAAATCCAGTATCGATATGTGATTGAAAATATACCCCGTGGGGAATATATCTTTTCCCACTTTGTGTTAAAAACCGGGGATTTATTTGGCTTTATAAAGAAGGAAAAAGAGGAGAAACAGGAGACGAAAATATTAGTCTATCCTTCCTACATCCCCCTTATTTATGAACCCTTTGAAAGCCATTATGAGCAAGGCATGACAGCTATAAAAGATTTGGTGCAGCGGGACACTACCATGGCGGTAAGTGTCAGAGAATATCATCCCGGGGACAAGTTTTCTTGGATTCATTGGAAAGCCTTCGCAAAGAGAAACGATATTATGACTAAAGAGTTCGAGCAACGGCATAATCATGACATGTTGATTGTCCTTGATCGTTCTCCGAACCCTTCCTTCGAGCCGGCGGTTCTCTTTGCTGCCTCAACAATAAGAGCCATATTAAATAAAGGTGCGGAAGTGGGACTTTACTCTTTCGGTGAAACGAGGGATTACTATCCGGTATCCCGGGGAGAATTTCAGCTTCGAAGATTGAACTATTATTTGGCGAAAGTGGAAGATAACGCATCCATTCCTTTTCATAAAGTAATTGAGCAGGAACAGCTTTTTTACAACCCAACAACATCCTGTCTGTTTATTGTCAATCAGATAGATCAAGCGGCACTGGAAAATCTTTGCATGATCAATCAGAAAAAAGGAAATGTCCTTTTATTCATAATAAAGGGGAAGAATGAAAAGGCTACTTCCTGGGATTTGGAATCCATTGATTATGCAAGAAGAAGAGGGATCGTCGGTAAGATTCTTTATGAAGGTGAATTTACGGGTGCCTTTAGAAGGGGAGAGTGGGCAATATGATTAAAGTAAGGAGTTTGGAGTCCTTTCTGCTTCACTTCATTGCTTTTCTCCTGCTTTGGGAGTGGCTCCGACCAATTGAAGCGTTGGGTGAAATTGCCTTTATTTCGTTGTTTATCCTTTTTATCGGTCTTTGCTTCCTTTTTTATTTTTTTTCCATCCCCACCGTTGTCAAACTAATTGTTGGGGTCGTTTATATCATTACAGCAATTAATTATATGTTTTTTGAGAAATCACTATTGGCAACCCTTTTGCCGGTGCAATTGATCGGGGATATTTTCACCAATATCGGAAAAGTTTTGCAAGGGGATTTCCTAACCATTACTAACCCTTTCCGCACGCTACTCTTATTCTCACTGCTTTGGATGATTGTTTATTTGCTTCATTACTGGATTATTGTCCGGAAAAAAATGTTCTTCTTTTTACTTTTAACGATCGTGTATTTGTCTGTGATAGATACCTTTGCCCCGTATAATGCCCAAAATGCCATATTGCGGGCGTTTGCGGTAGGGCTTATCGGAATCGGGATCGTCAACTTTTTCCGTCTGGTAGATCGGGAGCAGTTGCAAATCGCGCAATTGATCAAAAATAAATATTTGCTCATCCTTTGTGGGGTAACCTTCCTTAGTACCTCGATAGGTGTATTGGTTCCAAAAGCCGGTCCCCAATGGGAAGATCCGATTCCATATCTTCAATCCTTTGCCACCCATCATCTAAGTCAGGGAAGTGGGGGGAAAATCGGGTATGATGAGGATGATTCCAGGCTAGGAGGTCCCTTCAAAGCCGATGATACAGTCGTTTTTCGGGTGTCCAGTGAGGAAGAAGAATATTGGCGGGTAGAGACGAAGGATTATTATACGGGTAAAGGATGGGAATTATCGGCCAGGAATGTCACGGTGGACATTGATGTAGCTTCTGGAGTTGTTCAGGTGTATTCTGCGGAGGAAGCCTATCTAGAAGAGGAACTGTCGGTTTCTGTGGACATGGTGGGCACAAAAAGCCATATTATTTATCCCCATGGAGTTCAACAATTGCACTTTCCGGGTGTGGATGATGGCGATGTATATACCTTTAATTATGTAAGTGAAAAATTTAGCGCAAGATTTTTTAAAGATATTCAAAACTATGATATTGTCTATCGGAAACCTCGTTTTGAAATATATTCATTAAAGAAAACAAAGGATTCCAGGCTCTTTAACCCCGAATTTTTGGAACGGTATACCCAACTTCCGGATAGTCTCCCCGAGCGGGTCATCGATCTGGCGAAGGAACTTACAGCAGGGGATGATAACTGGTATGATAAGGCAAAATCCATCGAAAACTACTTACATAGTCATCTCTTCACCTACGAAACCGAAGATGTACCTGTTCCCAAGGGAGATGAAGATTATGTGGATCAATTCCTATTTGAAACAAGAAGGGGTTACTGTGACAATTTCTCCACATCGATGGTCGTTTTGCTAAGAGCCATTGGCATCCCTGCCCGCTGGGTGAAAGGGTATACTCCTGGAGAGGTAATCGAAACAACAGGGGATAATCAAATTTTTGAAGTGACCAATAATAATGCCCACTCTTGGGTAGAAGTTTATTTTCCGAATGTGGGTTGGGTTCCCTTTGAACCGACCAAGTCCTTTTCAAGTCCGGCAACCTTTTACTATGATTTAGCCAATATCCCGTCCAATGAAGAACCAGAGGAAGAGGAAAAGGACGAGGAAGATACCACTACCCCAGTGGAAAATGAGCCCCAAACTCCTGAAATGCCAGAAGAAGAACCAAGCGTAGCACCCAGTTCACCCGAAGATACGGCAAAAGCCTTTTCATTCAAAGAGTTCTTTGAAAAGTATCAGAATGTTCTTTGGTGGAGTTTAGCTGGAGTGGCACTGCTTGCGCTATTGCTGTTGATTTTTAGGAGAAAATGGTATCCATATTGGCTCATCCACAAATATCGGAAAAAAACCGACCGCAAGTCTTTTGAAGAAGCTTATTTGGCCTTACTGACCCAACTGAACTGGAACGGCTTCACAATGAAGGAAGGGGAAACTTTACGGAGCTTTGCAGCATATATTGATGAATTATATGGCAACTCGGACATGACTTTATTGACGAATCAGTATGAACGGATTATTTACGGAAGCAAGAAGGAAGGACAAGATTTTTCGGATCAGATAAAGAAGAGTTGGGAACAGATGCTAAGACGCCTTTTGGGGAAAACATCCTAATTCCAATATAAGGAATTCTTGTAAATCAGAGATTTGCTTAAAAGGGAACGGATTTTTTAAAAACCAAGACTAGATTTCAACTGCTTTATAGTTTGAAATCTAGTCTTTTTTTATTATTATAGAAGGTATAATAATTTTTATGGAATCAATTAGATTGAGGTGGACTAAGTGGCAAGCAATCAAAAAGGGATGATGATCGTCCTTGATTTTGGAAGTCAATATAATCAGTTAATCACCCGAAGGATTCGGGAATTTGGGGTTTATAGTGAACTACATCCCCATACGATATCTGCTGATGAAATAAAGAAAATGAATGTAGCGGGTATTATTTTTTCTGGCGGTCCCAATAGTGTTTATGATCCTGAAGCCTTCCTCTGTGATGAGAAAATCTTTGATTTGGGGATTCCTATTTTCGGCATTTGCTATGGAATGCAACTGATGGCTCAACATTTTGGAGGAAAGGTAGAAAAAGCAAAGATTCGGGAATATGGAAAGGCAGAAATTGAGGTAAAAACAACAAAAGGCTTGTTCCATCAACTCCCTGAAAAGCAAACCGTCTGGATGAGCCATGGAGACTTAGTAACGGTCGTTCCAGAAGGATTTTCCGTCGATGCCGTGAGTGAAACCTGTCCAATCGCTGCCATGAGTAACCCGGAGCGGAAACTATATGCTGTACAATTCCATCCGGAGGTACGCCATTCCGTTTTCGGAAATGATATATTGAAAAACTTTGTTTTTGGAATATGTGGTGCAAAAGCCAATTGGTCAATGGAAAACTTTATTGAAGAACAAGTGGAAAACATACGCAAAACCATTGGGGATAAGAAAGTGCTTTGTGCTTTAAGTGGTGGAGTGGATTCCTCGGTAGTGGCAACTTTAATTCATAAGGCTGTTGGGGATCAACTTACCTGCATTTTTGTTGATCATGGGCTCCTTCGTAAAGGGGAAGCGGAAAGCGTGATGAAGACTTTCCGGGAAAAATTCAAGATGAATGTCATCCTGGTGGATGCAAAGGAAAGATTTTTAACCAAACTTGCCGGGGTAACCGATCCTGAGGCTAAACGTAAAATCATCGGGAACGAGTTTATTTATGTATTTGATGAAGAAGCAGCCAAACTGGATGGGATAGAATTTTTAGGGCAAGGCACATTGTACACGGACATTATTGAAAGTGGGACAAACACCGCCCAGACGATCAAATCCCACCATAATGTCGGGGGACTACCTGAGGAAATGAACTTTAAATTAATCGAACCCCTTGCAACCTTATTCAAAGATGAAGTTCGAGCCCTCGGGACTGCCCTTGGCCTTCCAGATGAAATTGTCTGGCGTCAACCTTTCCCCGGACCAGGTCTTGGCATCCGTGTATTGGGGGAAGTTACTGAAGAAAAACTGGAAATAGTCCGGGAATCCGATTGGATTTTACGGGAGGAAATCAAAAAGGCCGGATTAGATCGGGAAATTTGGCAATACTTTACCGTACTTCCTGATATCCGCAGTGTCGGTGTTATGGGAGATGCCCGTACTTATGACTATACAGTAGGGATTCGTGCGGTAACATCCATTGATGGAATGACTGCCGATTGGGCAAGAATTCCTTGGGATGTACTGGAAAAAATCTCCTCCCGGATTGTCAATGAAGTAAAACATGTCAACAGGGTTGTCTACGATATCACAAGCAAACCACCGGCAACGATTGAGTGGGAATAAAAATCAACCCTTATCTGAAACCAAACCGTTGGTAATGAAAACTTCCCTTTCCTCCCTCTGTGAAGAAAGGGGAGTTGTTTTGTGATTGCTTATAATCTCAGAATCATTGATCGATGAAGGTTTAGATAGAATGGGAATCTTGAAGATTTCTGTCCGAATATAGAGAAAACTTGTCCTAATCACGAACATTATAAAATGTTTTCCAAAAAAATATTCGCTTTTTAGTTGACATTCCCCTTAACCACTGATAAGATGATTTCGTAAATAAATTGAATAGACCTCTCGTATAATCTTGAGAATATGGCTCAAAAGTTTCTACCAAGCTACCGTAAATAGCTTGACTACGAGGGTGTGTGATATAGAGAAAGGGGTATTATTGTCCCTTTTCCCATCATATGCCTTTCGCGTCAAGCTCCGGTTACCGGAGCTTTTTCGTTTTTCCAGACTTCGGAGGGAGGTCCCGGGGGATGGGAAACAATCAAACTATTAACAAAAAGAAAGGTAAGGGGAGACATGAAGAAGTATTTCCAATTTGAAGAATTGGGCACAAACTATCGAACAGAGTTTATTGCTGGTTTAACGACTTTTTTAGCGATGGCCTACATTTTATTCACTAACCCGAACATTCTATCAACAACAGGTATGGATAAGGAAGCCCTTTACACAGTAACTGCATTGGCAGCTGTTATCGGTACATTGGTCATGGGGCTTGTCGCGAAGTATCCTGTTGCCCTTGCACCGGGAATGGGGTTAAATGCCTTCTTTGCCTTTACGGTAGTTCAGCAATACGGCATTGAATGGCAAACGGCATTAGCAGGGGTTCTTGTGTCCGGTTTGGTTTTAACGATTTTGACATTGACGGGGATTCGGGAAATGGTCATTAATGCGATCCCTGATAACTTAAAATATGCGGTTGGTGCGGGGATTGGCCTATTTATTGCCTTCCTTGGATTTATCAATGCAGGAATCATTGTAAATGATGATTCTACATTAGTGGCCTTAGGGGATGTCACAAAACCGGAAACATTGCTGGCAATCTTCGGTGTAGTCGTCACCGTTATCCTGGTTGTAAAAGGCTTCAAAGCCGGTGTTTTTTACGGAATGGTCATTACCGCCATTGCCGGGATGATCTTCGGATTGATTCAAGTTCCTACAAGTCTATCAGGAATCATCAGCATGCCGAAGGGGATAGAGTCCACCTTTGGTGTGGCAATCACCCACTTGCCGGATATTTTTTCAGTAAAAATGCTCCTGGTTATTTTGACATTCATGTTTGTTGATTTCTTCGATACAGCCGGAACATTAATGGCGGTAGCCAGCCAAGCCGGTCTATTGAAGGATGGCAAACTACCTCGTGCAGGTCGGGCTCTAGCTTCTGATTCTTCCGGTACCGTATTTGGAGCGATCTTAGGTACATCAAGTACTACTTCCTATGTGGAGTCCAGTGCCGGTGTTGCCGCTGGAGGACGTTCCGGATTTACAGCTGTTGTTACAGCAGGGTTTTTCCTATTGGCGTTGTTCTTCTCACCGCTTTTGAATATCGTAACCGTCCAAGTAACTGCACCGGCATTAATCATGGTTGGTATCATGATGGCTGCCCAATTGAAAAGCATTGAATGGGATCGGATGGAAATTGCTGTTCCTGCCTTTATGACTGTCATTATGATGCCACTTACCTACAGTATTGCTACAGGGATTGCCATTGGTTTTCTCTTTTATCCGGTCACGATGATCATTAAAAGAAAGATCAAAGAAATCCACCCGATTATGTGGTTCTTGTCCGTTGCATTCCTTCTCTACTTTATTTTCTTATCCTAACAAGTTTATTCTGATTATCCTTACAATGATTGATATAAATGAAGGGAGCTCCCTAGGGGGCTCTTTTTCCTTTATAGCTCTAGTCATGATTCTTACCAAAATTGAAATATCTGGTTTGAGGAGAATATATTAAAGGAAAGACAAAGGTTAAGATTGGGTCGGTTCACGGTTTGGTTTTGCCATTTATAGGATTTACGGTACAATGTTGGTGTCAAAAAATCCGGAGATAGGTTTTTCTTAAGCCGGATGGTGAGGTGTTCAATTTGAAAGAGAAGAAAAAACGATTTGAGGTTGGAAGTCATGAGACCGTTGATGCTTGCTTGGAGCGAATGAAACGGGAAGGATACCAACCGGTAGGGAAAATCGAAAAACCAATCTTCCAAGAAGTGATGGATGATTCGGGGAGGATTGATTACATACCGGTAAAACGACAAATTATATTTGAAGGAAAATTGATGGAGGAATAGTCATGATTGATCGATATACAAGACCGGAAATGGGGGCTATTTGGACAGAGGAAAACAAATACAAGTCCTGGTTGGAAGTGGAACTCCTGGCCTGTGAGGCATGGAGCGAATTGGGGGTTATCCCGAAGGAAGATGTGGAAAAACTCCGCAAATATGCTACCTTTTCCATTGAACGGATCCAGGAAATCGAAGCTGAAACCCGTCATGATGTCGTAGCCTTCACAAGGGCAGTATCTGAGTCATTAGGGGATGAGAAAAAATGGATTCACTATGGGCTTACATCAACGGATGTGGTGGATACCGCCTTATCCTACCGCATGAAACAAGCTAATCAAATTTTGCGGAAAGATCTGGAAGATTTTATTGGGATATTAAGGGAAAAAGCCCGGGAACATAAGTATACTGTCATGATGGGTCGAACCCATGGCGTCCATGCGGAACCGACCACCTTCGGATTAAAGGTTGCCCTCATGTATGAAGAAATGAAAAGGAATTTGAAACGTTTTAATCAGGCAGCAAAGGATATCGAATACGGCAAGATTTCGGGGGCTGTAGGAACCTATGCCAATGTAGATCCCTATGTAGAGCAATATGTATGCGAAAAATTAGGTTTGCAGCCGGCACCCATTTCTACCCAAGTTTTGCAACGGGACCGGCATGCCTACTATCTTGCTACCCTTTCCTTAATTGCCACCTCCATTGAAAAATTTGCCACGGAAATCCGTGGTTTGCAAAAAAGCGAAACTAGGGAAGTTGAAGAGTATTTTGCCAAGGGACAAAAGGGATCCTCTGCCATGCCCCATAAACGGAATCCGATTGGTTCGGAGAATGTGACGGGACTTGCCCGGCTTCTGAGAGGGTATATGGTTACAGCATATGAAAATGTTTCCCTCTGGCATGAACGGGATATTTCCCATTCGTCGGCGGAACGAATCATTTTGCCGGATACTACCATTGTCCTTGATTATATCCTTCATCGCTTTGGTAACATCATGAAAAGCTTGATCGTTTATCCGGAAAATATGAAAAGGAACATGGAAAGAACCTATGGTTTGATCTATTCGCAACGGGTGTTGCTTGCCCTGATTGATCGTGGCCTTTCTCGGGAAGAAGCGTATGACCTTGTCCAGCCATTGACGATGCGCGCTTGGGAAAGACAGGAATCCTTCCGAAAACTGCTGGAACAGGACGAACGGATTCGTGAATGGTTAACGGAAAAGGATTTGGAGGATTGCTTTGATTATCGCTACCATCTGAAACAGGTAGACTATATTTTTGAAAGATTGGGGATAGAATAAAATTCCGAAAAAACAGCGGCAATTTTTTCCTGCCGCTGTTTTTTTGTTCATATTAGGAATTTGCCTGTTGATCGGGCGATTCTTTTGAGTCAGTGTCATTTTCTTTAGGCTCGGTTACTCGGTCAATGATAATATTCAAGAAAGATTTATCACCCTGTTCCATCGCTGATTGAATGAGGTCAATGCTCGGGCAATATTTTAAAATTCCTTCCCCTATTTTCATTGCCCCAAACATGGCTAAAACCAAATAGCGTTCCTTATTGGGTTTTCGGGAGAGTCTTGCTGTACTCCAAGCCAAAATGGTCAATCCGCAAGTGATTCTCATTAATGCCTGCATGATTCCGATATTCGGTTTCATTTTTAAAAACATAGCTCATCCTCCTGTTGTCACGAAATGTTAAGAATTTTTTGTAATTCTTTAATGTGTTAAATTAACGCGTATGGTAGAATATACCGTAAACAAAGGGAAAATAAATTTTACGCACAAGGTGAAGCCTATGCTAGAGACAAAATATCAGTGGAGAAACCGGCAAATAAGGGAACATGTAGAAGTATTGGAGGGAAAACGTTCCCCAACAATCCTTCTCTATAATGCAACCTATCTTCATGCGATTTTAAAACAATGGGTGAAAGGGAATATTTGGATTTATCAAGACCGAATTGTCTATGCTGGAGAAAAAATGCCGGAATTTGTGGATGGACAATGCGAAATCGTCGATTGTGAAAATATGCTTCTTGTTCCAGGCTACTTTGAACCCCATGCTCATCCGTTTCAACTATATAATCCCCTTACTTTCAGCTTCTATGCGTCTAGCTTTGGAACAACCATCCTCATCAACGATAATTTGCCCCTTGTTTTAAATTTAAATAGAAGACAAGGTTTTATGTTTTTGGGAAAAATGGATCGGCTCCCGGTTTCCATGTATTGGTGGAGCCGTTTTGATGGGCAAACAGAAATATGGAGCCAAGACCGTACCTTTTCCAATAGCAATGTAAAGGCTTGGCTCGAACACAGACAAGTCGTACAGGGAGGGGAACTGACCGGGTGGCCGAAATTGATGGATGGAGATGATCTTCTTCTTCATTGGATTCAGGAAACTAAAAGGTTGAATAAAAGAGTGGAAGGTCATTTTCCGGGGGCTTCGGAAAAAACACTGTCCAAACTAAAGCTTTTAGGTGTCGATGGAGATCATGAGGCAATGACCGGGGAAGAAGTGAAGCGGAGAATGATGTTGGGATATACAGTCACCCTTCGCTATTCTTCCATTCGCCCTGATTTGCCCAACATATTGGAGGAAATAAAAACGTTAGGAATTCAATCCTATGACTCATTTCTATTAACTACCGATGGTTCCCCTCCAGCTTTCTATGAAGCTGGGGTAGTGGACCGCCTAATAAAAATCGCCATTGAAAAGGAAGTACCTCCTATCGATGCATACTTAATGGCCACGTGGAATCCGGCCAGGCATTTTCATTTGGAACATTTATATGGTTTGATTGCCACAGGAAGAGTGGCTAACATCAATTTCCTGGAAAACGAGGATAACCCGCGACCGGTCTCAGTCCTTTCGAAGGGTCAATGGATCAAGAAGAATAACAAACTGGAACTGGATTTAAAGGATTTTACAGAGGATATGGAAGAATATTTTCCACCTCTTTCGATCGATTGGGAACTCTCCCTTGATGATATGCAATTTTCGATGCCCTTTGGAATCAAAATGGAAAATGCGGTCATTACCAAGCCGTATTCCATAACAATCGATTTGAATGTGGAGGAAATTTCCGGGGATACGGATGAATGTTTCCTAATGTATCTTGATCGAAAGGGGAAGTTCCGGATTAATACCCTACTAAAAGGATTTGCCAAAAACCTGGATGGCTTTGCAACGAGTTTTAACAATTCTGGAGATCTGATTTTAATCGGCAAAAGTAAACAAAACATGTTAAAAGCTTTTCGGAGAATGAAAGAACTAGGCGGGGGAATCGTCCTGGCGGAGGATGACGAAATCATTTTCGAATTGCCGCTTCCGATTGGTGGGATGTTTAGTGATCTTCCTATGGAGGATCTGATAGAAAAAGAGAAAGAATTGCGCAACCTGTTATTTGAAAGAGGCTACTCCTTTGATGACCCGGTTTATACGATGCTATTTTTGCCTTCTACTCACCTGCCTTATATCCGGATAACACCGGTTGGAATCTTTGATGTTATGAAAAAAAGAGTTTTGTTTCCTGCAATTATGAGATAAAATTATGATTTATAGAAGGGAA
>NICF_comb_assmDRAFT_10000468_pt1 | contig 34302 bp, 29 predicted proteins | sample NewIslPassag4_SG_FD_11279 | JGI IMG/M metagenome (IMG submission 11279)
TGCCGTCGTCGAGGGCGATGACGGCATCGGCAAAGCGTTCCACCGAGGCGAACCAGCCCGGCAGATCCGCCGCCGCGTTCCGCGCCGGCAACAGGCAAACCAGAAGTGGTCGAGTTGCGTCGGTTGACATCGAAATCATCTCGTTTAGGGCAGCGATCGCTGCCCGAGATAGCGTGCCAGCGCAGCAAAGGCTGTCGCGAATTGTACCGACCGACCACGAAAATTTCCGGCTATTCCATTTGCGCACGCATGAAGATTGATTCTTGATGGGAAAGACTTGCGAAATGGTGCGACCATTCTCCCATTGACGCACATTCGATGCAGTGCTAGACTGGCCCCTGTTCAAGATGAGACGCCCGAAGCACTCGAACCGAAGCGGGTTGGGGCCGTCGCAGCGTGCTTCGGGAATGGTAGTCCATCTGCGCGCCGAAGGCGCTGCACTGTAAGGCAGCCGCCTTAGGGGTGACGCGTGCCATTTGGGATTTTGGGGGGGAACGGTGCCTCGGGTCACCATCATCGGGGCTGGCGGGTACGTTGGCCTCGCCTACGCGGTGACGTTCGCTCATGTCGGTCATGACGTCGTCGGGCTAGAGATCGATGTCACCAAAGTTCAGCGCTTGCGCCACGGCAATCCGCCGATCTTCGAGCCTGGCTTAGAGCCGCTCCTGCGGAGGGGACTGGAGTCCGGGCGCCTGCGCTTCACCACGGACTATGACGACGCCCTCTCTGGAGCTGAATTCGCGCTGATTTGCGTCGGCACGCCGCCGGGCGAGCGCGGCGCGACGGATATGACCGCGATCGCCACGGCAGCGCGCGCGATCGCCGAGCACGCCCAGGGCCACCTGATCGTTGTCAACAAGAGCACGATGCCCGTCGGCTCCGTGCAGTTCGTCGCCAAGATTCTGGCCGAACACGCGCGGCAGGGTACAACCTTCAGCGTGGTCGCCAACCCCGAATTCCTGCGAGAAGGGTCCGCCATCGAGGACATCCTGCATCCGGATCGGATCGTCATCGGGACCGACGATCCGGTGGCGGCGGAGCGGGTGGCCGCCCTCTACGCGGCGATGGACGCGCCGGTGGTGGTCACGGACTCCCGCTCGGCCGAGATGATCAAGTACGCCTCGAACGCGTTCTTGGCGCTCAAGATCAGCTTCATCAACGAGGTGGCGCTGATCTGCGAGCGGCTCGGCGCGGACGTGACGGTTGTGGCGCGCGGGATGGGACTCGACCAGCGCATCGGCCCGCGCTTCCTCGGCGCTGGCGTCGGCTTCGGCGGGTCCTGCTTCCCGAAGGATGTCCGCGCGTTGGCCGCGATGGCCGAGGATGTCGGCATCGAAGGGCAGCTGCTCCGCTCGATCCTGGCGACCAACGGCATGATGCGCGAGCTGGCCGTCACGAAGCTCGAGGCGCACCTCGGCGGCGTCGCCGGCAAGACGATCGCCATTCTCGGCCTCGCCTTCAAGCCGGAAACCGACGATATCCGCGAAGCGCCGGCGATCGACATCATCAAGCGGCTGCGCGCGGCCGGCGCGCGGATTCGGGCCACCGATCCGGTCGCGATGCCTCGCGCCGCCAGCATTCTGCCTGACGTTACCTACGTGCCGGACGCCTATGCCGCCGCAACCGGCGCCGACGCGGTCGTCCTCCTGACAGAGTGGGATGCGTACCGGGCGCTCGACCTCGATCGGCTGGCGAACGCGATGCGCGGGCACCTCTTCTTCGATGGGCGCAACGTCATCGACCCGAAGGCATGCCACGCCGCCGGTCTCCGCTACGTCGGAATCGGGCGGCCGGAGATGACGCCGCCAGCGGAGCCGAAGACCGGCAAGCCCGCGACCAAGCAGACGGTTCTGCCGCCGGCCAGCTTCGTGTCGTGAGGGACGCATGCACGCACACCTGTACTTGGGCGAGGGAGGACGCCCCGTGGATCTCCGCGACGTCGGGCTAATCGAGGTCGCCAGGCCTGGCGAGGCGAATGGGCATGCGGCGCACGCGCTCGTGCCAATGGCCGACGCCGCCCGCCGGGCGGAGATCGGCGATCGGGCGTGGACGACGGTGCTGGCCCATCTGCCGGAGGTGCGCCTATCGCGGATGGCATACGTCTGCTTCGGCAAGCGGTGCCTGGACGTCGCGCTCGCCGCGATTGCGCTGGTGTGCACCTCCTGGCTCATGGCATTGCTGGCACTCCTGGTCCGCCTCGACTCGCCGGGGCCCGCGATCTTCCGGCAGACGCGGATCGGGCGCGGCGGCAAGCCGTTCACGGTCTACAAGTTCCGCACGATGCGCGTCGACCCGTCCGGCGAGCTCCGGCTGTTCCGGACCGAGGATGGCCGGTACGTGCACAAGATCAAGGACGATCCGCGTGTGACGCGCGTCGGGCGATTCCTGCGCCGCACGAGTCTCGACGAGCTGCCGCAGCTCTGGAACGTGCTGCGCGGCGAGATGAGCCTGGTCGGGCCGCGACCGGAGCTGCCGCAGATCGTGCGGTGCTACGAGCCGTGGCAGCACGCGCGGCACATCGTCCGGCCGGGGATCACCGGCTGGTGGCAGATCTCCGGCCGCAGCCACCTGCCGATGCACGAGCACACGGAGTACGACCTGTACTACGTGGAGCACCTGTCGTTCTGGCTGGACGTCAAGATCCTGCTGCGGACGCTCTGGATCACCGTCCGCGGCGTTGGGGCATTTTGATTCGCTGGTAGGGCGAGCTTGCGAGGTCATTGATGAAGCGGGCGCTCATCACCGGAATCACGGGCCAAGACGGCTCCTACCTGGCCGAGTTCCTCCTCGCCAAGGGGTACGAGGTTCATGGGATCATCCGGCGATCCAGCAGCTTCAACACCGGCCGGATCGACCACCTGTACCACGACCCACACGAGGAGGGAGTGCCCCTCTTCTTGCACTATGGCGATCTTGGCGATTCTTCGTGCCTAGCAAAGCTGATCATGCGCATCAAGCCGGACGAGGTCTACAACCTCGGCGCGCAAAGCCATGTTGCCGTCAGCTTCGAGATGCCCGAGTTCACCGCCGACGCGGTGGCGATGGGGAACCTTCGCATCCTTGAGGCGTTGCGGTGGGCTGATTGGCCGGTCCGGTTTTACCAAGCCGGCAGCTCCGAGATGTTCGGCAAGGTGCGGGAGGTCCCGCAGCGGGAAACGACGCCCTTCTACCCGCGCAGCCCGTACGCCGTCGCCAAGGTCTTCGCGCACTACATGACCGTGCAATACCGCGAGGCGCACGGCGTCTTCGCCTGCAACGGCATCCTGTTCAACCATGAGTCACCGCGGCGCGGCGCCACCTTCGTCACGCGCAAGGTGACGCGCGGCGTCGCTCAGATCGTTGCCGGCCAGACATCGAAGCTGTACTTGGGCAACCTCGAGGCTCGGCGCGACTGGGGCTACGCGCCTGAGTATGTCGAAGCGATGTGGATGATGCTCCAGCACTCTGAGCCGGACGACTACGTGATCGCGACCGGCGAGACGCACAGCGTCCGCGAGCTGGTCGAGACCGCGTTCGCGATGGTCGGGCGGGACTGGCAAGAGCACGTCGAGATCGATCCTCGGTACTTCCGCCCGACTGAAGTGGACCTGCTGCTCGGCGACGCGTCGAAGGCGCGCGAGAAGCTGGGCTGGCAGCCACGCACCACCTTCCGCGACCTCGTGCGCATCATGCTCGCGCACGATCTCCGCCAGGTGGGCATTGACCCTGACAACTATCACGAATTGGCCGGCATCGCCCCAGACACCCCCCGCCCGGCCGCCATCGCCGCTCTGAAGGAGGAAGCGGCATGACCCAGTTCTGGCAGAACCGGCGCGTGATGGTGACCGGCGGCGGCGGCTTTCTCGGCCGGCGCGTCGTCGCCAAGCTGCAGGAGCGCGGCGCGACGGAGATCTTCGTGCCACGCAGCGCCGAGTACGACCTGCGGGAGAAGGACGATATCAACCGGGCCCTACGCGACGCCCAGCCGGACATGGTCATCCACCTGGCCGCGGTTGTTGGCGGGATCGGCGCGAACCGCGAGAATCCCGGGAAGTTCTTCTACGACAACGCGATCATGGGGATTCAGCTCATCGAGCAGGCGCGCCAGCACGGCGTCGAGAAGTTCGTCACCATCGGCACTGTCTGCTCCTACCCGAAGTTCGCGCCGGTGCCGTTCCGCGAGGATGACCTCTGGGACGGGTATCCAGAAGAAACGAACGCCCCGTACGGCATCGCCAAGAAGGCGCTGCTGGTCCAGAGCCAGGCGTACCGCGAGCAATACGGCTTCAACGCGATCTTCCTCCTCCCGGTCAACCTGTACGGGCCGGGCGACAACTTCGATCCCGCGTCGTCGCACGTCATCCCGGCGCTGATCAAGAAGTGCGTCGAGGCGCGCGACGCCGGCGCTCCCGCGATCGAGGTCTGGGGCACCGGCAGCGCCTCGCGCGAGTTCCTCTACGTCGACGACGCCGCCGAGGGCATCGTCCTGGCCGCGGAACGCTACGACGGCGCCGAGCCGGTCAACCTGGGCACCGGCCAGGAGATCGCCATCCGCGACCTGGTGGAGCTGATCGCGCGCTTGACCGGCTTCACCGGCGAGATCGTCTGGGACACCAGCAAGCCGGACGGCCAACCCCGGCGCTGCCTGGACGTCTCGCGCGCCAAGGAGCTCTTCGGGTTCGAGGCTCAGACGCCGTTCGAAGAAGGGCTGCGGCAGACAATCGCCTGGTACGAGGCGCACCGCGCCGCGCCAGCCGCCGAGGTCACCTATGCCCGTTGACGCCGCTCTGCACGCACCGGCACACTATGAGCCTGCCGTTCCGGAGGACGGACCGCGCCCGGCCGGCGCATCGCACCCGGCAACCGACATCCTCGGCCTGCGGGTCAGCGCGATCGACATGCCCACCGCCGTCGCCACGATCGAGCGCTGGATCGCCGATCGCGAGCGGCACTACGTCTGCATCTGCACCGTCCACACCGTCATGGAGTGCCACCGCGATCCGGCCCTGCAACGCGCCGTCAACGCCGCCGGCCTGCGCACCCCGGACGGCATGCCGCTCGTCTGGCTCTCCCGCCGCGCCGGGCACCGCCACGTCCAGCGCGTCTACGGCCCGGACCTGATGCTGGAGCTCTGCGCCCGTTCGGCCGTCACCGGGCACCGCCACTTCTTCTACGGCGGCGCGCCCGGCGTGGCCGGCGAGCTCGCCGCGCGGCTACAGCGCCGCTTTCCCGGCCTGCAGGTGGCCGGCACCCATACCCCGCCGGTGCTGCCGGTGGGCGCGATCGAGGATGCCGCGACGATCGAGCGGATCAACGCCAGCGGCGCGGACATCGTCTGGGTCGGGCTGGGGACGCCGAAGCAAGACTGGTGGGTGGCGAACCACCGGCCGCTGCTGGAAGCGCCGGTGCTGATCGCCGTGGGGGCAGCGTTCGACTTCCACAGCGGGCGGGTGCGGCAGGCCCCGCGCTGGATGCAGCGCAACGGCCTGGAATGGCTCTTCCGGCTCTCCCAGGATCCACGGCGGCTGTGGAAGAGATATGTCTTTGGCAATGCCTGGTTCGTCTCGCGCGTGATTGCAAGCAGCGCAAGACTCCGGCTCGCAGGCCATCCCGATGGTCGCTAAGACGTTGACCATTCCCCACCTTCGCAGCATCGGGCAGCTGCGGCAGAGCAGCCTGGTCCGCGCTGGCTTGTGGAGCATGGCAGACCAGGCGCTGATCTCCGCGACGAATTTCGTAACGATGGTGCTCCTCGCACGAAACCTGTCCCCGTCTGCATTCGGTGCCTTCACCCTGGCCTACACGGCGCTCCTCTTCGCCAACAGTCTGCAAGCCGCCCTGATCACCCAGCCGCACAACGTCATCGGCGCGACACGGACGGGGGAGGACTACGTCAGCTACACGACTGCCACAGCCGGGATGCAGCTCGCGTTGGCCCTTGCCTGCGGCCTCGTCTGTGCCGTTGGCGCGATCGTGCTCGACGCGCTCGACGTCAGCGCAAGCCGACTCCTGCTAGCGCTAGCGCCGGCGATCGTGGTCTGGCAGCTTCAGGAGTTCGTCCGCCGGGTGCTCTATACCAAGCAGAATGTCATCGGAGCGCTCGTGAACGATGGCATTAGTTATGGCGGGCAGCTCGTGGGAGTCGTCGCGCTTTGGAGGATGGGCAGTCTGACCGAAGTCCGGGCTATCCTCGTCCTGGCGATCACCTCAGCCGCTGCCACGGTAGTCGGACTCTGGCAGATTCGCGATCACCTAACCGTGCATGTGATGAGGGGCGCATGGCGAACAGCGCTCGCGGACAACTGGCGAATGGGGAAGTGGTTGACGGGCTCGACGCTGCTCTACTGGATGTCGGCGCAAATGTATCCAATTCTCACCGCTGGATTTGTTAGCGTCGCAGCTGCTGGGGCGCTTCGGGCGACGCAGACCATCCTGAGCCCAACCCACATTCTAATTCGGGCCGTAGACGCAATTGCTACTCCTCGAGCCGCAAGAGAATTCCAACAAGGCGAGAAGGCAGCGCTGTGGCGCCTCCTCCGACAACTCATGGCGGTATCCGCTGCAGTTATGGCACTGTATTGCATAACTAGCGCGGCATTTTCACGAGAACTCCTTGGACTCTTTTATGGAGATCCTTATAGTCGCTATTGGTGGTTACTAGCCGTGTTCTCGGTGACATACTTCCTGCTCTATCTGCAAACCCCTGTTTCAATCGGTCTTCGAGCAATGGGGCTTACACACCCTATGTTTCGCGCCCATGTTGCAACGACAATCCTCATTCTTACATTGGGAGTAGCCGCAGTCGCCCGGTTTGGCTTGATAGGCTCCGCTGCAGGAATGATATGCCACGGCCTGCTACTGAACGCTGTGCTTTGGTGGCATTTCCACAATGCAGCAAAATCACCGGAGTGAGAAACACGAATATCCATGAAGATCAACTTTGGAGGATGCTGGGCAAGACTGCTAAAGGTATCGTCGGATGCTATTAGCCGGTTATGGTTTCCAGCCATCGCATTCCGGGCCTCAAGGAATTGAGGAGCGTCTCACTACTCATTTTTTACACAGTCGCGGAGGCTTGTTCCCTTGCGAATTTCGCTTTACTTAGCACACTATCCAAGCCCGGGAGGTACAACCTATGCAGTTAGGGAGTTTTCTCAAGCCCTTGCACGAGCCGGTGTCCAAACCACGATTCTCTGCAGAGGACAAGAGGAGAAGGAATGGAGCGAGGGAAGCGTAACAGTACACTCCTTTCATTCTCCACACCACAATTTGCCATTCATAGTTCCCGCATCTATCCTTAACCATCTTCGAGAGAACCTGGACGAAACAGATCTTCTAGTACTCAACGGAATGTTCCACCCGGACGTGCCAGCTCTCGCTCGTGCGGCACGCGCCGGCCAGATACCCTACATTGTGGCCCCTCACTCACCTTATAGTAGTACCGTTTTCTCAAAGAATCGGACAAGGAAGAAGATTTACTGGAAGATTATCGAGAAGCGAATCCTTCAGCGAGCAGCCGCAGTGCAGGTTCTCGCGGAAGCTCATTGTACCTACCTTCGCAAGTTGGGAGTGTTCACTCCGGTCATAGTCTTACCCAACGGCGCACCTCGGCCGCATAGTCCCTTGCCTCCGATTCGCAAACGAAACTCAAGGCATGTAACGTTCGGATATCTTGGAAGATTAGATGCCTGGGTAAAGGGGCTTGATCTCCTCATTAGAGGTTTTGGTCGCGCGGCTCGACAGTTCGGCAATCTGCGGCTTGTTCTTCAAGGTCCAGACTGGGGCGATGCCGAACGACTTCGAAACCTCGCGGCACAACTCTGTCCACCTGATTCGGTGACCTTCAAAGATCCCGTCTACGGAGACTCCGTTGCCATCATTTCCGAGTGGGACGTGCTGATTCTTCCGTCACGGTTCGACGGCTTTGGCATCTCAGTCCTTGAGGCAATGCTCGCCGGAACACCGATCATCTGCTCAAGCGCCGCAGGAGCAGCAGAGCATGTTGTAAGAGCCGAGTGCGGAATAGTTATCGAGCCTTCAGAAAAAGGTGTGTTGGATGGAATCGCGACGCTCATGAGGTCTCGCGACAAGTGGCAGGATATGGGTGAGCGAGGCCGCACCTACGCTCAAAACCACCTGTCTTGGGATGAAATTGGCCGAGCTGCTATTGAGTCGTATTCCCGCATATTGGGTGCTTTGCATGGTTAGTCGAATCCTTCAGCGAATCTTTGATGAGTTCGAAAGCAGAGACATAAGGCATTGTGTCCTGCACTCCTACGACTCGTTGCCGCAAGTCATTAGTTCCGACGTTGATTGTCTGGTAGATCCAGAAGCATTTTCGTCACGATCTAACCAATTCAAGAAAGCAGTCAGGTGCATCTGCGAGAGAACCAATGCATATCTTGTGCAAAGCATTCAACACGAAGCGAACGCACACTATATTGTCTTTGCTTTCAAGACTCGGCCAGGCTCATGGGAGTTCCTGCTCTTCGATGTCTCCTCAGACTACCGTCGCAACGGTCGCATCTTCTACAGTGGGGAAGAGATCCTCAATCATCGACGCCGGTTCAATGGATTCTGGGTTCCGGCGCCCCGGCACGAGTTCGGCTATTACCTGGTCAAGAAGATCGCCAAAGGACAGCTCGGTTCCGAACATGGTGAGCGACTGAGCCACCTCTATCACGAGGATCCCATTGGCTGCGCTAAAGAAATTCGCAAGTTCTGGAGAGAAGACTCCGCACGCCTTCTCGAACACGCAGCGGAGTCTCGCGACTGGGCACTGGTACAAGCCAGCATTGCACAGTTGCGAAGTGAACTCCTGCGTACGACTGCAGCACGCAATCCCGTTGCAACGGTCAGATACGTGGCGGGAGAGGTTCTCAGAGTTGGAAGGCGTTGGAGATATCCTACCGGCCTGTGGATTGCCATCCTCGGGCCGGACGGTTCAGGGAAGTCGACGGTTGCAGAAACGGTGCGTGAGAGGATCAAGCCCGCCTTCCGCCGGACAGCTCAGTTTCACTTTCTGCCCCGTCTGCTCCGCAGAAAGGCAGCCGGACACATCGTGACGGACCCGCATGGGCAGGCGCCGCGATCATCCGTCGCGTCCCTCGCGAAGGTCGCCTACTGGCTCGCCGATTCCGTCGCTGGCTACGCCTTCGTCATTCGTCCGGCGCTCGTGCGTTCAACACTAGTCGTGTTCGATCGCTGCGTGCTGGATGCCGTCGTCGATCCCAAGCGATATCGGTACAACGGACCTTCCTGGCTAGTCCGGTTGCTGTGGAAGACCATTCCCAAGCCGGATGTGGTCATCCTGCTCGATGCTCCGGTGGAGATACTCCATCAGCGCAAGCAGGAGGTGTCGCGCGAAGAGAGCGAGCGCCAGCGCACTGCCTACCGACTCCTGGTTGAACGGCTACCAAATGGTCACATCGTGGACGCCGCGCGTCCGCTGCCGGAGGTGGTCGCGGACATCGAAGATATTGTCATCCGCCACCTGGCACAGCGGACTGCCCGGCGGCTCGCCCTGGAGAATGCTCCGTGAGCGATGAGCGCGCCCTAGCATGGACGCACCTCCTGCCGCCTGAAGCCTCGCTGATTATTCCGAACGGCCCTGATTGGCTTCCCAGGACTCTTGCCAGCAAATCCGATGAATCGGCTGTCAAGGTGCTTGTGCTCCATGATTGGTCAGCGACGGCTCATTACGATCTTTCGCATTATCAAGGGATCGCCTTGGTCAGTGAAAAGCCGATCTCTAGATTCACTCCAGAATCACTGGGGTTTCATTTTACGCGACAATTTGCAGTCTTTCCCGGCTGGCATGACGCTCGTTTTCTTGTTCCCCTCGACAACAACAGAATCGCGGCCGGCGCCCTTAGCATGGAGCGCCCATTCCGCCAAATGAGTCGCCTCAAGCACCATGCTTTGCGGCTCATGTTTAGGACTGGGTATAGCAATGTATGCCGCGGATTCTTGATACTTGCTTTGAGACATCAATCGCCGCTCGAGACCCTCTTGAGTAAGGTTTGCGGAGGTCATTTCCATAGGCTGGCATTGTGCGCGGGACGGGCAGGAGATTTGCGAAAGGTTAATGCGGTCGCACTTACCCTTTCAGGACAGCCCATAGCTTATCTCAAGCTTGCCAGTAATCGGCATTCGCGGGAGGCTCTCAACAGAGAGGCTAAAGCTCTCTCCGACCTCGCAACGACGACACTATCCAACACCGTGCCGAAGCTATTGGCATTCCAAGAGGATTCTCGGCACGCAACATTGGTAGTTGAGGCAGGCCCAGACCGCGTTGCACCGACACACCTTACGAAGGCCCATTTTCAATGGCTCTCAAACCTCGCCGACTACAGTCGAAGCAGCAAACCATTCGCTCAAAGTCTCGTAGCTCACGGCATGGAGAAAGACTGGGCTGATATCAAAGATCGAGTGCACCCAACGTGGATGAAACGCATTGATCATGCTCTCGCTCGAATACACCGGGAGCTCGGCAACGCCACCATTCCGCTGACCATGGCGCATGGCGATTTTGCCCCCTGGAATATCAGGCAAATCTCGGACACCTTGATATACGTCTTCGACTGGGAGATGTATAAGTACGAATGCACTCCAATGTTTGATGCGTTTCATTTTCGTTTCATCACTTCCACCTTGCTTGGAAGAGGAATACTCCCCAATGAGGTGGCCCGCTGGTTCACCCAGCTAACTCCTCATCTTCCAACGGGCGCATCCCCCAGTTACATGCCGGCCTTCTTCTGTGCATACCTTGTCATTACGGCGCTCACGTACCTCAAAGCAGTTGTGGCACGGGGAGAAAGCAAAGATGATTTGGTACTCTCCGCGATCGCCCCAATGCTTGATACCGTGGATTACTGGTGGGCGTCATGAAGGTGCGCGCAATCCTCGTTCATCGGGACCTTGTGTTTCATGGTGGCGTTCCTCGATCGTTTCTCAATCTGACAAGACATGTCGATCGCGATCGAGTAGAAGTTGCCGTCGCATCACTGCAACCAATCGACACTAAGATGAGAGACCTTTTCTCAGCATGTGGTGTCGCCGTACATGAGCTTCAAGACAGCTACCTGACTGGCGCGCGCGCGATGCGATCACTGATACGCGGGTATCGGAGTAACGTGATAGTTTGCGGCTCATTCCGATCGTACGTCGTGGCGAAATCGGCATCCGCCGGACTTTCGACTCGTGTCGTTTTTTGGGTTCCCGGCATCAACCTGATGGAGAATCCCGCGAAACGACTGGTATTCCGAGCATTGGCAAAGAAAGACACGCTCGTCTTCATCTCCCGAGCAGTTGCCAAGGAGCATCTTTATCCTGCACATCGCGGTTCTTCATACATCGTTTATCACGGAATCGAAGACCCATTCACATCATCAGATTATGCACCCTATCCCAGAACCATGCGACAGGAGTTCAATGTTCCTCCGGACGCACTTGTTCTTGGATACATTGCGGAGTTTATTCCCTTAAAGGATCACCGATCATTAATTAGCGCGTTCGATATGCTTGCGCGCGAATTTCCCAACCTCCATCTGCTCCTCATTGGCATAGGTGCTATTCACCAGGAAATGATCGAACTTGCTCGGTCCCTCAGAACACATGATCGCATTCACTTTCTCGGCGCGCGACTCGATGCCCGTCGTCTCCTGGGACTCATGGACGTCTATGTACATCCAGCAGTGGGTGAAGGCTTCGGACTAACAGTAGCCGAAGCCATGATGGTCGGGTTACCAGTTGTAGCTGCAAACGCGGGAGCGTTGCCCGAGCTCGTCATTGACGAGGAAACAGGACTGCTTTTTCAGCCCCATGATGCGAGGGATCTGCGAGACAAGCTGGAACGACTCATTGGAGACTCCCAGTTGCGAGTCAGGCTGGGGGAGAGCGCCAGGACCTACAGTGCCCAACAATTCAATATCATGCGCTTTGCCAACGAAATGACTCGCGTTCTAGAGACCGAAGCAGCGCTCGCACTGGACCGACATTAGATATTCGGAGCCTTGACTGATGAAGGTCCTCATTTCTGCCTATGCATGTGCACCAGGCGAGGGTTCGGAACCCGGCGTCGGCTGGAATTGGGCGCTGCAGGCCGCCCGCGTTGCCGACGTCTGGGTGCTGACGCGGTCTAATAATCGCCCGGCTATCGAGGAGGAGCTAGCCCGCCATCCAGTACCCAACCTCCACTTCGTCTACCACGACCTGCCGCGCTGGGCCAGGTCTTGGAAGCGCGGCTCGAAGGGCGTTCGTCTCTATTACATCTTGTGGCAGCTTACAGCAGTCCCCAAGGTCTTCACCTTTCACCGTCGAATTCGATTTGATATCGTCCATCATCTTACTTTCAATGCCATTGACAACGCGGGGTTCCTATGGCTCTTGAATTGTCGATTTGTCTGGGGACCTGTCGGTGGAGCCCAAGTCCCCCCTGCGGCGCTGAAGGAGTATTTCGGTCAAGCGTGGCGCAGGGAGCAAATCCGTGCCCTGCGCAAGCGCTTGCTTCGGCTGAACCCGTTCGTACGGCTGGCAATCTTTCGGGCGGATTGCATCCTCGCTTCCAACGCTGATACAGAACAAGCCCTTCGGCGCCTTGGGGCCAAGCGATTGGTCCGGCTCCTGGAGGCAGGTGTAAACAGTCCATCGCCGGCGAAAGGTGAACGCAGTATCGGTCACGACAGCAAGCCATTGACAGTCATTTGGGCAGGCGGTTTTGTCCTGAGGAAAGCTCCCAAGCTTGCGATCGATGTCGTTGAGGAATTGGTCTCGCGCCACAGCCCCATCCACCTCCTGATGATCGGTGATGGCCCTCTTCGGTCCTCCGTAGAGCGTGAGATTCATGCCCGGGAGCTACACGAGTTCGTGACACTTGTCGGCGCGGTGCCACACCCTGAAATGCCTCGCTGGTATGCGCAAGGGGATGTTTTCCTATTCACCAGTCTGCAGGACACCTCCGGTAATGTCGTGCTGGAGGCCATGGCACAAGGGCTGCCAGTGATAGCCCTTGACCATCAAGGTGCTGCCGAGATGGTGTCACCAGAAACTGGGTATAAGATTCCAATTCTGAACGCCAAACAGGTAATTGCCGACCTGGCCGACGCCATCGAAACTCTGGCCTCGTCACCTGACTTGCGTCTCCGCATGGGAGAGGCAGCACGGAGGCGGGCAGAACAGACCTTCGGCTGGAGCAGAAAAGCCTTGATTCTCAGAGATGTATACGCGAGCAAGACTGCATGGACCCTACATTCGGAGCGAGACGCATCCCAGGCAAATTAGTAGCAGGCATTGCTGTACTGTTCTTCGCGGCAGTGACCGGATGGCTTATCGGCCAGCGAACATTCTTCGTCCTGCCTGTCGTCGCTGGTATGGCCATATTCGTGGTTCTATTGATCGGTCCACGAGTTTCCCGCCTTTTTGTCCTTGCTTTGGGTCTCTTACTCGTCGGATATGCGCTTCTTGATCGAGGATTCGCCTACCTAGGATTGCATCCGGTGTACATAGGCGAAATAGTCCTCGCTCTTGCGGTAATGACGATCCTTTTCGCGCCAAGGACCAGACCGCAACTGAATTGGATCACGCTTGCTCTTGCCACATTCATGGGCTGGGGTTTCGCACGTTTGCTCACAGATGTGGGTCAATATGGAATAGTCGCTGTTCGGGACAGTGTGATCTGGCTTTATGGGTTATTTGCCATCGCGGTGGGCGTCTCATTGCATGAAGACAATTTGCGGCGACTAATTCGGGTGTACAGCAAACTTGTGGTGCCATTCCTCATAATCGCCCCGGCAGCGGTAATTCTTGTTCGAATCGCTGCTGATAGCATTCCACGTTGGCCGGGATCGGGCGTGCCCATCCTGCACTATAAGGGTGGAGACCTGGCAGTCCATTTGTCAGGTATTGGAGCCTTGATTCTGTTCGGACTTTATCGAGATCACACACGCGCCGGTGCGATGAGTGAAACAAGGCTGTGGATCTTATGGGGACTAGGCGCCTCTGTTTCACTCACTGGTCGAGCTGCCCTTCTCACCATTACTCTAGCAGTGCTGCTAACCTTTATTGTCTGCAACATCATACCATCCCCTAAGCCTCGCCCCGACGCGAATCCTGAATCACGAGATAAGTCTCACATTTCCCGTGGTCAAACTGTGGTTTTCTCTGCAGTAATGATCTTCATGGCCATACTGTTCCTAATTCTGGACCCCAATATTTCCCTAGGGTCTCGGTCAGTTTCTGTCGACCAAGTGCGCCAGAATATCCTGAGCCTACTGAACAACGACTCTACAGATTCGGGACTTCAGGGCTCAAAACGCTGGAGGCAAGAGTGGTGGAATAAGATCTATAACTATACGGTTCATGGCCCGTATTTCTGGACCGGCAAGGGCTTTGGGATCAATCTGGCAAACGACGATGGGTTTCAAGTCTCTGCAGGTGAATCTCTACGCTCTCCTCACAATGGCCATATGACAATCCTTGCCCGTATGGGAGTGCCAGGATTTGTCTTGTGGACAGTTCTTCAATTGTCCTTCGGACTTTCTCTGCTGAGCGCACTCATTCGATCTGCTCGCCGGAAGGACCGATTCTGGGCGCAGGTCAATGCTTGGATCCTTGTGTATTGGGTTGCCTTCCTCATCAACGCAACGTTCGATGTCTACTTGGAAGGACCTCAAGGGGGGATCTGGTTCTGGAGCCTGTTCGGCGCTGGAATCGCGGCCCTGCAAATGCAAGCGGCCTCGAACCGCCAGGCGCGCGAATCCACGGCGCTCGCGTGGCAAGAAAGGACTCGGCTTGCGAGTCGCGCTCATCCATAACCGCTACCAAGAGCGCGGCGGAGAGGACGGCGTCTTCGAGGCCGAGCAAGCGCTGCTGCGCCGGTGCGGGCACGAGGTGCTGACGATCGAGTTCGACAACCATGCCATCCCCGCGTCGCCATCCCCGGTGCAGGCCGCCCGGCTGGCCGCGAACACGGTCTGGTCGCGCGCGGCGGCTCGGCGTGTCGCGCGGGCGGTGGCGGAGCATCGCCCGGAGGTGGTCCACATCCACAACACCTTCCCGCTCGCGTCGCCGTCGGTCTATCGGGCCGCCCGTTCGGCGGGCGCCGCCGTCGTCCAGACGTTGCACAACTTCCGGCTCGTCTGCCCGAACGCGCTCCTCTACCGCGACGGGCACGTCTGCGAGGCGTGTGTCGGCGCGCCGGTACCCTTGCCGGGCGTCCGCCACGCCTGCTATCACGGGTCGCGCGCGCAGACGGGGGTCATCGCGGCGATGCTCGCCGTCCACCGGGCGCGCGGCACCTACCGGCGAGAGGTCGATCGCTACATCGCCCTCACGGAGGCGTCGCGCCGGGTCTTCATCGCGGGCGGGCTGCCGGCGGAGAAGATCGCGCTCAAGCCGAACTTCCTCGATCCGGCGCCGGAGCCAGCGTCCGGCCCGGGCGACCATTTCCTGTTCGTCGGCCGGATCGCGGAGTACAAAGGAGTGCACCTGCTCCCCCGAGCCTGGGCCAAGCTGGCCGAGCCGCCCCCGTTGCACATCGCCGGCGATGGGCCAGAGCTCGACGCGCTCCAAGCGTCCACGCGCGGGCTCCGGGCGGTGCAGGTGCTGGGTCGGGTCAGCCGCGATGAGGTGCTGGCCGAGCTGCGCGGCGCCCGCGCGCTCATCTTCCCGTCGCTCTGGTACGAGGCGTTCCCGCTGACGATCGTCGAGGCGTTTGCCTGCGGGCGGCCGGTGATCGCCTCGCGGCACGGGGCGATGGCGGAGCTGATCGAGGACGGGCGGACGGGGCTCCTCTTCACGCCCGGGGATGCGGACGACCTGGCGGCGAAGGTGGCCTGGGCCTGGGAGCACCCGGCGGAGATGCAGCGGATGGGCGCGGCGGCGCGGGCAGAATTCGAGGCGAAGTACACGGCGGAGCGCAACTACGCGATGCTGATGGAGATCTACGCGCAAGCGATCGAGGAGCGGAAGCAATCGCGATGAAAGCACTGGTGACGGGCGGCGCGGGCTTCATCGGCTCACATTTAGTGGAAGGCTTGGTCCGGCGCGGGCACGCGGTCCGCGTCTTCGACAATCTCTCGACCGGTTCGCTGGACAATCTCGCGCCCGTGCAGGACGCCGTCGAGGTGGTGATCGGCGATCTGCGGGACGGCGAGGCGGTCAACCGGGCGGTGGAAGGCGTCGAAGTCGTCTTTCACCAGGCCGCCGATCCATCGGTGCCCCGCTCCATCTCCCACCCCCGGGATTGTTACGACATCAACGTTCTGGGGACGCTCAACCTGCTTGCCGCCGCGCGGGATGCGGGATGTCGGCGGGTCGTCTTCGCCTCCTCCTGCGCGGTCTATGGCAACGATCCGCGCCAGCCCAAGAGCGAGGAGCTGCCGCCCGCGCCGGAGTCGCCGTACGCGTCCAGCAAGCTTGCCGGGGAGGAGCTCTGCCAGGTGTTCACCCGCGTCTATGGTCTCGAAGCCGTCGCGCTCCGCTATTTCAATGTCTACGGTCCCCGGCAGTCACCGGACGGCCCCTACGCCTCGGTCATCCCACGCTTCATCGCCGATCTGAAAGCCGGAGCGCGGCCCCGCGTCTTCGGCGATGGCGAGCAAACGCGCGATTTCATCTTCGTCGGCGATGTGGTCGAAGCCAACCTGCGCGCGGCGACCGCCAGCGAGGCGGTCGGCGAGGTGATCAACATCGGCTCGGGCCACTCCACGAGCATCAACGCCCTCCTGACGGTGCTGGCGCCGCTGATCGGGAACACGGTCGAGCCGATCTACGAGGCGGAACGGCCCGGCGATGTGCGCCACTCGCTCGCGGAGATGTCGAAAGCGCGCCGCCTGCTCGGCTTCGAGGCGCGGACGCCGCTCGCGGAGGGTCTGGCGCAGACGGTGCGCGGCTGCTGAGCGGGACATAAGCGAACCATTGGAGAAGGAGAACTCAATGCGGATACTCGTCACCGGCGGGGCGGGATTCATCGGCAGTCACCTGGTCGACCGGCTGCTGGAGCAGGGGCACATCGTCGTCGCGGCGGACAACTTCCTGACCGGCCGCTACACCAACCTCTGCCACGTCGAGGGACACCCCCGCCTGCAGATCGTCCACCAGGACCTGTCGCGGCCGCTCACCGATCCGGCCTTCGATGCGCCGTTCGACCGGATCTACAACCTCGCCAGCCCGGCCAGTCCCCGCGGCTACAGTCGCTACCCGATCCAAACGCAGCTCGTCAACGCGCTCGGCACGTACCAGGTGCTGGAGCTCGCCCGCCGCGACGGCGCCCGCTTCTTCCAGGCATCCACCTCCGAGGTCTACGGCGAGCCGCGGGTCCACCCGCAGCGCGAGGACTACTGGGGCAACGTCAACCCGAACGGCCCGCGCTCCTGCTACGACGAGGGAAAGCGCTTCGCCGAGAGCCTCGTGATGGAGTTCCACCGGCAATTCGGCCTCGACGTGCGCATCGCCCGCATCTTCAACACCTACGGCCCCCGCTCGCACCCGCGCGATGGCCGGGTCGTGCCGAATTTCTGCGTCCAGGCGCTGCTCGGCGAGCCGATCACGATCTACGGAGACGGCAGCCAAACGCGCTCCTTCTGCTACGTGGACGATCTGGTTCGCGGCATCATCCTCTTGATGGAGACCGAGGGGCTCGCCGGCGAGGTGGTCAACCTCGGCAACCCGGACGAATACACGGTGCGCCAGCTGGCGGAGCAGATCATCGCCCTCGCCGGCTCGCGCTCGGAGCTCAGCTTCAAGCCGCTGCCGACGGATGACCCGACCCGGCGCCGGCCGGACATCAGCAAGGCGCAGCGGCTCCTCGGCTGGCAGCCAACCGTCTCGCTGACCGATGGGCTCACCGCGACGCTCGCGTACTTCCGCGAGACGCTGCCGCGCCTCACCGCCGCGGACACCACCCGCCTCGCGAGCTGACGAAAGGAAGGACGTACGACGATGGCCGGCGTTCACAATACGCTAGCCGGCCACACCGGCGCCGAGTAGACTATCCGGGACACTGTCAATCGTTACCGCTGTCCTGTTCATAACAGGCCCGTCCGGCGGCGAAAGGAACTGCCGTGGACCTCACGCTGCATCAACTGTTCAAAATCGGCCGACGTTGGTGGTGGCTGCTCGCGCTTGCGCCCATCATCGCCGGTGCGGTGGCCTACGCGACGAGCTCGCGCCAGCAGCCGCTCTACTCCGCCAGCGCGACGATCGAGGTCAACCCGCCGCAAACCTCCGGCAGCATCGACTACAGCGCGCTGCAGGGCAGCAAGTCGCTCGCCGAAACCTACCGCCAGCTGATCACGACGCGGAAGGTGCTGGAGCCGCTCATCACGGAGCTCGGTCTGCCGTTCGGCGTCGAAGAGCTGCAGCGGAAGGTGTCGGCCAGCACCGTGGGTGATACGCGCCTGGTCCGGATCTCCGTCTCCGATCCCGATCCGGAGGCCGCCGCCGAGATCGCGAACGCGGTCGCCAACCGCTTCGCGACCTACACCCGCGAGCGCACCATCGAGCTCTCCAGCCCGTACCGCACCGCGCTCGATCAACAGATCGCGGACGTGCAGAACCAGATCCGGGACACGCAGCGGCAAATCCGCGACCTGGAGAGCGGGCCGAACGCGACCGATCCAGAAACGCAGGACACGCTCTTCGCCCTCCGCGCGACGCTGAACCAGCTGCAGCAGTCGTACCGCGAGCTGATCGTCGCCGTGAATCAGATGGATCTCGCCGCGGCGGCCGCGCAAACGCAAGTCACCGTTGCCGAGGAGGCCATCCCGCCGAAATCGCCCTACGCCCCACGCACGATGCTCCACACGGTCCTGGGCGCGTTCGCGGGACTGTGCCTCGCGGTGGGCGCGGTCGGGCTCTTGGAGTACCTGGATAACACGGTCAAGGCCGGCCTCGACTTCACGCAGCTGATCGGCGCGCCGGTCCTCAGCGTGGTCGGCATGGTCCCGAAGATGACGGCCGGCCGGGGTCAGCTCTTCGTGCTCGATCGCCCGAACTCGACGGTCGCCGAGAGCATACGCCTGCTGCGCACCAACCTGGAGTTCGCGGCGGCGACGAAGGAGATCACGACGCTGGCAATCACCAGCTCGCAGCCAGCCGAGGGGAAGAGCACGATCACGGCGAATCTCGGCGTCGCCCTCGCTCAGCGCGGGTTCACGGTCGTCATCATCGACGCTGATCTCCGCCGCCCTGTGCAGCACCACATCTTCGGCGTCCGCAATGAGCAGGGGCTCACGACGCTGCTGACGCACCCGGATCTTCCGTGGCAGCGTGTCGTCCACCCGGTGCTCGGGCCGAATCTCTCGGTGATGACGAGCGGTCCGCTGCCACCGAACCCGTCCGACCTCCTCAGCCTCGACCGCTTCTCCGAGCTGCTCAAGGAGATCTCGCTGGCGGTCGATATCGTGCTCCTCGACACGCCGCCTGTTCTGGTCGTCACCGATCCTCTGGTCGTCGCCTCCGCGACGGACGGCGTGGTGATCGTCAGCCGGGCCGGGCACACGCGGATCGACGCGCTGCAGCGGACCGCCGCGACGCTCGCCCAAGGCGATGTCCGGATCGTCGGGGTCGTCCTCAATCAGCAGCGCGGGCGCGATGCCGAGGGGTACTACTACTATTACTACACGCAGGGGTACTACCCAGGGGACGACAGCACGCCGCCAGGCCCGGCGCGAACCGGCGAGGGCGCCAAGCCCGGCCGAGACGCGCCGAGCCGATCGCCAGTCTAGCGTCGCCCGCGCCTCTTGCGTCGCGAGCGACGGCGCCAGAACGACCAGCCCCGGCGCTGAGAAGGCTGCGGCGTCTCGGTCTCTTGGCTCTCGATTGGGGGCAAGATGGACAATTCGGGCGGCATTGGGAGTTGCCCGGACGATGGGCGCTGCCCAAGGCGATGCCGCCCGATCCCGCGCGGCGTAACCGGCGCGGGCGGCGGCTCCGGCGTCGTCTTCGCGTTGTTGAGCTGAGCTTCGAGCTCGGCGATGCGGCGATGGGCAGCGGCAAGCTGCTCCTGAAGGAGCTGCACCAGTCGCTCGACGAACGCCACATCGGCTTCCGCGCGGGCGATCGCGGCGTCGCGCTCGGCCACGAGCCGGCCGTTCTCTCGCGCCAGTAGCTCGACGCGCTCGGCCAACGGCCACAGCACGCCATCCCGCAGCTCTTCCAGGATGCCCTCGATGGCAGGGGATCGTGGCAGCGCCGTCTCGATCACGGTGTCTTCGCCCTCGGCTGCCTTGGGCGAGGCCAGCGCGCCATTCTCCGTCTGGGCCAGCGACACCACGTCGGCCAGCCGCACGAGCTTGCCGTGCTGACCACCATAGGCAGGGAGCTTGCCGTGCACGATCCACTTGCGGAGCGTCCGCGGCGACACCCCGACCACCCGACTGGCATCGTCAATGGTGACTTGATCGTCCTGGGCGCTCATCGTCTCATCAAGAATCGCTTAGATGCAGATGCCCGAAATCATACAAGATTCATGCGAGATTCAGAACCAGCGAGCCATCAACGCCGCTCGCGACCATGAACGATGAGGCGACGGCAACTCGACGCGCGCTGCGCTCGCGCCCCGTCCCCCTCGTTCTTCCCGTTTCGGGCGATCGCGCGAACCGACTCGTCGGCTCCCCTCACAGCGCCCGCTCCAGCCACGCGGGCGGACTATGTCTACGACGAAATCTGCACGCTCGCAACCGTACGTTCGGTTGACTTACCATCGAAAGCATCTTAGGATCGAGTCAAACTAACGATTCCAACCGATTGCAGCCTTGGTTGACGGATTCCATGGGAGGAGTCGCCTCGTATGTCGGATTTCGTGCGCCCAAATACCCTCGGGAAGACGACATCCCGTCGCGTCGTACTCCGAACCGGCGCGAAACTCGCCTATGCGACACCAATAATCGCGGCGACCTTTACGCTGGCTCATGACGCAGCGGCGGGAAGGCGCACATTGCCGCGAGAGTCTGACTGCGTCTGTCCCGCTGGTACGACCGAGGTCACACGCTATCTCCCGGCCCATCTAGGGAAATGTGCCGCTTGTCTTCCCGGTTACTACTACCGGCCACAAACCGGGCAGTGCATTCAGGGGCGGACCCGCATCCTCGCGACATTCACCGACAAAATCTGCGCGGCGGCCGCCTCAATCAGCGGACCATAGGCGCGGAGCTCCCGGCCCCTCACCAGGGAACGTAGTTGACCCAAAACCTGAGGCGCGCTGTCGACGAAGCCACCGGGGGCGGCAAGGAGAGCAGCAATGATCTAATGACTGCGCATCTCCTTGCCGCCCGCCGAGGCCGAGCTGGTTGATCGCGGATTGCGGCCTCCCGAGACTGAAGACAGCCGCATCCTGCCAGCGCTCCTTGCGCCGTGACCCGGACGGCCTCCCGCCGATCGTGACCCGTAGACCGCCGCCCCGACTACGACTCCTCGCGCCGCAAGATCCAGATCCCTTGGTTCTTGTTCGAGAGGTAGATGTAGCCGCGGCTGTCGACCAGCACATCCTCGCTCTGGAGCACCAGCTTGTCCGGCGGCTGCGGCCCGAAGCGCTCCGTCGGATCCGGCGGAATGAAGTACGCCACCTCCCGCGGCAGTCTCGGATTCTCGATGTCGAAGATCCGCAGGCCGGCGTTGAAGTAGGTCACATAGACGGTGTCCGTCGAGTGATCCGTGTACGGGCTGTGATAATGCTGGTTGAAGTTGTGCGGCCCGAAGCGTCCGCCCTTCTCGCAGAAGTCACGATACGGTGAGCCAGGCGGCGGCTCCGGCACCGGGAAGATCGAGACGAGCACGGGATTGGATGGATCGGAGGTATCGACCACCGAAACGTGGTTCAGCGGCTCTTCACACGAGCTCCGGATCGCCTCGGACGCCACCAATGTGAGATTCCGCTCCGGCAGCGGCAAGACGCTGTGGACACCAATCGAGGCCAGGAACGGCGGACTGAAGTCCAGCTGCCCCACCTTCCTCGGCTGGCTGATGTCGCTGATATCGAGAATCACGAGGCCAGCGGCGCCGTAGGGGAGGTAGACGAGGTTCCCGACCACATACGGAGGTCCGTGCACCGACACGCCAGGCTCGGCGATCTCCGGATTCTGCTCGGGCAGAGACCACCGGCCAACTTCCCGCGGCGATGCCGGATCGCTGATGTCGATGATGACATAAATGTTTTCGCTGTACCCCGGCATGCCGGCCGCGAGATGGACGTAGGGGCCGCCCGCGTAGAAATTGCGATGCGTGCCCGACCCGCCGGTCCGATACTGCCCGAGCAATTGAGGATTGACCGGATCCTGGCTGAGATCCCAGATGAGCACACCCTCCTCGGACGGAGCGTTGGGGTCGCCGCCCCAGCTCTCCGGCTTGTGCTCGAGGGAGGTGATCATCTTGCCCTCGGCGACTTCCATCTGGATCGTCCAGGTGTTCTCCGGACCATCAATGAAGTTCACAACCCGCGGCTGGCTCGGGTCGGTGACGTCCATGATCGTCCAGCCACCGTGCCACAAATGCCCCATGTAGAGGAGCCACCGGCCGTCAACCTCTTGAATCGCCAGCTTGAAAGCGCCGCCACGCCCATCAACGTCCGAATAGGCGACGGGGACGATGCCCTGGGCTTCGTACCCAGTCAATTCGCCAGCCGCTGGGGTGGCTGCTTCCGGCGACTGCATCGACCGGGCGCTCGAAACAGCGCCAATGCCGTACAGCCCGGTCAGCGTCAGCGCGGCGCCCGCGCCAGCAATGAACTGCCGCCGAGAGATCCCACTGGCCCCGACCATGGTGTCTACCTCCTCGGTGCATTGAGCGGATACCGGTGGGGATTTCTACATGCCGCAAGGCACGGAGGACGAAACGCATTATATCACTCAGAATTTATGTGAAAACTATACGTACGCTCTGATCATTCGTGCGAATATGACATTCGTCTTCTTCACGCCACTGGCAACACTGGTTATCGCTAACATCTTCATTCGCCAACGAAACGGTCAGCGTACCGAAGTGATAAAGTGCTGAGTGCGGGACTGAGAGTGCTGGGTGCTGGGTGCTGAGTGCTGAGTGAGCAGGCATAGGTCGGCGCGGGCGGGCCATGGACCGAAGCACGCGATCTCGCGATGCACAGTGACGCGATCGAGCACGGGAGTAAGTCCGGCTCTTCCGTCCGCGCATGCTTGACCATCGCAGTCGGCGGCGAACGTTGCCGGTGAAGGAAAGTGGGTGCCGGCCTGGCTGTGGCGATCGCGCCGCGACGAATGCCAAGCGAGTCAGCCGGCTTGGAATCCGGCGATGAGCGCCGAGCGAGCGGGCGCCGGCCTACACCGCTGCCAGCTCTAGGGATTCCATGGGTGGCGCCGGGGTCGGCTTAGCTTCCGGCGTCTCGTTCGGCAAGATCAGCGGAGCGCCGGTGCGCGGGTCGCGGATCACGGTCGCCTCGATGCCGAAGACGGCGCGCAACAGGTCTGGGGAAAGCACCACGGCCGGCGGCCCAGCAGCGGCGACCTCTCCTCCCTTCATCACGACGAGATGGTCCGCATAGCGCGCGGCCAGGTTTAGGTCGTGCAGGATCATGACGACGGTGCGCCCCTCGCGCCGGTTCAGTGCCCGCGCTAGGTCGAGCAAGCCGATCTGGGCGGCCATGTCGAGAAACGTCGTCGGTTCGTCCAGGAGGAGCACCGGCGTATCCTGCGCCAACGCCATGCCGAACCAGGCCCGCTGCCGCTGGCCGCCGGAAAGCGTCTCCACATCGCGCAGCCGCAAATCCTCGAGTCCGCAACGGCTCAACGCGGCTTCGACAGCGGCCTCATCAGCAAGCCGCCACTGCCGCAAGAGCCCCTGATGGGGATAGCGCCCAGAGGCGACGAGATCCTCCACGACGAAGCCCGGAGGCGCGGTCGGCCCCTGCGAAAGGAGCGCAAGCCGGCGCGCGAAGGCGCGATGCGAGCCACGATGGACCTCCTGCCCGCCCAGCGTCACCTTTCCCCCCACCGGCTTCAGAAGCCGGGCACAGGTGCGTAGCAAGGTCGACTTGCCGCAGGCATTCGGGCCGATGATCGCGGTAATGGCTCCGGCCGGCAGATCGAGCGAGATGTCCTTGAGCACCATGACCTGACCGTAGCCAGCCCGCAGCTGGCGAATCCCGATCCCGGTGTCGTCCGCGCGCGGCGGCTCGCCGTCCAGCGGAAGGGCGCTGCGCGGCACGCAGAAGGGATATCCATGCTCCGGGTGGGGGAAGACGTCACACTCGACCCCGTAGAGTTCGGCCAGCAACGAGGGTTCCAGCACCTCGGCCGGCGTCCCTTCCCGCAGAATGCGGCCATCCTTCAGCGCGACGATCTTGTGGCTGGCGCGCGCCGCCTCGTTCACGTCGTGGAGGACCATCACGATGGTGCGGCCCTCCTCTGCGTTGAGCCGCTTGATGAGATCGATCACCTCGATCTGGTGCGCGATGTCGAGGAAGGTCGTCGGCTCGTCCAGCAGCAGGAGCGGCGTCTCCTGCGCGAGGATCATCGCGATCCACGCGCGCTGTCGCTGCCCGCCGGAGAGATGGTCGACCGGGTGATTGCGTAGCTCCGTCATCCCGGTCAGCGCGAGCGCTTTCTCGACCGCCTCCAAGTCTCGCCGGGTGGGCGGTTGGAGTAGTGACTGGTGTGGATAGCGCCCCCGCCGCACGAGATCCTCGACCGTGATCCCCTCGGGCGCCGTCGCTTGCTGTGAGAGGAGACCAAGGCGCCGCGCTACCTCACGCGTCGGCAGGTGATGGATGAGCTGGCCATCGAGAATCACGGAGCCGCCCGCCGGACGGAGGACGCGAGCCAGCGACTTTAGCAAAGTGGATTTGCCGCAGCCGTTCGGACCCAGGATCGTCGTGATGGTGCCGTCCGGAATGCTGAGGCTCAAGTCGTGCACGACGGGCTGATCGTTATAGGCGACACTGACGTGCTCGGATCGCAGCCGGCTGGATTGGCCATTCGTCATCATCTGGCAACTACACCCTCACGTTCGCCCGGTACAACAAGAAGAGGAAGTAGGGCGCCCCGACCGCGCCGGTGACCACGCCGACCGGAAGCGCCACCGGCAGGGCATGCTGGGCGATCATGTCCGCCCCGAGCAGGAAGAGTGCGCCGAGGACGCCGGTGAAGATCATGACGCTCCCGGAGAGCGGCCCGGCCAGCATTCGCGCGATGTGGGGCACCATCAGCGCGATAAAGCCGATCGGACCGGCCAGCGCGACGGCCACCGCCGCGAGGGCGCAGGCGGAGACGATCAGGCCGAGGCGCGCGCGCTCCAGGGGCAGGCCGAGACTGCGGGCCACGCCATCGCCCAGCTGCAGCGCGCGCAGCTGCCAGGTGAGCGCGACCGCGATCGGCGCGATCACCAGCAGCAGCACGCTCAAGAGCTTCACATCACCCCAGTCGCTCCCGTAGATGGAGCCCATTTGCCAGACGACGGCCGGGCGCGCCTGCTCGACGGGGTAGCGGATTGTCAGATAGTTCGTCCCCGCCCGCAGCATCGCCCCAATCCCGATGCCGACGAGGATCAGGCGATTCGGAGAGATGCCGCCTTTCCAGGTGAGCAGGTAGATCGCAGTCGCGGTCAGCGCCGCCCCGGCGAAAGCCGCCAGCGGCAGCAGGGCGAGATCGAAGCCAGTGACGATCCAGAAGACCGCGAAGAGTCCCGCCCCCTCGCTGATGCCGATGACATCGGGTGAGACGAGCGGGTTGCGCACGAGCCCCTGGAAGATGCTGCCGGACATCGCCAGCGCCGCACCGATCAGGATGGCGCAGATGACGCGCGGCAAGCGCAGGGTGCGCACCACGGTCAGCCGTTCCGGATCGCCCTGCCCGACAACCGCCTTGACGACCCCGGAGAAGGGGATCGAATAGCTGCCGAGCGTCATCGCGTAGGTCGCGAGGAGCAGGAGCAGGACACTGGCGATGAGAGCGAAGAGGAGAACGCGGTAGTTGACCCGCAGCGCGACGAAGCGGCTCCGAACGGTGATGTGACCTGGCCGGCGCGGGGAGGCAGCGTAGTCGAAGACAGCCATCGCTAGTTCGCCAGCGCGCGCTGCCGCGCCAGGTAAATGAGGAAGGGCGCGCCGACCAACGCGGTCACCACCCCCGTCTGCAACTCGCTCGGCTTGGCCACCACCCGGCCAACTACATCGGCGCCCGTCAGGAAGATGGCTCCGACGAGGAGCGAGTAGGGCAGCACCCACCGGTAATCCGGTCCCACGATCGCGCGCACGATGTGTGGCGTGGCGAGCCCCACGAACCCAATCGGCCCGGCCACCGAGACGGCGGCGCCGGTAATCAGGACCACGAGGATGGAGCAGAGCAGACGGATGCGAGCGGTCCGCATCCCGAGCGCCTGCGCGGTCTCGTCCCCGAGGCTGAGCACGTTGAGCTGGTGCCCGAGGAACAGGCAAACGATCGCGCCGCCGACAAGGAACGGCGCCACCACCCAGAAAGTATCCAGCCCGCGCCCCGCGACCGACCCAACCAGCCAGAATCGCGCGACATCGAGCGTCTGCTCGTCAAGGAGGATCAGCGCGCTGGTCCACGCCCCCAGCAGGGAGGACAACACGACTCCCGCCAGCGCCAGCTTCACCGGGGATGGCCCGCCCCGCCCCGCGGAAGCGATGAAGAGGACCACCATCGCGGCGCCGAGCGCCCCGGCAAAGCCGAACCAGAGGTATTGGGAGGGCGTGGTCAGCCCGAGGAAATAGACGGCGGTGACGATCGCGAAGCTGGCGCCGCTGCTGACCCCGAGGATCGCCGGCTCCGCCAGTGGGTTCCGCGTGACCGCCTGCATCGTCGCCCCGGCGACCGCCAGGCCGCCACCGACCGCTAGGCCGATGATGGTGCGCGGCAAGCGCAACGAGCGGATGACCGTCTGGTCGTAGGATGACTTGTCATAGTGGAACAGGCCGTCCCAGACGTCGCCGAGGCTGATGGTGAGGGAGCCGACGCCAAGGCTGAGCAGCGCCACCAACACGACTCCGGCGAGCAGCAGCGCGAGCCCAGCCGCTCGCGACACGCTCAGCCATCGGCGTGATCCCTTCCCACCCCGAATTGTCACGACGCCCATAGGGGCATCGGAGCTTGTCATTGTTTCTCAGGCTTTGTTGTCGGCGCGATTTCCGACTCAAACAGTCGGCATTAGGCTACTTACGCCACGCGCCATGTGTCAAGCGAATCCGCGCGCCCGTCCTGCGGCATCCCTGCGCATTCGTCGCTCCTTGACAGGCTGGCACCATCCCATTATCGTCATTCCGACCTGGCGAGTCGGAATTTGTCGTTCGCCGTGGACATTGCTCGGCCTTAGCTTGGAGTGCGCAGATGATCGATGTTTTGGATCGCGTTCGTCTCTCCCGCCGTCACCTGCTAGCGACGGCGCCAGCCTTCGCCCTCAGCCCCCTCGTCGCTCGTGCCCAGGCCACGCCGGGCGCCAGCGATGACGCCGCCGGCGGGTGGACCTTCACCGATGACCGCGGGGAGACGATAAGTCTGCCGGAGATGCCGACTCGGATCGTCGCTCAGACGACGGCGGCGGCCGCGCTGTGGGACCTCGGCGTCCGCCCAGTCGCCATCTTCGGGCCGAGCCGCAATCCGGACGGCACGCCCGACTTCCAGACCGGCAACATCGATCTCGACGCCGTCGAGGTGGTCGGCGACTACGGCGAGATGGATCTCGAGCAGGTCGTCGCGCTGCAGGCTGAGCTGTACGTGGATCTCACGTATGGCGGCCAGCTCTGGTACCTAGGCGAGACCGAGGAGCAGGTCCGGCGCGTCGTCCCCACGCTCGGCATCTCGATGGAGAAGATCTCCATCCTGGACGCGATCCGGCGGTTCGAGGAACTTGCCGCCGCGCTCGGCGCCAATCTCGAGGCGCCCGAGATCAAGCAGGCGAAGGAGAACTTCGCCGAGGCCGAGGCGGCGCTGAAGGAGGCGATCGCCGCCAAGCCGGGACTCTCAGTCGTCGTCGTCTCGCCGACAGTGGACAACGTCTACGTCGCCTCCCCGCGTTGGATGGTCGATCTCCACTACTTCCACGATCTCGGCCTCGACATCGTGGATCACTCCACCGAGGACGACAATTTCTTCGCGCTGATCTCCTGGGAGCAGATCGGCCAGTATTCCGCCGACATTATCTTGGTCGACGCCCGCACCAGCCAGGAGGACTTGGAGAAGGTCTCCTCGATCGCCCTGTGGAACGCGCTGCCCGCGGTCCAGGCTGGTCAAGTGGGTAAGTGGTACGCGGCGGCTCCGTACAGCTATGACCGGCTCGTGCCGATCATGCAAGAGCTGACGGAGATGATCAACAACGCGCAGGCCGATCTGGTCTAGCCGCTGTCCGGCCGGCTGGCGCAGCGGGCATTGGTCCCAACCATGCCGCGTTGCCAGCCGGCCGTTGCGCTTTCGTTGATCGCCGCTGAAAAGGAGCTCCAATGACCGCGACCGTCAAGCCCGCACCGCGCGATTACCGCCTCTTGAAGACCTACCGCACCCAGGTGGTTGCCACTGCCCAGGTGACGCCGCGCGTCCGGCGGATCACCTTCGGCGGCGGCGATCTCGAGCACTTCGAGGTCGCCGGCCCAGATCAGTTCATCACCATCCTCGCGCCTCATCCGCATCAGGACGAGCCACTGATTCCACCTGGCTTCACCTGGGAGATGTGGCGCGACATGCCGGAGGACGAGCGTCCGATCTCCCGCAACTACACCGTCCGCCGGCACCGGCCGGAGCAAGCCGAGCTCGACGTCGACTTCGTGCTGCACGAGGACGGCGGGCCGCTCTGCCAGTGGGCGCTTCAGGCGAAGCCGGGCGACAAGGTCGGAATCTGGGGCCCGCGCATGGCCTACGATCCGCCGCCTGACGTCGAGTGGCAGCTGCTGGTCGGCGACGAGACTGGCCTACCCGCGATCGCCGCCATCTTCGAGGCGCTTCCGCCCGGCGCCCGCGCCCATGCCATCATCGAGGTGGCCGACGCCGCCGAAGAGCAGCCGCTCGACTCAGCGGGCAACGTCGAGGTGACCTGGCTGCACCGGAACGGTATCCCCGCCGGCAAGGCCGACCTCCTCCTGCCAGCCGTCCGCGCGCTGACCTTCCCTGAGGGCAAGGTCTATGCCTGGGCTGCCGGCGAGGTCCGCACCATCGTCGCACTCCGGCGCCACTTCCGGCGGGAGCGAGGCTTGGCCCGGGAGTATGTCTCCGCCCTCGGCTACTGGCGGCACCAGGACCATGACGACGTGGATGCCGACGAGTAACGTCGCGGTTCAGGACTCTCGCTCAGTGGCGAGCCCGTCAATCAGCGCCAGCAGTCGCGGATCATCGTAGGCGGAGATCACGAGGTCGGCGTCCGGGAGATCGGGCCGCGTCGTCGTGATCCCGACGCAGGTCATGCCCGCCGCGCGCGCTGCTTGCACGCCGCTGAGCGAGTCTTCGATGACCAAGCACGTCTCCGGCGGCACGCCGAGCCGAGTCGCGGCTGTCAGGAACGGCTCTGGGTGCGGCTTGCCATAACGAACATCGTCCGCGGTCACCACTGCGGCGAAGCGGTCCAGCAGCGCGAGCTCCTGCAACATCCGCTGCGCCGAATGCCGCCGCGCCGAGGTGGCAACGGCGGTACGGCGACCATCGAGGCGGTCCAGAAGGGGAACGAGGCCGGGGAGGGGAGCCACTCGCCCGGCCACCAATTCCCAGTAGACCTCCGTGACGCGCTCGCTGATCCGCTCCGCCTCATCCTCCGGCACGCCCAATCGCTCGCGGGCAGCCTCTCGCCCTGGCCTCCCGGAGATGTGACGCATATAGTCTTCCTTGCTAATGGGGACGCCTAGCTCTCCGAGCACGATCTCCCAGGAACGCAAGTGAAACGCCTCGGTATCGACCAGCGTGCCGTCGAGATCGAAGATGATGGCGGCGATCTTCCGCTCGCTCATCGGGACGCCGACTCCTGCTCACCGCGCCCAGTCACCAGCCGATCGCATAGCCATCCCGGCGCGGATCGGCGCCGCCGAGCAACGCGCCGCTGTCCGGATCGATCATAATCCCCTGCCCGCCCCCGACGAGATGCGACCAGTCATCAATCAGGCGGATCTTATGCCCGCGCTCCTGAAGCTCGTCGCGCACCGCCTTCGGGATGCGCGCCTCCATCTCCAGGGTTGTCCCCTCGTAGGTGCGGAAGCGCGGCGCCTCGATCGCGGCCTGGATGCTGAAGCCATGGTCGATGACATTGACGATCATCTGCGGCGTCGTCTCGAGGATGCCGAATGAGCCGGGCGTGCCGATGACCATGAACGGCCGGCCGTCGCGGAGGGTGACCGTCGGCGCGAGGCACATCTCGACCTTCTTGCGCGGCGCGACGACGTTCGGGCTGCGCGGGTCAAGATCGAACCAGTAGCAGAAGTCGTTGAGCAGGATACCGGTATCCCCCGCCATCACACCGGAGCCGAAGCCGTCACCGAGCGTTTGGGTGACGGCCACGGCGTTGCCCTCGTCGTCAACGACATCGAAATGCGTCGTCGATTCCGGCACCGCGAGCGGAGATCCGGCGCGAATCACGCCGGGACCTGGCGGCCCGGAGTATCGCTCCCCTTCGCTCAGCGCGGCCCGTTTCGGATCGATGAGGGCGCGTCGCTGCGCGGCGTACGCTTTGTCGAGCAGGGCCGCGGTCGGCGCATCGGGGCGCGCCGCGTAGGCGATGCGATCGGCCACCGCAAGCTTCATCGCCTCGGCCATCAGGTGGATACTCTCGGCGGTGTTGTGGCCCAAGCTCGCGAGATCGAAGCCCTCCAGGATGTTGAGCGTCTGCAGAATCTGAATCCCGGAGGACGGCGGCGGTGGGCAGAAGACGTCGTACCCCCGGTAAGTCGTGCTGATCGCCTCCTGCCAGACCGGCTGATAGTCCGCCAGGTCCTCCTCGGTTAGCAGTCCGCCTTGCTCCCGCACGGCAGCGACGATGCGCTTGGCGAGCGGGCCTCGGTAGAACGTCTCTGGCCCGTCGGTAATCACCTCGCGGAAGGTCTGCGCCAGCATCGGCTGCCGGATGATGGTGCCCGGCGCGGGCGCCTGCCCACCCGGCATGAAGACCGCCTGCGTCTCGGCGGTCAAGTAGCCGCCGGCAAGCGAGCTCCGAAAGAACCAGGCGTTCTTGAGACTGATCGGCACGCCCCGCTCCGCGTACTCGATCGCGGGGGCGAAGACAGAGGCCCGATCGAGCCGGCCATAGGTGTCGAGCGCGGTCAGCCACCCGGCGCAGGCGCCCGGAACGATTGGCGACTTCGGGCCGTGATCCTTTTCTGCCTGGCTAGCGAACACATCGGGCGTCGCCGCTGCCGGCGCCGGTCCCACGAAATCCAAAACTCGAACACACTGCTCTTTCGCTGAGAAGAAGATGAGATAGCCAATGCCGCCGATGCCGGACATGTACGGCTCGCAGACGTTGAGCGCGGCGGCAGTGGCAATTGCCGCGTCAATGGCGTTGCCGCCTTGCTGCAATATGCGCAGACCGGCCACGGACGCCAGTGGATGCGCAGATGCTACCATTCCTCGAGTCCCCATTACGACAGGACGATGCGCCAAGCCCCGATTCGGCCACGCCATTGCCGCTTCCTTTCCCTTCGCTCATCGTTACCACTGCGCGGCATCATCGCATAGCGCAAAAACGCGTTCGGAGGAAGCGGCGTCGGCGCACAACCGCCAGGGACACAAAAATTGGGCCGAGATCACGCCCCGGCATGGTCCCGGCCCGATGGATTGGTGATTCGACGCCTATGGCGACGCTGCCCCGCGAGGTCACGCGGGGATCAACAGGTAGAGATCACAGATGATGTTCTCTCCTGGGTACGTTTCGATCGTGAAGTCTCCATCCGCGTCCCACGCGTCGATGAGCACTCTCCCGTACGGGGAGTAGGGCGCGGCGGAGCAGTAGACCCGGGTCCCGACGTAGCCGTCGAGATTGTCGACGAAGAAGCGGTTCGCGCCCGCTCGCGGACCAAAGAAGACCTCGCCGTTGCCGTCCGTCACTTTGAACGTGCAGAAGCCGGCGGGGTTGCAGCCCCAGATTCCGAAGTCTGGAGCGCGCCACTCGTGGCATTCGTTGAAGACGTCACCGGTGTTGTCGAGACAATTCGCCACGTGGAACGTCACCCTGGCGTATTTGCTTTCGGCGCGTGCCGGGGCGGATGTGTCCATGGTTGCCGCGAGCATGCCCGCGACGACGAGAAGCCCAATCGAGGCTCGTCCGAGGAGTGAAAGGCGCCGCATGGCAAACCTCCTCTCGAACGCGACGAGGCGGATCGCCGCACGGATCGCAGCCGACCCGATCCATCACTCCCCCTCGATGATGGTTCAGAGAACATCGCCGGCATGAGCGGGACCGCCGAGAGTCCGCAGCGATCACTCCGCGCACTGGCGGTCGCGACTAAAGACTTCTGGCCGCTTGCGACCGAGCGCGCCGAGGCTCGCATCTATCCGGGCTAGGCGCGAGCCACGATCGCTATGGCGACCCTCCCGCCAATCGGCGCTGCTCTCTCGCACTCGGCTCCCACAAAGCCCCCTGCGCCTTCCTTGCAGGAGCGCAAGCCGTGGGGCCGGCCATCAGCCTCCAAGAACGCATATTTCCGGCCAGTGGTTTCGCGAATCGCCACAGGAAGACGGTCTCACGCCGGAATTCGGCATGAAATGGGCATACGTTCGCCCCATCCTCGAATGAGGTGGTTACGAGGATGGGGCGAGATTGGCGTCGCAAAGGATTAGTCGCTTACCGGCGATTCCCCGAGGAGGTCGCGGCCGGGAGATAGAGGCGGTTGATGTACTCGATCAGCATCCGGCGCGCGCTGAAGCGGGGGGCGACAGTCTTGATCGCGTTCTTGGCAACGGCGATCCACGCGTGCGGGATGCCGCTCGGCCCACGGTCGTAATAGCACGGCACGATCCGCTGCTCCAGCGCCTCGTAGATCGCCTCCGCCTCGTCGGCGTCCTGCGCCCAGCCCTCCAGCGGCGACGGCTCGAGACCCCAGCCATTGCTGTTGTCCGGCAGCCATGCCTCTCGCCACCAGCCGTCGAGGATGCTGAGATTCGGCACGCCATTCACGGCCGCCTTCATGCCGCTGGTGCCACTCGCCTCGAGTGGAGCGCGCGGGTTGTTGAGCCAGAGATCGACGCCAGCGACCAGATAGGCCGCCAGCCCCATGTCGTAGTCCTCCGCGAAGGCGATGCGGCCGCCGAATCGCGGATCGCGAGCGCGCCAGTAGATCTCCTGGATCAGCCGCTTGCCGCCCTCGTCGGCCGGGTGCGCCTTGCCGGCAAAGACGATCTGAACGGGGCGCTCCGGGTCGTTCAGGATGCGCGCCAGCCGATCGGGATCGTGGAAGATCAGGGTGGCGCGCTTGTAGGTCGCGAAGCGGCGCGCAAATCCGATCGTCAGCGCGTCCTCCTCGAGGTACGGCCCGGCAGCGACGACTTGCGCCGGATCGAAATCGCCCGCGGCCCACCGTCGGCGGGACCGCTCCCGCAGATGAGCGATGAGATCGCTCTTGGCGCGACAGTGGACCTCCCAGAACTCCTCATCGCTGATCTGGTCAATCGCCTCCCAGGTCGCGGGGTCATCACTCTTCTCGCGCCAGTCCGGACCGATCTCCTGATCGAAAAGGCTCGCCACCGGCGCCGCGGTCCACGTCGGGAGATGGATGCCGTTGGTGACGTGGGTCACCGGCACCTCATCTGGCTCCTTGCCCGGCCAGAGATCGGCCCACATCGTCCGCGTGATCTCGCCGTGCCGCTCGCTGACGGCGTTCCGCTGATTGGCGAGCCGGAACGACAGCGCGGTCATGTTGAAGCCGTGGTCCGTCTTCTCGTGCCGGCCGAGGGCGAGGAACTGCTCGCGATCCAGGCCGAGCTGCGGCCAGAAGTGCGCGAAATACCGGTCCATCAGCTCCGGCGGGAAGACATCGTGGCCGGCGGGAACCGGGGTGTGCGTCGTGAAGATTGTCGTCGCGCGGACGCGCTCAGCCGCCTCGTCGAAGGTGAGCCCGGCCGCGACGTACTCCCGCACGCGCTCGAGTAGGTGGAAGGCGGAATGCCCCTCGTTGGCGTGCCAGTACGTCGGCGCGATCCCCATCGCCCGCAGCGCGCGAACGCCACCGACGCCCAAGATCAGCTCCTGCCGGAGCCGATGCTCCTGGTCGCCGCCGTACAGCCGGGAAGAGATCGTCCGCGTCCAGTCGGGATTGCCCTCGACGTCGGAATCGAGGAGATAGAGCGTCACCCGACCGACATTCACCCGCCAGATCGCCAGTCGCAGCGGATACTCCGGCCGGTCGAACGCGACGTGGACGTAGAGGGGCTC
>NICF_comb_assmDRAFT_10000470_pt1 | contig 34261 bp, 24 predicted proteins | sample NewIslPassag4_SG_FD_11279 | JGI IMG/M metagenome (IMG submission 11279)
TGANCCACGCCGCGACGATGGTCGCCGCCGGCGTGTTCCTCGTCGCCCGCACGTTCCCGATCTTCGAGGCGTCGCAGGCGGCGCTCGACACGGTCGCCTGGGTCGGCGCGTTCACCGCGATCTTCGCGGCGTCGATCGCGATCGCGCAGGACGACATCAAACGGATTCTGGCCTATTCCACCGTCAGCCAGCTCGGCTACATGATGATGGCGATCGGGCTCGGTTCGGTGACGGCCGGCATGTTCCACCTGTTCACGCACGCGTTTTTCAAGGCGCTCCTGTTCCTCGGGGCGGGCAGCGTCATCCATGCGGTGCATACGCAGAACATCCACGAGATGGGCGGCCTCGGCAAGAAGATGAAGACGACCGCCTGGACGTTCGCGGTCGGGGCGCTGGCGCTGGCCGGCATTCCGCCGCTCTCCGGCTTCTGGTCGAAGGACGCCATTCTGGCGGAGGCGCTGCACGGGAATCCGGTCCTGTTCGTGATCGGCATCGCGGCGGCGTTCCTGACGGCGCTGTACATGTCCCGCCTGTTCTTCCTCGTGTTCGCGGGTAAGCCGAACGCCGCGCACGCGGCGCATGAATCCCCGGCCGTCATGACGGCGCCGCTGATCGTGCTCGCGGCGCTGGCGGTCGGCGCCGGCTTTGTCGAAATGCCGTTCGAGGGCACGGGCTGGTTCGGCGAATGGCTGACCGGCCACGCGGCGGAGCACGAGGGAACGGCGCTGGTCATGCTCGTCTCCACGGCGGTTGGTCTGCTGGGCATCTACATCGGCTGGCTGATCTACGTGAAGGGCGCGATTCCGCGCGATGTCGTCACGTCGCGCGCGCCCTGGCTGACCCGGCTGTTGGAGCGGAAATATTACATCGACGAAATCTATCACGCGGTCTTCGCGGTCTCGCTGCGCGCGATCGGACGGGCGCTTGACGCCTTCGACCGCCATGTCGTCGGCGGCGCCGTGCGGCTGGCCGGCGGCACGGCGGTTTGGACGGGCCGCGTCGCGACCCGGATGCAGAGCGGTCAATTGCAATCCTACGGCCTGTACGTCGTGATCGGGCTGGTCATCCTCGTCGCGGCGATTGCCGGAAGGAGGTTTTGGTGATGGCGGGCTCTTTTCCCTGGCTGACGCTGCTGACATTCTCGCCGATCATCGGGCTCATCGTGCTGCTCTTCCTTCCCGGAACGAACAGCCGCCTGCTCCGCTGGACCGCCGTCATCACGACGCTCGTCCCGCTGGGACTGTCGCTGTGGCTGTTTGCCGTCCATGACGCGGCCGATCCGGACGCTTTCCGGGAGCGGGCGGACTGGATCGCCATCGCGCTCAATCACGAGGCGGTCAACATCGGGTCCAGCTCTTACGTGTTCCAGTACCATCTGGCGATCGACGGCCTGTCGCTGCCGCTCGTGGCGCTCGCGTCGCTCGTTGCGGTAATGGCCGCGCTGGCGTCGGTCCATATCAAGAAGCGCTGGAAAGCGTTCTACGTCTGGTTCCTGCTGCTCGAGACGGGGATGCTCGGCGTGTTCCTCGCGCGCGACCTGATTCTGTTCTTCCTGTTCTTCGAGCTGACGCTGATCGCGCTGTTCTTCCTGATCGGCATCTGGGGCTCGCTGAACCGGGAGAAGGCGGCGAACACGTTCCTCATTTACAACGGGCTTGGCTCGGCGCTCATGCTGATCGCGTTCGTGCTGCTCATTGCGACCGCGGGCGCTTCGCTGAGCGCGACGCAGGACGGGGGCGACCTCGTCTACACCGGCGATTACGAGACGATCGCGGCCAATCTGACGGCTGAAGATTCGCTCACGAACCTGCCCGCCGGCTACGACAATCCGTTCGCGCTGAGCGATGGCATGCGTTGGACGATCTTCATCCTGCTGCTCGCGGCGTTCGGCATCAAGCTGCCGATGCTGCCGTTCCATACGTGGATGCTGCGCGTCCACGCGGAGGCGCCGGCGTCCGTCGTCATGATCCACTCCGGCGTCCTGCTCAAGATGGGCGGATACGGCCTGATCCGGTTCGCGGTCGGGATGTTCCCCGGGCTGGCGGAGGAAGCGTCGTTCGTGCTGGCGCTGCTCGGCGTCGTCGGCGTGTTGTACGGCGCGGCGCTGGCGTTCGTGCAGACGGAATTCCGGCTGGTGCTGGCCTATTCGTCGGTCAGCCACATGGGCATCGTGCTGCTCGGGATCGCGTCGCTGAACGAGATCGGCCTGCAGGGCGCGGTGTTCCAGCTCGTGTCGCACGGCCTCATCTCGGCGCTGCTGTTCCTGATCGTCGGCAGCCTGCACGAGCGGACCGGCACGACGGAGCTGGACGAGCTCGGCGGTCTCGCGCGGCCGATGCCGTTCATGAGCGGCATGCTGCTGGCCGCGGGGATGGCGTCGCTCGGATTGCCCGGCCTGTCGGGCTTCGTCGGCGAGTTCCTCAGCTTCCTCGGCCTGTTCGAGTCGATGAAATGGCTCACCGCGATCGCCGCGCTCGGCGTCATTCTGGCGGCCGTGTACATCCTGCGCAGCGTGCTGAAGATCACGTTCGGCCAGCAGCAGGAGCGCTACGCGGCGCTGAAGGACGCGCGGCTCATCGAGGCCGTGCCGATGATCGCGCTGTTCGCCTTCATCGTGCTGCTCGGCGTCTATCCTTCCGTGCTGACGGATGCGATGCAGGGCAGCTTCGACGACATCATCGCGCATCTGAACACGAGGATGGGGGGGTAACCGCATGGTGACAACGGCAACTGCAAGCCTGACCGGACCGGATGTGGCTTACCTCGTCCCCGAGATCATTCTCGTCGGCATGGCGATCGTGCTGACGATCGTCGACCTGCTGCTGCCGAATACGGTGCGCCGCGGTTTCCTGAGCTGGCTGTCGCTGGCGTCGCTGGCCGGCGCGGCGGCGGCGGTCGTCTGGCAGCTGCTCTGGTTCGATCCGTTCGGCGACGGCGGCGCGGAAGTCGTCTCCCTGCTGCAGGACAGCTATCGGATTGACGGCTTCGCGCTTGTGATGAAACTGATCATCCTGGCCGCTTCGATGCTCATCCTGCTGATGGGCATCCGGACGATCGAGCGGGACGACGAAATTCCGGACAAAGGCGAGACGTTCACGATGATGCTGCCCGCCGCGGCCGGAGCGCTCGTCCTCTGCTCGACGGCGGATCTGATCACGATGTTCGTCGGCCTCGAGCTGCTCGGCATTTCGACGTACGTGCTGATCGGCTTCCGCAAGAAGTCGAAGCTGGCGTCCGAAGCGGCGTTCAAATATGTCGTCATCGGCGCCGTCTCGTCCGCGTTCATCCTGTTCGGCATGTCGTATCTGTACGGCGTGACGGGTTCGACCAACCTCGGCTGGATCGCGCGGGCGCTGGAACAGGCGGCGGCGGATTACGAAGCGCTCGTCTATGTCGCGATGTTCTTCCTGATCGCGGGCTTCGCGGTGAAGATCGCGGCCGCGCCGTTCCACGCCTGGGCGCCCGACGTCTACCAGGGCGCGGCGACGCCGGTCACCGCGTTCCTGGCCGTCGTCTCGAAGGCCGCGGCGTTCATCGCGCTGCTCAGGGTGATCTTCAATACGGCGGTCGTCCAGATGCCGTTCATCCTCGGACCGCTCGCAAGCAGCGTCGGCGAAGATTCGCTGCTCGCGCTGAAGGTGCTCGCGGCGGCCGCGATGATCGTCGGCACGACGGCGGCGCTGCGGCAGAAGAACGTGAAGCGGCTGCTGGCGCTGTCCGGCGTGGCGAACGCGGGCTATCTGCTCGTGCCCTTGTCGATCGGGCTCGGCACGACGTCGACGAACAATCTGGGCGACTTCTCGTTCTATCTGACCGCCTACGTGTTCATGACGATCGGCGCCTTCTCGGTGATGGCGGTCGTCAGCCAGTCGGCCGGGCACGACGAGCTGAAGGGCTACGCCGGCCTGTACTACCGCGCGCCGTGGACGGCGGCGGGGATGATCGTGCTGCTCGTCTCGCTGGCCGGCCTGCCGGTGACGGGCGGCTTCTTCGGCAAGCTGTTCATCCTGCTCAGCTCCGTGCAGATGAAAGATTACTGGCTGGCGGCGATCATGATCGTGACCAGCGTCATCTCGTATTACTTCTACTTCAGCATCATCCGCCAGATGTTCATGCGGACGGCCGAGACGGAGGCGAAGCTGAAGGTCCCGGTTCCAACGGGCGTCGTCACCTGGATCTGCGTGGCGGCGACGCTGGCGCTCGGCTTCATGCCGAACGCGTTCATGGACATGCTCGAGCAGGCCGTGACGCTGTCGCGCGACATCTGGGTCGCGATGCCGAGGTAAGCACGTTTCAGGCAAGTCTGAGATACGCGGACGGCCGGTTTGGGGGCGGCCGTCCGGACAGAGAGAGCGGATTGTGTGTCCGGCCGCACCTTGTCCGGATTGGGCGGGTTGCGGCCGGATTTTTTGCGGAGCGAAGGCGGAAGGGCAATGAGACGATTTTTGGACACCGGACCCGAACATTCGTTTATAATAGGTTCATAGCATGGGACGGATAAGGATCGATTGCGATGCGGAAGCTATATCGGACCAACCGGACAACGGAAGAGCGTGCGGACAGAGAGCGGCGCGGCCGCGGGCGGCGCCGGAACGGCTCCGCCGTGATCGCGGCGCTGGCCGCCTTCGTGATGGCGGCGGTTTCGCCGCTTCACGAACTCGGCTTGACCATTGCGCCGGCGGGCGCCGGCGCAATGGAAACGGGATATGCGGACATCGGGGCTTTGCTGGCCGCTGATGAACATGCCGCCGGAAAATGGCTGGTGAAATGGCGCGAAGGAGCGGATGCCGATCCGTCGCAACTGCCGGGAACCGTCGTGATATCGCGGCAGCCGGAAGTGCTCGTCGATGTCGTCGCGCCGGCGGCAGGCGTGGAGAGGGATCTGTGGCTCAGGCGTCTCGCGGCGCATCCGGATGTGGAATATGTGCATGCCGCCGGCAGGGTGAGGCTGCTTGCGGCGGAGGATGACGGCGCGCACGGGCAGGCGGAAGCGGATGAAGCTGCGGAGACGGATGAAGCGGCGGAAGCGGGAACGGCCATGGCGGCGTTGCCGTATTCGGCGACGGCTTTCGCGGCTCCGGAAGCCGGGCCGGGCGCCTCGTTCCCTGCCGGCGCCAATGACGGGACGCCGGCGGCAACCGCCTCCGCGACGCCTGAAGCCGCGCGGACGGAATCGCAAGCCGTCTTGCGGGAAGCCGCCAGGACGGCCGCGCCTCCCATGGCGATGGCGGCGACGGATGCAACGGGCAAGCCGAACGATCCGCATCTGGACAGGCAAGCCTATCTCTCGTTGATCGGGGCGGATCGCGCCTGGGCGCTCGCGCCGGGGATGTCGACCGATCTTGTGATCGCGGTGATCGACACCGGCATTGATCTCGATCATCCGGATTTGAAGGACAATCTGGTTCCCGGCATCAACCTGATCAATCCCGGACAGCCGCCCGATGACGACAACGGACACGGCACCCGGGTGGCCGGCGTGCTGGCGGCGGCGGGCAACAACGGCATCGGCACGGCCGGCGTGCTGTGGAAGGCGAAGATCATGCCGGTCAAGGCGCTGGACGCGAGCGGATACGGCGATGAGGAAAGCCTCGGCGAAGCGATCGTGAAGGCGGTGGACGCCGGGGCGAAAATCGTCGTGCTGTCCGTCGGGCTGTACCGCTATTCCCCCTACATGCGGGATGTCGTCCAGTACGCCGAGAATCAGGATGTCCTGCTCGTCGCGGCCAGCGGCAATGACGGGCGGCAGCACGGCAGCAAGGCGGCGGTCAAATATCCGGCGGCCTATCCGACCGTGCTGGCCGTCGCCGGCGCGGCGGCGGACGGCAGCCCGGAGAGCCGCTCGAACACCGGTCCCGAGATCGATATCGCGGCGGCGTGGGAGGTGTATACGACGGCGCGCGGCGGCGGCTATCAGAAGGAAGAAGGCACGTCGATGGCGGCGCCGCAGGTTGCCGCGGCGGCGGCGCTCGTCTGGTCGAAGGAGCCGGGCCTGAAAGCCTGGCAGGTGCGGGAGCGGTTGATGCAGACGGCGCAGGATATCGGAACGCCCGGCCGCGACGACCAGTCCGGAGCCGGGCTGCTCCGGATCGACCAGGCGCTGTCGGCTCCCCTGCTCGAGGACGCGCGGGAGCCGAACGACACGCGCCAAAACGCCGCGATCCTTCCGGTCGCCAATCAGGTCGGAGGCTACTTGAGCGGCGGAACCGACGTCGACTGGTTCCGGATCGATGCGCCGCACGACGGGTGGCTCACGGTCGCGTTCGAAGGCCACCCCGGCAATCAGCAGTCCTATCCGGCTGTGGCGGCGGCGCTGCACCAGGCAAGCGGCGCCGTATCCTCCGCGGAGTGGCGGAAGGACGCCGGCCAGGTCGAATGGCAGGTGAAGCGCGGCACCCATTTCCTGGAGCTGAAGTTCGCAAGCGGCGCGGTGACGGCAAGCGTGCCGTACACGCTCACGACCGGATTCCGGATGGCCGCCGACGCGTACGAACCGAACGACACGCAAGCCGACGCCCGTGAGGCGGCGTTGGCGGACGGGACGCTGACGCTGACCGGAACGTTCCATCAGCAGGGCGATCAGGACTGGTTCGCCGTGACGGTCAACAAATCCGGCAATCTGCGACTGGCGCTGGCCGTCGATACGATGCGCATCGATCCGGCCGTGCTCGTCAAGCCCGAGCGAGGCGCGGAGCAGCGGATCGACGATTACGGCGAAGGTTTGACGGAGCGGGCGAGCATTCCGGTGAGTCCGGGCCGCTATCTGATCCGCGTGCGGGACGCTTCCTCTGCGTCCGCCCATCCCGTGGTCGGCACGTATACGCTGACGCTGGAGCTCGAGCAGAAGCATGACGATCCGAACGAGCCGAACGACCGGATCTACCAGGCGACCTCGCTTGCGCCGGGCACGGAGTTTCGCGGCGTTTTCGCCGAGCGGACCGATGAAGACTGGTTCAGGTTCCCGCTGGACGGCCGCTCGCTCGTCACGATCGAACTGGACGGCGTGCCGGCGGACCGCACCGTCAGGCTGGAAGTGTACGACAGGCGCCAGCAGCTCATCGAATCGTTCGTGACGCCGTCCGGCGGCGGGAGCATCCGCGTCGAGCGCGAATATGATGAAGGCATCCATTACATCAGGCTTACGGCCGACCGGCCGTTCGATCGAAGCCTGTATCGGCTGCGGGTGAGCGTGGAGAAACTCGCGGGCGGTTTCCGCGACATCGGCGGCCATTGGGCGGAGGACGCGATCGTCAAGCTGAACGAGCTCGGCCTCGTGTCGGGAACGGGGGATCGCAGGTTCGAGCCGGATCGCGGCATTACCCGCGCCGAGGCGGTCTCGCTCATCGTGCGGGCGCTGGCGGGCAAGGGGACGTCGACCGGTCCGATCGCCTACCGCGACATCAACGAGGGGCATTGGGCCTATCATGCGATCCGGGAGGCCACGGCGGCCGGCATCGTGAACGGACTGCCTGACGGCAGCTTCGGACCGGCCCGCCCGGTGACGAGGGCGGAAGCCGCCGTCATGATCGGCCGGGCGCTCGGCCTGACCCCGCAGGGCGCGGGTTCGGGCGGGTTCGCGGATCTTGCGCCGAACCATTGGGCGGCGTCGATGATCAACCGGCTGAAGGAAGACGGGCTGCTCGGCGGATCGCCCGGCGGACTGGTGAGGCCGGATGAACAGATCAGCCGGGCGGAGTTCGCCGTCTTGCTGCTCCGCGCGCTGGAGAAGGGGAGAATGAGCTGAGATGGAGGATGTCTATTTCTCGGTCGGGATGAACGCGCTGCTCTCCATCGTCGTCATGCTGTTCAGCGTCTATCTCGCCTGGGTCGTGCTTCAGGAACTCAAGCTCGAGGTGTTCCTGAAGCAGCCCAAGGGAAGGCGGGCCGTCATGCTGCGGCTGATGCTGGCGGTCGCGATCGGCTATCTGTTCTCCCGCTTCATTCTGGATTATCTGGATTGGTCGTTGTCGCTGCGGCTGCTTGTCGAATAAGGCGGACCTTTTCCGTCAACAATGGTATTGATTCTACGGTCCGAATCCGGCATGCGGCTGCGAAAGATGTAGAATGTCGGGAAATCCCCGTTATTCCTGTAAAGATTCGAAATTTTGTGCTTGTCGATCCGTGTAAGGAAATGCTAAGATAATCTGAGAATGTTGGACGGATGAAAAAATGCACGTGTTCGGATCGTGGTCAGGATCATGTGCGCGGAGGGACCCATATGAGCAAAATTATCGTCCGCGGCGGTCGGCGGCTCTCCGGAACGGTTCGCATCAGCGGAGCCAAGAACGCGGTGCTCCCCATTCTGGCTGCGTCGCTTCTCGCCGAAGAAGGAACCAGTGTCATTCGGGACGTCCCCCTGCTTGACGATGTCATGACCATCCGGCAGGTGTTGGCGTCGCTCGGCGCCAGCATCCGGCATGACGGCGATACCGTTACCGTTGACGCTTCATCGCTGCATACCTTCGAACCCCCCTATGAGCTCGTCCGCAAGATGCGGGCTTCTTTCCTCGTGATGGGACCTCTGCTGACGCGATTCGGACAGGCGCGCATTTCGCTGCCAGGCGGATGCGCCATCGGCACGCGCCCGATCGACCAGCATCTGAAAGGCTTCGAAGCGATGGGAGCGGAAATCGCCCTCGGGCAAGGTTACATAGACGCTCGCGCGAACGGCAGGCTGAAGGGCGCCAAGATTTATCTGGATGTGCCGAGCGTCGGCGCCACGCAGAATATCATGATGGCCGCGGCGCTTGCCCAAGGGACGACCGTCATCGAGAACGCGGCGCGGGAGCCGGAAATCGTCGATCTCGCGAATTTCATGAACGGCATGGGCGCCGTCGTGCGCGGAGCGGGCACGAGCATGATCCGCATCGAAGGGGTCGAACGCTTGCGCGGCGCCGAGCATACGGTGATTCCCGATCGGGTGGAAGCAGGCACTTATATGGTTGCCGCCGCCATTACCGGCGGAGATGTCATGATTGAAGGCGCGATTGCGGACCATTTGACGCCGGTCATTTCGAAGATGGAGGAGATGGGCGTCGAATTCACCGAGTGCGAGAACGGCATCCGCGTGACGGTCAACCGCCCGCTCAAGGCCGTCGACGTGAAGACGCTCCCGCATCCGGGGTTCCCCACCGACATGCAGGCGCAGATCATGGCGCTGCTCATGGTGTCGGAAGGCACGAGCGTCGTGACCGAGACGGTGTTCGAGAACCGGTTCATGCATGTGGATGAATTCCGCAAGCTGCAGGGACAGATCCGCGTGGAAGGGCGAACGGCGATCGTAACGGGCGGCGCCAGGCTGGTCGGCGCGAAGGTGTGCGCCACCGATCTGCGCGCGGGCGCCGCGTTGGTCTGCGCCGCGCTGGCGGCCGAGGGCGAGACCGAGATTACGGGCGTCCATCACATCGATCGCGGATATTTGCGGATTACGGAGAAGCTGGCCGCGATCGGCGCGGACATCCGCCGGATCGATGCGCGCGCGGGGCTTTCCCTTGCGGCCGAAGAGGGGAAGGAAGCGGAACCGGAGGCGCGGCAATCGCAGCACGAGGCGGTCTTCGCCCGCGACAAGGAACCCGCGCTCATTCAGGTGCGGCCGTCCTGGGCATAACAAACGGAACGCGTCATCCATCCGGCGCGTTCCGTTTTTTTCGGGCTGACGTCCGCGCTATTCGATTTCGACGATCATTTCGATTTCCACCGGCGTGTCGTACGGCAGCTCGTTCATGCCGACCGCCGAACGGGCATGCCGCCCTTTCTCCCCGAACACCTCGATCAGGAGTTCGGAAGCCCCGTTGATGACCTCGGGCTGCCGGTTGAAGCCCGGGGCGCTGTTGACCAAGCCGAACAGCTTGACAATCTGCCTGACGCGGTCGAGATCGCCGATTTCCGCGCGCAGCGCGGAGAGCAGGTTGATCGCCGTCTGGCGCGCCGCCCGATACCCCATCCCGACGGTCGGTTCGGCCCCCAGCTTGCCTCTGTACAACAGCTCGCCGTCCTTCCTGCAATCGGTTCCGGACCCCGAACGCCCGCCGTACGGTCTCCAGCCGGTCAAGATCCCGCTCCATGCCGGTTCCGACCTTCACTTTCACCGTCCGGATGCCGTGTTCCAGCGCGAATTCCACAATATCGAGCAGCGGTTCGCCGTTGATGGCGGATACGGAAAACTTGAGCGGAATTTTGTCGCGCACGCGGCCGCCGAGCAGTCGGTAGAGGGGCACCCCCAGCGTCCTGGCGACCAGATCGAGCACGGCCATCTCCACGGCGGCCTTGCTGGACAGATGGCCGTACACGGCCTTGTCCATGGCCGCGACGACGCGGCGGACGTCGAACAGATCGAGCGGCATGATCGCGGGAATGAGCACGTTCTCGATGACTTCCTTGGAAGCCGATTGACGTTCGCCGGACCACACGTCGGTGAACGAGGCTTCCCCCACGCCTGTCACGCCGTTGTCGCCCGTGATCCGGACGATGTTGTACCTGGAGTCCGTTTTCCATCCGTACGAGTCCCGGATGCGGACCAGGTCGATGACCGGCATGCGGATGGGGATGACTTCCACCCGGGCGATTTTCACGGTTTCACCTCCTTTCACGGCGCGCCATTGTCCCTCATGGCGAGCGTAAATATTTTTCGCGGTCGGCCCTTCGGATACGGTCGTTCCATCCCGCTTTCCTCCAGATACCCCGCGTCCGCCAGCTTTCTGAGAATGTTTCGGACGTTCCGCGTCGTCACCCCGAGCGCGTTCGCCAGTTCCTCCGCCTTGAACGAACCGTGGATGCGCGAGAAGGACAGCACTTTCGCCACGGTGTCGGCGCTCAGGTGCGTTCTGGCCGCCATTTCCTGAAGCAGCGGATCGGTTGTCCGATGCGTGAATTCAAGCGGTTCCTTCGCGCCGCCGAGCGGTCCCACGATCTTGCCGTCGTCGCGGATGAGATAAGCGCATCCTTCCCCCGTTTCCTTCGCCCGTTCCAGCGCGGATTTGGCGTGCGTCTGAGCGGCCAGAGGCGTCTTGCCGGCGCCGAACCCGGCATAGATATGCGCCGAGAGCTTGAGTTCGGCGTCCCGGAATACGGACGTTTCCGTCCACAAACGGGTCATTTCCTCCAGAAATCCCCGGCTTGTGTACATCAAATACTCGAACATGCCGAGGGGCATGATGGAGGCGTTGAAACGCTGGGCGATGTCGACCAGATAACGGTGGAAATCGAGGCTCAGCTTCTCCTGGGCGTATTCGGAATCTTGCCTTGAGGAATCGGGGACGACCAGGAAATGGCCGATCGCAATCTGGAAGTTGGCGTTCTTGATGTTTTCGCCCAACAGAACCGCTTTTGCGATCGAGTTCCGGATGTTGAATTTCGAAGGCAGAATCTTGGTGACCGGCACCCTGGCGGCGGACAGCGCCTCAAACACGGACCGCCGGCACGTCAGGACGTGGTCGATCTTCCCGCTTTCCCACAGCTCGCGGTGGAAGCGGACGATCGCTTCGTGCGGTTCGGCGGGATCGAACGGCTTGACGTATGTCTTCATGCAGCCGGCGATGCCGGTTTCTTTCAGCACTTCGTCCACCAGTTCGCTTGCGAACGTATCCAGGGCCACGCGGGCCGGCAATTTCCGTTCATTCAGCAGACTGAGCAGACCCGACATCAGTTCGATTTCTTTGTAGTCGATGCTCAGCGTCGGGACATTGTCGCCCACATATTTCCGGTACAGGTGATAGCTGAGCGGACCGCCGAAGATCAGCACGTCGATATATTTGCTTGTTTCCCGGCCCGCCGGTTCACAGGAGGCGGTTTCCGTATTTTGTCCGCCGGGCGGGATGGGAACTTCGTCGTGCGGACGCTTCGGCGACGGTTTCGGCGGAATGGCGCGGAATCGGCGTTTCATGCGGGGTCGGCCGCCTTGCCGCGATCCGGGCGGATCGCCGCTTTCGCGGTTCTGTTCTACCAATCGGCTTCATAGGATGTTACCAAGGCCGGCGGATGAGAGATTCAAGCGGACGAACCCGTGTCGTCAGGAGGGCATGCGCAATGGGACGAGGACCGGCATGGAGAAGCATGCTGCGGAACGGTATTGGAACGTCGGGCCGGGCGGCCGTTTTTTTGATCGGCATGGCGGCCGCCATCTTGCTGAAGCTGGCGACCGCGGGCGGCGAAGTGTCGGATCCCGGCGTTTCGCCGGCACAATCCGGCGTCGTCGAGACGCCGCCGGAAGTCCTTGAAGCTGAAGACGAACGGCCGGGGAGACCGCGGCCGGCGCAGGAGTACGCCGGGCAGGCCGGCCGGACCGGCGGGTGGAACGGCAAAGCGGAGGACATGGACAGGACGGATGCAGCGCAGGCGAGAAACGGCATGCAGGCCGCAAAGACCGAAGCGCGGAACGGTGAAGCGGCCGGACAGGCCGGCACGCGGGACGAGCCGCTCGTACGCGTCTATCTGGCGGGCGAGAAGCGCGTGGAGACGGTCCCGCTGGAGGCGTACGTCCGCGGCGTCGTGGCCGGGGAAATGCCGGCCGATTTCGAACTGGAAGCTTTGAAGGCGCAGGCGATCGCCGCGCGAACGTACATCATCCGCAAACTGCTCGAAGCGGAGCGGGATGGAACGGGCGGCGGCCGCGACTACGATGTGACGGACGGAGAGGGCGATCAGGTCTACATCCCGCTTGGACAAATGCGGCGGATGAACCTCGAGCGGCGGGACGAATACGCCAGATTCGCGCGCGCGGCCGCCGATACGGAAGGATTGGTGCTTGTCTACGGGGACGAGCCGATTCTGGCGGTCTATTTCTCGACCAGCGGCGGATATACGGAAGACGCGGAAGACTACTGGTCCGCGGCGGTGCCGTATTTGCAAAGCGTGCCCAGCCCCTGGGACGCGCAGCTGTCGCCCCGTTTCGAGCAGAAGGTCGAAATGCCGCTGGATGAATTTTACGAGCGGCTCGGCATCGGCGAACGGGACAGAAAGGGCGGCATTGAGGTGCTGAGCCGGACGGAAGGCCGCAGCGTGAAGAAGATCCGGATCGGCAAGCGGGTGCTGACGGGCCGCAAGGTGCGGGAGGCGCTGGAACTGCCGTCGGCGAATTTCAGCCTGAGGATCGCGGACGGCCGGATCACGCTGATCTGCCGCGGCCATGGACACGGCGTCGGGATGAGCCAATGGGGCGCGCAGGCGCTGGCTCTGGCCGGCAACGATGCGGAGAGCATCCTCGCCTGGTATTACCGGGGCGCCCGGATCGCCCGGGTTGAAAGTCTCGCGCCGCCGTCCGGAAGTTTCAAAACTTGAAAATTATCATTCTTCCTACGTATAAAAGAATCCTCACTGGCAACAATGGCTGGTGAGGTGATCAAAACATGAATGAACAAGACAAGCAAAAACCGCTTGAGGAAGCTTCGAAGCTGTCCCGCAGCGGAGCCGCCAAACCGTCCGGCTGGAGGAGATTGCTGTCGAAGAAATGGGTTTCTCCTGCGCTGTTCATGGCCGCGGCGGCAATCATCGTAACGATCATGTGGCTCTACCAGGGGGCCGACAAGGCTGACGTCAAGCCTGCCGACGACGAGTCCGCCGAAGTGAGCGATGTGACGAACAACGATGAGGCCGCTCCGGACGAACGGACGCTGGAGGTTCTTGCGGAGGGAGAGACGTTGCAATGGCCGGTCGTCGACCGCAGCGGGCTGGAGATCGTGCTTCCGCACTATGACGCGGACGCGCCGAGCGAAGAACGGCAGCAGGCGCTCCTGGTGTCCGGCACGACGTACATGCCGCACATGGGCATCGACCTGGCGCGGCCCGACAACGCCGCCTTCGATGTGACCGCGGCGATGAGCGGCAAGGTGACGGTTGCCGAGCAGCATCCGACGAACGGGTATGTTGTCGAAATCGAGCATCCGGACGGGCTGGTCACCGTGTACCAGAGCCTGAGCGAGATCCGCGTCAAGGCGGGCGACGAGGTGAAGCAGGGCACGGTGATCGCGAAGGCGGGACGCAGCGAGCTGGAGAAGGATCTCGGCGTCCATCTGCACTTCGAAATCCGGGAGAACGGCACGCCGATCAATCCGCTGGCGCTGCTCGACGAAGAGGAATAAGGCGCGAACGCCGGACGGCCGGGCGTTCCGTGGGCCCCCGGACCGCGCAGGCCGCCGCGGACGGGAGCGCGCTTGCGCATCGGCGGAAAGGCTTCGCCGGATGATCGGACACGAAATTCCGGCGCGGGCCGTCCGAAGTCCGGGGCGCGGATGCGCCGAAAGTCGGAGGAGACGCGGGTTTCGGCGGAGAGGCGCGGGTTGACGTCTGCGCCGGAAGGCCGCGCCGGCCGATCAGGAAAGCAGGGATGAAGACCTGCTTTCTTTTTTTCTGTCCGACGATTATTTCCCGGAAAATAATTGGCGCTGTCCGGCTTGTCACGCTTGACCACGGCGAATATAACCCTCCCCGACTCATATAATGTACCAAACCATTCCGAGTTGGGAGGCGGGAACGTGCACGATTACATCAAAGAACGGACGATCAAGATCGGCAGATGCATTGTCGAGACGAAACATACCGTTCGAACGATCGCGAAGGAGTTCGGCGTTTCGAAAAGCACGGTTCACAAGGATCTGACCGAGCGGCTGCCGGAGATCAATCCCGATCTTGCGGACCAGGTGAAGCACATTCTCGAGTACCACAAATCGATTCGCCATCTGCGCGGCGGCGAAGCGACGAAGATCAAATACAAGAAATCGGCGGGGAAAAAGCGCGAAGCGCTGACGGCGGGAATTACGGCGGGAAAAAACAACTGATTCTTCAACAAGAATAGAGGAATTCGGACAAAAATATCGAATTGATAACGAATGTGGGCCGAACAGGAATCATGGCGGCATTCCATGACATACCGTGTGCCTTTGTCCCGGCGGGGCATATGGGCGCGCGGTATTCGTCGAGTCCGGACAGGCCGGTGTTCAGACGGCCTCAAGATCGGACAAGCCTTCGATGCCGGCCGGAACGCCCTGATTATTTTCGGGTTGGGGGACATGCGTAACCATGTTGGGCAAAGATATCGGAATCGATCTCGGCACAGCGAATGTGTCCATTCATGTCAAAGGCAAGGGCGTCGTGCTGGACGAGCCCTCCGTCGTCGCCATCGAGAGCGATACGAAGCGGGTGCTCGCCGTCGGCGAGGAAGCCAGGCGGATGGTCGGACGCACGCCGGGCAACATCGTGGCGATTCGTCCGCTTAAAGACGGCGTCATCGCCGATTTCGAGATTACGGAACTGATGCTGAAGTCCTTCATCAACCGGGTCGGCGGCCGGAAATGGTACAGCCGTCCGCGCATTCTGATCTGCGCGCCGACGAACATCACATCGGTCGAGCAGAAGGCGATCCGGGAAGCCGCCGAGCGCAGCGGGGCGAAGGAAGTATTTCTCGAGGAGGAGCCCAAGGCGGCGGCGATCGGCGCCGGGATGGACATCTTCCAGCCCAGCGGCAACATGGTCGTCGACATCGGCGGCGGCACGACGGATGTCGCGGTGATGTCGATGGGCGACATCGTCACCGCTTCGTCGATCAAGGTGGCGGGCGACAAGTTCGATTCCGAAATCATGAAATATATCAAGAACAAATACAAACTGCTGATCGGCGAGCGGACAAGCGAGGAAATCAAGATCCGCATCGGCACGGTTCATCCCGACGGGCGCAAGGAAACGATGGACATCCGCGGACGCGACATGGTGACCGGGCTTCCGCAGACGGTGACGATCCGCTCGGAGGAGGTCAGGGAAGCGCTCTGGGATTCGGTCATGTCGATCGTCCAGGCCGCCAAGTCGGTGCTGGAACGGACGCCGCCGGAACTGTCGGCGGACATCATCGACCGGGGCGTCATTCTGACGGGCGGCGGGGCGCTGCTGGACGGACTGGACACGCTGCTGGCCGATGAGCTGAAAGTGCCGGTGCTGATCGCGGACGATCCGATGCATTGCGTCGTGAAAGGCACGGGCATCATGCTCGAAAATCTGGACAAGGTCAGCTCGAAGAAATTTTGAGCCTTCGGATTCACAATTCGATTCCGGTTTGCCGATAAAATAACCGCAACGGTTTTTCGCGGCACGGCCGGATGCGCGCTTGACACGGAGAGGAGGCGTGACATGCTTCGCGGTTTGTACACGGCTGCGGCGGGCATGATTGCCCAGCAGCGGCGGCATGATACGGTGACGAACAACATCTCGAATCTGAATACGCCGGGCTACAAGCAGGTGACCGCCGTGGGCCGGTCGTTCCCTGAAATGCTGCTGCATCTGACCGGCATCGAAGGGGAGAAGCCGAAGCGGATCGGCAGGGTGAACACCGGCGTGTTCGCGGAGGAGAGTCTGTCGGTTCATATTCAGGGCGATCCGTACCTGACCGGGCTCAGGTCGGATTTCGCCATCATGTCGGATCTGCAGGTGCCGGGCGTCCAATTCGACAGCTCCGGCAAGGCGATCGACGAAGACGGCAACGTCATTTACCAGCCGCAGGCGTTCTTCACGGTTCAGAATCCGGACGGGGAAATCCGATATACGCGGAACGGATCCTTCATGCTGAACAGTGAAGGTTATCTGGTCACGAACGACGGCTCCTTCGTCCTCGGCACGGACAACAACCCGATTCAGTTCCCGCAGGGCATCGGAATCGAACAATTGACGTTGACCGGCGATCTGCGGTTTGTGGATTCGAACGACGCGGATACCGGCGCGCAATTGCTGATCACGGTGATCGACAATCCGAACCGGCTCGTCCAGGAAGGGTACGGCAAGTTCCGGCTGAACGACGAGGACGCCGATCTGGCGCGTCCGGCGGTGGACGGGGACCGCTTCGAAGTGCGGCAGGGCTATCTGGAACGGTCCAACGTGGACGCGGCGCAGGCGATGGTCGATCTGATCAGCGCGCTCCGCGCGTACGAATCGAACCAGAAGGTCATTCAGTTCTATGACCAGAGCCTGAACAAGGCGGTCAACGAAGTCGGCAAAGTGTAGGACTGGCGTTCGCGCCGGATTTCGGTTATGATGCAGGATGAAGGCGGGAAAGGAGCGGTTCGATGAACAGCTCGATGATCAACGCGTTGATGTCGATGAGCGCGATGCAGCGCAAGCTCGACCTGATCGCCGATAACATCGCCAATATGAATACCGTGGGCTTCAAGCGCAAGACCGCTTCGTTCGAGGATCTGCTCACGACGATCAAGCAGCAGGACGGACGGTTCGCGCAGGAAGGCCGGAAGACGCCGCTCGGATTCACGATCGGATGGGGCGTGCGGATGACGCAGGCGCAGCTGGACCTGTCGCAGGGTTCGATCCAGCGCACCGACAATCCGTACGATCTGGCCATTCAGGGCTACGCATTGTTCGAAGTGATCACGGATGACCAGGGAACGCGGGCTTACACGCGAAGCGGCGCGTTCCGGGCGCAGCTGAACGAAGACGGCGACGTCGTTGTGACGACGCCTGAAGGACATCCGGTGGTCGTCCGGGATGAGGGCGGAGCGGAAGGACCGCTGATCGTGCCGGCCGGTTATGCGCTTCAGGTTGATGCGATGGGCAGGGTCAGCGCTCTGTCGGCGGACGGCTCCGATCTTCAGGAGCTCGGACGGTTGAAGCTGGTCGAGCCTGTAAGGCCTGACGCGCTTCAGGCTGTATCGGACAATCTGTTCGTTGTGCTTGCCGGCGTCGATGTCGATGCGGTGATTCGCGATGTGCAACCGGATATGGGGAACAGCGTGCGGATTATCCAGGGCGCCCACGAACAATCGAACGTCAAGCTTGAGACGGAAATGACGGAATTGCTGATGGCCCAGCGGGCCTATCAACTCAGCGCGCGCGCGCTGTCGTCCGCCGACACGATGATGAGTCTGGCCAATCAATTGCGCGCGTGAGCGAAACGGGATGAGACATGAATAACGGACAATACCGGCCGAAGATGCCGGCCAGGGAGACGGAACCGGTTCGCGCCGCGGCGCCGGCCCCGCCCGAGCATACGGCCGGGTCGCCCGGGACGGGCGCGAAACGGGTTTCCGACGGCGGCAAGCCGCGGAGCGAAGGAACCGGCAAACCCCGCAGACGAAGGCTCCATCCGGCTCTCCGGGCGCTGCTCTGGATGCTGCGCATCATCATCGTGCCGCTGCTCTTTCTCGCGGCGCTGATTGCGGGTTTGTATGTCGGTTATACGAAGATCGGCGGCGGATCGCCCGGGGACGTCTGGAATCCGGAGACTTGGCTCCACATGTTCGATCTGATATTTGCCGAATCCTGATCACCGGACAATCGGTCCGAAAGGTGATGACAACCGTGAAAAACGGGCGCCCCGCACCGTCATTGCGACGGGCGGGGCGCCCTGTTCATTTATTGCCCGGTCCGGATTTCATTGACCTTGACGCGGATGGTTACGGTCTTGCCGCCGTATGCGGCCTTGATCGTCGCGGTGCCCTTCGCCTTGGCGGTGATCTTGCCTCCCGAGACGACGGCCACCTGTTCATTCGAGGACGACCATGAAGCCAGGCCCGTCACGTCGGATTCTCCGACCTTGTCGAAGACCGCGGTCAGCCGCACCTGGCCGGTGTGGCCGGGCGTCAGCTCCAGCGACTTCACGGACGCGTTCAGCTTGGTCAGCTTCGGCGTCACCGTGACCTGCACGACGACCTGTTGGTCCTGATATTGGGCCGACACCGACGCCTGGCCGGGAGCTTCCGCCTTGATCTTGTTGCCGTTCACGGAGACGACGGACGGGTTGCTGGACGTCCAGACCACCTTGCCGGTCAGGTTCACGGTCTTCCCGTTCTTGTAGTGCCCGGTTGCCTGAAGCGTCTTCGTCTTGCCGGGGTTCAGCTCAACGGAAGCGGCGCTTGCCGTGAGGCGCACGATCTCCTGCTCGACGTTGACGCGGAACGATATCGACTTGCCGAGATAGGACGCGGTCAGCGTGTATTGCCCGGTGATCAAGCCCTTCAGCTCGCCCGCGCTCACGAGAATATTCGGCGACGAGGCGGTCCATTCCGCCTTCGACTTGGCGTCCTCGACAAATTTGCCGTTCTTCAGGACCAGCGTCACATCCGGCAGCGGAATCGACTTGCCGGCGACGACCGTCAGTTCCTCCGCATCGGACAAGAGCGCCAGCGGTTCTTCATGCACGGTGATTTTCACCTGCGCCGAGCGCGTGCCGACGCGCGCCGTCAGGACCGTCTCGCCGAGGCTGCGCGCCAGCCATTTGCCGTCCTGAACGGTGACGATGTCGTCGTCCGCCGAGCTCCATTCGGCGAGATCCGAGACGTCGATTTTCCCGCCGGCGAGCGTCACGCCGGTTACGGCCGGCAGCGCCCCTTCCCCGTCTTCGAAGGCGTCAATGGAGGTCTTGTCGACCTCGATCGACTTGACGCGCGGATAGACGGTCACATCGACGGCGGCCGTTCGGCCCTTGTACGTCGCCGTGATCCGGGCCTTGCCTTCTTCCTTGGCCGTCACGAGGCCGCCACTTACGGTGACCGCGTACACGTTGGAGGATTTCCACTCGGCGAGAGCGGTGACGTTCTCCCCGGGTTCATCCGGATCGTTCGCGGAGTAAACCTGAAGCTGCACCGGATCGCTTCCCAGAAGCAGATGCAGCGGCTTGTCCGCCGAGAGCTGCAGGGCGGCAAAGGCGGGCCGCACGACAACCGTCACCGTGTCATGCACGCCGAGATATTCGGCGCGAACGGTCGTCGTGCCGATGCCGGCCGGCTTCACAAGGCCGTTCTTCACCGTGGCCACGGACGTGTCGGCGGACTGCCATTCGGCCTTCGCCGTCACGTCTTCGCTGCCGCCGGATTTCAATGCGGCGGTCGCCGTAAGCTGGATGCCCGCGTCGCCGTAGCGGAACTCGATGAGTTCGTCCGGTTCGAGCGCCAGCGACGCGTAAGGCGTAACGGCGTTCAGCTTGACGCTGTCGGTGCGGCCTTTGTAGCGCGCCGTAATCGTGGCCGATCCCGGCGCCAGGATTTCGACTTTGCCGCCGCTCACCCGGGCGACGGCTTCGTTCGAGCTGGACCAATCCGCGTCGCCGGTCACGTCGGAAGAGCCGCCGTTCTTGTATGCGAGGAGCTTCAGCGCGGGATTGGCGCCGACCTCGGTGTCCAACGTCGAGCCGACCGGTTCGCCTTCGGACGACGCGATCTCGACCTTGTCATATTCGTACGTGACGGTGACGCGCATCGTCTTCGATACGGTTGAGTATTTCACGGTAATGTCGGCGTAGCCGGCGGCCTTTGCCGTCAGCAGCCCCTTGTCGACCTGGACGACGCCGCTGTTGGACGTGATCCAGACGGCTTCGAAGGTCACATCCTTGAGCGTGCCGCCGGACCATTCCGCGATCGCCGGAATTTGCCGCGTGTCATCGACGTGCATCGACAGGGTGTTGTCAATGCCGGCGAATTCGATGGATTTGAGCGTTTCCTCCGCCGCGGACACCCAAGCGGCGGGAAGCGCCAGCAGGATCATGGCGGTGATTGCTGCAATCAGGCGCAGGCCGATTTTGCCCGGCCGCTGTTGTTCATGCATGCGTGTCATCCTCCTTGCGCTCATGCTGACCTGCCGAAATTTGCCATGCGGAAGTCAGACTACTTATATTAACGGCCGGAGGATGAAAATTCTGAAGTGCGCGGAGGAAAAAAGTGCCGCAGAGGGGGCGCGGGCGCGCGGCGGTTTAATTTTTGCCGGTCAAGCGGTATAATGATTGGGGAACTTGGAAGGCGGCTCCTGACGCGGAAGCAGACAGTGGGGGAGGGGAGACGTTGAATCTGCCGAATATGCTCACGGCGCTCCGGTTTTTGCTGATTCCCGTCTATATGATCGTATTCGCGAACGGGCATATGATATCGGCGTTCATCGTTTTCACCGCTGCGGGGCTGACCGATATACTTGACGGCTACATCGCCCGGGCCAGAGGCCTGGAGACGCCGACGGGCGCGCTGCTCGATCCGCTGGCCGACAAGCTGATGCTGATCACCGTCATCGTGTCGCTGCTGGTCGAAGGGATCATTCCGTGGCAGGCCGCGGTGCTGCTGTTCATCCGCGACATCGGGATGATCGTCGGTTCGGCGTTTTTCCATTTCCGGGGCAAAAAGACGGTCAAGGCGAACTGGATGGGCAAACTGACGACGGTGCTGTTCTATGTGGCGCTCATGTTCATTTTCTTCAAGCTGCCGCATGGCGAGACGCTGCTCTGGTTCGTGATCGCGTTCTCGTTCGTCACTTCGATTATGTATATCGTGAAGTTCAGGGCGCTCAACAGCCGGCAGCCCGGTTGACGGACGGCCGGCAATGCCGAAAAGGAGCTTGCCCCGCGGGACGCTTCGGTCCCTCGCCGGACAAGCTCCCTTATCTGAACCTCCGCGATCTGCAGCATCGCGAAGGGTATTATTATTCTTTGGCGGTTTCGCGCGATTTTATGCAGCATTTACGCAGCCGCCAGTGACAAGGGAGGACGAACATGCCATGATGGATATTCGTCAGATTCAGGCGGTCATTCCGCACCGCCCGCCGTTTCTGCTGATCGACCGGATTCTCGAAGTGGAGCCGGGTGTCCGCGCGGTCGGGCTGAAAAACGTGACGATGAACGAACCGTTTTTCGCGGGGCATTTTCCGGACTATCCGGTCATGCCGGGCGTGCTGATCGTCGAGGCGCTCGCGCAGGTCGGCGCCGTCGCGATCCTGATGGTCGAGGCGAACCGGGGCAAGCTCGCGATGTTCGCCGGGATCGACAATCTCCGCTTCCGCGGACAGGTGACGCCGGGCGATACGCTGACGCTGTCGGTCGAGATCATCCGCCTGAAAGGGCCGATCGGCAAGGGCAAGGCGGTCGCGACGGTGGACGGCAGAACGGTTGTCGAAGGCGAGATCGTGTTCGCCCTGACGGACGCCGGCGGCGGCACCGGATTCTGAGCATGCGGGCGGCGGGATAATTTCTGCAAGCGTTATATTATGGGAATAAAGGAAGTGGGCACAATGACGGAACTGGACAAGGCGTTGGAGCGGTATCGCGCCTGGCTGGAGGACCCGGCGATCGACGAGGAGACGAAGGCCGAATTGCGCGCGCTTGAAGGACAGGACAAGGAAATCGAAGACCGTTTCTTCCGCGAGCTCGAATTCGGCACGGGCGGCCTGCGCGGCGTGATGGGCGCCGGCCTGAACCGGATGAACGCCTACACCGTCGGCAAGGCGACGCAGGGGCTGGCGAACTGGCTGCTCGGCCGCAAGGCGCAGCCTTCCGTCGTGATCGCGCACGATTCGCGGCGGTCGTCGGACGCGTTCGCCCTGACGGCCGCGGAGGTGCTGGCCGGAAACGGCATCCGCGCCTATCTGTGGCCGAGCCTGCGCCCGACGCCGCAGCTGTCGTTCACGGTCCGCCATCTCGGCGCGGACGCGGGCATCGTGATCACGGCGAGCCACAATCCGCCCGAATATAACGGATACAAGGTGTACGGTCCCGACGGATGCCAGATCGTTCCGGATCTGGCGGAGGAAGTGATCGGCCATATCCGGAACGTGGCCGGCTTCGCGGAAGTGAAGCGGATGAGCCGGAGCGAGGCGGAAGCCGCCGGGCTGATCGTCTGGCTGGGCGAGCGCGAAGACCGGGCCTACCATGAGACGGTCGCGGCGCAGAGCCTCCGGCCGGAGCTGCTGAAATCCGGCGCCGGCGATGAACTTTCCATTATTTATACGCCGCTGCACGGGTCGGGCAACGTGCCGGTGCGGGAAGTGCTGAAGCTGGCCGGTTTCGGCAACGTGCGGGTCGTCGCCGCGCAGGAGAAGCCGGACGGCGGCTTCCCGACGGTGAAATCGCCGAACCCGGAGGAGCGCGAAGCGTTCACGCTCGCGATCGAGCAGGCGAAGAAGGAAGGCGCCGACCTCATCATCGGCACCGACCCGGACTGCGACCGGGTGGGCGCCGTCGTGAAGAACGAGCGCGGCGAATACGTCGTGCTGACCGGCAACCAGTCCGGCGCGATCCTGGTGCACTATCTGCTCACGGCGCTGCGCGAAGCCGGCAGGCTGCCGGCGGACGGCGTCGTCGTGAAGACGATCGTCACGAGCGAGATGGGGGCGGACATCGCCCGCAGCTTCGGCGTCCGGGTCGAGAACACGCTCACCGGGTTCAAATACATCGGCGAGCGGATGACGCGCTACGAGCGGACGGGCGAAGCGACGTTCCTGTTCGGCTACGAGGAAAGCTACGGCTATCTCGCGGGAAATTACGCGCGCGACAAGGACGCGGTCGTCGCCTCGCTGCTGATCGCGGAGGCGGCCGCCTACTACAAGCGGCAGGGCAAGACGCTGTACGACGTGCTGCACGAGCTGTACGAGAAGTACGGATATTACTTCGAGGCGCTGGAGTCGCGCACGCTGAAAGGGCTGGACGGCCTCAAGAAGATTCAGGGGATCATGGAAGACTGGCGGACGTCGCCTCCCGCGGAAGTCGCCGGCGTCCGCGTGGAGCGGGTGCTCGACTATCTTCCGGGACTGGACGGCCTGCCGCCGGAAAACGTGCTGAAATTCATGCTGGCCGACGGCTCCTGGTTCTGCCTGCGGCCGTCGGGCACGGAGCCGAAGATCAAGGTGTATTTCGCCGTGCGCGGCGGCAAGCGGGAAGAAGCGGAGTCGGCGCTCAAGCGCCTGATCGCCGAAGTGATGGCGCGGGTGGACAAACTGAGCTGAGGAGTGGATGGTTTGCCACGGAGATATCGCGAATGGAACCGGGCGGCGCGCCGGCTGCTTCTGCTGCTGTCGGCGCTGGGCGTCCTCGCGGCGCTGCCGCTCGGTTTCGTCCGTCATCAGATGGAGCAGAAGTCGAAAACGGTCGAGTTCGTCCTCGATTACCGCGATCTGCTGCTGGTCGCGTCCTATCAGGCGCATCCGAAGGCGTACATCGCGGAGAAGCTGGAACGGTTCCGGGAGGCCGGCGTGACGACGCTGGCCGTGTTCGAAGGGTCGCTGGACGATTTCGCCCGCGACGGGCGGCTGGTCTACTATAGTTCCGTGCAGGCGGCGATGCTGGAAGGGCGTCCGGCGCCCGCCGACGAGAACTACACGTACGTATTGTTCACGGACGAGCGGGCGGCCGGAGCGCTCGGGCCGGTGTTCCGGCGGGCGTTCGAACGAAGCGGCAACGCGGTCCGCGAATGGTCGTTCGGCGGGCGGTCCGGCCTCGTCATCGAGACGCCGGTCGAAGACGCGCAGCTCAGGCCGATGGAGCCCGATCCGCTGACGATGGAAGAGCTGGCGGCCGCGGGCTTCCGGCTGCTGCCGCGGCTTACGGACCGGTTTCGGCCGTATGATCCGGATCTGATGGACGGCCTGCTCGCCCGGTTCGCCGAACTCGGCGCAACGCGCCTGCTGTTCGACGGCACCGAGGCGACGGGGTATTCGGATCAGGCGAAGCTGAAGAGTCTGGATCATTTCGCGTCGCTGCTGAACAAATACGGCATCGGCCTCGCGGCGATCGAGAACATGCGCACGCCGCAGGCGGGATTCGCGACGCTGGCTTACAAGACGGACTACAATGTCGTGCGGCTCTATTCGCTGTCCGAGAACGACGCGTTCTCGATGAGTCCGGCCGCCATCGCCGACCGGTTTCTGCTCGCGGCGAAGGACCGGAACATCCGGATGTTCTATCTGAACGCCGCGCCGATGCGCAGCGCTTCGCGGCCGGCGGTCGCCGATCCGCTGGACAATCTGGTGAAGGCGCTGGAAGGTGAAGGCGGCGAGGAAGGGGCCGTCGCGAAGCTGGAGCGGTTCGGCTTTGCGGCGGGCTTCGCCGAGCCGTTCGATTACCGGTATGAAGGATGGCAGAAGGCGCTGCGCGCCGTCGTCGCGCTGGGCGCGATCGCGGTCATCGCGCTGCTGCTCGAAGCGTTCATCGGCGGATTCGGGCCGATCGCGTTCGCGATCGGCGTGATCGGCAGCGCCGGGCTGCTGAAGCTCAGCCCGTCGCTGCTTGAGCAGGCGCTCGCGCTCGGCGCGGCGGTCGCGGCGCCGACGCTGGCCGTCATCCGGGCGCTCCGGCGCGTCCGCGCCCATGCGGAGGGCGACCGGCGTCCGGTCGGCGGCTTCGGAGACGCGGATCGCGCAGCCCCGGACGACGACCGGCTGTTCGGCGGCCGGTGGGTGTTCGACGGCCATCCGGCGGGCAAGCGGCTCGTGTCGGCCGTCGGCCTGTTCCTGGCGACGTCGCTGCTGTCGCTGTGCGGCGCGGCGTACGTCTCCGGCCTGCTGACGAATGTGACGTACAGCCTCGTATTGCAGCAGTTCCGCGGCGTCAGCGTGCTGCACGCGCTGCCGATCCTGCTCGTCGCGATCCATGTGTTCCTGTACACCGGGCGGTCCGTCTCCGGTCAGCTCCGCAAGCTGCTGCGGCTCAAGGTGACGGTGCCCGGCGTCCTGGTCGCGGCCGTGCTGGCGGGCGTCGGCTACTATTATATGACGCGCACGGGCAATGCCGGACAGGTGACGTCCCTTGAACTTGCGTTCCGGAATTTCCTCGAGTCGACGTTCGGCGTCCGGCCGCGCACGAAGGAGTTCCTGCTGGCGCATCCGCTGCTTGTCCTCGGCCTGTTCCTGTCGCTGCGCTATCGGGCGGCGTGGGTGCTGTTCATTGCCGGGGTGCTCGGGCAGCTGTCGATGGTGGACACGTTCGCGCACATCCATTCGCCGATCATGCTGTCGCTGATCCGCAGCCTGCTCGGCCTCGGGCTGGGCCTTCTCATCGGGCTCGCGCTGATCGGGCTGTGGCAGCTCGGGGAAGGAGCGTGGCGCAGGTGGCGGATCTACGCGGAGGGCGCAAAACGTTCCGCATAGCGCTGTCGGGTTATTACGGGTTCCGCAACAGCGGCGATGAGGCGGTGCTGCGGTCGATCCTGACGGCGCTTGCGGAGGAAGGCCTCAGGGCCGGCGTCTCGGTGGAGCCGGTCGTGCTGTCGGGCGATCCGGCCTGGACGACGAAGGCGCACGGCGCGCAGGCCGCGCACCGGATGCGGCCCGCCGAGGTGCTGCGGACGCTGCGCGGCTGCGACGCGCTGATCAGCGGCGGCGGCAGCCTGTTGCAGGACGCGACGAGCGCGAAGACGATCCCCTATTATACGGGGATCGTCGGACTGGCCCGGCTCATGGGCAAGCCGGTGTTCGTCTACGCCCAGGGGATCGGGCCCGTCCGGCGGGCGTGGCTGCGCCCGCTGGTGCGCGCGGCGATGAACGCGTCCCGCATCGTGACGGTGCGGGACGAGGAGAGCGCCGCGCTGCTCGAGCGCATCGGGGTAAAGCGCGAGAGGATCGAAGTGGTGCCCGATCCGGTGATGGGGTTAGAGCCGCCGGCGGCCGCGGCGGACGGCGCCGCGGAATCCGCGGGCGGCCCGGGCGCGGCGGACGCGCCCGTGGTCGGCGTGTCGGTGCGCCGGTGGCGGTCCGACGGCGCCGACCTTGCGCGCGTCGCGGAGGCGCTTGCCGCCCTGGTCCGGCGGCGCGAAGCGCGGCTGCGCTTCCTGCCGCTGCATATGCCGGACGACGCGGAGGCGTCGCGCGAGGTGATGGAGCGCCTGGCCGCGCTGGGAGCCGGCCGCGCCGCCGAGCTCGCGGAGCCCGGCGACGATCCGCAGCGGATGCTGCTCGAGATCGGGCGCTGCAGCCTCGTCTTCGGCATGCGGCTGCACGCGCTCATCTACGCGGCGAACCGCGGCGTGCCGATGCTCGGGCTGTCCTATGATCCGAAGATCGACCATTTTCTCGCCCGGCTGGGCCTTGCGCCGATCGGGACGACGGATCGGCTGGACGCGGAGGCGTTCGCCGCCGCCGCGGACGCGCTGCTGGAGCCGGCGGGCGCGGCGGCCTGGCGCGAGCGGCACGGCCCGGCGCTCGAAGCGCTGCGGCGGGACGCCCGGCGGCCGGCGCGGCTTGTCGTCGAGGCGCTGCGCGGATTGGACAAGGGGTGACTTCATGGGCGCGGAACGCGATTATCCGGCGGTGCCGATCTTCGGCCTGCCGATCTCGAAGATGGACATGGCGGAGACGGTCGAATATTTGGCGCGGAGGATCGAAGCGCGGCGGCCGACGCAGGTCATCACGGGAAATCCGATCATGGTGATGGCGGCGCTCGAGCGGCCGGACTATTACCGCGTGATGGAGCAGGCGGATCTGATCGTGCCGGACGGCGCGGGTCTCGTCTGGGCGTCCCGCGTTGCCGGCGATCCGGCGCCGGAGCGCGTCGCCGGCTTCGACCTGATGCACGAACTGCTGCGGGAAGGCGAGCGCCGGCGCTGGTCGGCGTACCTGCTCGGCGCGCGGCAGGACGTGGTCGAGGAGGTCGCGCGGCGGCTTGCGGAGCGATATCCGCTCGTCCGGATCGCCGGCTTCCGGAACGGCTACTTCGGCCCGGAGGAAGACGCCGGCGTCGTCGCGGCCGTTCGGGAAGCCGCGCCGGACCTGCTGTTCGTCGCGCGCGACGCGCTGACGACGCAGGAGCCGTGGATCGCCCGCCACAGGCATGAGCTGGGCGTTCCCCTCATGATGGGGGTCGGCGGCAGTTTCGACGTGATCGCGGGAAGGACGAAGCGGGCGCCGGTCGCTTTTCAGAAGCTGGGGATGGAATGGCTGTACCGGCTGCTTCGCCAGCCTTCGCGCGCCGGCCGGATGGCCGCGCTGCCGCGCTTCGCGCTGAAAGTGCTGCTTGCGCGCGGGAAAATCGCGGAACGTCCGTCCCGGACGGGCGAAAAAGCTCCCCGTTCATGAAAATCGGATGAAAACGGACTTGGAAAATCGCATCGATCAGGCGTATAATGCTGTTCGTTATGATTTTACGGGAGAGTGTCATGATGCCTGCGGGCTTGTATGTCGTCATCGGTTTCATTGTCGCCGTCCTGGCGTCGCTGCTTCTGACGCCGGCGGCAAGGGCGCTCGCGTTCCGGATCGGCGCCGTCGACAGGCCGAACGCGCGGAAGGTGCATACGCGAATCATGCCGCGGCTCGGCGGGCTGGCCATCTATGCCGCGTTCATGATCGGATTCTTCGCGCTGCTGCCGCTTCTGCCGGACGGGCTGCTCGGCGCGTACGACAAGCGGTTCATCGCGGCGCTGCTGACCGGAGGCTCGATCATCGTGCTGATCGGCGCGCTCGACGACCGCTTCGAACTGCCGGCGAAGGCGAAGCTGCTCGGCCAGATCGCGGCCGCCTGCGTCGTCGTATTCGGGTTCGGCATCCGCATCAACCTGCTCAACATTCCGTTCGGCGAGACGATGCAGCCGGTGGCGGAATGGCTGGCGATTCCGCTGACCCTTCTCTGGATCGTCGGCTGCACGAACGCGATCAATCTGATCGACGGGCTGGACGGCCTGGCGGCCGGCGTGTCGGGCATCGCGATCGCGACGATTCTCGCGATGGCCGCGATCATGGGATCCGAGACGATCATGCTGCTCAGCGCGCCGCTGCTCGGAAGCATCGTCGGGTTCCTGAGGCACAATTTCCACCCGGCGAAGATTTTCATGGGCGATTCGGGCTCGCTGTTCCTCGGCTTCAGCCTGGCGACGCTGTCGATGCTCGGATTCAAGCAGGTGACGATCGTCTCGTTCGTGACGCCGCTGCTCATCATCGGCGTGCCGCTGTCGGACACGTTCTTCGCGATCGTCCGGCGGATCGTGAACAAGCGTCCGATCTTCGCGCCGGACAAGGGCCATCTGCACCATTGCCTGCGCGAGCTCGGCTTCAGCCACCGCGGCACGGTGCTGATCATCTGGGGCATCGCCGCGTTCTTCGGCGCGACCGCGATTTTCATGTCGACCGTCGTGCCGTCGTCGGCGGCGAACTGGGTGACGTTCGTCGTCATCGCGGTGCTCGTGTGCATCCTGCAGATCGGCGCGGAGCTGATCGGCATCGTGGACAAGTCCCGCCGGCCGGTGCTCGACCTGCTGGCCCGGCTCGGGATGAAGGCGGGAATTCTGTCGCGTTCGAAGTGGTAAGGCCGGCGATCCGCCGCCCATCCGTGATATATCGTGATATATTTTGATGATCGCGTAAGCCCGGTTACCCGGGCTTTGTCTCTGTTGGAGGCGCATGAGGCGGAGTCTTCGGGTGAGTCCCCGGGTCAACCATAATTTACTGGTTGGCCTGTTTTTTTGCGGCTGTATCTTGATCCATGACCGTCGGCGCAGGCGGCCTGGTCGGCGGTTGTCGGTTTGGGGAGAACTTTTTGACAAAAGAGGACCTTGGAACCTTCAAATACGCGGGCCCCGATCCGATATTTACTTTATCGGCACAAGTGGATTCATACAGAGAAGGAGAGATTGCATGATGCAGAGGATCAGGAAGTCGCTGATCTGGTTTATGACCGCGCTGCTTGTCTGCTCGTTCCTGCCATCCGGACCGGCGCAGCGGGCATCGGCCGCAGGGGCGGCGGCTACCTATTTCTTGCCGGATGACTCGAATATCCGCAAGACGGCGCAGCTTACGCTCGACGGTTCCGGCGGAACGACGATCGTTTCGCGGTCCGAAGTCTATGCGACCATGAGTCCTACTTTGACGATCACCGGCACGTTCAGCAACGTTTCGGAAAATTCGCTGTCGGTGCAGGTGCAGCAGCTCTCGTACCAGAACGGCATATGGGTGCCCGTGGAAAGCCGTGTCGTGACCGGGACGATACAGCGCGAGGTCGGCTCGACGAACCGTTTTGTCGCCAGCAACCTGACGCTGTTCCCGGGCTTCAACCGGATTATTTTCACTGGCATGCAGGGCAGCGTCGAGCGGTCGGACATCTTCTATGTGCTGTACGACCAGGTGCCGTATATTGAGAGCCTGACCGTGTACGGCGCCGGCGCGACGCAGATCCAGCTCAGCGAAGGCGCGCAAGCGGTCTCGACGAGCCAGAACATTACGCTGCAAGGCCAGGTGCGGAACGCCACCTCGGTGAGCATCTCGCTGAACGGCGGCACCGCGATCAGGGCGAATCTGCTCGAGAACGGCTTGTTCTCCACGCCGACGCTCGTGCTCAGCGCCGGTTTGAACCAGTTGTCCATCCAGGTGGCCAACAATTCCGACACGATTACATCCCAACGTCATATTTATTTGTATAACCCGGCGGATCCGTATACGGAACTGAAATTGCTTGTGGAAGACCCGGGCAACGCGGGCAACTACGTCGAATATGACGCGTTCGGCAGGACGCCCACCGTGACGAAAGGGAACGCCGCGCCGGCCACCAACAACCTCAAGGTGAAGTTGACGGCGCTGCTGGAGTATAAGAACGACGTGAAGGTCGAGGATATCGGCTACACGTTGACCTTCGGCGGCAACACCATTGCGAGCGGCAATCTGCCCAACGGCCATCCGGAAATCATCATTCCCGGACCGGACGGTACTACGCCCGCTTACCGGATTGTGCAATTCGAGATTGCTGTGGCGAATATCGAGATTCCCAGCGGCAGCAACACGCTCAACCTGTCGTTGGCCAATGGCACCACCAATGTGCCGAACAAGCAGATCCGCTTCAATTTCCAACCGGGACAGACGGTTATCCAGAACATGTATCTGCTTCCGGAATTCAGCGCCACGAACAACGATGTGTCGAAACAGCCGCGCGTGCCGCTTAACGGCGCGAATCTGAATTCGCCCAATTTCTACATCCTGGTGCGGACGGATACGGCTCCGCTGGATCCGAACGGCCTGGAAGGCCGATATCTGCCGGTCGGCGCGCTGCTCAACGCGGCCAACAACAATCTGGTCAATGTTACCGCGACCGGCACCGGGTCCAACGAATATGTGTACCAAATCACCGGGTTCGCGAGCGGTCAGCATCGACTCAATTTCTATTATTCGCAGAATGTGCCGTACACGGTCAGCCTGACGTTTATCCCGAAGCAGTACATCGATCTTCCGTACCTGCGCGACGGAGAGACGTTCGAGTTCGACTCCAGGATTACCACCAATGAGCTGCCGATCGAAGGCGTGTTCATCGGTTTCGACAATCTGTTCGACGCGGAGTTTTTCGTGAACGGCAATCCGCTCCAAGCGGGCGACGGCAGCGACATTGACTTCGAACCGGGAATCGACAATACAAAACGCGAGTTCGACCTCAGGCTCTTGATCAGGCCGCAGGGTCCGATCGTATTCGGGCAGAACACCTTGCTGATCAAGGGCAAGACTCAGGACAGCGCGGGCAATGTGCGCGAAGTCAGCAAACTGGTGCGCATCTATGTCATTGACACGAACGTGTCGACGATCGAGCGGTTCCATCCGGTCGTGGCGCCGAGCCAGGCCTCGAGCCGGACGCCCATTCCGAATTTCCCGCTTACGTCGGCCGATGACGCGGCGGTGGAGGCCATCTTCCGCATCACGAACGAATTCGCGCGGAACAACGAACGGTACGTGACCAGCGAGACGAAGTATGATCTCGTCGCCCGGGGTTACGGCGCGAGGTATGTCAATCTGAAGCGCGGATCGGAGACGGTGCTTTATCTGAAGCTTCCCGATGATCCGGCTGATTTCGACCCGACTGACAACAATTACGTGCTGATCAACAACGATCTGGACTTCGACTTCGGCGGCGGCTTCGACGACTTTATCCTCAGGGTCAAGGATCTTGTGTTCGAAGAGCCGGGAACTCATATTTACAATTTGGAACTGATCAACGACACGGGCGCCCGCACGTCGCAGCGGCTCGAGATCGAGCGCGAGCAGAAGGCTTACCGCGTGGTGGCGCCGCAGCCGACCGTCGGCGACCAGATCATCGTCAACAAGAACTTCGTTCAAGTGATCATCGAGGCGGAAGGCGCGACGGCGGTACGGGTCGATGGCGAGGAAGCGCTGAAGTCGACGGATCCGAATGAGCCGTTCCATTTCTATTACGACTATACCAATCTCAGGGCGAACAAATGGAACGATATCAAGATCGAAATTGTTCGCGCGAATTCGAATATCACGGACACGATCCGAGTCTACTACACGGGCGAAGTCAAGATCGACGCGCAGTACATGGAGCAGCTCAAGACGAAGCATTCGGTGTTCAACAAGAAGCTGGAGCTGTCGTTCCCGCGCGGCACGGTGCTGATGTCGGCGTACCCGAACTCGAACGGCGTGTACAAGTACTACACCGACAACAAGCTTCTGTTCGGCATCGCGGATCCGAAGGATGGCGTCGTCGGGCGCCGCGATGACAAAGGACTTATCATCGGAAGCGCGGGCTCCCAAATCTCGATTCCGAACTATCTGGTCGCGAGCTTCAACAGCGCGGTGACGACGGGGAACTTCTCGCGCATCTCCGATATTTACTGGATCAGCGGCGGCATGGGCGAATTGGGCGACAAAGGAACCGGCGGCTACAAGCCGGCGACCAACGGTCTGCCGCCGTACTCGAGGGAAGGCAACTTCGCGACATCGGATTTCGAGCCGGAGCGCAAGGTCGTACCGTCGCAGCGCGGCACGCTGAAGATCTCCTTCGACGAGAATGTCGTGGATGATGCCGCCCATACGGTCACCGTCTTCCGCTACACGGACAGAGGGTACTGGGAAAACATCGGCGGCGAGGTGGATACGAAGAACCATACGATCACCGTTCCGTTCGACGAATTCGGCTACTATATGGTGATGAAGCTGAAGAGAAGCTACTCCGACATCAACAACCATCCGTGGGCGCGGAACGTGCTCAACGGCATGTACGCCAAGGGCGTCATGAACAATCTGCGCTACGATGAATTCGGAGCGGACGATCTCACCACGCGCGGCGAATTCGTCACGCTGCTGGTCAAGGGCCTGAACCTGCCGCTCAAATATGACGACAACAACACGTTCAACGACATCCAGCCGGGCACAAGCACGACGACCTGGAGCTACGAGTACATCGAGACCGCGGCCCGCGCGGGGATCGTGCAGGGCAAAGCCGTCGGATATTTCGGATCGGAAATTCCGATCACGCGCGAGGAAGCCGCCGTCATGATCGCCCGGGCGCTCGAGCTCAAGATGGCGGCGAACGACAAGAAGCTCGAGGATTCGCTCAACAAGACGTTCCTGGACGGATCGAAGATCAACACGTACGCCCGGCCGGCGGTGGATGCCGTCTACAAGGCGAAGATCATGACGGGGTCCGAAGTGACGATTGCGGGATCGGACAAGAAGGCGCTGAACTTCAACCCGTTGTCGAACCTGACCCGGGCGGAAGCCGGCGCGATCGCCGTGCGGATGTTCCAGCGCAGCACGAACCTCTTCCCGAAGACGCTTAGCTGACGCAGGCTGAGGAAACCAGGGCCGCAATATACACGCCAGGGTCCGCTTCATACGCGGCCCTGGTTTTCCGTTTGCGACAAGTTTTCAAGCAAAAACCGCATCCGTTGGAATATTGTTAAACTCGACGCCGGAAGTGCGGGAAGTTATACTTTATGGCGTGGAAACCGCGGCGGGACGAAAAAAACTTTCGAAACGCCCGCGATTCATCGCAACTTTTTTGAGAAGCCCGCGTCTAATTACATGACTTCCGGAGCAGCGGAATCCGCGGAACGCGGCGGATTGCCGGCTCTGAAGTTCCTCTTTACGGTTGTTGTCGGCGCATTGTATAATGTTATAGTGCCGCATATCAATCTACCAAGATTTTCTTCCGTCGTTTACGAGTTTCTGCGACATGATCTTACATTTGGGATGAGACTTGACGCAGACATCAATTTATAAGAATCCGTGCTCAACTCTGGGAAGGGGGTGAATCGGCAGATGAGGGGTAAGAGCCATCCACAACACTCTCAACATCCGAAGCAGTTCAGAGGAGGAGAAAAAAAGGTTATGAAGAAAAGTTTGTCCCTGCTCGTGGCCATTGCTATGGTCTTCTCGATGTTCGCGACCGTGGCAGCCGCGGCGACGACCAGTGAAGCCAAATTCGAAGAGCTCAAGGCAGCGGGCATCTTCGACGGCATGCCCGACGGCTCGGCCGGCCTTGACCAAGAAATGACCCGCGCGCAATTCGCGAAGGTCATCGCTCTTCTGAAAGGCCTGACGTCCAATTCTAAGTCGGTGTTCACTGACGTCGCAGAGGATCACTGGGCGAAAGGCTACATCATGGCTGTCTATGAAGCCGGCATTATGGAAGGCGTCGGCAACAACAAGTTCGCCCCGTCCAAGAACGTTACCATTCAGGAACTGCTGAAGGTTGCCGTTCTGGTGCTGGGTCTGGAAATCGACGAAGACGCTACGGTTTCCGGCAATGCATCGCCGTGGGCGCAAAAGTATGTTGCTGCAGCTGAGAAGGCCGGCCTGATCAAGCCGCAAGCCGACT
>NICF_comb_assmDRAFT_10000475_pt1 | contig 34121 bp, 34 predicted proteins | sample NewIslPassag4_SG_FD_11279 | JGI IMG/M metagenome (IMG submission 11279)
CCTTCACCAACTCGACCTTCTTGTGCTTCATCTCGGACTCTCCTCTTGGGGTTAGGATCCCGCAAGAGCGTGTCCAAGGAAATCGAGGGGCGGAGGAATGTTTTCGGACGCGTTCGCTGCCGCACAGGCAGCTCAGAAAGGCGGACGCACCGAGCACGAGGAGATGACCTGGTTCGCTGCCGCACAGGCAGCTCAGAAAACGAGGCAGTACAAGCAGTTTGCGCAGGCACAGTTCGCTGCCGCACAGGCAGCTCAGAAAAAGTGTGCCGCCCGGTGTGCCACGCGGGGGCCGTTCGCTGCCGCACAGGCAGCTCAGAAAGGAGCCGTTATTAATAACGCCGTAAGTGATTGGTTCGCTGCCGCACAGGCAGCTCAGAAAGCGACGGCCTGAAATTTGCCGAGTCGCCCGGCGTTCGCTGCCGCACAGGCAGCTCAGAAAGCCAACGTGCGGCGGCGGCAGCGGTGGCAATGGGAGCCGCCCGGTGCGGGATCCACTCCGGCTCCGGAACGTCCCGGACAGGGGTGCTCCGTGATTTCGCGGGCATGCAGCGGGCCAACAGGCAAAGGGCGCGGCCAAAGGCCGCGCCCTTTGCTGTTTCCCATTTGCGGGAAAGAATTACTTCACTTCGAAGTCGGAAGTGCTGACCACGTTGCCGTCGAGCGAGATCTCGACCTTGTACCTGCCGGACGGCCAGCCGTCGGGCTTGCTGATCTGGAAGGTGGTGGTGCCGTCGCCCGAGAAGTCCAGCGCCTTGCTCTCCTCGTGCACGATCTGGCTGCTGTCCACGTGCGACCACTTCGCCGTCAGCGTGCCGGGGACGTTCGCGGCCGGGTCGCTGGTGCGGGTGTCCACCGCGGCGTAGATCGTGTCGTTCGGCGCGAAGGTGGTGGTCGGGTTGGCGATCTTGTTGTCGGGGCCGGCGGCATTGCCGAGGGTGACGGCAAGGACGGAGATGGTCGGCGCCGGGGCCTCGCCCATCGGCGCGGGCGCCTGTTCCGCGGCCGGCGCGGGGGCCGGGGCCTGTTCCTTCTTGCAGCCGACCAGCGCGACGCTTCCAAGCGCGGCGATCAGCAGGGTACGGGAAAGACGGTTGGTGTTCATGGGAGTTCCTTTCTCCTGGTGTACTGGATGGATGCGGGATGAAACCGGTCAGTCCGCGGCCGGACCTTCGCCGTCGATCACCGGCAGGGTGATGGTCTGGCCGGGGAAGATGCGGTCGGGATCGGGGATCGCGTCGCGGTTGGCCTCGTGGATCCTGCGCCAGTAGCTGGCCTTGCCATAGAAGCGCTGCGCGATCGCCGAGAGCGTGTCGCCCTTCTGGATGGTGTAGCTGCGCGCGTCCGGCTCCAGCGCGCGTTCGGTGGACGTCACGCCACCTTGCACGTTGCTGAAGTCCGGCCGTGCCGGAGCGTCCTGCTCGGTGCTGGACACGCCGCCTTGCACGTTCGAGAAATCGGGTTTCCTGTCGTTGCTCATCGGGGCTCCTCCCCTGTGGATGCAGCGACGGACACAGTGGCACGGGGCGCGTTAAGAATGCATTGCGCCGGGGGCCGGGCGATGCCGGCCGTTCAGGTCACTGCCGCGGCTCCCGGCGGGGCGCGGGCGGCGGGGTGCCCGGGGTGGCGCGCCAGGGGTTGATGTCCAGGCCGCCGCGGCGGGTGTAGCGCGCTTCCACCGACAGGGCCTGCGGCCGGCAGCGGGCCATGAGGTCGGTGTGGATGCGTTCCACGCACTGTTCGTGGAACTCGGCGTGGTCGCGGAAGGAGACGAGGTAGCGCAGCAGGCCTTCGCGGTCGATGCGCGGGCCGCGGTAGGCGATGCGCACGCTGGCCCAGTCGGGCTGGCCGGTGACCGGGCAGTTGGACTTGAGCAGGTCGCTGCGCAGGCATTCCTCGACCACCTGGCCAGGGTCCGCGCGCAGCAGGCCGGGGTCGGGCGGGCCGTAGTGGTCGATGGCGATGTCGAGCCCGTCGATGGAGACGGCATCGTCCCCGGCTGCGAACGGCGGCAGGCCGAATTCCACCGTCACGGTGCCGCCCGCGGCGCGGGAGACGTCCCCGGCGATGCGCGCGCGCACGGCCTCGGCGCTGTCGAAGCGGGTGCCGTTGAGCGAGTTGAGGTAGAGCTTGAACGACTTGGACTCGACCAGGTTCGGCGTGGACGCGGGGACGATGATGGTGGCGGTGGCGACCTGCGGCTTGCCGCGCGCGTCGAGCCAGGACAGTTCGTAGGCGTGCCAGCGGTCGTGGCCGGTGAACGGGAGCGCATCGCCAAGGCCCAGTTCCGCGCGGGCGTTGGCGCGCGGGATCGGGAACAGCAGCGACGGGTCGTAGTGCCGCGGGTAGGCGACCTCGCGGCCGAGCAGCGAATCTTCGGGTCGTGACATGACGGAATTCTAATCCCGGTGCCGTATAAAACCCGGGAACGCCGCCACTGGAGGCCTGGCCATGTCCCGGACCCTCGCCGCCCTGCCCCTGTTCTGNCTGCTGGCCGCCTGCGCGCCGGACGGGCACGCCCCGGACTCCGCGCCGGCAGCGGAGGAGGCGCCCGCCCCGCACGCGGCGGCCGCGGCGCCGGAACCGGAGGTGGTCATGCCCGCGGCAGAGGGCGCGACCATGCTGGTCCCGGGCCAGGTGCTGGAGATCGCGCTCGAGGGCAACGCCAGCACCGGCTACGCCTGGGAGATCGTCGAGGACGGCGCGCCGCGGCTGGCGCTGCAGCCGGTGCCGCCGCGCCCGGAGGAGCAGGCGCAGGAGCCGCGGATGGTCGGCGCGCCGGGCATCTACCGCTGGCGTTTCGAGGCGGTGAAACCCGGCCAGGCGCGGATCCGGCTGGTCTACCGCCGGCCCTGGGAGGAAGGCGTCGACCCCCTGCAGGAAGCGGTGTTCGACGTGGTGGTGCAAGCGCGCTGAACGCGCCGGCGCACGGGGCGCGGCCTCAGCCGCGCCCGCCGTGCAGGTAGTCCAGCGCCACCTGGAGCATCGCCCGGAAGCCGACGTCGAGCGCGGCCTCGTCGAGGAAGAACTCGGGCGAGTGGTTGCTGGCCGCGGCTTCCGGGTCGCGGCCCTCCGGCGTGACGCCGACGAAGAAGAACATGCCTGGCACCTCGCGCGCGAAGAACGAGAAGTCCTCGGCGCCGGTGATCAGGCCCGGGTCCACCACGTTTTCCGGGCCCGCCACCTTTTCCAGGCTTGCCCGCATCCGCGTGGTGAGCGCCGGGTCGTTGACCGTGACCGGATAGTTGCCGTCGAGCGGGATGCGCGCCTCGATGCTGGCGCCATGCGCGGCGGCGACGTGTCCGGCGACGTTGCGCAGGTCGTCGATGATCGCCTGGCGCATGCCGTCGTCGAAGGTGCGGATGGTGCCGATCAGCTCCACCTGGTCGGGGATGATGTTGTGGCGGATGCCGCCCTTGACCGCGCCGAAGGTGACCACCGCGGGCAGCCGGGTGATGTCGGTGCGGCGGCTGACGATGGTCTGCGCGGTGGACACCAGGTCGGCGGCGGCCACGACCGGGTCGACGCCGTTCCACGGCCGCGAGCCGTGCGTCTGCCGGCCCTTGACCGTGATCTCGAACTCGTCGGCGGCGGCCATCAGCGGGCCGGGCCGCACCGCGAGCCGGCCGACGTTGAGCGAGGAACTGACGTGCAGGCCGAACACCGCGTCCGGGCGGAAGTCGCGGAACAGGCCCTGGGCCAGCATCTCCTCGGCGCCGCCCTTCTCGCCCTCGGGCGCGCCCTCCTCCGCCGGCTGGAAGATGAAGAGCACCTCGCCGGGCAGCTCGTCCTTCATCGCCACCAGCGCCTCGGCCACGCCCATCAGGATGGCGACGTGGGCGTCGTGTCCGCAGGCGTGCATCACGCCCACGGTCTCGCCGCGGTAGGTGGTGGTGACCTTCGATGCGAACGGCACGTCCACGCGCTCGGTGACCGGCAGCGCGTCCATGTCGGCGCGCAACGCGATGCGCGGGCCGGGCTTGCCGCCCTTGAGCACCGCGGCCACGCCGGTGGTGGCGATGCCGGTCTTCGGCTCCAGGCCCAGCGCGCGCAGGTGCTCGGCCACCAGCGCGGCGGTGCGCACCTCGCGGTTGCCCAGTTCCGGGTGCTGGTGGATGTCGCGGCGCCATTCCACCACCCTGCCCTGCAGCCGCTGCGCGGCGGCGGCGACTTCGGGGCGGAGCGCGTCCTGCGCGTTGGCGGTGAGGGTGGGAAGCGCCAGCAGCAGGGCGCAGGACAGCGACAGCAGTCGTGGCATGGCGGTTGTTCTCCGTGTCGGGTGCATCAGCGGGAATCGTGCAGGAAGTCGAGCGTGGCCTGCAGCATCGCGCGCAGGCCCGTTTCCAGCGCCGACTCGTCCGGCGCGTACAGCGGCGAGTGGTTCATCGGCGCCTGCTCCAGCGGCGTGCCGCGCGGGGTGGTGCCGACGAAGAAGTAGAAGCCGGGCGCGACGTTGGCGAACTCGGAGAAGTCCTCGGCGATGGTGTAGCGCGGCACCTCGACCACGTTCTCCGCGCCGGCCACCTTCTCCAGCGAGGGCCGGAGGCGCGCGGCCAGCGCCGGGTCGTTGGCGGTCACCGGCGCGTTCATGTGGACGTCGAGCGTGGCGGTGGCACCGCTGGCCGCGGCGAAGTGCTCCGCGGTGGCGCGGAAGCGCTCGATCACGTCCTGGCGCACGTCCATGTCGAAGGTGCGCAGGGTGCCGACCATCGTCGCCTCGTCGGGGATGATGTTGAAGCGGGTGCCGGCCTGCAGCTGCCCGGCGGTGAGCACCACCGGGTGCGCGGTGATGTCCACCTGGCGGGCGATGATGGATTGCGCGCCGAGCAGGATCTGCGCGGCGACGGTGATCGGGTCCACGCCGGCCCAGGGTTGCGAGCCGTGGGTCTGCCGTCCCCTGACGTGCAGCGTCCACTCGTCGGCGCTGGCCATGAACGGGCCGGGGCGCACGCCGAGCTGGCCCACGTGCAGGCGCGACCACACGTGCAGGCCGAGCACCGCGTCCGGCCGGAAGCCGTCGAACACGCCCTCCTCCAGCATCCGCTTCGCGCCCGCGACCTCGCCGGGGACCGGGGGTCCCTCCTCCGCCGGCTGGAACACGAACATCACCTCGCCGGGCAGCTCGTCCTTCATCGCCGCCAGCGCCTCGGCCACGCCCATCAGGATCGCCACGTGCATGTCGTGGCCGCAGGCGTGCATCACGCCCACGGGCTGGCCGCGGTATTCGCTGCGCGCGGTGGAGGCGTACGGCAGGCCGGTGGCCTCGGTGACCGGCAGCGCGTCCATGTCGGCGCGCAACGCGATGCGCGGGCCGGGCTTGCCGCCCTTGAGCACCGCGGCCACGCCGGTCACGCCGATGCCGGTCCTCGGTTCCAGGCCGAGCGCGCGCAGGTGGTCGGCCACGACCTGCGCGGTGCGGAATTCCTGGTTGCCCAGTTCGGGATGGCGGTGCAGGTCGCGCCGCCACTCGACCACCTTCGCCAGCAGCGCGGGGTCGGGTTCGGCGGCGGGCGGCTGCGCCGCCGCGGACGCGGCGGCCAGCGCGAGGGCAAGGGCGGCGATGCGGATCATCGGCAAACCTCGGGCAGGATCAGGGGAAATTCGACAGGATCGAGCTGCCGCCGCCGCCCGACATGGGCGACGACGCGCTGCCGCCGCCGCCGTCCTGCGGCTGCGGCGCGGGCAGCGGCTCCGGTTCGCCGCGCCAGCGGCGGGTCGCGCGCTGGAAGAACAGGCTGTTGGGCACGCGCAGCAGGCTCTCGCCGCCGCCCGGATGGGTCTCGGCGAGGGTGACGAAGATCAGGTTCATGTCCACCACCCTGCCCCGCAGCCCCGGCTTGTCGCTGGATTCGAGCAGCTCGATGTGGTCGTGCAGCCGGAACGGGCGGGTGATCAGCAGCAGCACCGCGCAGAACAGGTTGGTCAGCACGCTCCAGGCGGCGAAGAACGCCACCGCCGCGACCGCGGCGAAGCCGGTGAACGCGCTCCACAGCACCATGCCCGAGACGCCGAAGGTGCGCAGGACGAGCAGCAGCGCGCCGAAGCCGACCAGGAACCCGGTGATGCGGCGCGCGAACACGCCGATCTCCGGCGGCAGGTCGTAGCGCGTGGACACCCGCGCGATCAGGCGGCGCAGCAGCCAGCGCAGCGTCAGCGCGGCCAGCAGGATCAGCGCCACCTTCAGCACCAGCGGGACCGCGGCCAGCCAGCCGTGCGTCCACGGCGGAAGGAAGGTCTTCAGCCACTCGCTCATCGTGGGCCTGGTGATCCGGACGGTGGGGAGCCGCCATTGAGCCACGCGGCGTGGCGTTCGCGCCAGCGCGCGGCCTCCTCCAGCAGCCACGCCGCGACCCGGCCGGCGGCGGGATCGGACGCGGCGTGCGGCGCGCGCAGCAGGTGGAAGGCGTGCCCCGGCAGCACCGGGCCGGGGAACACGGCGAGCATGCCGTCGGCGATGGCATCGGCCACCAGTGCCAGGCTCGCCAGCGCCACGCCCTGCCCCGCGACCGCGGCCTGGATGGCGTGCGCCTCGTCGGAGAACGTCAGCTCCCCGGCCGGGGGCGGCGGCGGCTGGCCCAGCGCGCGGAACCAGCGCGGCCAGTCCGGCGTGTCCGCGTCGCGCAGCCGCCATTCGAAGTGCAGCCGCGGCCAGCGCGACGGGTCGACCGGGGCCGAGGCGCGCAGCGCCGGGCTGCCGACCGGCAGGAACAGGCCGGGCAGCAGCGGGGTGGCGTCGAGTCCGGGGAACGGGCCGGGGCCGTACCGGATCGCCAGGTCCGCCGCGCCGGGACGCAGTTCCGCGGGCGCGTCGGTAGCGTGCAGGTGCAGGTCGGCGTCCGGCACCGCCGCCGACAGTGCCGGCAGGCGCGGCAGCAGCCAGCGCGCGGCGAACCCGCGGGTGGTGCTCAGCGTGACCGCGGGGTGGTCGCGCCGTTGCGTGGGACCGGAGGCGGGACGCCATCCTTCCTCCCCTCCATTGCCTCCGGCCCGCGGGGCGGCCGTCAGCCCCGGCGCGCGCCTGGCCTGGCGACGGGGATGACATCGCTGTCGCCCCGGCGGGCGCCCCGTGCCCGGATGGCCGCCCCGCGCGCGGATCGCCGTTGGCCGGAGGGCCGCATGCCCGCCGCGGGCCGGCCCCGCGCCCGGACGGGCTATCATCTCCGGCCCAAACCGCTCCTTCGCGGCACGGATCCCGCCCCACGCATACCAACAGGAGTTTCCATCGTGTCCATCCAGGCCGAACAGCGCGAACGCATCGCTTCCGGTAAGGGCTTCATCGCCGCGCTCGACCAGAGCGGCGGCAGCACGCCCAAGGCGCTCAGGCTCTACGGCATCGACGAGTCCGCCTACTCGAACGAGGAGCAGATGTTCGAGCTGGTGCACGCGATGCGCACCCGCATCGTCACCAGCCCCGCCTTCAACGGCGACCGCGTGCTCGGCGCGATCCTGTTCGAGCGCACCATGGACGGCGAGTTCGCCGGCAAGAACGCCGTGGCCTACCTGTGGGAGGACAAGGGCGTGGTGCCCTTCCTCAAGATCGACAAGGGCCTGGAGGAAGAGGCCGACGGCGTGCAACGGATGAAGCCGATCCCGAACCTCGAACCGCTGCTGGAGCGCGCGAAGGCCCGCGGCGTGTTCGGCACCAAGGAGCGCTCGGTGATCAAGCGGAACAACGCCAGGGGCATCGCCGACGTGCTCGACCAGCAGTTCGATCTGGCGCGCAAGGTGCTGGCCGCCGGGCTGGTGCCGATCATCGAGCCCGAGGTCGACATCAAGGCCCCGGACAAGGAGGCCATCGAGGTCGAGCTCAAGCGCGGCCTGATCGAGCGCCTCGACGGGATCAGCCCGGACACGCCGGTGATGCTCAAGCTCACCCTGCCGAGCGTGGACGGTTTCTTCAAGGAACTGGTCGAGCACCCGTCGGTGCTGCGCGTGGTCGCGCTGTCCGGTGGTTACACCCGTGCCGAGGCGAACGGGAAGCTTGCCCGCAACCCGGGCGTGATCGCCAGCTTCAGCCGCGCCCTGACCGAGGGCCTGACCGCGCAGCAGAGCGACGAGGAATTCAACCGCGCCCTCGACGAGTCGATCGAGTCGATCTACCGCGCCTCGATCGCCTGATCGCGGTCCCGTTGCCGCCCGCGGTTGCACGCCGCGGGCGGAATCGCGTCCACATTCCGGATCAGGACCTTCCGTCCGGCGCAGGACCCGGCGGCCGGACACCGTGCGCAGGGCCTCGCGCCAGTTGCGTGCGCGGCGCAGGTCGCGGAACAACTTCCTCCATTCGTGCAGGATGATCCCCAGCGGGTTGTGGCTGCCGACGGGATCCGCCAGGCCGTACCGCAGCCGCGCGTCCGGGCGTGCCTCGCGGAAGGTGCCGAACAGGCGGTCGAACACGATCAGCACGCCGCCGTAGTTGCAGTCGAGGTACCCGGGGCTGCTGGCATGGTGCACGCGGTGGTGCGCCGGCGTGTTGAACACGTATTCGAACCAGCGCGGCAGCCGACCGATCAGTTCGGTGTGCAGCCAGAACTGGTAGAGCAGGTTGAGCGCGAGCGCGGCGAGCACCAGCGGCACCGGGAAACCCAGCCACACCAGCGGCGCGAAGAACACGGAGGACGCGGTGATCCTCCCGGTCCAGCCGAGCCGGTATGCCGCTGCCAGCGTGAACTGTTCCGGCGAGTGGTGCACCGAATGGTCCAGCCGGAACCAGCGGATGCGGTGCCCGGCGCGAGGACTGGATCGCGGCCTCGCCATACCACCAGCTCTCGCGCGCCTCGCTGCCGCTGCTGGCGGTGTGTTCCACCTTCCGGCCGGATGCCTGCCCGCAGGCACGGGCACTGCGTGGCAAGGCATGGGCGCTGGGCGTGCGCGTGGAAGTACAGCCCGAGGTCCTCGGCCACATGGAGATCAACCGTTCCCCCGGCATCGAGNCTGCCTGCCCCCGCCGTGTTTCGGCTTTCATCGAGAGCCTGTTGCGCTGATCGCCCGGCAGGGCGCATGGCATCATCCCGCCGCCTGGATCCGGAGAACGGGAGATGCACGGGAACGATGGCGCGAAGGCGCGGCGCGCGGGCTGGCTGTTCCTGCCACCCGTGCTGTTCATCGCCGCCGCGGTCGCGGTGCACGTGCTGCGCGACGACCATGACGGCTGGCATGCCCCGCTGAGCTTCTACCTCTCCGGCCCGCACGGGCACTGGCTGGTCGCCGCGTACTGCGTGCTCGGTGTCGGCCTGGTGGCGCTGGCGCTCGCCGCACGCGCGGCCACCGTGCACGAAGCGCGCTACGCGCTGACGCCGGTGCTGTTCGCGGGCGGCGCGGTGTCGCTCGCGGTGACCGCGTTCTGGCCCGGTTCGGCGCCGGGCCATCCCGCCGATCCGCTCGGCGATTTCATCCACCGCCTGTCGGCGATGTGCAGCTTCCTGCTGGTCGGCTTCGGCATGCTGCTGCAGTCGCTGGGCCTGCGCCGTGACCCGGCGTGGCGACGGGCCGCGGGCCCGCTGCTCGCGCTGGCCGTGGCCGCGTTCGCGGCACTGTGGGCCCACGCGCTGTGGCGCGGCCTGCCGCGCGGCGCCTCGCAGAAGGCGGTGGTGGCGTTGTACCTGCTGTGGGCGGCGTGGCTGGCGTGGCGGTTGCGTGCCCTGTCCCCGCGCCCGACGGCCTGAGCCTCAGCCGGCGCGGTGTTCCGCGGCGAGGTACTCGGCGGACTGCATTTCGACCAGGCGCGAGGCGGTGCGCTCGAAGGCGCCGGCGAGGCGCTCGCCGGCATACAGCGCGTGCGGTGGCGCGGCGGCGGTGCAGACCAGGTTGACGTGGCGGTCGTACAGCTCGTCCACCAGGGTGATGAAGCGGCGCGCGGCGTCGTTGCGGCGCTCGTCGAACACGGGGATGCCACCGAGCAGCACGGTGTGGAACTCGCGCGCGATCTCGATGTAGTCGGTGGCGCCGCGCGGGTCCTCGCACAGCGCGTCGAAGTCGAACCAGGCCATGCCCTTGCAGCGCGCGCGCACGGCGATGCGGCGGCCGTCGATCTCGATCCCGGCGTCGCGGTGCGCGTCGTCGCCGCCAAGCTCGTGCCAGCGCCGTTCCAGCCAGGCGTCGGAGCCGGCGTCGAGCGGCGCGCGGTACACCGGCGAGCGGGTGAGCGCGCGCAGCCGGTAGTCGGTGTCGCTGCGCAGGTGCACGACCTCGCAGTGGGCGCGGATCAGGTCGATCGCCGGCAGGAAGCGCGCGCGCTGCAGGCCGTCGCGGTACAGGTCGCCCGGCTCCACGTTCGAGGTGGTCACCAGCACGATGCCCTCGGCGAACATGCGTCCGAGCAGGCGGGCGAGGATCATCGCGTCGCCGATGTCGCCGACGAAGAACTCGTCCAGCACCAGCACGCGCAGGTTGCCGCGCCATTCGCGCACGATCGTGGCCAGCGGGTCGCGCTCGCCGGCGTGCGCGCGCAGGCGCTCGTGCACCTCGCGCATGAAACGGTGGAAATGCGTGCGCCGCTTCTGTGGGAAGGGCAGGCCGGCGAAGAACAGGTCCACGAGGAAGGTCTTGCCGCGGCCGACGCCGCCCCACAGGTACAGCCCGCGCGGCGCGGGCGCGGGGCGCCCGGCCAGCCGGTCGAGCATGCCGCGCCGCGGCCTGGCGAGCAGTTCGCCGTGCAGGCGGTCGAGCGCACGCAGCGCCACGTGCTGCGCGGGATCGTCGCCCCAGTCGCCGCGTTCGACGCCGGCGCGGTACAGGTCCGACGGCCTCGCCGCCGCGTTCGCTTCACTCATGCTTCGCGGGCGGGAGGTAGGGACGCACGCCGTGCTTGATCGCGCCGCGCAGGTCCATCAGCTTGCGGTGGAAGAAGTGACCGGTGTCCGGCATGCGCACCAGCTCGGCCTGGGCGTTGTTGCGTTCCAGCCAGTCGTACACCGCCTGCGGGTCCACGATCTCGTCGGCATCGCCCTGGATCACCAGCCAGGGCATGGTCGGCATCGCGATCGAATCGAAGTCCCAGCCGCGCCCGGAGGCGGGCGGGGCGATCGAGATCAGCATCCCGGGCTGCAGTTCCTCCGCCGCCCGCAGCGAGACGTAGGCACCGAAGCTGAAGCCGGCCAGCCAGAGGGCGTCATCCGGGCGCTGCACGCGCACCCAGGCGGCCACCGCGCGCAGGTCGTCGAGCTCGCCGGCGCCATTGTCGAACGTGCCCTCCGAGGCGCCGGTGCCGCGGAAGTTGAAGCGCACGGTGGTCACGCCGAGCTCGCGCAGGCTGCGCGCGGTCATGGTGACCACCTTGTTGTGCATGGTCCCGCCCTCGGTCGGCAGCGGGTGGCAGACGATCGCCACCACCGGGACGGGTTCGACGCCGGCCTCGGGCAGGTCGACGGCGACCTCCAGCGCACCGGCCGGGCCGGGCAGCATCAGGGTGGTGGACGTGGTGGGGAAGGGAATGGCCATGCGTGAATGATAGTGGCTGGGCGGCACGCGGAATGTCGCGGACGCGGACCTGCGGCGGCGCGTGAGGCGCAGACTGGACGCAGGATCGGCGAAGTTTGCCGATGTTCGCCGTGGTTTGCGGCTGGCTGCCGGAAATGGCGGCCGTCGCCGCGGCCCCGCCCCCATCCCGGCCTGCCCCGCAGGCAGGGGCAGGGGTCGCGGCGGGGGGCGCCGCAATCCGGTGCGGTTGGCGGGCAGATGCAGATGCTCCGTCGCCGCAGCCTTTTCATGCGGGCGGTTCCGCGCTTTCCGGCATCCCCGGCAAGCAAGGCGCAGGGCAGCCGGTCGGGGAGGCGCCAGTGGGGCGGCCCTGGACGACGTCTGTGGATTGCCGTTTTTCCCGGCGGATGCCGGCAGGATGCCGCCCGATCGGCGCATTTCCCGTGGACATGCCGGGCAGGCCCGGCCGCAACCCCCTTGCTCAGGGCGAGCCGAGCCGGAAGCCCACCAGCAGCGGGTCGTGGTCGGAGCTGCGCCAGGGCGAAGCGCCGGAACCGGCGCCGTTGCCGTCACGTTCGCCGCGGATCCGGGGNTCGTCGGCGTTGCTGTGCCACTTGGCCGCGCCGGCCAGCCGCCTGGCGAGGGCGGGGCTGAGCAGGGCATGGTCCAGCCGGCCGGCCTGGCCGTCGTAGACGTAGCTGTGGATCTCCCCGGATGCGCCCTCGAAGGCGTCGCGCCAGCCGGCGTCGCGGAAGGCGCGGATCGGGTCTTCCATGGCGTAGGCGTTGAAATCGCCGACGATGGCAACAAGATCGCTTCCGGTTCCGGTGGGATCCCCCTGCAGCCAGCGCATCAGCCGTTTCGCCGAGTCCACCCGCAGGGCGTTCCAGCAGCCTTGGCCGTCGCCCTGGTCACGGTTGGCGCCGGCGGCCTCGTTGCAGCCCTTGGACTTGAAGTGGTTGGCCACGACCACGAACGCCGGGCCGTCGCCGCGCCGGAATGCCTGCGCCAGCGGCGCGCGGCTGCGCGGGCCGAAGGGGCCTTCCTCGAGCGTCGCCGGGCGGCCGACGGGCCGGACCCGCGAGGCCCGGTACAGCAGGCCGACGCGGATCACGTCGCTGCCCGGCCCGCGGCCGGCATCCACGAAGCGCCAGTCGCCGCCGCCGGCGTTCAGCGCATCGGTGAGCTGGGCGATGCTCGACCCGGGGTCGAAGCCGTCGTTTTCCAGCTCCATCAGCGCGGCGATGTCGGGGTCGAGGCCGCGGATGGTCGCCACCAGCCGGTCGAGCTGGGCCTGCAGCTCTTCCGGGGTGCGCGCGCCGCGCGGGGTCGGGAAGCCACCGCCGCGGCCGTCGCCGTTGAACAGGTTCTCGAGGTTGAACGAGGCCAGGCGCACGTCGCCGCCGACCCTGGGCGGTTCCGGGCGCGGGGCCGGGTCGAATTGCAGCGGCACGGTCAGCTGCAACCGGTATTCGCCCCAGCGCTGGTCGAGGATGCCCTCGGCCAGGGTGATGGTGCTGCCGGCGCGCGGCGCGGGCCTGCCGTCGAGGTACCAGATGCCGCGCGGGTTCTCGCTGGCGCGGGCGTCGTCGACCAGCAGGCGGCGGCGGGCGTTGTCCTCCGCCACGCGGCGCGCGGCGTCGCCGGGTCGGGCGACTTCGGTCGGGGTCGGCAGGCGGCCGCCGAAGCTGGCGACCAGCACGCCGCGTCGGGCCAGGTCGTGCACGCCGCTGATGGTGAGCGGGGCGCTGATGCGCACGCGCATGCCCTCCAGGCGCTCCCAGTCGGCGGGCGGGGCGTCGAGGACCAGGGGCGCGGGCGGTTCGCCCCTGCCGAGCACCTCGATCCCGATGGCTTCCAGCGCGGTCAGGGTGGCGTCGCCGTCGCCGGTCTCGGTCACCCGGCCCCGCACGCGCACGCGGTCGCCGCTGCGGATCCCCGCGTCCCCGCCGCCGAGCACGAAGATCGCGTCGGAAGTGGCGTCGTCGCCGTCGCCATCGTCCTGCAGGAACCAGCCGCCGAGGTGCTGGCGGAAGTTGCCGGTGACCACGCCCTCGACCACCACCGTTTCACCGGCCAGCGGACTGGCCGCGCCGCGGCCCTGCACCGCGCCGATCGGCACCGTCCCGCCGGCGTGCGCCGGCGCCGTCACGGTGGCGAGGTCCGTCACCGGGAACCGTCCTTCGCAGCCGGCGAGCGCGAGGGCGAGGGTGGCGAGGGGCAGGGCGTGGCGGCGCATCGGATCCTCCGCGGTCTGGAAACGAAGACGCCGCCCGGAGGCGGCGTCTGGCGCTGCGTCTTCGGCAGCTCAGTTCAGGTTGTCGAGCATCCAGTCGACCGTGGCCTGCACCTGCTCGTCGGTCAGGGCCGGGTTGCCGCCCCTGGCGGGCATCACGCCGGTGCTGCCGGTGAAGCCCTCGATCGCATGGCGGTACAGCGTGTCCTTGCCCTGGGCGATGCGCGCGGCCCAAGAGGCGCGCTCCAGTTTGGGCGCGCCGCCGGCGCCGGAGGTGTGGCAGCCCGCGCACAGGTTCTGGTAGATCACCGAGCCGTCGAGCGTGCCGCCGTAGGCCACCTGTGCCGCGGCTGCGGCGGCCGCGGCGGCCGCGGCCGCGGCCTGGGCGGCGGCGCCGGTGCTGCCGGCATAGACCTCGCCCTCGGGCGCGATCCGGTCTTCGGTGCGCTTGATGGCGGCCTCGTTCGGCGGGGGCGGCAGCGAGCGGTGCAGCATCAGCGAGCCGATGATCAGGCCCAGCATGACCAGCACCAGGAAGGCGATCACCATCGAAAAGCGTTTCAGGAATTCGAGGTCGTAGTTGCGCACGGAACACCCTTCGCGCGCGGCCGGGGAGGCCGCAACTGGTGGCGGAGTATAAATAAACCGTCCCGCGACCGTCCCGGTGGGAAGTCGCGTGGCGGCAGTACCGGAAACCGTTCCCGATGCCGGAAACCGCGGTCCGGGGCGCCGGCTGGCGCGGATTCCGGTCTGGAAATCATACCAATCGTACCGGTCCGCGCGCAGCAGACCGCGCGCCGGCCGCCTGGAGATGGCCCTGGACCGGGCGCGGAAGGACGGCAGGAGAGGACGATGGGCGGGCAGGCCGTGGAGGATCCGTTCGGGCTGGCGCGCTTCGTCGAGGCACAGGCACCGGTGTACGCGGCCGCGCTGGCCGAGCTGGAAGCCGGGCGCAAGCGCGGCCACTGGATGTGGTTCGTGCTGCCGCAGCTGCGCGGGCTGGGCAGCAGCCCCATGGCCCGGGCCTACGGCATCGGCTCGCTGGACGAGGCGCGCGCGTACCTGGCGCATCCGGTCCTCGGACCGCGCCTGCATGCCTGCGTGGCCGCGCTGCAGCGCCACCGCGGACGCGACATCGTGGACATCCTCGGCCCCGTGGATGCGCTCAAGTACCGCTCCTGCCTGACCCTGTTCTCGCTGGCGGCGCCGGGTGAAGCGCCGTTCGCCGGGGCGCTGCATGCGTTCTACGGCGGCGATCCCTGCGCGCGCACGCTGGCGCTGCTGGGGCGCTGATCGCGCCGGGGTTCAGCCGACGGCGGGGTACAGCACCTCGCCGAAGTCGTGCTGCGGGTGGTCGAGCATCACCGACAGCACCAGTGGCACCAGGGTGCCCAGGATGGCCACGCCGTCGCGCACCTGCTGGCGGTTGAGCCGGCTGTTCCAGGTGGCGCCGCCGTGCACAAGCTGGTTGCGCAGCACGTACAGGCGGTCAAACACGATCGTCAGGACCGTGGCCGTGTCGCGGGCGAGGACCGCCGCCAGCGCCGCCTTCCGGCTGTTGGCGAAGGCCGTTTTCCAGCGGTCGCTGCTGTCGTGCTCGCGCAGCGCGGTCCAGAACGGATCGAAGACGTAGCGGTTGTCGATCAGGGTGCGGATCGGCCCGCTGAAGCGCTCGAACAGGGCCGCGTGCAGGCATTGGCAGGCGTCCAGTTCCACCAGCGTCTCCACGAAGCGGCGGAACCGCCCCCGCTCGGTGTCGTCGCGCCCGAACTCTCGCGCGTAGGCGGCGTTGAGCGCCACCCACAGGAAGATGAAGCAGGCGTCCGGGTCGTCCTTTTCCTGTTCGGCGCGCGTCAGCCAGCTGATCGCCCGGTGCAGGCGTGTGGCGGTGTCGGTGGACTGCGTGTGGCGGATGTCGCGGTGGCGCTGCTTGAGGGCGTCGGCGGACGGTGGCGTCATGGCGCGCGGAACCGGGAACGTCGCGGCCGAGTGTGCCGCAGGCGGGCGCGGGCGCAAACGGGGGCGCGCCCGGAAACGTGGCGGCGGTCCCGCCCGGCGCGGCCGGGGCGGGGCGGAAAATGGCGCGAAGGGGGATGGCGCGCCTGGAGGGATTCGAACCCCCGACCAACGGCTTCGGAAGCCGCTACTCTATCCGGCTGAGCTACAGGCGCGTTTTTTTGAAGGCTTTCCCGGCGCCGCTCCCGCCCGTGCGGAAACGGCCCGGCCGCGTCACCGCCGGCTGCCGCCGGATGACCGGTGGCTCCGGGAGCCACTATCCTTCCGGGCTGGCTGCGGGCCGCGGGCCCGCTATTGTTCCACGATTGCCCCGGAAGATGCGAGTCGCCCCTCCGGGCGACGGGCCGAAGCAGATGAGCTACGAACGTTACGCCCCCCCGCCGGCGATGCCGGTCCCGCGCTGGCGCGAGCGCCTCGGCCAGTACTGGAAGCTGGTGCGCGGCGACCGCCCGATCGGCTGGCTGCTGCTGCTGTGGCCGACCTGGTGGGCGCTGTGGCTGGCCGCGGGGGGCGTGCCGCCGCTGTGGACGCTGTTCGTGTTCACGGCCGGCGTCTGGCTGACCCGCTCGGCCGGCTGCGTGGTCAACGACTACGCCGACCGCTGGCTGGACGGCAGCGTCGAGCGCACCAGGGACCGCCCGCTGGCGACCGGCGCGGTGTCCGGGCGCGAGGCGCTGGCGGTGTTCGCGGTGCTGATGCTGGTGGCGTTCGCACTGGTGCTGACGATGAACCGGCTGACGGTGCTGTTGAGCTTCGTCGGCCTGTTCCTGGCCTGCACCTACCCGTACCTGAAGCGCTACACCTACCTGCCGCAGGTCTACCTCGGCATGTCCTTCGGCTGGGGCATCCCGATGGCCTTCGCCGCGGTGCAGGGCGAGGTGCCGCCGCTGGCCTGGCTGCTGTACGTGGCCAACATCTTCTGGTCCACCGCCTACGACACCTGGTACGCGATGGTGGACCGCGACGACGATATCCGCATGGGCGCCAAGTCCACCGCGATCCTGTTCGGCGAGCTCGACCTGGCGATCCAGGGCGTGCTGTACGCGCTGGTGTTCGCGGCGCTGGCGCTGGCCGGCCGCCAGGCGGGGCTCGGCGCGTACTACTGGGCCGGCCTCGCGGTGGCGGCGGTGCTCGTGGCGTACGAGTTCGTCATCACCCGCCACCGCGACCGCGCCGCCTGCTTCCGCGCCTTCCTGCACAACCACTGGGTCGGCATGGCGGTGTTCGCCGGGCTGGCACTCGATCTGTGGAGGCATGGCACATGAGCATTGCGGCGACGCGATCGGGGGCGCTGGAGCGGCTGGCGCTGCGCTGCGCCGCGTTCGCCGAGCGCTGGTTCCCGGACGCCTGGGTGTTCGCGGTCGCCGGCGTGCTGGTGGTGGCGGCGTTCGCGCTCGGTTTCGGCGCCAGCGTGCGCGACACCGCGCAGGCCTTCGGCGGCGGCTTCTGGAGCCTGATCCCGTTCACCATGCAGATGGCGTTCGTGGTGATTGGCGGCTACGTGGTCGCCACCGCGCCAGTGGTGGCGCGGCTGATCGACCGGCTCGCGCGCTGGCCGCGCACCGGCCGCGGCGCGGTCGGGTTCGTGGCGCTGGCGAGCATGCTGAGCTCGCTGCTGAGCTGGGGCTTCTCGCTGGTGTTCGCCGGCCTGCTGGTGCGCGCGCTGGCCAGGCGCACCGAACTGCGCATGGACTACCGCGCCGCGGGAGCCGCCGCCTACCTTGGCCTCGGCTCGGTGTGGGCGATGGGCCTGAGCTCCTCGGCGGCGCAGCTGCAGGCGAACCCGGCGAGCATGCCGCCCGGCCTGCTGCAGATCACCGGCGTGCTGCCGTTCTCCGAGACCATCTTCCTGTGGCAGTCGATCGTGCTGACCGCGGTGCTGGTCGCGGTGTCGCTGGCGGTGGCCTGGTTCACGGCGCCGCGCGGCGCGGACGCGCGGACGGCCGAGGAGTTCCCCGACGCGGCGCAGGCGATGGGCCCGCCGCCGCCGTCGCGCCCGTCGCGCCCCGGCGAGTGGCCCGAGTTCAGCCCGCTGCTGACGGTGCTGCTGTCGCTGCTCGGCCTGGGCTGGCTGTGGCTGGAGTTCCGCGACAAGGGCGCGATCACGGCGATCGCCAACCTCAACACCTACAACTTCCTGTTCCTGTCGCTGGGCCTGCTGCTGCACTGGCGCCCGCGCAGCTTCCTCGACGCCGTGGCGCGCGCGGTGCCGTCCACCACCGGCGTGCTGATCCAGTTCCCGCTGTACGGCAGCATCGCGATGATGCTCACCGGCGTGCCCGGCGCCGACGGCGAGACCCTGGCGCACCGGCTGTCCACGCTGTTCGTGCAGGTCGCCACCCACGACACCTTCGCCGCGGTGATGGGCATCTATTCGGCGGTGCTCGGCTTCTTCGTGCCCTCCGGCGGCGGCAAGTGGATCGTGGAGGCGCCGTACGTGATGCAGGCGGCCAACGAGCTGCAGTTCCACCTGGGCTGGGCGGTGCAGGTGTACAACGCCGCCGAGGCGCTGCCGAACCTGGTCAACCCGTTCTGGATGCTGCCGCTGCTGGGCGTGCTCGGCCTGCGCGCGCGCGACATCGTCGGCTTCACCTTCGTGCAGCTGCTGGTGCACATCCCGGTGGTGCTCGGCCTGCTGTGGCTGCTGGGCACCACGCTGCGGTACGTGCCGCCGGTGATGCCGTAGCGGTCACGGCACCCGCGCGCAGACCCACGCGTCCACCCGCGCCACGCCCGCGCGGCGCAGCGCCCGCGCCGCGTCGTGCAGGGTGGCGCCGGTGGTCATGACGTCGTCCACCAGGGCCACGTGCGCAGGCAGGCGGGCGTCCCCGTCCACCGTGAACGCGCCGCGCAGGTTGCGTGCGCGCGCGCCGGCGTCGAGCCGGGACTGCGGCGCGGTCGCGCGGATGCGCCGCAGGGCACCGGGCAGCAGTGGCAGGGCCAGCGCCCGCGCCAGCGGCCGGGCCAGTTCCAGCGCCTGGTCGTAGCCGCGGCGGCGCAGGCGCTCGCGGTGCAGCGGCACCGGGACCAGCGCCTCCGGCAGCCCGGGCAGGCCGGCGAACGCACGGACCATGCCCGCTGCCAGCAGCCGGCCGGCGGCGAGGTCGTGGTGGAACTTCAACCGCGGCAGCAGGCGGTCCACCGGATCGGCGTACACGAACGCGGCGCGGGTTTCGCCCAGAGGGGGCGGGCGTTGCAGGCAGGCGCCGCAAATGCCCGGTGCGGAGAGCGGGACCGCGCAGCGCAGGCAGGCGCTGCGGTTCCAGGGCAGGCCCGCGACGCAGGCCGCGCACAGGGGCTCGCCGCCATCGCCCGGCTCGTGGCACAGCAGGCAGCGCGGCGCGAGCAGGCGCGCGGCAAGGCGGCGCAGCCATCCGTCAACCTGGAAGGGCGGTTCGTGGTTGACAGCTCCGGACATGGTTCCCAGACTGCCGGGCCCAGGTCCACGCGTCTGTCGGGAAACATCCATGACCACTGTCAGCCAGGTCCAGCCCGCCGCCACCCGGCACGACTGGAGCCAGGAGGAGGTCGAAGCGCTGTTCGACCTGCCGTTCACGGAGCTGCTGTTCCGCGCCGCCGAGGTCCACCGCCGCCATTTCGACCCGGCCGAGGTCCAGGTCAGCACGCTGCTGTCGGTGAAGACCGGTGGCTGCCCCGAGGACTGCGCCTACTGCCCGCAGGCGCAGCGCTACCACACCGGGGTCCAGGCGACCAGGCTGATGAGCACCGAGGCGGTGGTGGAGAAGGCCCGGCAGGCCAAGGCCGCCGGCGCCAGCCGCTTCTGCATGGGCGCGGCCTGGCGTTCGCCGAAGGACCGTGACATCCCCAAGGTCGCGGAGATGATCCGCCAGGTGAAGGCGCTGGGCTTGGAGACCTGCGCCACCCTGGGCATGCTCACCGCCGGGCAGGCGCGGGCGCTGCGCGAGGCCGGGCTGGACTACTACAACCACAACATCGACACCGACCCGGAGTACTACGGCAGCATCATCCACACCCGCGAGATCCAGGACCGGCTGGACACGCTCGAGCACGTGCGCGCCGCCGGCATGAAGGTCTGCTGCGGCGGCATCGTCGGCATGGGCGAGACCCGCGCCCAGCGCGCCGGCTTCCTGCGCACCCTGGCCAACCTGCCGGCGCACCCCGAGTCGGTGCCGATCAACCGCCTGGTCCAGGTGGAGGGCACCCCCCTGCACGGCACCGCCGAGCTGGACCCGTTCGAATTCGTGCGCACCATCGCGGTCGCGCGCATCCTGATGCCGCAGTCTATGGTGCGGCTGTCCGCGGGACGCGAGACCATGAGCGACGAACTGCAGGCGCTGTGCTTCGCCGCCGGCGCCAACTCGATCTTCTACGGCGAGAAGCTGCTGACCACCGGCAACCCGGACACGGAGCGCGACCGCGCGCTGTTCGCGCGCCTGGGCCTGCGGCCGATGGAGGTGGCGGTGGACGCGCCGGGCCACGACCACGGCGGCACGGTCCACGCCGACATCGTCGAGGACGCGAGGCCGTGCGCGGCCTGAACCGGGCGGCGGGCTGAGGCGGACATGGACGGGCGCGAGGACCTGCATGCACGCATCGCCGCGCAGCGCGCGCAGCGCGAGGCCCAGGGCCTGCTGCGCGAGCGGCGCACGGTGACGCGCCGCGACGGCGCGCGCGTCGAGATCGACGGCCGCTGGCTGCTCGACTTCTGCGGCAACGACTACCTCGGCCTCGCGCAGCAGTTCTCGGTGGTCAACGCGTTCGAGGACGCCGCCTCGCGCGAGGGCGTGGGCAGCACCGCCTCGCACCTGGTGGTCGGCCACCACGCCCTGCACGACGCGCTCGAGCGCGAGGTCGCCGACTGGCTGGAAGTGCCGGCGGCGCTGCTGTTCGGCAGCGGCTACCTGGCCAACCTGGCGGTGGTGCAGTCGCTGCTCGGCGACGATGACGTGTGCGTGCAGGACCGGCTCAACCACGCCAGCCTGATCGACGCGGCGCGCCTGGCCGGCTGCCGCCTGCGCCGTTACCCGCACTGCGATGCCGAGGGCGCGTTGCGCCAGCTGCGCGGCGCGCAGGGCGGCGCGGCGATGATCGCCACCGACGGCGTGTTCAGCATGGACGGCGACATCGCGCCGCTGCGCGAACTGTCGCTGGCCGCGCGCATGCAGAAGGCGCTGCTGTACGTGGACGACGCCCACGGCGTCGGCGTCATCGGCCCGCAGGGCCGCGGCTCGGTGGCCGAGGCCGGCCTCGACCTGCGCGGCGTGCCGCTGCGCCTGGTGACGCTCGGCAAGGCGCTGGGCGGCTACGGCGCGGTGGTGGCCGGCGATGCCGACCTGGTGCGGCACCTGGCCGAAACCGCGCGCCAGTACATCTACACCACGGCCCTGCCACCGGCACTGGCCGCGGCGACGCTGGCCGCGGTGAAGCTGGCGCGGCGCGAGGAATGGCGCCGCGACAAGCTGTCGGCGCTGGTCGCCCGGTTCCGCAACGCCGCGCGCCAGCACGGGCTGGAGCTGCTGCCGTCGGAGACGCCGATCCAGCCGTTGCTGTGCGGCGACAACGCGACCGCGCTGGAGATGTCGGCGCACCTGGAGCGCAAGGGCTTCCGGGTGGCGGCGATCCGCCCGCCGACCGTGCCCGAGGGCCGCGCGCGGCTGCGCATCACCCTGTCCGCCGCGCACGCCGAGGGCGACGTGGACGCGCTCGTCGAGGCGCTGGCGCGCGCGCGTGAGCATGCCGCGGCAAGGCACGGAGCCGTCGCCTGATGCTGAAGGTGGAGGTGCGCGGCGAAGGCCCGCCGCTGGTGCTGCTGCACGGCTGGGCGATGCACACCGGCGTGTTCGGCGTGCTGGCCGCGCGGCTCGGGCCGCGATTCACGCTGCACCTGGTGGACCTGCCGGGACACGGCTGGAACCGCGACAGCGCATTGCCGCTGGAGCCGGAAGCGGTGGTCGAGGCGCTCTCGCGCCAGCTCCCGCGCGGCGCGCTGTGGGCGGGATGGTCGCTCGGCGGCCTGTTCGCGCTGCACGCCGCGGCGACGCGCCCGGAGCTGGTGTCCGGGCTGGCGATGATCTGCGCGACCCCGCGCTTCGTGCGTGGCGACGACTGGCCGCGGGGCATGCCGCCGGAGGTGTTCCGCGGCTTCGCCGACGGCCTGCGCCAGGACTGGCGGGCGACGGTCGAGCGATTCATCGCGCTGGAGGCCTTCGGTTCGGAGGACGCCAGGGGCGAGATCCGCGCGCTGCGCGAGGAAGCGTTCGCGCGCGGCGAACCGGCGCCCCGCGTGCTCGCCGACGGGCTGGACCTGCTGGAATCGGCCGACCTGCGCGCGTCCCTGCCGGCGCTGGGCGTCCCGACGCTGTGGCTGGCCGGGCGCCGCGACCGCCTGGTCGACCCGCGCGCGATGGCGGAGGCGGCGGGACGCGTCGCCGATGCGCGCGTGGCGGTGCTCGAGCACGCCGGGCACGCGCCGTTCCTGACCCATGCCGATGCGGTGGCCGCGGAACTGCGCGCGTTGGGAGAGCGCGTCTTCGGCGCGGGGGCGGGCCGGTGATCGACCATCGCGACGACGGGATCTTCGACGCGCGCCACGTGCGCCGCGCGTTCGCGCGCGCGTCGCGAGGCTACGCGCAGGCCGCGGTGCTGCAGCGCGAGGTCGAGGAGCGCCTGCTCGAATCGCTCGACTACCTCGACGACCGCCAGCCGGAAGTGGTGCTGGACGTGGGGTGCGGCCCCGGCCGCGCCTCGCTGGCGATGCGCCGGCGCTGGCCGAAGGCGCGCATCGTCGCGCTCGACATCGCGCTGCCGATGCTGCGCCAGGTGCCGGTGCGCGAGGGCTGGAACCCGCTGCGCAGGCCGCTCGACCGCGTCTGCGCCGACCTGCGCGCGCTGCCGCTGGCCGAGGCCAGCGTGGACGTGCTGTTCTCCAGCCTGTGCCTGCAGTGGGTGGACGACCTGCCCGCGGCCTTCGCCGAATTCCGCCGCGTGCTGCGGCCCGGCGGCCTGCTGCTGTGCTCGACCTTCGGCACGGACACCCTGCACGAGCTGCGCGATGCGTTTGCGGCCGCGGACGAGGCGCCGCACGTCAGCCCGTTCGTGTCCATCGCCGCGTTCGGCGACCTGCTGATGCAGGCGGGATTCCGCGATCCCGTGCTCGACCGCGACGTCTTCGTCCGCGGCCACCCCGACCTGCAGTCGCTGATGCGCGAACTGCGCGCGCTGGGCGCGACCAACGCGCTGCGCGCGCGCCGGCGCACGTTGACCGGACGCGCGCGCTTCGCCGCGGCGGCCGCGGCCTACGAGCCGCTGCGCGGCGGCGACGGCCTGCTGCCGTCGAGCTGGGAAGTCATCACCGCGATGGCCTGGGCGCCGGAGCCTGGCACGCCGGTCCGCGGCCGCCAGGGCGAGATCGCGAGCTTCCCCGCCGACCGCATCCCCGTGCGCCGGCGCTGATCCCCCGCTTTCCGGTTGTGCCTGTGTCCGCGGGCTGCGCTTGCGCGCGTCCGCAGACGGGACGTTCCTGTCAGGACAGGATTGCTGGCGGTCCTGCTGCCTGTTCCACGCACGGTAGATGAGCCAGGCGGCAACCAGCCCGGCGGTCCCGGCAAGGATCTGATCCCAGTCCGGGGAGTAGCTGGCCCGGGTCAACTGGTCTTCCCACAACTCGTGCGCGAAATGAAAACCGGCCGTGGCCAGCCATCCAGACAGGAAGGCCCGTGGCGAGCCATCCATCGCGTAGAAGTAGAACGGCATGGACAGGCAGAACAAGGCGTGCGCGAGAAAGTAATGGGGCGTGAAAAGGAGCCCGATCGTGAGTTGCAGGGCTGTTACGAGCAGGCAGACGGCGACGAAGAACAGGAGCGAGAAAACCACGGTTTTTCTCTCGCGGGGGGACAGCCGTCTTGTCATTGCAGTTCTCCCTCTATGCACGTGCTGATCCGGATTGCAGGGAAGCACTGCCCCCGTCCCCGGGCCCGTGTCGGGCCGTGCGGCCCGACAAGCACGAATCTGCGACCGCCCCGGTGGCAAAAAACGGGTCTATCTGGCCCGTTTTTGGTGGCAATTCCCCTCATCCGGGCAAAAAAAGGGCCGCGCATGGCGCGGCCGGATGAGGGAACCCCTCAGGCGAGGGGGGGAACTCCAGGTCAAGCTGGATAAATGTCTCGTCTTGACCGGCTGTCGCGGGGACGACCTCCACGACCACAGGCCCCAGGAGGTAAGGATCGGCCTGGTCGGTGATCGCCCAGTGGATCGATTGCCCTCCCTCGAACCAGGGATACAGACCTTCTGCCAGGGGGTGGCGTTCTTTCCCATCGAACCCAGCCGGGTCCGGGGACTCTCTGGGAGGGGCCTCGGGGAGATCTGGCTCCTCCTGCTTGCCGGGGGTGGCCGGAAGGGCCGGTCCAGGCTCCGGAAGCGATTGCAGTTCCTCGCCCGGCAAGGCACCAGATGCCTCAACCGGAACAGGGGGCGGCGGGGTCTGCCCGGCCATGGCCTCCTCCTTGGCCGCTACCGCGAGCCAGGCGAAGAAGCAACAGGCGACGAAGCTGGACCCGAAGACAAGGATCGGGACGAAGTTCATTGCGGGCCTCTTTGCGGACATGCGCAACGGGGCCCGGACCCGTACACGGGACCTGACCCCGTGCACGGGTGGTTGGGAGGGGGAATCACCCTATTGGTCACCTGTAGGCAGATCGGGCATCTCTTCCAGCCGTTTCAATCGCCCGGCAACTGTCGCGGTTCGCAGTGTCCGTCCTTTGTCGTAGGACATGCCATCGAACACCCGCTTCTCATGATCGGCTAGGCTGTTGTAGACCGCTCTCAATTCATCCATCTGCTTCTCCGAAAGCGGCCCATATTCAGCGGCCTTCAGGTAACCGACCGCTTTCGCAAGCGGGCCCTCCAGCGGTTTTCCGCTGGTGAAATAGCCCGATTCAGCCAGCTCGATGGCTTTGCCAACATTCGGATTGTCCTTCAGGTTCCCGGATGCGCCGTGGGCGGACCGCGCACGATATGCGTTCTGTGGCCGGCCATATCAGCCGGGGCTTCACGATGATGGATGAATCCGGGCGTTGTCCCGCCGGCGACACGTGCCGGTGCGCCGGCGCTCAGCCCGCGCCCACCTGCGCCAGCCAGTCCTGCAGGTTGTAGTAGTTCGTCACCCGCGCGATGCGGCCCTCGCCGCCGGACCATGCGATGTCGAAGAACGCGCCGCCCGGCAGCACGTAACGCTGGCCGCTGGCCGGCGGCAGGCCCTCGTCGGTGGACAGGTATTCGCCGTGGACCACGTATTCGGCGGCGGCGCGGGTGCCGTCGGGCGAGGCCAGCACTGTGATGTCGTGCAGCTGTTCGCGATAGCAGCGCGCCATCCGCCGCAGGAACGCGGCGAAGGCGTCGCGCCCGGTCTCGCGCGGGCCCTGGTTGAGGTCGTGGACGACGTCGTCGGTGAGCAGGGACAGCATGCCGTCCCAGTCGCCGCGGTTGAACGCGGCGTAGTAGGCGGTCACCAGGGCGATGGCGGAATCGTGCATGGGGATACCGGGTCGGGAGGGAAGGGGTCAGTTCGGGTCCACGAACAGGTCGCGGTGGAAGAAGTAGGTTTCGCGCGCGAGGAACTCCAGGCGCGTGCGCAGCGAGCGGAAGCGGCTGTTGGGCGTGGGCGAGCCCAGCGCGTCGATGCCGAGCCTGCGGCACAGGCGCAGCGCGCGCGCCATGTGCTGCGGGTCGCTGACCACGATCACGCGCCGGATGTCGTGCTCCAGCATCAGTCGCCGTGCCTCGCGCAGGTTCGAGTAGGTGGTGCGCGAAGTGGACTCGATCAGGATGGCGTCCTCCGGGACGCCGGCGCGCAGCGCGTAGCGGCGCGCGACCTGCGATTCGGAGAAGCGCGCTCGGCTGCCGCCGTAGCCGCCGGTGAAGATCAGCTTCGGCGCCAGCCCGCGGCGGTACAGGGCGATGCCGTGCTCGATGCGCGCGGCGAACACTGGCGAGGGTTGCGCGTCGTAGGCGGCCGCCCCGAGCACGACGATGGCGTCCGCGGGCGCGGCCTCGTCGCGCTGGCCGACGTGGTGGATGTAGGCGGCCACGCCCGCCAGCCAGGCCACGAGGGCCAGCAGCAGGCCCAGCGCCCAGCGCAGGAACCGCCCGCGGCGTTGCCGGCCTCGCCTCACCATGGCAGCGCGTCCAGGTCGAGGTTGCCGCCGGTGAGGATCACGCCGACGCGCATCCCGGCGAAGCGGTCGCGGTTGGCCAGCACCGCGGCCAGCGCGATGGCGGAGGACGGTTCCACCAGCGCCTTGGCGCGCTGGTACAGCAGCCGCATCGCAGCCACGGTGTCGGCGTCCCCGACGGCGAGGACTTCGGCGCCGTGCGCGCGCAGGATCTCGAAGTTGGGTTCGCCGAGCGTGCCGCGCAGGCCGTCGCAGACCGTGTCCGGCGTGAACGCGGTGACACGGCGGCCCTCGCGCAGCGAAGCCAGGGTTTCCGCCGCGCCGGCCGGTTCGGCCAGGACCAGCCGGGTGCCGGGCGCGGCGCCCGCGATCGCGATCGCGGTGCCGGAAGCCAGGCCGCCGCCGCCGACCGGCACCACCAGCGCGTCGAACGGGCCGTCGCCCAGCAGCTCCAGCGCCGCGGTGCCCTGGCCGGCGATCACGCGCGGGTCGGTGTACGGGTGCACGAGCCTCGCGCCCGTGGCCCGTTGCACTTCCTCGCACGCGGCCTCGCGTGCGGCGATGCCCGGCGCGCAGCGGTGCAGGATCGCGCCGTAGGCCGCGATCGCGTCGAGCTTGGCGCGCGGCGCGCCTTCCGGGACCACGACGTGGCAGGGGATGCCCCGCAGCCGGGCCGCGAGCGCGAGCGCGCCGCCGTGGTTCCCGGAGGAGTGCGTGACCACGCCGCGCGTGGCTTCCCCGTCGTCCAGCGAGAACACGGCATTGCAGGCGCCGCGGAACTTGAACGCGCCGGCGCGCTGCAGGAATTCGGCCTTGAACGCGAGCGTGCAGCCGGCCAGCCGGTCGATCCCGCGCGAGCGCAGCATCGGCGTGACGTGCGCGTGCGGCGCGATGCGCGCCGCGGCGCAGAGCACGTCGTCGAAACCGGGAAGCGGGGGCAGGGAGGTCATGCGGCGAAAGACTAGCGGATGCGCACCGGCGTGCGCATCCTGCATCTGGTCCGGCCGCGTCCCGTTCATGCGCGCGCGGGACGACGGCTGTTCAGCTTCATGCGCGGCCATGCGGGAGGGTTAAGCACGGATTCAATGCGCAAGGCCGAAGCTGCAGGCGCGAGAACAGGGGCGCCGACCATGAAACGTTTCCGGATTGCCGCCATTGCCGTCCTGCTGCTGGCCGGATGCGCCAGCGACTACGCCTACCGGAGCGGCGATGGCGACTACTACTACAGCCAGCCCGGCTACGTGTACGACGGGTACGACTACTACTACGGCGCCCCGTACAGCAGCATCGTCCATGCCTATCCGGGCGGCTGGTACGGCTCGGTCGGCCTTGGCTTCGGGTACGGGTACTACTATCGGCCGCCGTCCTGGTACTCCGGCTGGCCGTACTACTACTACCCGCATTACGCGTCGTGGTACTGGGTGCGCCCGCCGCGCCCGCACTGGCCGCACCGTCCGCCGCACCATCGCCCGGACAAGCCGGGCCACCGTCCCGATCCGGGCGGCAGCGGCCCGCAGCGGCCCGCGGGCCCGGTGATGGGCGGAAAGCGTCCGCCGATGGTGGTGCGTCCGGCGCCGGCGTCCGGCGCCATGCCGCCACGCCCGGTTCCGTCCGGCGACAGGCCGTTGAACCCGGGCAGGCCGGCGATGGGTGGCCAGCGCCCGGCACGCCCGGCATCCCGGGGCCTGCCCCTGCGTCCGGATTCGTCCGGCGCCGTGCCGTTGGCGCCCGCCAGGCCGATGATGGGCGGCCAGCGCCCGGCCTCGCCATCGCCCGGTGCCACCCCGGCGCGTCCGGTCCAGGCCCGCCCCCTCCCGGCGTCCACCGGTGAACGGGCTGGCACCCGCCCCGTTCCCGCGCGTGTCGGCACTTCCGTGCCGCCGATGGCCCGTCCGGCGCCTGCCCGCGTGGAGCGGCCGGTCGCGCCGGCCCCGCGTCCCGCCCGCGTCGAGCGGTCCGCACCTTCCCGGCCGGCCCACAGACCGGCGGCTGAACGCGAGCCCTGATCACCGGGTCATGATCGTGATTGCGAACTGCGTCGCTTGCGCGAGGGGGAATCTGCCCTCAAGCTATACGAAGTGACCGGTTACGTCGCAATCCGACGTAACCTGCCAATGACAGCGTTTGCCGACCCCGGCGGGGCATACCGGATCCCCCCTGTTCCGTTCCCGCCGGGTGTCGGCGATCTATTCCCCCGGCCTGCCGCCTCATTCCGCCTGCAAGCGCCCTGCAAGCGCCGGGAAAAACCGGGAAAATGCGGGAAAAAAATCGGGGCCGGACGTCCCCCGACATCCGGCCCCTGTGCTTCCCCGCCTCGTGCTGGCCAGCCCTGTTCCAATTCTGGCCGCGCCCCCTACCGGCGCTGCCGAGGGCGGGTGCAACAATAAGCATGCAGGAATCGTGCCAACTTCCCGGGGCGGTGCCGGCCAGGCGCCGGCCGCCCGGAGCCCATGCCCATGACCGGATCCTTCCACCGCTACGACGTGATCGTGATCGGCGGCGGCCACGCCGGCACCGAGGCCGCGCTCGCGGCCGCGCGCGCCGGCGCGCGCACCCTGCTGCTGACCCACAGCATCGAGACCGTGGGCGCGATGAGCTGCAACCCGGCCATCGGCGGCATCGGCAAGGGCCATCTGGTCAAGGAGATCGATGCGCTCGGCGGGATCATGGCCCGTGCGGCGGACGCGGCGGGCATCCAGTGGCGCCGGCTCAACGCCTCCAAGGGCCCGGCCGTGCGCGCCACCCGTTGCCAGGCCGACCGCGCGCTCTACCGCGCCTTCATCCGCCGAGCGATCGAGCGCCAGCCCAACCTCCGGGTGTTCCAGGCCGCGGTGGACGACCTGGTGATCGAGGGCGACGCGGTCCGTGGCGCGGTCACCAACACCGGGCTGCGCTTCGAGGCGTCGGCCGTGGTCCTGACCGCCGGCACCTTCCTGGCCGGCAAGGTGCACATCGGCGAGACGCAATACGCCGCCGGGCGCATGGGCGACCCGCCCGCGACCACGCTGGCCGCGCGGCTGCGCGAACGGCCGTACTTCGTGGTGGACCGGCTCAAGACCGGCACCCCGCCGCGGATCGACGGGCGCACGCTCGACTACTCGGTGATGGAGGAGCAGCCCGGCGACGATCCGCGCCCGGTGTTCTCGTTCATGGGCTCGCGCGAGGACCATCCGCGCCAGGTGCCGTGCTGGATCACCCACACCACCGAGCGCACCCACGAGATCATCCGCAACGCGCTGCACCGTTCGCCGTTGTACACCGGACAGATAGAGGGCATCGGCCCGCGCTACTGCCCGAGCATCGAGGACAAGGTGGTGCGCTTCGCTGACAGGCCCAGCCACCAGGTCTTCGTCGAGCCGGAGGGGCTGGACGTGGTCGAGATCTATCCGAACGGCATCTCCACCTCGCTGCCGTTCGACGTGCAGCTGGAGCTGGTGCGCTCGATCCGCGGGTTCGAGCAGGCGCACATCACCCGCCCCGGCTATGCCATCGAGTACGACTTCTTCGACCCGCGCGGGCTGAAGTCCACGCTGGAGACCAAGTCGGTTTCCGGCCTGTTCTTCGCCGGCCAGATCAACGGCACCACCGGCTACGAGGAGGCCGCCGCGCAGGGTCTGCTGGCCGGCGTCAACGCCGCGCGCCACGCGCGCGGGCTTGAGCCGTGGTCGCCACGCCGCGACGAGGCCTACATCGGCGTGCTCGTGGACGACCTGGTCACCCAGGGGGCCAACGAGCCCTACCGCATGTTCACCAGCCGCGCCGAGTACCGGCTGCAGCTGCGCGAGGACAACGCCGACCTGCGGCTGACGCCGGTCGGTCGCGAGCTGGGGCTCGTGGACGACGAGCGCTGGGCGCGGTTCGAGGCCAAGCGCGAGGCGATCGCGCGCGAGACGCAGCGCCTTGGCGGGCTGTGGGCCTCGCCGAACAATGCCGCCGGCCGCGAGGTGGTGGCAAAGCTCGGCATCGAGCTGGGCCGCGAGTCGAGCGGGCTCGACCTGCTGCGCCGCCCGGAACTGGACTACGCCAGGCTGGTCTCGATTGATGCGTTCGCGCCGGAAGCGCCGGTGGACCCGGAGGTGGCCGAGCAGGTCGAGATCGAGGCCAGGTACGCCGGCTACCTGCAGCGCCAGCGCGAGGAGATCGAGCGCGCGCGGCGCCACGAGGGCACGCCGATCCCCGTGGGGTTCGACTACGCGCAGGTGCGCGGCCTGTCCGCCGAGGTGCGGCAGAAGCTCGAGCGCGTGCGCCCGCAGACCGTGGGCCAGGCGCAGCGCATCCCCGGCATGACCCCGGCGGCGATCTCGCTGCTGCTGGTGCACCTGGAGCGGCAGCGCCGCGCGCGCGTGGCCTGAGGGCGCGTCACCGCGCCTGGCCAGCCGTCTCCTCCGCGGCCTCGCCGCCGTGGTAGCCGAAGCCGAAGCCGCGCAGCGCGTGCACCCGGATGCCCTCGAACAGCGGATAGCCGAGCTTCTGGCCATGGATGGTGCCGCGCACCGGCAGCGACAGCCACGCCGGCAGGCGCTGCTCCAGCTTGCGGTACAGCGCGTTGCCCGTCACCGGCGAGGCCATCAGCCAGGCGCACAGCAGGATGCCCAGCACCGGCGTGGCCAGGGTGATGCCGGCGAACAGCCCGGGGGTGCGGAACAGCGGGTAGCCGCGGAACAGCGCCAGCGTGTACAGGCCGAACTTGGCGATGTGGGCCAGCGCGCCGTACAGCGAGAACACCAGGGCGATGAACGGCACCAGCAGGGCGCGGCGGGCGTCGCGCCCGGCCTGCACATCGCCTTCCAGGGCCAGCTGGCGCGCGGTCTGGCATTCGGCCTCGCGGTCGTAGACCTCGCGCTTGAACGCCGCCGCGTCACGCCCGGCGCGGCCGGCGTCGAAGGATTCGATGCAGGTGTAGCCCAGCACGCGCAGCAGCGGCGCCTGGTGCTCCGGCTCGGTGTACAGGCTGTTGACGTGGTCCGGCAGCGCCACCCCGCGCAGTCCGGGGATGTGCTCGCCCACGGCCTGCCGCAGGCGGGTGCGGGCGTCCTCCAGTGGCCAGCGGCTGGCGGCGGCGATGAAGCCGGCACGGTCGGCCGGGTGCCAGTCATGCGGCACCGGCACGCCGTTGCCGCGTACCTGGCTGCGGATGCTGGCGTGGTAGCGGCGCGGCGGCGCGTCCGGGTTCAGGCCGCGCCGCCGCAGCTTCTTCCGGTACTGCTGCCACTCCCCGCCGGCCTTGGCCTGGATCTGCGCGCGGGTCTGGTCGAAGGGCTGGTACAGCGCCGCCAGGGAGCCGTACAGGTCGACGTAGTGCCGCATGCGTTCGTTGGGGTCGCCCATGGCGCTGACCACCAGCTTGCGCGTGACCTCCCCGCGCAGCGCCGGGCCGAAATCGGCCTCGACCCGCTCACCCAGGCCCGAGCCCAGCAGCGGGAACACGGCCAGGAACGCCTTGCCGTCCGGCCGGACATCCGCGCCCGGTCCACGTCCAGGCCTTCCAGCTCCACCAGGTTGCGATGCAGGCCGTTCTGCAGCAGCACCAGGTGCTGGGCCGAACGCAGCTGGGCCGGCGTGCCGCGCGCCACCAGCCAGCGCACCAGCGCCTCCTGGGCCACGTACACCGCCACCATCACCAGCAGCGTGCGCAGCAGCAGCACGAACCAGGCGCGCAGCCGACCACGGGTGCCGTCGTACAGGCGGCGGATCCAGCCCGGCCAGAGGAACAGCGCGGCGGCGAAGCCGGAGATGCCGCGGCCCCACAGCTCGATCGCGTCGATCTCCTCCAGCGTGGCGCCGCCGCCGGTGTGTACGGAAGGCATCCGAGGACCGATGGACGCCGCCATCGCGCGTCCATTGGGTTTGGCTTGCTGGTGGCCACACGGGCGCCGGTGCTCTATCCATCGTGTGGTGCGTGACCGCCTCGGTCATCGCGGCATCGTTAAGCTGGTAGCCGCTGGGACTGCGGTGACCAGGTGTTGGATGCATGGAAGGCGGAACACACAAGCGGCCCATACTCGCAGCGGCACTTTCCCTCCGGAACCATTGAGTCTGCACCGGCGCGTTGCCGGTGTATTCATCTGCCGTTTACATGGGTCCGTATAATCGGGCGCATGCCTCTGCGCGCACTCCTGATGCGGTTGCTCCTGATCGTAGCCTTGCTGGCTAACGGTCCGGGCATCGCTGGTGCGTCCATGCACATGACGGAGCACCCGAGCAACTCCCCGGGTGACGCCGCCCACGTGACAGCGACGCAGACAGCGGCCGACTGCCACGGGGCCGGAGTGATCGCTCCGGTGACCGACGACCACCATCATCCGCAGGCCGCTGATCACACCGGGACAGCACCACCGTTGGGCGACTGTTGTGAGACGGGCAATTGTGGTGCCTGCATGCACCACTGTTGTTCAGCGGCAATCGCCGGGTCGGCACTCGCCGATTTCACCACCCGGTACCGGCACACCGCCGAACCGTTCCTGTCAGTGCACGCGTCCGCGGCCCTGACCAATCTCTTCCGACCTCCGATCGGCTAAGTGTCGCCGCGCGCCTTTTAAGGCGCTGATGGGCCCTGTTCGCTGCTCCGCACTGACAGGGTAACGCTCGTCCCGCGAGCCTTCGACCTTTCCCGGAGTTCCCATGTCATCCGATTCTTTCGGCCGTGCCGAGGGGCTGTCTTCCCCGTCGCGCCGCCGCTTCGTCCAGGGCCTTGCTGTTGGCGGGGCCGTCGCAACCTTGGGCCTGTGGCCCCGTTCCAGCTGGGCCGTCAAGGCCGAAGGCGTCCCCAATGTGCTCTCGGGCACCGAATTCGACCTGACCATCGGCGAGACGCCGATGAACTTCACCGGTGCCACGCGCCCTGCGATCACGGTCAACGGATCGATCCCAGCGCCCCTACTGCGCTGGCGCGAGGGCACCACGGTCACCCTGCGGGTCCGCAATGCCCTGCCCCCCGGCTCGATCCATGGCGACCAGACATCGATCCACTGGCACGGCATCCTGCTGCCGGCGAACATGGACGGCGTACCCGGACTCAGCTTCAACGGCATCAACCGCGGCGAGACCTACCAGTACCGCTTCAACGTCGTACAGGGCGGCACCTACTGGTACCACAGCCACTCCGGTTTCCAGGAGCAGGCCGGCCTCTACGGGCCGCTGGTGATCGAGCCGCTGGAGCCCGAGCCCTTCGCCTATGACCGCGATTACGTGGTCATGCTCAGCGACTGGACCGACCTCGATCCGAAGCGCCTGTTTGCCCGGCTCAAGAAGCGGTCGGATTTCGACAACTTCTCCAAGCGGACGGTTGGCGACTTCTTCGCCGACGTGAAACAGCACGGCCTGGCCGCCACGGTCGAAGACCGCAAGATGTGGGGCCGGATGCGGATGACGCCGACCGACCTGTCGGACGTCAACGGCAACACCTACACCTACCTCATGAACGGCATGACCTCGCTCGGCAACTGGACCGGGCTGTTCCGGTCGGGCGAGAAGGTCCGCCTCCGCTTCATCAACGGCTCCGCGATGACGTACTTCGACGTGCGGATCCCGGGCCTGAAGATGACCGTGGTCGCAGCCGATGGACAGTACGTGCATCCGGTTTCGGTCGACGAGCTCCGCATCGCCACCGCCGAGACCTTCGACGTCATCGTCGAACCCACCGGGCAGGATGCGTTCACCATTTTCGCCCAGGACAGCGGCCGTACCGGCTACGTCAGCGGCACGCTGGCCGTGCGCGAAGGCCTGCGCGCGCCGGTGCCCGCGGTCGACCCGCGCCCGATCCTGACCATGGCCGACATGGGCCACGGCGGAATGGGCGGCGGCGGTCACGACATGTCCTCGATGTCTAGCTCAATGGCTGGGATGGACCACAGCGGCCACGACATGTCGTCGATGGCCGGAAGCGCAATGGCCGGCGGAAGCATGGCAGGCATGGATCACGGCGCCGGCGGAATGCAGCAGCACCCGGCCACCGAGACCGGCAACCCGCTCGTCGACATGCAGACAATGACACCCGCGCCCAAGCTGGACGATCCGGGCATCGGCCTGCGCGACAACGGCCGCCGCGTGCTCACCTACGCCGACCTGCGGAGCACGTTCCGCGATCCCGACGGGCGTGAACCCGGCCGCACGGTCGAGCTGCACCTGACCGGCCACATGGAGCGCTTCGCCTGGTCCTTTGACGGAGTGAAGTTCGCTGACGCGGAGCCCCTGCGCCTCAACTACGGCGAGCGCATGCGGATCGTGCTGGTCAACGACACGATGATGTCGCACCCGATCCACCTCCACGGCCTGTGGAGCGACCTCGAGGATGAATCCGGCAACTT
>NICF_comb_assmDRAFT_10000479_pt1 | contig 33974 bp, 27 predicted proteins | sample NewIslPassag4_SG_FD_11279 | JGI IMG/M metagenome (IMG submission 11279)
AAGATCCTGGGCTTGTATCCGGTGACGCGCATATCTCGGATTCCCCCTCGACCGAACGGGATGGAGATCAAAATAGAGACGGGGGCTCGTAGGTGCCGAAGACCCGACGCAGGGCCGAGGTGATCTCGCCGACGGTGGCGTAGGCGAGCACCGCCTCGCGAATGGCCGGCATGAGATTTCCCTCGCCTCTGGCCTCGTCGGTGACGCGAGCGAGCGCCTTCTCGACCTGCGCCGGGTCGCGCTCGCGGCGAACGCGCTCGAGCGAGCGCCTCTGCTCCTCGGCCGCCTCCTCGGAAAGCGGCTGGACCTCGACCGGCGCTTCCTCGCGGGGGAGATCCTTGGGCCAGTTGACACCCACCACGGGGATCTGGCCCTCGTCCACCGCGCGCTGGTGCTCGTAGGCTCGCTGGGCGATCTGGCGTTGCAGCCAGCCCGTGCGCAGGACCTCGACCATGCCCCCGCGCTTTTCGATCTCCTCCATCACGGCGCGGATGGCGTCTTCCATGGAGTCGGTGAGCGACTCGACGAAGTACGAACCGCCCAGCGGGTCGGCGACCTTGGCCACCTCCGTCTCCAGCGCGAGGATCTGCTGGACGCGCAGCGAGGTCTTGGCGGAGAGCTCGGTGGGGATGGCGTAGGCCTCGTCGTAGGCGGCCGTAAACACGCTCTGCAAGCCCGCGCAGGCCACCGCGAAGGCCTCGATGGTGATTCGCGCCAGGTTGTTGAGTGGCTCGGCGCGCGTCAGCGAATGTCCGCCGCAGACGCAGGCCGCTCGCATGCGCATGGCATTTTCCTGGGTCGCCCCCGCCTCCTTCATCCAGGTCGCCCAGATCCGCCGCCCGGCGCGGTACTTGGCCACCTCCTCGAAGAAATTCGTGTAGGTGTAAAAGAAAAACGAGAGGCGCGTGCCGAAATCGTCGGGGGAAATGCCGCGGGACATGAGGGCCCGCGCGTAGGCGATGCCCGCACTCAGCGTGTAGGCCATCTCCTCGGCCGGGTTGGCGCCCGCATCGCGGTAGTGGCTGGCGATGGAGATCGGGTTGAAGCGGGGAAGGCGCGAAAGCGTGTCCTCGACCAGATCCATGGCCAGGCGCATGGAAGGGTCGAGGGGGAAGATCCACGCGCCGCGCGCGCCGATCTCCTTGAGGGGATCGTTCTGAACCGTGCCGGAGATCCGGTCGGCCGGCACGCCCTGCTTGCGCGCCACCGCCTCGTACATGGCGAGGAGGATCGCCGCGGTGCCGTTGATGGTCATGGAGGTGGAGACTCGGTCCAGGGGGATCCCGCGGAAGATGGTCTCCATGTCTGCCAGGGAGTCGACGGCGACGCCGACCTTGCCCACCTCCCCCAGGGCGAGCGGATCGTCGCTGTCCAGGCCGAGCTGGGTGGGGAGGTCGAGGGCCAGCGACAGGCCGGTCTGCCCCTCCCCGAGGAGGAAGCGGAAGCGCTCGTTGGTCTGGACCGGAGTGCCGAAGCCGGCGTACTGGCGCATGGTCCAGACCTTGCCCCGGTACATGTCGCGGTGGATTCCGCGCGTATAGGGAAAGACGCCCGGCGGCGGAGGATGCGAGCGCAGATGCTCGGGGCCGTAGTAGGGCTCGAGGGGGATCCCCGACCGCGTACGGTAGGGATCGACCGCGGCCGTGGACCGCGGCTCGGGCCCGGAACCGCGCTTCTTCATGCGCGCGCCCCTCCGACGATGCGGTCGTTTTCGTCGAGGATGCCGGCGCGGCGAGCGATGACGAGCTTCTTCCACTCCACCCGCAGCGTGGCCGCGTCGACCATCTCGTCGCCGAAGACGATCGCGCCCAGGCCCTGCTCCTGATCGGCCTTGCGGTAGGCCTCCATGATGGCCAGCGCGCGCTCCACCTCCTCCACGGTGGGCGTGTAGGCCGCGTTGATGATGTCGATGTGGGAGGGGTGGATGGCCCACTTTCCGTCGAAGCCCATGCGGGCTCCAGCCTCGGCGTCGCGGCGCACCTGCTCGAGGTCGCGGAATTGCAGCGTCACGTTGTCGATCACGTCGATGCCGGCCGCGCGGGCCGCTGCGATCACGTGCGCCTTGGGGTAGTGGTAGATCTCGAACTGCCTCTCGCTCATCTCCTTGGCGCCGATGTCGCCGGCGTAATCGGCGATACCGAAGATCAGCGAGGCCATGCGGGGAGTGCAGGCGGCGATCTCCTCGGCGTGCAAAAGCGAGCGAGCGCTCTCGATGAGCACCTCGAGCTTGATGCGGCCCACCTCGTAGCCGCAGGCCTCCTCGATCTGGGTGACGAGGCGGTCGACGAAGAGGACGTCCTCGGCGCCGTAGACTTTGGGGATGACGATCACGTCGACGTTGCGGCCCGCGGCCTCCAGGACCTCGATGACGTCGCGGTAGAAGTAGCCGGTACGGATGTTGTTGGGGCGGAAGGCGCGGATCTTTCCGCGGAAGTCCAGGGAGTTGAGCGCCTGGATCAAGGTTTTTCGCGCCGCCACCTTCTGCGAGACGGCACAGGAATCCTCCAGGTCGAGGATCACTTCGTCCGCCGCGGAGTTGGCGGCCTTCTCCATCATCTTCATGGAGTGCGCCGGGCAGGTCAGCTCGGTGCGGCGCACGTTGAAGTCCCGGGCGATGACGAGCTGGTCGATTCGCCCGCGCTCGTGCGGAGTGCTGGACAGCCTCATGCCTTTCCCCCCTGCGGCCGGCGGCGGATCGCCACCTCGCGCGTGATCTCGAAGACGACCTCGCCGCGCTGGTTCTTTCCAACCAGCAAGAATTTCACGATCCCCGCTTGCGGATTGTGGGGATGGGGGCGGGTCTCCAGGACGGTGGACTCGGCGAAGAGCGTGTCGCCGGCGAAGACGGGCGCCTTGTGGCGTCCCTCGTCGAAGGAGATCTCCTCCAGGGCGTTCTCGCTCGTCTCGCCGGAGGCCAGCCCCAGTACGAAGGCAAAGACGATTCCGCCGTAGACCACGCGGCGTCCACCGAAGGTCGTCTGCGGCGATTCGTCGCACATGGCCTGGTTGAAATGGAGCTGGGCGGTGTTGAGGACCAGGTTGGTGAGGATCATGTGCTCGCTTTCGCCGATCGTCCTTCCCCGCGGATGGACGATGACGTCGCCCACCTGGAAATCCTCGAAGTAGTTGTCCCCGCGGGTCAGCTTCTTGCCGGCAAGCTGACGTTCCGCCAGCCTGCGCAGGAGAGTCCTCTCCTGCAGGTCCATGCGCCTGGCCATTTCACTCCCCCCGATCGAGCATGCGCCGCGCGATCACCTCGTACTGGATCTCCGACGTTCCCTCGAAAATTCGAAACACACGCGCATCCCTCCAGTACCGCTGCGCTGGAAACTCTCGGCTGTATCCGTATCCGCCGAAGATCTGGAGACATTCGGAGGTGACGCGCTCTGCCATCTCCGCTGCGAATGCCTTGGCCATGCCCGCCTCCAGATCGCAGCGCTTGCCGGTGTCCTTCATCATGCAGGCGTGGTAGGTGAGCTGCCGCGCCGCCTCGATCTCCGTCAGAGCATGGGCGAGCTTGTGACGGATGACCTGGAATTTCGCGATCGGCTGGCCGAACTGCTCGCGCTCCTGCGCGTACCGGATCGCGGCGTCGAGCGCCGCCTGCGCCACGCCTACCGCGCGCGCCGCGGTCTGGATGCGAGCGTACTCGTAGGTGGCCATGAGCTGGTAAAAGCCCTTGCCCTCCTCGAGGCCGAGCAGGTTCTCCGCGGGTACCTCGTAGTTGTCGAACGCCACGTTGTACGAGTTCATCCCCTTGTATCCGATGGTGGGGATGGGATCGCCCGAGAGCCGCGGCGGGTCGAATGCGTCGCCCGGCTTGGGCACGAGAAGGATGGAAAGCCCCTTGTGTTTCGGCTGGGAAGGATCCGTGCGAACGAGAGTGCAGAGCACGTTGGCGCGGTTGGCGAAGGTGCACCACGCCTTTTCTCCGGTCACGAGGTATCGGTTTCCATTTTTCTGTGCCCGGGTGCGAACGGCGGCGGCGTCGGATCCCGCCTGCGGCTCGGTGAAGGCGGCCGCGGCCAGGACCTCGCCCGAGCAGAGCCTCGGAAGCCACTCGCGCTTCTGCTCCGCGGTGCCGTTGGCCTCGATCAGCGTCCCGGTGATGAGCATCCGCGTCATCACCGAGCCGACCGAGAGCCAGCCGCGCGAGAGCTCCTCGGTGACGATGGCCATGGAAAGGCAGTCCAGGCCGCTTCCGCCGTAGTCGGGCGAGAAGATCAGGCCGAAGTAGCCCAGCTCGGCCATCTTGCGCACGAGCTCGTGCGGAATCTCGGCGCCCTCGTTGTCGAGGCGGTCGGCGATCGGCTCGACCTCGCTCTTGACGAAGTCGCGCACCGCCTCGCGGATGGCGTGATGATCGCTGGTCAGCATCAGGCCCCTCCCTTCGCGCCGGGCGGGTGGTCGGTGGGCGGGTAGGCGGAGCGCTTCTTCACCAGGATCTTGCGCTCGTAGCGGATGACCTCCTTGCCGTCCTGGTTGCGGCCGACGGTTTCCACGTGGACGATGCCGCGGTCGGGCTTGCTCTCCGACTCGCGCTTGTCGAGTACCCGGCTCTCGGCAAAGAGCGTGTCTCCGGGGTAGGCGGGGTTGGGAAACCTCATGTTCCAGTAGCCGAGGTGGGCGAGGGCCTGCTCGGAGAGATCCTCCACGCTCATGCCGAAGACGACGTTCATCACCAAGAGGGGGTGAAGCGGCGTGTCGGGGTGTCCAAGCGAGCGGGCGTAGACCTGGTTGAAGTGGAGCGGATTGGCGTTCATGGTCCAGTTGCAGAAAAGGACTGCCTCCGCCCGGGTGATGGTCTTGCCCCAGTGGTGCGGATAGACGTCGCCCACGGAAAAATCCTCGTAGTAGCGTCCCCGCTCGATGACCTTCCGACGCATCTTCGTTCCCCCCGCGCCGGCCGGCGCCGCCTGGGGATCATGGGCAGGATGAAGACGCTGTGACGCGAATCGACGCACGAAGGGGCGGCACCGCGTGGGTGAAAAGGGGGCGAGGGCTCGCCGGAAGCGTATTCGCCCTGATGGTGACGCTCTCGTGCTCGACCACGCCTCCGCCGACCGGCCTGCACGTGATCGAGGAGGAGCGGCCGCCGCCTTCGCCGGAGGAGGTCGTCAGGGCACAGCGGGCGCTCGCCGAGCTGAATCTCTATCTCGGTCCGATGGATGGGCGTCTCGGCGCGGAGACGCGGGTGGCGCTGGCGCGATTCCAGCGGCGCGCGGGCCTTCCCGTCACCGGCGAGCTCGACCCAGAGACGCTGGAGGCGCTGCTGGGCGAGGTTCCCGGTGTGGCCGATGGTCCCGTCCGGCCGGAAGTCGAGCGGCCGGAACTCCCCTCGGCCGAAGCCCTTCTCGAGGAAGCGCCTCCCCGGCCCCAGCCGCCGCCGGGCTTTCTCGAGCCGGTGCTCGCCGAGGCGGAAGCGCTCCTGGCCGAGGGGGAAGCCGCCGCGCGGACGATCCTCGCAGCCGAGGGCGGGGTGGCCGAGCGGGCTCGCCGCCTGGAGGAGGCCGCCCGACGCATTCAGGAGGCGCGGGCCGCCGCCTTCGCCCGGGTGGTCGACGCGCGCGTTCGGGGCGGGTACGCGCCCCTGCCCGAGGAGCTCTTGCAGGCTCTGCGGCAGGCCCTCGCGGAGCGTCGCCTCCTCATCCGGCCGGAGGAGATGGGCTGGGGAAGCGACGAGGAGGAGGCCGTGCGATGGCTCGAGCTTTCGCTCGGCCTGCCGCCGAGCGGGCTGCCCTCCCTCCGTCTGCTCGAGGCGTTGGGAATCGATCCTTCGCCTCTCTTCGGGGATGGCAGGGTTGGACCCGGGGCGAAATTCGAGGTAGAGAGCGGACCATGACAGCCGAGCCGCAGCCGAAGGTCGAGATCCAGCCGGTGAAGACCCCCGGTGATCTGCACGCCGCCCTGGCGATCCGGGAGGTGGTCTTCATCGAGGAGCAGCAGGTCCCCGCGGACATCGAGCGCGACGACGAGGATCCGACCGCCTTTCACGTGCTGGCTTTCGTCGACGGCCATGCCATCGGCACGGGTCGGCTGGTCGAGCGTCGCGAGCCTCCGGAGGGCGAGGCGGGGCGGTGGGGCCACGTCGGCCGCATGGCGGTTCTCGTCTCCCACCGCAAGCAGGGGATCGGTCGCCGAATCCTGGAGGCCCTGGAGGCCGAGGCGCGGGCTCGCGGCCTGGATGGGCTGGTGCTGCACGCCCAGGTCTACGCCCACGGCTTCTACAAGAAGATGGGCTACGAGGACTGGGGGACGATCTTCGAGGAGGCGGGTATCCCCCACATCCAGATGCGCAAGCGGCTTCGGCCGGCGGATTTCGAGCCGGATCCCGCCGCCTGAGAGCCGACGAAAGCTGCGGTTCGAGCAGCGTGCCGCCTCCGCCGCCTCGCGACGGTCGGTCACGACGACAGGCTCCTAGAAATCCACGCCTTCGCCTGGCTCGGGGAGGTCGAAGACCACTTCGGGGTGGGGCTTTTCGGCGAGCGCCCGGAAGACCAGCCAGTTGCGCATCACCGCCTTGACGTAGTTGCGCGTCTCCCGCCACGGGATGAATTCCACGAACTCGTCGAGCGGAAGGTCCTTGCGCAGAGGGTCTCGGAGCCATCCCACCACGGCGGCCGGCCCGGCGTTGTAGGCGGCGATCGCCAGGCAATCATGACCGAAGCGCTTCTTCAGCGCGGCCAGGTAGGCGCCGCCGAGGGCGATGTTGGTGGCGGGGTCCTCGAGCCGCGCGGGGTCGACCTGGAGCGAGGCATGGGCGGCGATCTTCTCGGCGGTCTCGGGGAGGAGCTGCATCACGCCCACGGCGCCGCGGGGCGAACGGACGCTGCGGGCAAAACCGCTCTCCTGGCGGGCGATGGAGAGGAGCAGCAGGGGGTCGAGGCCGGCGCGTGCGGCGGCGCTTTCCACCTCGTCGCGAAAGGCCAGGGGGTAGGCGAGCTCGGCCGCGGAGCGGAGGTTGCCCAGGCGGGAGGAAAGGCGGAAGGCGCGGTGGGGATCGCCGGCCTCGAGCGCCAGCTGCCCGGCCGCACGCAAAAAGGCGGGGTTGGCGCTTCCTTCCACGGCGGCGTCGAACTCCATCCCCGCTTCTTCGAATAGGCCTACGGCGTAGAGTGCCTCCGCCCGAGCCAGGCGGGAATCGACGATGGCCTGGCCTCTGCGGTTGGCGGGACCGGCCAGGGGAGCGGGTACGGAGAGAGGAGGCGGATCGGGAAGGCGGGCGGCGGCGAGCCAGGCGTAATACAGATCGGGCGCCTCCGCCGAGAGCACCTGGCGGAAGGCCTGGCGGGCGTCGGCCTCGCGCCCGAGGCGTTCGAGGGCGCGCCCGCGCCAGTACCACGTCTGCGGCGCAAGCCAGCTTCTGGGGGCGCGGCTCAGGAATTCGGAAAAGACCCGCTCGGCGGCGCCGGGATCGCCGCCGAGGTAGAGGGCCCAGCCGAGAAACCAGGTGGCCTCGTCCCGCCGCGGCGAAAAGGACTTGGCGTAGGCCTCGAAGCGGCGGGCGGCCTCGTCGAAGCGGCCGAAGTCGAGGTGGAGGAAGGCGGCGAGGAAGGCGGCCTCGGCCCTCGCCGCTCCAGCGCCGGCGCGTGCGGCCTGATCCAGATGCGCCACCGCCGCGTCGAGGTCGCCGCGCCGGGCCGCGATGCGGCCGAGAAGAATTCGGGCCTGTGCCGGTTCCTCCGGCTCTCCTTCGAGGTAGCGTCGAAGGACGGCCTCCGCCTCCTCGTTGCGGCCGGCGTCCATCAGCGCCCGGCCGCGCCAGAAGAGAAGTTCGGGGTGCTCCACCTCCGCGAGCTCCTCGACCGCCCGCTGCGCCATGCCGCGCCGAAGGAGCGCCGCGACGCGGGACTGCCAGTCGCGCCACGAAGGCTCCTCGCGCAGCTGGCGAAGCAGGCGCGCGGCCTCCTCGCCTTCCTCGCGGTCGGGGTGGTCTCGCCAGATGGAGAGAAGGAAGTAGGTGGCCCGCTTTCGGTCGCCGCTCGCGAGCCACCTGCGGACGAGCTCGAGCCGAAAGCGAGGATCGAAGTCGAATCCCCGCTCGGAGATCCGCCGTTCGAGGAGCCGGGTTTCGAGAGCCTCGGACGAGCGTATCAGGGCGAAAAGCTCGATCTCGCTGGCCTTGCGGCCGAGAGGGCCGCTGGGGTCCACCCTTCGCGCCTCCTCCACCAGCGGCCCGATCGCGTCCAGCCGGCCGAGGCGAAGATTCGCCTCGGCGAGCCGGACCGCCGCCCACGGCCTGAGCTCGCCGAGCTCGGGGAGGGCGTGCGCCAGCAGGGCGGCGGCGCGCTCCGGTTCATCCTTTTCGAGGAGCGCGGCGGCCGCGACCAGGTGGCAGCGCGCGCGTGCCTCGCCCAGGCCGGTGGAGGCGCCCTCGACGAGAAGGGGCCGGCAGGCCTCGATTGCACCTTCGTGGTCTCGGGCTGCCAAGGCTCGCGCGGCTTGCGCCGGAAAGGCGGGGGAGCCGGCGGAATGGCCGTCGGGGTCCGCGCTGTTTTCGAGTTTCGGAGCAGCGAGGGGAGGAGGAGCCGGCAGGAAGGCGATCGCCGAGGCAGCGATCACACCCGCGAAAACGACCGGATGACACACGCCCGGCCGATCGTAGAGCCTCGGCGCCCGCAGGACAAGCGCGGAAAGGGCCGGCAAGTTGACAGCTTCTCGGCCCTCTCTTAGATTCCGGCCGATTTTTCCCGGCGCCGGACGCGCACGGTCCGCCCCTGCCGGAAGCCTTCCCTCCGATTTCCGGAATCTCTGCAGGCCTCGTGGCCCCGAAAGGATTCGTCACCATGAGTCAGATCGCCAAGCCGTACCCCATCGAGTTGCCTGCACCCATCAACCCCGAGGCAGGCCTTGGGGGTAAGGGCGGCGGGGTCGAGTACCACCGCAACCTCTTCTGCGCTCACTACGACGACTGCCTCGACGAGGCAGTTCGGCGCGGCTGGAACAGCTTCAGCTGCTCCAAGTGCCCGCTCTTCGAGCCGCCGCGCGAGCGCGCGATCGGCGGCTTCGCCAATCAGCGTCGGTTTACCTGATTCTAGCTCGTCCTTGATTCAAGGGGTGGCGAGGACGTGCACGACGACCGTCCGGTCGAGTGCATCGCTCCTCGCCACGCCGATCCCGATCGATTCGAAACGCGGCTCGAGGATCGCCGAAAGGTGGGCGGGGCTCTGCACGATCGCGCGGTGGGCGACGGCGGGGCTCGGCCCCTCGCCGAGATTCTCCCCTGCGATCCGGAAATCGTAGCCCGCGCGCCGCAGGCGGTCGCTGACCTTTCCCGACTCGGGCGAGACGTGTCCAAAGCGCCCGCGTGCGAGCAGCTCCTCGGCATAGGCCTGGGCCACTTGCTGCAGGAGCGGATCGTAGCGGAGCGGCGGCAGCCCTCGCTGCGCACGCAGACGGTCGAGGTCGGCCCGCATCTCGGCGACGTCGCGCGGGCCTTCGGCTTCTGCGTCCCTGGCGAGTTTCTGCGTCTCGGGCAGGGGCTCGCCCACGTAGATCTCCGAGAGGAGCGCGACCTCGGGGCCGTGGGGGCCGACCCCCATCACTTCCAGCACCGTCCTTCCGCGAGAAACGAGATAGAGCTCCGCCTCGAACCACTCGCCGTCGCGCCGAAGCGGTAGCCGCACGGGCAGGCCGCCGGGCGGGACGACGTGGAGCTGCGGGTGGTGAAGCTCGCCGAGTAGACGCCCGCGCAGCCGGATCAGCGTATCCGGTGGCACCTCGGCCGGGAGCTCCCCCTCCCACTCCACCGAGACCCTTCCGAAGAGGGCCACCACGACGAAGCCTCCCGCGGGCAGGGGCGCCACGCCGAAGCCAGCGTGCGAGGGCCGCAGTTGCTCGTAGGACGCGATCCGCTCGAGCAATCGGAGTCGTCCCATCTCCGGGTCGGAAGCGATCACCGCCGCGACCTGGGGTTCGGCCACGGCAGCGCCCGCCCGGGTGACCTCGAGGCGGACCGCGCGGCCGTGCCGCAGAGGGGAGAGATCGCCGGCGCGGGCGCAGGCTCGAGCGAGGGCCTCGGCGGCCTCTTCCAGCCTTGGGTCGAGGGCCAGGTCGGCCTTGCCCGTCGCGGGGAGCGCCCAGATGGCGACCAGTACCGCGAGCGCGATGCGCATGCGCCCATGTTGCCTCGGCCAGCTCTCGTTGGCGACCTTCGCGTGCCTGCCTAGTTTCCGATCGGGCAGGAGATCTCGATGGGCGCAGGTGGCGGTGTCGTGGGGCGGCGGGGGATCGCGCTCGCGGTCGTGGTGGCGGCGACCCTGGGCTGCGATGAGAACCGCGAGATCCGGAGGGATCCGGAGCGGCGCGGGCGATGCGACCTCGGGGGATTTTCGAGTTGCCGCCAGTCCACCGATTGCGGGCCGGGGGCGAGCTGTTTCGAGGGCTGTTGCCTGAGCGCCTGCGGCGCCACGGCGGACTGCGATGCGGCGCCGGGTTGCGACGGTTTCGGCTGCGTCTGCGACCAGGGGGCCTGCATCCCCGTCTCCTGCTCGGCGGCGGAGGAATGCGAGGAAGGGCAGGCCTGCGTGGGGGGCGTTTGCGTCGGGCCCGGCGCCGTCGAGGCGCGTTTTTGCCGCCTCTCGCCGCCGTGGGCCACGCTCCGAGCCGGCGACGAGATGCGCTACGCGGTGGCCGCCTTCGACGCCGAGGGAAGGCGGATCGTTCCCACGCCGGCCTTCCGGCTCGAAAGCCCGGATGCGCGCCGGGCGATCGTGGACGGCGACCGCGTCACGGGTGGACCGGAGTCGGGGCGGGTCGAGATCGTGGCGAAGGTGGGCGCGGCTTCCTGTGCCGCCGAGGTCCTGAGCCTCGGCCAGAAGGATCCGGACCGCGTTCGCGTGGTGGCGATCGACGCGCTCTCGCGCCTCCCCGTGGAGGGGGCGCGCGTGCAGGTGGAGGGCGATCCGAGCCCCGCGCTGGCCACCACCGACGCGCGCGGCGAGGCGAGCCTCGAGCGCGGTGCCCTGCCGGCGCGGCGCACGGTCTCGGTCTTCCACGAGGACCATACCTACGTCACGCTCGTCGACGTCGAAGCCGACGATCTCCTCGTGCCGCTCCTGCCCAACCCCGACGGGCCGCTCGCGGGCGGCTTTTCCGGAGCCTTCCGCTCCGAACTCTTCGAGGCCTCGCGGCTGAACTTCGGCCTGGCCGGGGCCTCCTTCCCCGGAAATCTCCTGGACCTGGACGTCTTCGTTCTCGTCGGGCCGGTGGAGCGGGTGGAGATCGACATCGGCGGGGCGCGCTCGGCCGACGTCTCCGCCGGTCTGGTGATCGGCCTGGGCAATACCTGGTTCAAAGAGAGGTATCGCGTGGAGGCGCTTCCCGGCGCCTGCGAGGATCGCGAGGCCTCGGCGAGCGGTAGGTGCGGGTTCCGCACCGCCTGGGGGCTGGCAGGGGGGATCCCCCTCGAGGACGTCCCTTTCGACGCCATCCAGTCCGGCGGCGAGGTCGAGGCGGGGCGGCTGTTGGCCCAGCTTCTCCCCCACGTGCGGAGGCTGCGGAGCGCGGTCGTCCCCTCCCTGCCGATCGAGTTCGCACCTCGGGTGGATGGGCGGCCGGACTGGGCGGCGCTTCCCACGCTGGATCTGGAGGCGTCGACGCGCCTTTCGTTGCGCGTGGACCTGGCGCTTCCGCCCTTGCCCTCGGAGCTGGTCGACGGCGCCGTCGCGGTGGCGGGGGCGCGGGTCCTGGGCGAGGGCGTGGTTCCCCTGGGACTGACCGGCGCAGTGGCGGACGAGGAGACACGGGAGCTCGTGGACGCGGTTCGCGACCGCCGCGGCGTCCTCGGCCTGCGCTTCGCCCCGCAGCACGGAGGGATCGAGGGCAGCGACTACGTGGTCTACGCCATCGCGGTGAATTTGGAGGGACTTTCCGGCGGTCTGCCCTGCACGCCAGACGAGCGCTCGGGATGCACGCCGATCTCCGGTCTGGTGGCCGCGGCGCAGAGCCTGCCGTGGGGCACGGTGGTGGACCTCTCGTCGCCGGGGTTTCTGGGCCTGGCCGATCGAGCGCTCTTCGATCCCGCGACCCGGCGGCTCGACATCGGCGGCGAGGTGGAGGGGGCCACGCTGATGCGCGTGGAGATCCTGTCGCGGGGGCGGGGGTGGCTCGTCTACTTCCCGTCGGGGCTCGACGGCGTGACTCTCCCCGTGCCGGCGGAGACGTCGGACCGGCTGGAGGAGCCCTCGGTCTCCCTGCAAGCGATGGACGCCGACCTCGACCTCGACGCGCTGCTGGGGCCCGGCGGGGAGGACCTCTCCGACTTCACCCTCCGCGCGCGGCGCTTTTCCGCGATCGACGTCCCGCGCCCGGCACCCTCCCGATGAGGGATGCACCTCTGCCCCGCGGAAGGGTAGAAGGGGGGTATGAGCGGGCGTCTGAGGCTGGATGCGAGCGGGGTGGCCGAGGCGAGGATCGGGGCGGAGGGGCTTTCGACCTCGGACCGCGAACGCGCCCTGGAGGCGGCGGGGAAGGCCCTGGCCGCCATCTTCCGACTCCGGGACGAGGGGCGCCTCGGCTTTTGGAATCTGCCGTCCGACCGCGACTCCATCGAGGCCTCGATCGCGCTGGGGATGGAGATCCGCGACCGCTTCGAGGACGTGGTCGTCCTCGGCATCGGAGGCTCCTCGCTCGGCGCCCGGGCGGTGGTCTCGGCGCTGGGCGGCAGCCTGCGCAACCTCTGGCCGCGAAGGCGGCGCGGCGGGCCCAGGCTCTTCTTTCCCGACAACTCGGATCCCGCCACCTTCCGCGACCTGCTCGCCTTCCTCTCCCCGGAGAGCACCTGCTTTCTCGCGATCACCAAGTCCGGCACCACGGCCGAAACGCTCTCGCAGCTCGCCATCGCCCGCGAGTGGCTCGGCCCAGGCCACCGCGACCGCATCGTCGCCGTGACGGACCCCGAGAAGGGCAGTTTGCGGGCCATCGCCGCCGAGGAGGGATGGAAGAGCCTCCCCGTCCCTCCCTCTGTGGGCGGGCGCTTTTCCGTGCTGACCGCGGTGGGGCTGCTTCCGGTGGCGGCCGCGGGACTCGATGCGCGCGGCCTCTGCGAGGGCGCCGACGCCATGCGGATGCGCTGCGAGGAACCCGAACCGGCCCGCAACCCGGCGGCGCTCCTGGCCGCGGTCCTTCACGCGCTCGATCGGAGAGGCAAGCGCATCCACGTGCTCTTCTCCTACGCCGACGCTCTGCGCGAGCTGGGCGCCTGGTACGTCCAGCTCTGGGCGGAGTCGTTGGGCAAGTCGGAAGCCGTGGGCCCCACTCCGCTGGCGGCGGTGGGCGCCACCGACCAGCATTCGCTCTTGCAGCTCCTCATGGAGGGACCCCGAGACAAGGCGGTGATCTTCGTCACCGTGGGCGACCGCGGCGAGCCCGCGCCCATCCCCGTCTGGCGCCCGGAGGATCCCTCGCTCGGCTATCTGGGGGGAAAGACCCTCGGCGAGCTCATCCACGCGGAGGCGGTGGGAACGCAGGCGGCACTGGAGGCGGCGGGGCGGCCGACGCTGACGCTGCATCTGCCCCGGATCGACGCGCGTTCGATCGGAGAATTCCTCTTCCTCTGGGAGGCGGCCACCGCCATCGCTGGCCACCTTTACGGCGTCGACCCCTTCGACCAGCCGGGCGTGGAGCTCTCGAAGCGGATCACGCAGGGCCTGCTGGGGCGAAAGGGCTACGAGGAGCACGCCGCCCGCCTGCGGGCCCGCCCCGCCCCCGACCCGGCCTGGATCCTCGACTGAGCCGGGCGCTCACGTCGGTCACGAGTCGAAACGGACCTGGCCATTCGGCGCGCGGCGCCGGCGGCGGGCGCGGTCCAAGAGCTCTTGCACGCGCAGGCGAACCACCTCCGCCGCGGCGGCGCCGTCGCCCTCGTCGGGGAATTCCTCCGGACCGATCTCCTCGCCTGCCTCGATCCGCCAGCGCGAGGGGAGGGGGACCAAGCCGAGCAAGCCGAGCCAGGGAAAGGTGGGCGTGATGGGGATCGCGGGCGCGCTCTCGCTTCCCAGGGCGAGGTTGGCCAAGAGCGGATGCGTCCGGGCCGAGCCCGCGATCGCCACCGGATAGATCCGCGCCCCCACTTTCTTGGCGATGCGGACGAAGCCGCCGCGACCGAAGTCTCCCACCCGTCCCCGCTGGCGGAAGGGCTTGCGCGCTCCGCGGCGACCCTCCGGAAAGATGACGAGGTCCTGCCCCTCCGAAAGCAGGCGCTCCGCGTTCTCCCGGCAGGCCGGCACCGCTCCCATGCGGCGGAGGAAGAGGCCGAGGTAGGGGATCTCGAAGAGCTCGGCCTCCAACAGCACCCGCACGAAGAGCTTGTGGCGCGCCGCGGCCACCGAGACCATGGCCGCGTCCCAGGGAAGAAAACCCGCGCGGTTGCAGACGAGCAGGCGTGGACCGGGGCCGTGGAGGTTCTCGAAACCGGCTTCCTGTACCCGGAACCAGCGGTCGTAGAGCCAGTCGAAGACCGGCGAGACGCGGCGGACCCGCCAGAGGTCCATGCCGTAGAGGTCCACGTCGAAGGCGGGGGGAAAGCCCGTCAAGCCGCCGAGGGCGGCGCGCAGTGCATTGGCCCATGGGACCTCTTCATGCTCTTCGAGCATCCTTCTTCTCCTCGCGCACGGCCGTGATCGCCGCGCGGGCGTCGTGCCGAACGGGACAGTCGAGGGCGGCCCGCAGCCGCGAGGTCTCGACCACCGTGGAAAATCGCAGCGCGTCGACTGCCTCGTCGGGAAGCGACGAAAGCCCCGTCGCTCGCAGCGCTCGCAGACCGTAGAGCGCCGCGGTCTGCGGAAGCGGCAGGACCACGGAGCCGGCCAGGCGACAGGCGGCGAGGTAGGGAACGCAGCCCTCGGCCGCCACGTGGTAGACGCCTTCGAGCGACGCCTCGAGCGCGCCCTCGATCACGGCGGCCGCGTCGTCCACGTGCAGGCACTGGACGAGGGGATCGAAACCGGCGATGGCCACGGAGAAGGGGCCGCGCAGCGCGCGCGCCAAAAGCCCGCCGGCCTCCGGGCCCAAGAGCGGCGCAAAGCGCAGGATGGTGGCGTCGGGCCGCTCGGCCAGAGCACGTGCGTCGGCGTCGCGCTTGACACGCACGTACTCGGGCGCACCGTCGGCAAAGGGCGTCTGCTCGCGGATGACCGCCGGGTTGTTCGGGGAGGGCCAGTGCAGCCAGGTCGAGGAGCGCAGGATCAGCCGGCGCACACCCGCGCGACGGCTGGCGCCCAGGACCTTGGCCGTCCCACCCAGCTCGAGCTCGCGGAAGTAGGCGGCGTTGGCGGGCGGGTCGTCGGGGCGCGCCAGATGGACGAGCGCGTCGATCCGTTCGCGCTCGAGGATCTGCGCCAGGCGATCCCCGGCGCCGGGGTGCGTCAGGTCGAGGTGCACGAAAGCGACCTCGGCCGCGCCGGGATCCACCAGGTCCAGGGCGACGAGGCGTTCCACCGCGGCGGAGCCGGAGAGGCGATCGAGGAGGCGCCGGCCGATCGCGCTGCGGGCGCCCAGGATGGCGATCCTGCGTCCGCTCTCGGGGGGCATTCCCAAAATCTGTGCGCCGGATCCGGGGGCGACAACTGGGCGCAGCAGTCGAAGTGTCGGGCCTTTGTGGTATCACGCGAAGACCATGTCGAAGATCCGACGGCTCGGCCCCGACGTCATCAACAAGATCGCCGCGGGCGAGGTGGTGGAGCGGCCCGCGTCCGTGGTCAAGGAGCTGGTCGAAAACTCCGTCGACGCGGGCGCCTCGCGCGTGGACGTGGTGCTGGAGGGAGGTGGCAAGCGCCGCATCGTCGTCACCGACGACGGCGTGGGCATGTCGCGCGAGGACGCGCTTCTGGCCTTCGAGCGCCACGCCACCTCCAAGCTTCGCGACGCCGAGGGGCTCTTCCACATCGCCAGCTACGGCTTTCGCGGCGAGGCCGTTCCCGCGATCGCCTCCGTCTCGCGGATGACCCTGGTGACGCGCCAGGAGGAGGACGTGGAGGGGACGCGCGTGGAGGTCGAGGGGGGCGAGGTGAAAGTCGTGGAGCCCTGCGGGGCGCCCAAGGGGACGCAGGTCCGGGTGGAGGATCTCTTCTTCGCCATCCCGGCGCGACGCAAGTACCTCCGCCGGGACGAGACGGAGGCCGGCCACGCCGCCGAGGCGCTGATCCGCATCGCGCTGGCTGCGCCGCAGGTGGGCTTTTCGCTGCGCTCGGGTGGTCGCCTCGTCTTCCAGTCCCCGGCCAACGCCGACCCTCGGGAGCGGATCGCCGCGGCCATCGGTCGGGACCTGCACCCCCACCTGCTCGACGTGGACCTGGAGCAGGGAAGCGTGCGGGTTCGTGGCTTCGTCGGCTCGCCCGACTGGTCCACCACGGGAACGCGCGCCATCTACACCTTCGTCAACGGCCGCTACGTCCGCGACCGCCAGCTCCTGCACGCCGTCCAGCGCGCGTACTCGGACGTATTGCCGCAGGGCCGCATGCCGGCGGCCGTCCTTTACATCGACCTTCCGCCCGCGGACGTGGACGTCAACGTTCATCCCCAGAAGCTCGAGGTGCGTTTCGTCGACGCGCGCCAGGTCTACGAGGCGGTGTTGCGCGCGGTGAAGGAGGCGCTGCGCACCACCCGGTGGCTCGAGGCGCGGCCCGCGGAGCGGATCCACATGGTTCCCGCCTCCACGCAGCCCGCCTTCGACTGGAGGGCCGTCGCGCGCGCGGAAACGGTGCGAGAGGCAGCCGATCTTCTCTGGCCGCGACCCGGGGACGCCGAGCTTCTCGCTCATGGGCCGGTCGAACGCCCTGCGCCCGTGGAGCATACCGAGGAGGATCGCGGCGACGGCGAGGCGCCCGGATTTTTCTCCTCCCTGCGCTACATCGGTCAATTCGCCGGCACCTACCTGATCTGCGAATCACCCGACCAGCGCCTGGTCATCCTCGATCAGCACGCCGCCCACGAGCGCCTCACCTTCCACCGCCTGCGCGAGGCGTGGCGGCGGCGCGAGCCCATCGGCCAGCCCTTTCTCTTCCCGGTGATCCTCGACATGGGCGTGGCCGACGCGCGCCTTCTGGTCGAGCATCTCGAGGCGCTCAGGACGCTGGGCTTCGATCTCGAGCCCTACGGTCCCACGAGCTTTTCGCTTCACTCCATCCCGGCGGAGCTCGCGGGCGCGGACCACGCGCGGATCCTCTCGGACCTGGCGCGCGAGCTGGCCTCGGTGGGCGCGGGGCGCGCGCTCGAGGACGCGATGACCGACATCCTCGCCACCATGGCCTGCCACGCCAGCGTTCGCGCCCACCAGGCGCTGCTCCCGGAGGAGGCCGAGCGCCTGCTTCGGGACCTCGATGCGATCGACTTCAAGGCGCGTTGCCCGCACGGCCGGCCGGTGGTGGCGCAGATCACCCTCGCGGAGCTCGAGCGCAAGGTGGGCAGGCGCTAGCGCGAGCGGGTCGAATGGCCTGAGCCGACTGGCAGAGCTTCCTCGGTGACGCGCCGGCGTGGCGCGTGGATTTACGCCGGCCCTAAACCGGCAGCCGAGTCGGCGAGGGGTGGCGGCCTCATTTCGTCTCCGGATCCAGGGCCGCGCGGACCTCGGGATTCTTCAGCAAGCCAGTCGCCCAGACGTAGAAGAGAAATTGCGCCACCATCCCGAGCACGAAGATGGGGATGGCGAGCCAGTACTGGAAAACGGCCACCGTGGCCTGCATCGCCACCGGATGCTCGAGGGAACGGAGCGGGCCGAGGATGGTCTGCGTCGTCTCCGCCAGCCCGAGCTGGACCCAGGTCCCCACCACGATCCCCAGCGCCACGTAGGCCTGGGAGAGGGTGATTCCGGTCTGGAGCACGGCGAGCCCGCGCCTCAGGCGGGCGGCCGTGGCGAGCGCGCCGGAGAGGAGGACGAGCGAGGAGGCGAGATTGACCACCGCCAGGGCGCTCAGCGCCGGACGCCGCGCGCGGTAGGTCTCGACCTGGGCCTCCCTCAGCTCGTTCATCGCCGCGGCGAGCTGCTTCCATTCCTCGTCGGCGTCGGAGGGAATGGTGATCGCGGGCAGGGGGAGGGCGACCGGCTCGTTCCGGTTCGAGACCTCCACCAGACCGCGGCAGCTGCCGATGCTCCCCAGCGCCATGCAGAGGGCGAGGGCGAGGGGGAGCCGGGCCAGCGCGTCGCTTCGAGACGAGGTCGACTGCATCGGCGGAGGCTATAGCGAAAAGGAGGCGCAAAGGCACGCCCCGGCGTGCGCGAGGGCCGCCTGGCGGCCCTTCCGCCCGATGCGCCCGCCCGCCTGCTGCTTGATTCTCGTGCGGTTCCCGTGCAACCTCCGGCGGATGAAAAGCGATCGAGAGGAACGCGCACTCGCGATGACGGGACCCTCGGAATTCCCTGCCCGGCATGAGATTCGCGAGCCGACGGTCCCCGTCGCCTACGCGGAGAAGACGATGAGCACCCTTCTCCGACTCCACGAGGAACTCGTGGAGGAGAAGGAGCGGCGCATCGATCTCTATCGCCGGCTGCTGGATCGGGAGCAGGAGCTGGCCGAGCTTCGCGCCTACGTGCGGCTGCTCGAGGCCGAGCTCGCGCGCCGCGAGGAGCGGTCGCCCGGGGTCGAGACGACGCGTCGCGAGGAGGCCGCGCCTGCGGTCACGCCCGCTCGACACGCAGAGGAGAGGACCGGCGCCTCGCCGGCTTCGCCCCCTCCCGCCGGGGACGTCGTGCCGCCCTCCGACTCGCATTCCGCTCCGGTGCTCACCTGGATGCCGGCCAATCTCCGGCGCGCTTGATTCGAGGAATTCGGGACGATGGACGGTCTGGACAAGGCGCTGGCGGAACTCAAGAGGGAGATCATCGAGACCCGCAATCTCGTGATCCGCAACGACAACCTGCTCAAGACCTTCGGCGCGGATCTCAAGACGCTGGGGCGCAAGCAGGAGAGCTTCGAGCGCAAGCAGTGGATCTCGTCCGCGGTCGCCTACGTTCTCTTCGTCGTGCTCGCCTCCGGCGCGGCCTTCCTCGCCTCCCAGGGATACCTCGCCCAGGCTCGCAGCGAGGTCGAGGCTCTGGCGCAGAAGGCAGAGGAGGCGACCCGCGCGGCCAAGGAGGCCGAGGAGGAGCTGGCCCGGGCGCGGGAGGCCTCGCAGGCCGCGCTCGCGGCCTACCAGAAACTGCTGGACGCGGGGCCCTCCGAGCGGGAGGCCGTCGTCGCGGAGGTGATGGCCATCGATCGCTCGCGCCTGTCGCGGCTCGAGGCGCGCGCGATCGAGGACCGCGCCCGCTCCATGATCCAGCAGCTCGCCAACGAAAAATTCGAGTCCGGCCGCGCCGCGTATCGCCGTAAAGAGTGGCGCACCGCGGTCGACGATCTGCTCAAGGCCATGACGCTCTGGCCGGACCACCCGCTGGCGGCCGAACACGCCTTCTTCCTCGGCACCGCCGCCAACGAAACCCGGCAGTACGAGCTCGTCGAGCAGTACCTGACCCGTTACATCGAGGAGCAGAAGGGGCGCGGCAACAAGGATTACGCCTACCTCGTCCTGGGCAACGCCAAGGCGGCGCTCGGCAAGATCTCCGACGCCGAGGCCACCCTTCGCCGGGGCGCGGAGCGCTTCCCCAACAGCCAGTTCGCGCCGCAGATGCTCCGCCGCGCCGCCACCCTCCGTCGGGAGGCTTCGTCGACGGCGACCGCAGACAACCAGTGAGCCGCGGTCCGGTGGCCGGCTCTCCTCGTTTCCTCCATTTCCCGGCCGGCGTTGGAGCCAGCGAATCCCGGTTGTTCGGCAGATCTCGCGCGCGGGGCCTTGCCGGACGCCGTGTCCCGGATGTCATTTCCCAAGAGGATCTCGAACACGTCTCGAGAGGGGCTTTCCTTCCTTCTCGTTCTTTGCGCGGCGGGGGTCTGGTATGCTCCGCCAAAACAGGAGGTCTCAGGTGATGCGGTTCTTCGTTTCGATCGTGGCTTCCTTCGCGCTTCTCGGTCCGGCGGTCGCGCTCGCCTGCCCCGGCCATGACCACGGGGAGGGCCACGCCTGCGCTTGCCAGCACGGCAAGCACGAGAAGGAAAAGGGCGAGAAGACCTGCTGCGCAAAGAAGGCCGGGGGCGAGGCCTGCGCCTGCAAGAAGGGCGAAGGTCACGCCAAGGGCGACCAGGAGGGCGAGGGCTGCGGCTGCGGGTGCGGCTGCGCCCACGAGGCCTGAGGAGCAACGCGCCGCCCGGCGTGCTCCCGGGCGGAACCGGGAGGCGGAGCGGTCGAGCGCTGGCCTTGACCGGCGATCCCGCTCCGTCTAGCCTGCGCGCGTGTCCGCCCCGACCGACGCGACCCATCGCACGCCCCGTCTTTTCCGCCGCATCTTCCTCGCCTTTTACGCCCTGGTTGCGCTCGTCTTCTGCGCGCTGATCGTGGTGGGCGTGGTTCGCGGGCTGGGGGAGATCCGGGGGCCGCGCCCCGCGCCGCCCCTTCCGGCAGCTTCCTGCCTGGAACGGTTGGAGGCGCTGCGAGTCGAGCTTCTCGACCGGCTGGCCGCCTTTCCCCGCTCGCCGTCGGCGGCCGAGGAGGCCGACGCCTTTGGCCCCTGGGCGGTGGAATTCCGCGGACGCTTCGAGCAGACGAGGGTGCGCTGTAGCCCGCCCGCGGACGGGTCCGCGGAGCTGGCTGCCGCCATCCGCGAGAGCCTGAAGAGCATTCGCCGCGCGCTGGACCTCTCGGAGATCCAGGCGACGCACTGGTCGCGTCACCTCGGTCCGGTGCTCGACGAGTCCGCCGAGAACCTGCAGAGGGTGCGGCGGCTGCTGCACTGAGACGGGCGCAAAGGGCCTACCTGCGGATCCGCATCACGAAGCGCCCCTCGGCATCCGTCACGGTTTGACCGGCCACGACGGGACGGGGGCCCCCCAGGTCCCAAGCGCGGACCACGGCGTTGGAGAGGCCTCGTTTGGGCTCGCCGGAGGCATCGCGGACGATGCCGGCGAGGTTGCGCGGGGTGGGTAGCTCCAGCTTCACTTGCTGGGCGTCCTGCCACTCCTGGAGAAAGATCCAGGTCGAGGCGAGGTCGCTCTGCCGGGGCTCGGCGAGGAGGAGGTAAGGGCCGGGGTCCAACCGCAGCCGAAACGCTCCCTGCGCATCGGTCCGGGTCGAAGCCGCGCGGAGGGAATGGGAGAGGGGGACGGCGCGCACCTGCACCTCGCCGAGCGCCTCACCCGCTGCCAGAACGCTCCCCTCGAGCGTCCACTTCCGTCGAAGTTGAAGGGCGAGGAGGACGCTCTTTCCGGAACGTACCGAGAAATCCTCGGTCCAGGTGGTGGCCAGGTCGGCTGCGGCGGGAGGGATCGCCCGGAAGCGATAGGGACCCGGCGGGAGCCAGAGTTCGTACACGCCCGGAGTCGCGGTCGGGGTGGCGGGGGGCGACCGAAAGGCGCCGAACGGGTCGCCGTCGGCGGCGAATCGACGCGGCATGCAGGTGGATTCGTCGGGGAGACTGCTCTTCTTCTCCGGCGGCCAGATCGCCTGGATGGCGGCTCCGGCCACGGGGATTTCGTCCGGGTCCAGGAGGTGGATCAGCACCTTCTCGGCCGTGCTCGACCGGGTTTCCAGCACGAAAGGCTCGGGGTCTTCTCTCCAGAGAATGGTCTGGGTCTGCCGCCGCATCACGGGGGCCGCGGCATCCAGCGTCTCCGCGACGAGGTTGAAAAAGCCGCCCTGCTGCGGCTCGGCGATCTCGATTTCCCAGCCTTCTGGAGGGGGCTCGCAGCGATGCCGGGAATCGAGTTTCACCTCCAGGGCCTGCGACAGGGGATCGCCGGTGGTGGAGTCGAAGGCCTGGACGCGGATCCCGCAGCGCGGCGCCGGATTTCCTCCTCCCATCACGAAGCGGAAGCGGAAGTTTGCGCTCCGGGATGGGTACAGGGTTCCAAGGTCGGTGAAACCGCAGGCCTGTATGCCGAACGAGCGGACGATGGGAGGGCGCCCTTCGGGATAGGCGGTCATTCGCCACCGGCCCGGCGGCAGAGGCAATTCGAATTCGCCGGAGACTTCGTACTGCTCGAAGCCGCAGAAGCCCGGGACCGAGAGGACGTTGCCGTCGAAATCGAGTCGGACCCGGCCGAGGTCTCCCGTATCTCCTCTCACCCCCGAGGCGCAGTACTCCAGGGGGACGGGCTGTCCGGTCTGGGGCGTGAGGAGGAACTGCGGGGGCATGCCGTCGGGGATGATTTCCCAGGCGAGGTTGGCCGGGACGGGCTCGAGACGGAGGCAGCGGTTGCGGAAGCAGGTGAGCACGGGCGCGCAGTCGGCGTTGTCCCGGCAGTAGTCCTCGTAGCCACCTCCGCAGGCGATCGCGGCGAGGGCGAGTAGAGGGGCGAGGCGGCTCACGGGTAGTTGCACCAGCTTCCCTCGCTGATCACGATGGTCCAGACTGCCACGTCCGATCCCTTGCCGGGCAAGATGGCTCGATTGGGCGGATGGACGGTGGGATCGGCGAAGCCGTCCGAGACCACCGCCTCCACCACGATCGTCGAGCGGTCAGGGTAGTCTTCCAGTGAAACCCTGAACTTGTAGGTCACCAGGCGCGTGGGCCCGTCTTCGGAGGGAGGGATGGGCGGCCAGACGTCGACGGGCTCGGGGTCGTCCTCGTAGTTGACGAACCACTTGACGACGAGCTCGTCCCTTTCGTCGAGGTCGTCGATCCGCGGCAGCGAGAAGTACACCTTCTCGCAGCTTCGCTGCAGGTAAAGCGTGGTGTTGCTGGGCTCGCGCATCACGATCACCGGCGGATGGTTTCGCCGGGACGGCTGGCCCGTGTCCTCGACGATCGGCTGGTCGACGAGGCAGCCCGTGGCGAGCCAGAGGGCGAGAAGGCCGGTCGTCCGTGCGCGGCTCATTCGGACGGAAGCCTCCCTGCCGCGCGCTCCGCTTCCAGGTGGCGGTAGATCGTGCGCGGGTCGACGCCGAGGTCGCGCGCGGTCTTGGTGCGATTGCCCCTGTTGCGGGCGAGAACCTCGTTGATGTAGCGCCGCTGGAATTCCTCCTTGGCCTTCTGGAGGGGAAGGATCGGCGTCAGCTCGTCCTCGACGGGGTCGAGCGGATCGACCTCGAGCTCGAGATCCTCGGGCGTGATGAGGACGGAGTCGGCCAGCACCACCGCGCGCTTGACCCGGTTTTCGAGCTCGCGCACGTTGCCCGGCCACTTGTGCTTGCGCAGGGCGTGCTCGGCGCGCGCGTCGAAGCCCTTGACCGGTATGCCGAACTCCTTGGCGAAGGTGTCGAGGAAGTAGCGGGCGAGGACGAGGATGTCCTGGCCCCGCTCCCGCAGCGGAGGAAGCTCGATGGTGACCACGTTGAGCCGGTAGTAGAGGTCCTCGCGGAACCGGCCCTCCCGGATCTCCTTGGCCAGGTCCTTGTTGGTCGCGGCGATGATGCGGATGTCGACCGGCTCGGGCCGCGTCTCGCCCACCTTGGTCACCATTCGCTCCTGGAGTGCGCGCAGGAGCTTGACCTGCAGCGCGGGCGGCATCTCGCCGATCTCGTCGAGGAAGAGGGTGCCGCCGTTCGCCGCCTGGAACTTGCCGATGCGGGTTTGCGAAGCGCCGGTGAAGGCGCCCCGCACGTGGCCGAAGAGTTCGCTTTCCAGGAGGTTCTCGGGGATGGCCCCGCAGTTGATGGCCACGAAGGGGCCCTGGCTGCGATGGCTGCGGCGGTGAATCTCCCGCGCCAGGACCTCCTTGCCGGTGCCGGTCTCCCCCTGCAGGAGAACCGAGACGTCGGTCCGCGCCACCTTCTCGATCTTCCGGTAGATCTCCCGCATCGCCTCGCAGGAGCCGAGCAGTTGGCCGAATCGGCTCCCCTCGAGCTGCTTGCGCAGCTCCTGGTTGTCGAGGCGGAGCGCGGCGAGGATGCGCGCGTTTTGCAGAAGCAGCGACGCTTGCGAGGCGAAGATGTGCAGGATCTCCAGGTCCCGCTCGTCGAACAGGCTCGCCACGCGGTCGTTGCCCAGATAGAGCAAGCCAAAGAGCTTGCCCTTTTCCAGGAGCGGCGCGCACATCACGCTGCAGAGCTTGAGGTTGACCACGCTCGCGGCGCCCCTCCATCGCTCGTCGTGCAGGGCGTCGGAGATGACGAGCGGCCTTCTCTTCTCGACGACCTGCTGGACGATGGTGTCGGAGATGCGGCCCTGCGCGTCGACGATGGTGGTTCCGTCGCCGTTGCGCGCCACCTCCACGCGGAAGCTTTCGCCCTCGAGAAGGATCAAGAAGCCCTTGTCGGCCCCGGTCAGCTCGATGGCGATGTCCATCAGGTTCTCGAGAACCTCTTCGGTCGGGTGGTCGCCGAGAACCTTTTGCGAGAAGGCGTGGAGCCGGTCGAGGACGACGACGGCGTCCACCCTCCGATCGGTGGAGGGCGGGGGGTCCGGCGCGGCCTCGGCCAGGGTGAGCGTGATCGAGCCGAGGGAGACCACGTCGCCCGGCTCCAGCCAGGCGCGGGCGCGCCGCTTGCCGTTGTGGAGGAAGGGCCCGTCGAGGGCGACGACGGCCAGACGCTCTCCCTCGCGCTGCAGATGGAGGGCGGTATCGGGAAGGGCCGGGTCCTCGACGACCACGTCGTTGTCGGCGGAGCGGCCGACGGAAACCAGTCGCTTGACGAGTGGGTGTCTTCGCTCCTTGCCGTCCGCTGTTCGTACGACCAGCGAGGCCACCTTGTGCATGTCAAAACCGTAGCGAAATGCCGAGGCTCGCGCCATCCCCGGAGACCGAGACCTCCGGCGCGATCGCGGGCGCCTCGAGGAGTACCTCCGGCTGAAAGCCTCGCCAGGCGTCGAGGATGCCGTAGAGCCAGGCGGCGTAGAAGATGCCGCCCGAGACCCATTTGATCGTGTCGAACGTCCGCGCGGTGCGGATCTGCGGGGGATCGTAGCGGCCGTTGTCGTTCTTGAGGTTCTCCACCACCAGATAGCTGCCGAGGCTGGTCAGCCCGGCGGCGAGCTGGATGCCCGCCAGCGCGATGCCGGCGGTGCGGTCGCCGTTTTGGAACTGACCGGCGCCGAAGGGGAGGAAGACGAGGGCAACGTGGTTCTTCTGCAGGTAGCGGACGGTCGGCGGGGCGCGGCTTTCCCGCTCCCGCGCCCGTTCCTCGAGGAAGCGCCTCCGGGCCGCTTCCTCCGCGGCGCGCGCTTGTTTGGCCAGGCGCCGCTGTTCGCGGATGGGCGCGAGCCTTTCTTCGTTTTCCTGCCGAACCTGCTCGAAGAACTCCAGCGCCGCCGGCGGGGTGAAGAAGGGGTCGAGGCGGTAATCCGGCTCGATGGAGAGAAGCTGCAGGAAGTATTGCTGCGCGCGTTCCAGCCGCTCCGGATGGTGGCTGTAGAGGTAGGCGAGGGCGACGATTCGATTGGCGTCGATGAGCTGCTCGTCCGTGGCCAGGACGTTTCGGGCGAGCAGGGATTCGGCGATGCGGCGCGCCTCTTCGTATTCGCCATACTCGAAGAGATCGAGCGCGCGTCGGAGCTCCTCCGGGGGAGAAGCTGCGGCGGCGAGAGGGAAGACGAAGAGGACGAGGAGGACGAGCCTTTTCACCGCCGGGCGAGCTCCTTGCAAGGCATGGGCTCCGTCCGGGTCCGCTGGCCCGCCCGGACGACGACTTCGCCTTGCACGGGTTCCCAGTCGGCGCCCTGGGGCGGGATCAGGTCGAAGCGGACGGTCTTGACGTACCGTTCGCGGCCGGTGTCGCTCTTGGAGAAGGCCACGGCCACGCCACCCTTCTTGCGGACCTCCGCCACCGTACCGCGGAACGTGCCGTCGAGCCAGACTTCGGCGTCGGGATCGCTACACTCGACCACGAACCAGCCGCTCTCCTTGGGAGCCAGAGCGATGCTGCGGCGGATGGGGCCCTCGCCCGGTTCGACCACCAGGAGTTCTTCGTGGGGATGGCAGCAGGCGGAGTGGAGGAGGGCGATCCGGTGCTCTCCCTCGGCCAGCTCGCCCGTCCAGCTCGGCGCCACCGTCTCCACCAGGGTACCGTCGATGTAGAGGACCGCGCCCTGGGGAACCCAGCGAAGCTGGACCTCCCGGAGCGCGGGAGGCCGGCTCTCCTCCGGGGGCTCCGCCTTCGCCTCCGCTGGCTGGGGCGTCGGCTCGGCTGCCCGGGCGGTGTCCGCCGCCACAGGCCGCGAGGGCGGAGCGCTCGGTCTCGCCGCGCTCTTCTCCGGGGCCGCGGGTTCGGGCTCCTCCGGAGGCGGGGCGGAGGGCGCCTCCGCCATCGTCGGCACCGCGGGCTCGGGCGGCGGGGGCGCGGGTTCCGGCTCCGAACCCCCGATGCGAACGATCAGGGCGACCAGCGCCAGCACCGCGCCGGCCCCCGCTCCTCGCGCCAGCCAGGTGCGGCGGCGGGCCGCGGCGTGCAGCCGCCGAAGCAGGGTGCGCGCGGCCTCGTCCTCCGGTCGCAGGGCCAGCACGCGGTCGAGGCAGGCGAGCGCCAACGCCGGCCGGCGCGCGGCGCGCGCCTCTCGGGCGCGTTCGAGGAGCCTGGCGCAGATCGTTTCGGTCCGCGAGGCGGCGTAGCCGGGGGGATCGGCGAAGAAGGCCGAGAGCTCCTCGTCGATGCGGTCGAGGCCCACGTCCCGCAGGGAGACGAGGAGGGCCTCGCCGAGCTCGCGCGCCGAGCCGAAGCGCTCCGCCGGATCGCGGCGCAGGCAGCGGACGATGGCCTCCGCCAGCGAGCCGGGGCAGGCAGGACTGAGCAGCCGCGGGTCGGCGAAGTCGCCCTCGAGGATCCGCCGCAGCGAGTGGGTGGGATTTTTCCCCTCGAAGGCCATCTTCCCCGTAACCATCCAGTAAAGGATGGTTCCCATGGAGAAGATGTCCGAGGCCACCGTCGCCTCCTTGCCCTCGATGATCTCCGGGGCCATGTGGTGGGGCGAACCCACCAGCGCCCCGGTCATCGTCATCCGCTCGTCGGTCTCGAGGATGCGAGCGATGCCGAAGTCCATGAGCTTGAGGACTCCGTCCTCGCTCACCATCACGTTTTCCGGCTTGAGGTCGCGGTGGATCACCCCCTGCTCGTGGGCGTGCTGGAGGGCGTCGCAGAGCTCGACGCCGATCATCGCCGCGACCTCGGGGAGGAAGAAGCCCACCTCCTCCCCGAAGACGCGCAAGGTCCGCCCGCGGACGAGCTCGGTGACGATGTAGCTCGAATCGGCGCGATCCCCGGAGTAGTCGAAGATCTCGACGATCGAACGGTGGCGAAGGCGCGCGACCGCCTGGGCCTCGCGAAAGAACCGCTTCCGGCTCTCCTCGCGCGAGGCCAGATGCGGGTGCATGACCTTGACCGCAACCTCCCGGCCGAGGACGGTGTCCACCGCGCGGTAGACCACCGCCATGCCCCCGCTGCCGATGGGCTCCTGGAGGAGGTAGCGATCGAGCTGCCGCCCGTTCAAACCGCGTCCACCTCCTCGTCGCCGAAGACGATGCCGAGCTGTCGGGCGACCCGGACGAGTTCGCCGTTCGGATCGACCAGGCGCGTCTTGGCGGCGCGCTCGAGGGGTACTGCCACCACGTCGCTTCCGTGCAGGGCGACCATGTGGTCGAAAAGGCCTTCTTCCACCAGCTCCACCGCGCGGCAGCCGAACCGGGAGCCGAGGATCCGGTCGAAGGCGGTGGGCGTGCCGCCGCGCTGGAGATGACCGAGGACGGTGACGCGGATCTCGTGCTCCTGCACCAGCGGGCGCAGAAGGTCGGCGGCCACCTTGCCCGCGCCGCCGAGGCGGACGACCCCGCGCCCGGGGATGGCGCTGGCCGGATCCGCCACCGCCTGTCTCCCACCCACCGGGTAGGCGCCCTCGGCCACCACGACGATGGAATAGCTCTGGCCCTGCTCGCGACGGCGGCGGATCTTCGCCACCACCGGCTCGATGCGGTACGGGATCTCGGGGATCAGCGCGACGTGGGCGCCGCCCGCGATGGCGGCGTGCAGGGCGATGTGGCCGGAGTTGCGGCCCATCACCTCGAGGATCATCACGCGGTCGTGCGATTCGGCGGTGGTGGTGAGCTTGCCCACCGCGTCGGTGGCCGTCTCCCGCGCCGTGTCGAAGCCGAAGGTGACGTCCGTTTCCGAAAGGTCGTTGTCGATCGTCTTGGGGCAGCCGACCACCGGCACGCCCTTCTTCGCCAGGCCGTGGGCGATCTGCAGGGTTCCGTCACCGCCGATGCAGATCAGCGCGTCGATGCCCAGGCGCCGAAGGCGAGCGACGGCGAGGTCGGAAAGGTCCTCGTCCCGCCACGTGTCCCCGTGCCGGACGGGATAGGCGAAGGGATTGGCCTTGTTGGAGGTCCCGAGGATCGTCCCGCCCCGGGCGAGGATGCCCCGCACCTGCTCGGGACCGAGGCGGACGGGCTCGATCTCCTCCACGACCCCCTGGAAGCCGTAGAGAAAGCCGAGGACCTCCCAACCGCGATGGTTCGCGCTCTTGACGACGGCCCGGATCACCGCGTTCAGGCCCGGGCAGTCGCCACCCCCCGTGAGAAGGCCGATCCGCTTTCCCATGTCGCCGCCATTCTAGGAAGCGGCGGCGACATGGGAAAGGCCAAGGGTTCTGGACAACTACTCGATCTGCACGCAGGAGCAGGTGGCCTGGTGGCAGATGCCGTCGCAGCCGCCGCAGTCCTCCGGACAGACGCACTGGCAGGTGTCCGGATCGGGGACGCGGTTGCCCGTGCACTCGAGCTGGTCGACGTCGCAGACCAGGCTGCAGCTTTCCTCGTCGAAGACGAAGCCGGGCGCGGGCGTGGCGCTGGGCCCCTGGCAGACGCACTCGCAGGTGGGCGTGTCGCAGACGAAGTTCGGTGCGCAGAGCCCGCCGCAATCCGGGGCGCAGCGCGGCTGGCAGGCGAGGCGGTCGCAGAACTGGGTCGGCGCCAGGCCCCCGCAGTCCTCCGGACAGACCCAGGTGCAGCTCGCCTGGTCGCAGAGGTGGTTGGGGCCGGGGCGGGGCTGTCCGTTGCAGGTCTCGTCGCAGACCCAGGTGCAGGAGGCCGGGTCGCAGACGAAGCCGGGGCCAGGGCGGTAGCTACCGCAGTCGGCCGGGCAGTACCACTGGCAGCTCGCCATGTCGCAGGCGTAGTTGCTGCTCGGAGGCCGGCCGCCGCAGTTCCACGGACACTCGCACTGGTTGGTGTCCGGGTTGCACACCAGGGGAGGCTCGCAGGGACCGCCGCAGGGTACCGTGGGGAAGGGATCGGCGGTCCGGTCCTGCCAGTAGCGATAGCTCACCGCCAACGCGTCCGCGTGGGCGCCGCTTTGCGGCCGGCAGTTTCCGTGGAAGGTCAGCCTCCGCGAGGCGCCGTCGTAGTCGAAGCCGTTTTCCCGGCTGCGCGGGACGTCTCCCGCAGGGCAGGTGGGCAGGCCCGGGTCCTGCGGCACGAGCCGCGCCGGGTCGATCGCCACCTTGATCGTGGTGGAGATCGGCGGATGCGATAGCTCGTAGGGCGAGGTCGCGCCGATCACCGCCGTCAGGATCGCGCGGATGATGCCCGGGAGCTTGTGCAGCTCGCCGGCCTTGGGCAGCTCGCCGTGGATGCCCTCCATCGCGGTGATGAGGTCCGTGTAGCGGGCGCGGCGCTGCGCGTCGTTGCACTCGTTTCCGGTCTCGCATCGGGTGATGCCGGCGACGAAGGCGCGCTGCTGCCCGGGGCGGTTCGGATCCCAGTCGGAGAAGAAGTTGACCCAGTCCTGGATGGTGCCGCTGGACTGCTCCGCCTCGTCGGAGAGGAAGACCACCACCAGCGTGGCGTCTGGCCGGATTTTGGAGGGATCGTTTTCCGCCACCGGCAGGAAGTAGGGTGTGTTCGAGCCGCTGCGGCACTCGGTGGACGTCCCGCCCTGCAGGGCGCACTTGACCGGCTGGAAACCGCGCTCGGTGCCGCTTCCGTTCGTGCCGGGCTGGGCGTTCTGCCGGAAGGTGCTGACGTCGGTGGTGAAGTCCGTGATGCGCAGGCTGCCCGGGCCCCGCTGGTCGTAGTCCGTGGTGACGGTGGCGATCCTCCAGTCGATGGTGGCGTTCTGGAGCTGGTTCGCCATCTCCTCGGCGGCCGCTGCCAGGGCGGTCTGGTCGTCGTCCATCGAGCCCGAGTTGTCGATCACCCAGAGGAAGTCCACCTTGGGCCAGGGCGCGCTGGCGTAGCTCTCGCAGGCCGGGTGGGTGGTGTCGCCGAACTGGGCGAGGGCGGAGCCGTTGACCAGGTCGTCCATCCGCCAGAGGTTGTCGCCGTCGAACGCGCTGGCGGGGATGAGCGCGCCGACCACCACCGAGCGCTGCGGATGTCGGTGCACCACCTCGAGCTGCAGCTTGAAGGGACCGTTCGGTGCGTTGCCGGAGGGCAGCAGCCCGCCGACGCCGGGGACGATGGCGCTGATCACCGAATTGATCCGGGCGCGTAGATTCTGTCCTCCCGCGGTGAGGTCATAGGTTCCGCGCACGGCGTCGAAGCCGTCCCAGGTGGTGAAGGTCTGGGTGATGGGCGCGCTCAGGCCGGAGATGGCGGAGCGGATCGCCGACTCCTCCTGCGCCGCCGTCGAGCCCGAAGGCGTCCGGACCAGGACGAAGCCCGCGATCGGATCCGGGAAACCGCCGGCGTAGAAGGCTCGCCCCACCGTCCGCGCGCCCACGACCAGGTCGCTGTGTTCCGTGAAGGCGGGGTGCGTGGCGAAGAGGACGTCCGCCTCGGGAAGGGTGCTCAGGCCGAAGGGGGCCGTGTTGCCCGCGCCGCAGGCCGCCACCACCGCGGGCGGATGGTTGTCCGGCGCGGTGGGCGAGGTCTCGCCGGCGTCCACGCGACCGTTGTGGTTGGCGTCCTCCATGCCGTCCATGAGCCCATCGCCATCCGTGTCGGCGTTCTTCGGATCGGTGGTGGTCGAGGGATCGAGGTCCGGGACGAAGAAATCCGCACAAGCAGGCTCGGGGCTCGCGGTCTTGCCGACCTCCGTGCCGTCGAGAAGGCCGTCGTTGTCCGTGTCGGGATTCACCGGATCGGTTCCGAGGCTGAGCTCCTCGCCGTCGGAGAGCCCGTCGCAGTCCGTATCCTTCGAGAGGGGATCGGTGCCGAGCAGGACCTCCTGGCCGTCGGGGACGCCGTCGCCGTCGGTATCCGGGTTTCTCGGATCCGTCTCACCTGGATCGATCCGCCCGTTGCGGTTCTTGTCCTCCTCGCCGTCGGGGAGGCCGTCGCCGTCGGTGTCGGCCTTGAGCGGATCGGTGGGGTTGTGACCGCTCGAAGGAGCGGGGAGGAATCGGCCCGCGCACGAAGGTTCGGGGCTCTGCGTCCGCCCGAGCTCCAATCCGTCCGGGAGGCCGTCCCCGTCCGTATCCGCCAGCAGCGGATCCGTGCCCAAGGAGAGCTCCTCGAAGTCAGAGATCCCATCGCAATCGGTGTCCTTGGAGAGGGGATTGGTGCCCAGGGCCACCTCCTCGCCGTCGGTCAGTCCGTCTCCATCCGTATCGGGATCGGTCGGATCGGTCCCCAGCCGGATCTCCTCCTCGTCCGTCAGGCCATCGCCGTCGCTGTCCACGTTGGGATTGTCGGGGACGAGGGGGTCGGTCTCTCCCGGATCGACGATCTGGTTCCAGTTGAGGTCCTCCTCGCCGTCGAGCAGGCCGTCTCCGTCCGTATCCGGGTTGCGCGGATCGGTCTCCCGCAGATGGGGTTCGAAGATGCCGTTGCGGTTGGAGTCCTCCACGCCGTCGGGGAGGCCGTCGCCGTCCGTATCTCGCTTCAGCGGATCGGTGCCCGTCTTGACCTCGAGGCCGTCCGGGAGGCCATCGCCGTCGGTGTCGGGGTTGTTGGGATCCGTCTCTCCGGGATCCACGCGGCCGTTGCGGTTCTTGTCCTCCTCGCCGTCGAGCAGGCCATCCCCGTCCGTATCCGGATTGGTCGGATCCGTGGTGGTCGTGGGGTCGGCGTCACCCACGAAGTACGGCTCGCAGAAGGGGTCCGGGCTCGAGGTCCGGCCGAGCTCGACGCCGTCGGGGATCCCGTCGCCGTCCGTATCCGGGTTCGTCGGGTCGGTGGTCCCGCCACCCGGGTAGACGGTGCCGAACTCCTCGGCATCGGTCAGCCCGTCGCAATCCGTATCTCGCCACCAGTTGTCCGGATCGGTGGGTTTGGGCTCGGGGCGTTGGGGCATGCCGCCCGTGCCACCGGCACCGCCCGAGCCTCCGGAGCCTCCGCCGCTCCCCCCCTCTCCGCCGCCGCTTCCTCCCGCGGGCAAGCCCCCGGCTCCAGCCTCTCCGCCCGGAGACGTGGGCTCACCGCCACACCCTGCCAGCACCGCCAGAGCCGCGACGATCGCGACGATCCACCTCGGCTGAACCATCGTCCTTCTCCCCTCGGCGACAGCGCTGACGCTCGCCGTTTGGGGCGCAGGGTAGACCAGTCGACGAACCTTCTCCAGTTTTCTTCTAGTTTTTCGATTAGCGACGGAAAGTCTGCGGAACTGGTAGGAAAATCGGCTCCAGTGTGGGATGACCCCGAAGGCCGGAGAACCGGCGCTGTCGCGACCCCTTCACCCCAGAAAAATGAAGCGGGAGCAGTGGCTTACCCACCGCTCCCGCGTCACGCGTCCGCCGCCCCGCTCGCGGCACCCAGGATGCCGAGGCTGCGGGTGCCGCCGATGGCAGGCGGGGGGCACCCGCAGCCCCGTGTGGGGCACCCGCCCTACGCGCGGGCTTCCGCGGCGGTGGGCGGCACCTCCGGCGCCTGCGCCGGGACGAAGGGCGACCGGTCCAGCGCCGCCGTCAGCACCTCGTCCAGATGCGAGGCGAAGACGAATTCCAGCTCCTGCCGCGCCTGTTCCGGCACGTCCACGATGTCCTTGCGGTTCCGCTCCGGCAGGATCACGCGCTTGATGCCCGCGCGGTGGGCGGCCAGCACCTTCTCCTTGATGCCGCCGACCGGGAGGACCTGCCCGCGCAGGGTGATCTCGCCGGTCATCGCGGTATCGCCGCGGGCGTGGATGTCGGCCAGAAGCGAGACCAGTGCGGTGACGATGGTCACGCCGGCCGAGGGGCCGTCCTTGGGGATCGCGCCGGCGGGGAAGTGGATGTGGACGTCCTGCTTCTCCAGGAAGCTCGGGTCGATCCCCAGGCTGCGGCTCTTGGAGCGAACGTAGGAGAGCGCCGCCTGGGCGGATTCCTTCATCACGTCGCCGAGCTGGCCGGTGAGCGTGAGCGTGCCCTTGCCCGGCATCTTCGTCGCCTCGATGAAGAGGATGTCACCGCCGGTGGGGGTCCAGGCCAGGCCGGTGGCCACGCCCGTGATCTCCGTCCGCTCGGCCACCTCGTTGTAGAACTTCTCGGGGCCGAGGATCTCGGCGAGATCGCCCTCGTCGACCACGCGCTTCTCCGTCCGCCCGCTGGCCACACCCACGGCAATGGCGCGGCATACGTCGGCGATCCGGCGCTCGAGGTTGCGGACGCCCGCCTCGCGCGTGTAGCCCACGATGATCTTGGCCAGCGCCGCGTCCGTCAGCTCCAGGTGCTCGTCGGTGATACCGTGCTCCCGAAGCTGCTTGGGGATGAGGTGGCGCTTGGCGATGTGCATCTTCTCGTCGAAGGTGTAGCCCGGCAGCTCGATGATCTCCATGCGGTCGCGCAGCGGCGCGGGGATCGGCTCGAGCTGGTTGGCCGTGGCGATGAACATCACCTTCGAGAGGTCGTAGGGCACGTCGAGGTAGTGGTCGGAGAAGGAGTTGTTCTGCTCCGGATCCAGCACCTCGAGCAGTGCCGCCGCGGGGTCGCCGCGGAAGTCGGACCCCAGCTTGTCGATCTCGTCGAGCATCATCACCGGGTTGATGGTGCCCGCCTTCTTCATCGACTGGATGATCCGACCGGGCAGCGCGCCCACGTAGGTGCGGCGGTGGCCGCGGATCTCCGCCTCGTCGCGCACGCCGCCGAGCGAGAGCCGCACGAACTTGCGGCCCACCGCGCGCGCGATCGACTGACCGAGCGAGGTCTTGCCCACGCCCGGGGG
>NICF_comb_assmDRAFT_10000482_pt1 | contig 33876 bp, 28 predicted proteins | sample NewIslPassag4_SG_FD_11279 | JGI IMG/M metagenome (IMG submission 11279)
CCAGGATCAAACTCTCCAAAAAGATGTTTGATTGCTCAAAATGAATGACTAGCTTAATTTCATAAAACGCTTTGTCTTGTTCAGTTTTCAAGGTTCAATTTATTATGGAGCGGGTGATGGGAATCGAACCCACGACAACAGCTTGGAAGGCTGTGGTTTTACCACTAAACTACACCCGCATCTTTTATAAAATTCAAATCGGGAAGACAGGATTCGAACCTGCGACCCCATGGTCCCAAACCATGTGCTCTACCAAGCTGAGCTACTTCCCGTAAAAAGTTTTGATCGCTTTTAAAATGATAGTGCGGCCGAGAGGACTTGAACCTCCACGGTATTGCTACCACTAGGCCCTCAACCTAGCGCGTCTGCCGATTCCGCCACGACCGCATGTTTTTGAGTCAACATCCTTATGATATCAGTTTTTCAAAAAATATCAAGAGGAAATTTTTTCTAATCTTAAATTCTTGAGTTAAGGATACCAAAATCATCTTCGCCATTTGCAACTGAAGTTTTTTCTGATTTCTTAACTCGACCTTTTATATTTTACGTTAAACATTTCATCCTGTCAATTCATTTTTTATAATCCTAACGTATTCCTTTTAATTCCATATAAAGACTTCCTTTAACCCGTTATCATTCTATTAACTTCCTGCAGACGTCCGCCACATTTTCCGCAAACATATTTTTTGGTATTAACTGCTCTTTTTCTGATAAATAGTTGATGGCATTTGACACATTGGTAGGCATATTGCTTTGTGATCCTGTTTTCTGCCTGAGGCAAGGCCCTGCAATATCTCGGTGCCCCTACCCTTTTGGCCAGCTCTTTAAAATCCCGATCCTTATGTTGATAACCCCTTTTCATTTGATGCAGATGATAATGGCAAAGTTCATGTTTTATGATACCGATTAACTCCTCTATACCATATGCATCAAAATATTTCTTGTTGATTTCTATATTGCCCGTTTTTAATAAATACCTTCCGCCTGTAGTTCGAAGGCGGGTATTAAAGATTGCTTTATGCAGGAAAGGTCTTCCGAATGTTGTGATTGAAATTTCTTCGACTAATTTTTGCAATTGATTGTTATCCATTTTCATCACCATCATTATGAACATGACAAACTCTTGTGTCATATATTTAGATAAATCTTTTGTATACGTATTGCGTTCATTTCCATGAACCTCTGATGTAAAGGGGGTTGTCTTATGCCGGTATGGTTTCAAAACCAGATCAAGAAAGCTTTCTACGAAAAAAACCGGTATCAAATCAAATTGCTTAATCAATGCTGGTATTTCTATAGAAACAAATTTCATTCCACACGGCAAGAGTAGTCCGTTTCAGGAAATACCGCCATAGGCTAAACCCATGGCGGTTTCTTTTTTATTTTTTGATCATCGTTAATGAAATCCGTTCTTTGGCGACGTCAACACTTTCAACCCAAACCGTTACAATATCCCCCACAGAAACTATATCCAACGGGTGTTTTACAAAATGGTTGCTCATTTTTGAAATATGGACGAGACCGTCATGTTTTACTCCTATATCCACAAAAGCGCCAAAATCCACAACGTTTCGGACGGTTCCCTCCAGTTCCATACCAGGCTTCAGATCTTCCAACTGCAGAACATCTTTCCGCAAAAGTGGCTTGGGCAGCTCGTCCCGGGGATCCCGCTCAGGCCGCATTAAGGAATCTAAAATATCCCTTAAGGTAAATTCCCCTATTCCAAGAGTTGAAGCTAGTTCCTCGGTCTTTACTTCTTTTAATCGCTCTATGATCTTACTAGTCCCAATGTCCTTGGGAGTAAGGGATAAGGACTCAAGTAGTTTTTTGGTTGCCGGATAGTTTTCCGGGTGGATGTTTGTGCGGTCTAACGGTTCTTCTCCATCAAGGATTCGTAAAAAACCGATGCATTGTTCATATGTTTTTGCCCCAAGTCTCGGAACGACCTTTAATTCATTACGGTTTTTAAATTTCCCGTTTTCTTCTCGATATTTAACAATATTGTTTGCAACCGATTTGGATAATCCCGAGACATATTGCAACAAGGCCGGGGAGGCGGTATTCACGTTAACCCCAACCTGGTTAACGACGGTTTCCACAACAAAGGTGAGGGACTCCTGTAATTTCTTTTGCGAAACATCATGTTGATACTGACCAACCCCAACGGATTTCGGGTCAATTTTTACAAGTTCCGCTAGCGGATCTTGGAGTCTTCGAGCAATTGAAACTGCGCTCCGTTCCTCGACTTGCAGATTCGGAAATTCCTCCCTAGCAAGGTCGGATGCAGAATAGACACTAGCCCCCGCTTCATTTACAATCAAATAATAGATATTGTTGTTTGTCTTCTTCAACACTTCTGCAATGAACTCTTCCGTTTCCCTAGAGGCTGTACCGTTTCCGATCGCAATCATTTCAACCTGATATTTTTCCAAAATGTCCAAGACGATGGATTCCGCTTCTTCCCGATTCGGTTTCGGTGGATGGGGATAAATTACATTCACATGCAAAAGCTTGCCGGTTTCGTCAACGACCGCAAGCTTGCATCCGGTCCGATAGGCGGGGTCAACGCCAAGAACGATTTTCCCCTTTAGAGGTGGTTGCAGCAATAGATTTCGTAAGTTTTCGGCAAAAATATGGATGGCCTGCTCTTCCGCCCTTTCCGTCAATTCATTTCGGACTTCCCGTTCGATTGAAGGTTGAATAAGGCGTTTATAACTATCCTCAATGGCCATCAATAATTCCTGGCGGACATCAGGATGTCCTTTTGGTGCAAAGTTTCTTTCCAAATAGGACAAGATTTTTTCCGTATTCACTTCTATAGTAACTTTAAGAACCTCTTCCTTTTCTCCCCGGTTCATGGCAAGAATACGGTGAGGGACGATTTTAGCAATGGGTTCTTCAAAATCATAATAATTTTCATAAACCCCTTTTTCGTCCTTTTCTTTATCCTTTACCAATGAGCGGATCATTCCGTGTTTCATCGTTTCCGCCCGGATCCATTTCCGGATATCAGCCTGATCGGAAATAAATTCCGCAACAATATCCCTACCGCCAGCCAATACCTCTTCTATGGATACTACTTCCAGTTCCTCGTTAATATATTTTTCCGCTTCCTCTTGCAGATTTGCCACGTCCGGTAAAGAAAGCAACCATTGGGCAAAGGGTTCCAACCCTTTTTCCTTCGCCACGCTAGCTCTTGTCCGGCGCTTTTGCTTATAAGGCCGGTAAAGGTCTTCCACCTCTTGGAGTTTGGTGGCAGCTTCAATTTTCGCAGCCAATTCTTCCGTCAGTTTTCCTTGTTCTTCAATTGCTTTAAAGACTTCCGCTTTCCGTCCCTCGAGATTCTGCATATAGTTCCAGCGATCTAATATTTCCCGGATTTGGACCTCATCCAATGCCCCAGTCCTTTCCTTCCGATACCGGGCTATAAAAGGGATGGTGTTCCCTTCCTCCGTCAGTTCGATGACGCTTTGCACCTGTTGAAGGCGAATCTTCAACTCCTTGGACAGCACCGTAAGCAGGCTTGTCTTTTTCTCCATTGTTAGTTCCATTTATATCACCCCAAATTGGTCAGTTTTGTTACCGGAACTTGATCGATCCTTATGGTTTATATACACCTTTAAAAGCCAAAAAAACAAGCCTATCGGCGAGGCTTGTTTAGGGCAGAACAGAGATTCATATGTAATAAAATTGACCCTCTCCCCTTTGGTTACGAAATCAAAATCCGGTCCAATCCTGATATGTACGAAAAAACGCTCTTGTTTCAAGAAGAGCGTTGTATTCCATTTAAAATTCGATCAATCCTAGGCTGATTTGCAGCGCCTCATTCACCTTTTCCATCATTTCCTCATCCAATTGTGTGATTTTATCGGTTAGGCGTTGCTTGTCGATTGTTCGAATTTGTTCCAGTAATATAACTGAATCCCGTTCAAATCCGTATTTTTTTGCGTCAATTTCCACATGTGTCGGTAATTTTGCTTTTTGGATTTGGGCTGTGATTGCAGCAACAATTACAGTGGGACTAAACCGGTTCCCGATGTCGTTTTGCAGAATAAGGACAGGTCGAGTGCCTCCTTGTTCCGATCCGACAACAGGGGAAAGGTCTGCGAAAAAGACATCGCCGCGTTTTACCACCGGCTTATCCGCCACTTACCAGTCTCTCCACTGTATGTTCTGCCTCATATTCTGCATGAAAGGCCTCTGATGCAATGGTTAAATTGATTTTGGCCATTTCCATATATCCTCGCCGCATTGATTCAAGGGCGTACATCTTTTTTCTTTCTGAAAGAAACTTTTTTGTTGCCTGATAAATGAGTTCGTCACGGTTTACATTTTCTTTTTTTATAAATCCTTCGATTTCAAGTAGCAGGCTTTGCGGTAAGCTTACTAAAATTTCCTTGGTTGCGCTCGATTCAGACACAAAGGACACCTCCACCTTCATCGACTGCACGCTTCTTAATAAATAGTACCATTTTCTGCACCTATTGAAAAGATTTTTGAAAATTTTCCTCACTCTATTATCATCCAATTTCCCGGATTATTATTCACAGATTACGGATACCGAAAGTCAGCCCTTCAGCAAGCTGTTTTTAACCTTTTGGACGCGGTCACCGTATTTATAAACTCTAGGAATACGATTGGATATCATACATGCAACTTCATAATTAATGGTACCTAATTTTTCAGCAATTTCATCGATGGAAATTTTGTCATTCCCCATTTCTCCAATCAGCGTAACTTTTGTACCGACGGGCATCTGGTGGGGTAGTCTAACCATACATTGGTCCATACAGATTCGTCCGACAATCGGAGCCCGATAGCCGTCTACAAGGACCTCCTGACCTTCCAAAGCACGAATCCATCCATCGGCATATCCAATGGGAATCGTTCCGATCCATTCCTCATCCTTTGTTTCATAGGTACATCCATAACTGATTTTTGTACCCTTTGGAACCTTTTTGACATGAATAAGGGTTGAGTGTAAGGACAAAGCCTCATGAAGATTTATCGGCAAATCCCGCTGTATTTCCAGAGAAGGAGTCAGGCCATACATGGCAATGCCTACCCTCGCCAGATTAAACCGACCGGTTTCATATAGAAGGGATGCGGCGCTGTTGGAAGCATGGACCCATCTTGGTTTTTCCTCCAGCGTTTCCAAAAAGGATAAAAATCTCTGGAGCTGAACTTCATAATACTCCGTATCCTTTGAATCCGCTTTGGCAAAATGGGTAAATATTCCTTCAAAAATGAAGGGACCCTCTTCATGTAATTCTTTGACTATTTCCACCAGTTCCTGTTTCGTCCGGACACCAATCCGTCCCATACCTGTGTCTACCTTAACATGGACAGCTAGGGGTGTGGATAAAACTTTTTTTGCCTGAAGGAGCCATTCCTGTTGGTAAACGGTCAAAGAAACATGATGTTTTGCGGCAATGGGAGCATATTCCGGCGGACAATAGCCGAGGACGAGGATCGGACAGTCAATCCCATTTTCCCGTAAATAAAGTGCCTCATCCAAAAAGGCGACCGCTAGTAATTCAGCGCCATTTTCAAGCGCTACTTGTGCCACCTCTAAAGCCCCATGCCCATATCCATTTGCCTTCACTACTGCCATAATGGAGGTAGATGGAGGGAGGATCTGTCGGATGGACTTCATATTTTTTTCAATAGCGTCCAAGCGAATTTCAGCCCAAGTATGCCGATAGTACTCGTCTTTCAACAAAAACACTTCCCTCTTCTGTTACGGTTACATATTGCCTGACAGACCGTACCAATTTATCATTCCAATTATGAAACTAAATGAAGCGCCTGTCAATTCAAAGCGGTCAATTGGAAATTATTGTTCATAGGTTGGAAGGTAAAGAAAAAAAGAGCTTCATCCTAGTTTTCCATTTAGCCCATTTTCTCATCCATTGGAAAAATCCGATGGGGTTGGTTTTTGGCTGAAGGACTTCACATGAAGTTTCAAGGGAAAGGGGATATTGTTCCTTTAGTTTAGGCAGTTGGGTTGTTCATTGGTTTTTATTTTCGGACCTGGTTATGGAACCATAAAGAGAGCCTTCTCCAATCAAAGCATGGTTTGTAGCCGGAGTTTTCAGCCCTTCTCAGAAAAAAATCCCCTTAAGTAAACAGATTGGATGCTTTTAACCTGTATAACTTAAGGGGATGTTTTCTTTCTCATTTATGAATGACTCACTTTTCCGGGATTGCCTGTACAGATTTGGCGATCATGATCATTTCCTCTTCGGTCAGGTCATTGGAGGCTAATAAATACTCGACTCCATTTGCCGTCCAAGACAAGGAGTTTTTCGTAAGGGCTCCAAAGGTAAATCCTAGATCCACCGGTTCCCCTTTTACGAATTGGGGCGAAACCGTCGTTGCCGGAAGGGCTTCAGCTCTTTCTTGAATTAATGTGAAGGATTTTTCACCACCATATGTTAAAATGATCCGTTTCCCGTTTTCCGTCATAATTTCCTCTTCCCCGACAAGACTTGTCCCCGGAAGTTCAGCCATCGGCATATAAATAACAAGGTCCTTATTATTGCCATCATTGCCAGAGACGGGAATCTCCAGCTGGGCACTCGTCATATTCCGTTTCAGGTCAAAAGAAGAGTCGTCAAACTTCGCATCAAACTCCGTTTTTGTAAATTCGACAGAGAGCATGACGTTCCTGTCGGCATCCATCACTTTCACACTGACTGGAGAAAGGTCCTTTTTGTTGAATGTAATTTCTTGAATAGGAAGCATTTTATTATATTGATAGCGAGTTTTCGTTTCAAATACATAATGGGAGTCGGTCTCCGTCATTTTGGCCTCTCCATCTTCGACAATATCTTTTACAAGGGATTCATACAAATATGGTTGACTGCTGTTTTTCGGCCAATCGCTTTGGAACTTAAAGCTTTTGTTCAAGGAGGGAGTCAATACAAAAACCCCTTCTTTATTTCGGAGAATCATCTGGCTTTGATCCCTGGCAGCATTTTTCATATAGACCCTGTAATAATCCGGCTTATTATGCCATACTTCCACTTGATATTCCTGGCTTTCTGTCCCCATTGTCAGTGTCATTTTCGCGTCCAACTTATACCCTTTGAGAGATTCTGCCTTCCCGCTGAGCTCTTTTGCCAGTTCCTCCTTAGTTTTTGCGCCACAACCTGCAAGGAAGATGACAAGAAGGATCCCGGCTAAAATCAAGATCCAATTTCTTTTCAATTTCCCACACCCCTTATTTCGTTTGGATCGTCACGGTGATAAGAAAGACTGTTTGGCCGGGCAAATCCGAAGTGGATAAAGGCCAGAAACAACCTGACTTGTCTCCCTTTTTATCGCACTACATGTATATGAGACGACCCTTCCCTTTATGCAATGAAAGAGGACATGTTTTTCTCCCTTAGGGGTGGGTTTTTCCATTCCATTTAATCTTCTATAATGACTTGGGCTAAAGCATAATTTTTACTATGGGTAATAGATAAATGGACTCCTTTGGAAAAAGGCTTGACGATAAAAGGTTTTCCCTTTTCATTGGTATCGATTTCAATTTCTTGAAAGGATAGGTCCTTGCCAATACCCGTCCCATAGGCTTTGGAGAATGCTTCCTTTGCGGCAAAACGTCCTGCCAAAAACTCGACTTGTCTCTGGTAAGGAAGTTGATGAAAGATTCCCCTTTCCTTTTCTGTCAATACTCGTTCAGCCAGTCTTTCATTTCGTTCATATTTCTCCTTGATCCGCTCAATTTCCACGATATCGAGTCCGATCCCAATAATCATCCTTCCCACCATCCTTATTTTCTATCGAATCAATGCACCAAGCGGCGTAAAAAGGATTTATAAAAATCTTATATAATTCCTATTTTTTGTGCAAAATCTTCGTATCTCTTTTCCCTTATGCAGATACATATAATACAAAAGAAAAACGGATCAGGGAGGGGAGACATTTGCATTTGCACACGGAGCAAAAATTCTTTTTAAGTAAACAGCCCTTCGTACTGGTCATTTTCTCTGTTAATCTTCTTGTATATATCATTGTTAGCTTACCATTTTTACCGACAGTGGAAATTTTTGAACGTTTTGCAGGGATAAATGACTCCATTACTAGGGGCGAAATATGGAGATTACTTACACCTGTATTTTTCCATGTAAACGTGGAACACCTGCTCTTCAATTCCCTCCACCTGTTTTTATTCGGAACAATCCTATCATCAGTATTACCTGTACCTTGGTTATTTACCGGATATTTCGTCTCTGCTATGGCAGGTAATTTGCTGACCTGGTTTCTTGCACCAGGCGAATATGTCCATGTCGGTTCGAGCGGTGCCATCTTTGGTCTGATTGGTATGACTTCAATGATGATAGTTTGTCATCGATTAAATGACTCTTTCACCAAACCTTTTAAAGTCCTTATCCCCATTGTCATTATTCTTTCCTTTCTACAACCTGGAATCAATCCTTACTCCCATGTAGGAGGATTAATGAGTGGAATGGGAATTTCCTACCTTTTTGCAAAAAGGAAGAACAGGAAATAGACAAGTTTTCATTGGCCACTTATTCAGTTGTCAGTTCCTCTTTTACCGGCTCATCCTTTTCCAGACTAAACCAGCGATAAAGGAATCTGGCATCTTCTTCGTCAATATGTACAGCCTTTCCATTCAACCCGGCAAACCCAGACATGACAGTACCACTGATCGTGGAAACCTTTTGTAGGCGTTGAAAATACGATTGGGACACTTCCAAAGACTGAATCCGGCGTTTAAGCATGTATGTTGTCCGCTTCGTTAAAAAACGATCCCTAAGGGCCAATTGTTCTCCCGTTAAACTCCATCCTGCAAAAGTAAATTTTATATATCCCAAAATTGCTCCAAGAGGGATCAAGAAAAGGCTAAGAAGACCCCATGGTTTTAGAAAATAAACGCATAATAGGATTGCAACGGCTATCCGAAATGAAAAAATGGACCGCAATATATATAAAGGTTTTGCTCTTTTTGGCACAGGGGTATATGAAACATCGATTTTATAATCAGGTAAACATCTTGTAATAACAGTAGAAATCCGGTCTTTTTTGATGAAGGGACAAATCATGATCCTACCATCTACCCCAGTTTCAACTGAAGATCCTCCAGCATTAAGAATATATACTGTCGCATAACCAAAAAGGCCCCGAATCAGGTTCTCGTCAATTACAATCCCTTGAATTCTTTTTAGTGGAACCGTCGTCTTTTTCTTTTCAAGGACACCATGGGATATCATAATGTTTTCTTCATCCCATTCCACCTTGAAATTAGCGAATTTTAATACCGAGCGGATGATCGCAATCACATAAGCCAATAAGATGACTACAAGGACAGTAACTATCAAGATCAGAATTCCTGAAGCAAGTAAAGCCTTCGCTTCATCGTAAAAAAGATTTATGGGAATAATATCACCAATTTCAGAAAGAAATGCGAGGATCCCTACAATAACCCCGATGGCACCACCGCTAGTAAGGGCTACAAGAAAGACTTCCTGAAAATTCATGGAATAAATGCACTCAACAGGTTTTTCCAGTTTTTGGGATAAGGGTTTTCCTTCATGTTCCAATTCGATTACTATAGAAGCATCTTCTATAAGCAGATTTTTCTTTGCCCGTTTGACATAGTCTTCAATTTCTTTCGCTTCCCTTCTTGGGATGGCAGCTAGTTCCGCTTCCGTTTCAAGCCCTCCAGCGGTTTCAAAGCTCATTTTGACAAGACCGAACATTCTTTGAATAATCCCTTGGGAAACGGAGATACTTTGAATTCTCTCAAAGGGAATGAATCGTTTTTTCTTAAATAGAAGGCCACTTTCTATCCTCAGTTCACCATCTTCCAAACGATAAGTAAAGCGCCACCAGGAAATAAATCCCTGCACAATATTCAGGAATAAAAGACCGATGGGAATGATTATTCTAAGGACCAGTTCCTCAATGCGATCGCCTTCTCCGCTGTTTCCAATAATTAGGGCTAAAATAATCGGATAGATGGTTGCTCTTAAATTAGCAATCGTATTAGTTAAAATGGCCGCTGGATGCTGTCTTTTTTTCTCAAACATCTTCATCTGCCACCCTCGCCAATCGGGCAATGGTTTTACGCAATTCCTCTGCCTCTTGGTCTAATAGTGCCGGAATTTCATGTACAGTTGCCGCTGTATGGATTTTCACTGTCGATAAATGATATTTTTTTAAAATCGGACCTTGGGTATTGTCCACATGCTGTACCCGGATCATCGGAATTAATGTTTGGGTAACGACAAATACGCCATGCTGGATCTCTATTTCCTGCTCCCGAACCTCAAACCGCCATCTCCTCCAGCGTAATTTTGGCAGCAAAAAGACAAAAAAATAAAATCCGAATATCCAAATCACAGATAAAAGAACGATCAGCCAGTTAGGCCAATTTGAAAAATAGATGTAAAGGGATGCACCTAGAACAACAAGAAAAGTGATAACAGAGTTTATGAGTCCATGAATTTTCCATACCTTTAGGGCCTTTTCGGAAATCCGATTTTTCGGTTCTCTTATCATTTAAATTCACCTCAATCTATTTGGAGGAATACCATTTCTTTATACGAATGATTCCGAAAAAGGTGTCATTTTTTCCAGAACCCATAGGATGGTAGAATCAGGAAACCTTTCACCATTACCGGTGCCATGTTCAAGAAGATCCAATCCCAAAAGAAAGATTAGGAAGATATGATTATTTATTGAAAGAAGTTCTCTAAAAGAGGAAAAGGGACTAACAATTCTCCCGTTGTTATGTCCCTCAAATGTTTTTCATGCATAAATTTCTTATCAATTATCTTCCCTTTTTGCTTCCGGAATTACCCCGAGCTTGATATTTTCCGGACCGTTGGCTCCGGCGACGTTGGGCATCGGCTTTTCCATTTTTACGGTTGGAACTCACTTTATCCCTTTTCACCGGAAGGGGTGCTTCATAGGTGATTTTTACCGGGGAATGATCCGGTTCCTTCGTCAACATTTTCAATGCTGCAGAGACAACCGATATGCTATCTTGTTCACCTAATAGTTCCTCCGCCGCTTTTCTATACAATGATAAATCATTTTCTTCTATAACCGTTGCAAGTTTATCCATAGTCATTCGGAGTTGACCTTCAATCGCTTCGGCCAATGTCGGAACTTGCATCCGTTTCATTCTTCTTTTTGTCGTTTCTTCTACAACCCTCAGATAACCCATTTCTCTCGGAGCGACGAAGGTAATCGCCATACCTGTTTTCCCGGCCCTACCGGTACGCCCGATCCGGTGAACATAACTTTCCGGGTCTTGGGGAATATCAAAATTATATACATGGGTTACTCCGGAAATATCTAATCCCCGTGCAGCCACATCGGTTGCGACTAGCACATCGATCGAGCCTTCCTTAAATTTCCGTAAAACTTGCAGACGTTTTGCTTGGCTCAAGTCCCCATGAATTCCTTCCGCTGTATAGCCCCGAATGGATAAGGCTTCTGCCACTTCATCTACCCGCCTTTTTGTCCGACCAAAGACAATGGCCAATTCCGGTGACTGATAATCAAGCAAACGGGTTAATGTATCGAATTTTTCCCGTTCATCCACTTTAATAAAGTATTGCTCGATTTGGGGTACGGTCATTTCCTTTGCTTTAATTTTGACTGTTACCGGTTCGTTCATAAACCGGACGGCGATCTGTCTGATTTTTTCTGGCATTGTTGCTGAAAACAGCAAGGTTTGTCGTTCATCAGGGACTTTGCTCAAGATTTTTTCAATATCTTCAATGAAACCCATATTGAGCATTTCGTCGGCCTCATCCAAGACGACGGTATGGATACCTTCTAATTTGATGGTTCCCCGATTAATATGGTCCAGAATCCGACCAGGTGTACCGACGATAATCGAGGGTTTCTTTTTCAGGGCACGAATTTGCCGGGAAATATCTTGACCCCCAAAAACGGCTAAAACCTGTACTCGCTTATCATAGCCAATTTTATGCAATTCTTCAGATACTTGTATGGCCAACTCCCTTGTAGGCGCAATGACAAGAGCCTGAATATTTTTGTTCTTTACATCTACCTTCTCAATTAAAGGTATGCCAAAGGCAGCCGTTTTTCCGGTACCGGTTTGTGCCTGGCCAATAATGTCTTTCCCTTCCATGCTTAAAGGGATTGTTTCTTCCTGAATGGGGGTGGTTTCTTCAAAACCAATCCGTTTTAACGAACGGAGGGTTGCAGCACTCAACTGAAAATCTTCAAATTTTGCCAATGTTCTTCAAACTCCTTTTTTGTATACAGAAAAAATACCCTCGATAACATTGAGAGTATCCTTTAATAAATACGTTTCCCAATAGATTCATTTTATATTACCATTAAACACCAGCTAACGCAATTTTTTTAGCATCCTCCTTCTCACTTAGAAACTCGGCTATCTCGGAAAAAAGCTTTTCACTTTCCTCACAATAGCAAATCATATGATCTGCCTGTTCACATAGGACAAGCCTTTTATGCTCAGAGGAAATCGCTTCAAACACATATTGGGCACTTTTGACAGGCACAACCGCATCCCTTTTTCCTTGAACGATAAAAGTAGGGATTCGAACTTCCCTGAATCGGGGGCGGATCAGGCGTGCCAATTTAAGAAACTCCAAATATGCAGATATTGGCACATGAAAAACCTTTTTATATTTTTGCATTTGTGGCGGTTTCTCCCCGCATAGAAGACTTTTGAGAAATCCGGCAAAATCTTTTCCCATAAGTAATGGTCCTGCAACATATGCAGCAGGACTTAATAAGACCAGTTTCTCCACCGGATATTTTGCCGCAAGCCAGCTACCGAGAAGTCCACCCATAGAAAATCCGCAAATGGAAACCCGCTCACAACATTCAATCATCTTTTCCAATTCTTCCTCGGCAGTTCGAATCCAGTCCTTATACCCAACTCCTTTTAAGGCAAGCTCAACGCCATGCCCCGGCAATATCGGGGTTTTGATCAGCCAATCGGTATGGGTTTTTAAATAACGACTAATCGGCTCCACTTCCTTTGGAGAACCGGTAAATCCATGAAGACATAAAACCCCGTACATAAAAAATCCGTCCTCCCATGGCTTTTTTTAGTTAATTTTGCCTGGAAGACGGATAATCATTGGTATTTGGAAGAGGAAACTTATGGGAATTTCCTTTGAACCCTGTTTATTGGTGGCTGGTAATTGCCCCAACCACCTCTTCAAGCTTCATTCCCCGGGAAGCTTTCACAGCGACAAAGGTACCTTCCTCCAACTCCTTCTTAAGTTGAGTGATTAGCAATGGTTTATCATGATATGTCTTAATTTTTTCTTCCGAAAAATGTTCTTTAGCCCCTTCGGCAATGTAACTTGCCAAAGGGCCATAGGTATAAAGGAGATCGATTTTTTCAGGATTGATGGATTTTCCGACTTGGTAATGGAAATCCTTTTCTTCATCTCCTAATTCCAGCATATCACCAAGGACCAGGATCTTTTTCCGATACCCCGGCAGTTGCTCCACCAGTCGGATGACGGCAAGCATTGAAGTGGGACTGGCATTATAGGCATCATTTAAAATTGTTGCACCATTCAATCCTTTCAGCATTTCCATTCGCATTTTTGTGAGCTTAAGGGACTTAAAGGCATCATTCATTTGTTCATAAGGAACTCCCCATTCATAAGCTACAGTCATAGCTGCTAAGGCATTCATGACATTGTATTCCCCTAAAACGGGCATACGGAAGGTTTCGTTCGAATCATTGATTTGAAAAACCGATTCGGTTCCAGTCATCGTGACGGAAGTTGGATAAATATCATTCTTGGATGTTTTCCCGAAGGTTTTGACCATCCAAGAGCTTCCCTTTTCTTTCATTGCGTTTTGGATTAAAGGTTCATCTCCAGGATAGACAAATAGTCCGCCTTGTTTTAAACCATGCAGTATCTCCAGCTTTGCCTTGGCAATCCCTTCCCGAGAACCTAGATCCTGCAAGTGTGCTTCCCCAATATTCGTAATAATTGCCGCATCAGGCTTAGCAAGGTTCGTTAAAAAATCAATTTCCCCAAATTGGCTCATCCCCATTTCCAGCACGGCTACTTCGGTATCTTTTCTAAGGCCTAAAATGGTTAGGGGAAGCCCCAACTCGTTATTAAAATTCCCGATTGTTTTTTGCACCTTATATTTTAATGACAAGAGGGAAGCAAGAATATCCTTCGTGGTCGTTTTCCCATTACTTCCGGTTACTGCAGCAACTTTCAAGGGTAGTTCATCCCGATACGCCCTTGCCATTTCCTGTAACGCCAGCAATGTATCTTTTACGATTATAACAGGCTGATTTTCAGGCGGGTTAGGGATATCCGCTTGCCAAAGGGATGCTGCGGCACCATTTTCCAAGGCCATTTGTACATACTGATGCCCATCGGTTCGTTCTCCCTTTAAGGGGATAAAGAGATTGCCAGGTTCAATTTCCCTAGAATTGATGGATACCCCTTTAAAGGCAATATTTTCAAAAGGGGTAATATCATTTTCGATATCAATCATGTCCTTGAGTTCAAGGATTTTTTTTTCAATCATATTGAAACCTCCGTTAACAAAAAAGCTCCATCCCCGTTTCGGATGAAAACGGCTATTCCTTTAAATGGTATAGCGGATTTGTTGTTTTTCTTCATAACGTTCCAGAGCCAATTCGATGAGCCTATCAATTAAGCTGGCGTAGTTCAAACCGGTATGTTTCCAAAGAAGCGGGAACATGCTGATTGGTGTAAAACCTGGCATGGTATTTACCTCATTAATCAGGACTTTACCATCTTCTGTAAGGAAGAAGTCAGCCCGAACTAAACCTGAGCAGTCTAGTGCTTTAAAGGCTCTAATGGCCATGTCTTTCATCGTTTCATATACATCTTCAGGAATTTCGGCAGGAATAATCAAAGCCGTATTGCCATCTATATATTTGGCGTGATAATCGTAGAACTCTTTCTTCGGAACAATTTCCCCTGGAATAGAACATTCCGGTTTATCATTACCCAGAACGGCAATTTCAATTTCCCTTGCTTTCACGCCTTCTTCAACAATAATTTTCCGATCAAACTGAAAAGCTTCTTGGAAAGCCTTTTCCAATTCTTCCCGGTTATTGCATTTGGAAATGCCGACACTGGAACCGAGATTGGCGGGTTTTACAAAGCATGGATAACCAATTGCTTCTTCGGTCTTTTTATACGTTCCTTCAGCATTTTCTTTCCATTCCGAACGGAGGAAATGGACATAGGATACTTGGGCAAGTCCTGCTTGGGCAAATAAATTTTTCATGATGATTTTGTCCATTCCGGCACTAGAGGCTAAAACGCCATTTCCTACATAAGGGAGATTAAGGACTTCCAGCAATCCCTGTACCGTCCCGTCTTCTCCATTAGGTCCATGAAGGAGAGGAAAGATAATCGGAAGGTCTTCGGCATGCTCGATTCCTTCCTTTTCGAAGAGGGAAGAACTGACCTTCATCGGTGTGTTTCTCATGGACTCAGCCGAAAGTTTCAACTGCTCCAGATTTTTCACCGGGTTTTCTAAAGCTTCCCGTTTAATCCATTCCCCTTTTTTTGTAATATAGATAGGGCTAACCTCATATTTTTCGAAATCTAAAGCATTGATAACCGAGTAGGCAGTTTGTATGGAAACATCATGTTCTGCTGACTTTCCGCCATATAATACAAACAGTTTCCTTTTCATGGGTAAACCTCCATATTGTCTCAAGATTGTGTTAAACCGTAAAGACGATTGACTGAAAAATCCTCATCATTACTTTTCACTCTATTTTACCACTAATTCCACCCCGAAAAAGGGAAATCCCCATCTTTTTTATCTTTTTTCAATCGACGTTTTTCATGATTTTTTCAATAAAAAAAACGCCTTTATTCCCTAAGAACAAAGGCTATTCTAAACACTAACTTTTGAAAATTGAATTTCCCAAACCTTTTGTTTTTTATCGAATGCTAGAATGCCCGCTGGCGGCTCCTTGGATTTTTGATAAAAGACTTCCATCATTTCATACACATCGTAGAAATCACCCACGACCCAGAAAGGGATTTCGATGGAACCTCTTCCTTGTCTAACGGAATGGAAGGAAAAGACAACTCCCTCCGTTAAAACTTTATTTAAATGCTGTAGGGCGGAAACCGCGATGGAAGGATAGGTTTTTTTTCGCCAGAATCCAATTAACGGTTTGTCAGCCTTTGATTCACTAAGTTTTTTAGATAATGCCCCACTCAACACGTTGTAAAAATCCGGCCAATATCTATAATAAATTTTGTTTAACCAACCATCATTTTCCGTTAAGTAGGCATAGCGATTATTTAACGTTTGAAAAAAGGGAAGGTTCAAATGCTTTTTTAAATGGGATAAATATAATAATTCTGCCAGATCTTGACCGCTAAGCATATCCAAATTAATAATATCATCGAAATCTACCCAGCAAAATTCCCCCATTTTTGGGAAATCATGTTCCGTCCAAGATTGTACATGTTCTTCGGTAACATAAGGGAGTTGGATTTGCATATGGAATTCACTATCGAGTTGCTTATGCTTTAAAAGGAGCATATTGTTCGGTGGCTTTTTTAGCGAGTGATAAAAGGTCGGAAAATTGATCCCTGATGAAATGACATTATGGTCATGTGCATTGACAAATATATAGAGTATATCCTTCGAATCGTCCATTCTTGCCAACTTAACTCATCTCCAATCAGCCAACAGGCAAATTGTACCTACTATATATAGACGTAGGATTGTTAAAAAAGTTTACACATTTTAAAGACAGATTGAATTGACATTCCTTTTTCAGATGGTAAAATATGTTTACCATTGGAAACATTTGAACATCCACTGAAAATGTTGAAACTTCAAATATTTTTTCCTTTCTTTCGGGAAATCTATTCATAGTAAGTCACTAACTCTATTCTATCAGAACATGCTCTTTTTTTCTTTTCTTCCAGTACCTTTTTTTCATTTTCGACATACTATTATTATCGGTCAAATGTCGGAATGGTTTTATGTTGTTTTTGGGGTCTAGATTGTCTCATGAAGAGCATATTCAAATAAAAATTCTGAGGAAAGGGGTGGTTTTCATGAACCAAATCCTTACAGAAGAAAAATTGCTGGATACCATAGTTCAATGGTTAAAGGAAAACAACAGGAAGGAACTGATCCCACTTCTAGACGAACTACAACCTTATGACATCGCTAATGTATACGTCAAATTACCGGTCAAATTGAAGCCCCGATTCCTTCACTTTTTATCAAACCCTGTTTTGGCGGACTGCCTACAGGAAATGGAAAATCCCCATCAACAATATGATCTAATTAGTAAACTACCCCTTGAAAAAAAGGCAGAAGTTTTAAACCTAATGGATAACGACGATCTGGCCATGTTACTGGACAGTTTACCGGAAGAAAAAACCCAAGCCCTTCTTTCCGTCATGCGGCACGATGAATCTTCCATCGTCAAAAATATCATGAATTTCCCGGAGGAAACTGCCGGGCGCTTAATGACGAACCGTTTTGTCTGGATAAGGGATAATTACACTGTCCAAGAGGCTATTCATAAACTTAAAAGCTTTGCTGAATTTGCAGAAACCATCAACTATTTATATGTCATTAATGACGAACGTCAACTTGTTGGAGTTGTTTCTTACCGGGATTTGCTACTGGCGGGTGAAAATCAGCGTATTCGCGACATAATGTATGAACGTGTTATATCTGTTTCAGCCTATACCGACCAAGAAGAAGCAGCCCGTATCCTCGAAAAATATGACTTTCTAGCTTTGCCTGTTGTGGATGAAAATCAGGTCTTGCTCGGTATCGTTACCTTTGATGATATGTTGGATGTTATCATACGGGAAGCTAATGAAGATATCGAAAAATTAAGTGCTTCCGGGAAAGCTATCGATTTCGATACGAAAGCCGGTGTAGCCGCTGCAAGACGCCTGCCATGGCTTATTTTACTATTAATCATCGGAATTTTTTCAGGAAGCATCATTAGTTATTTTGAAGAAACCTTAGATTTAGTAGTTGCCCTTGCCTTTTTTATGCCGATGATATCCGGGATGACCGGAAATACAGGAACCCAGTCCCTTGCCGTTGTAGTCCGCGGTCTTGCATCAAGGGATTTGGATCGAAAAGCCATCATAAAATTGATTGTCCGGGAGTTCTTTGTCGGTTTAATGATTGGCTCCATCTGTGGTATATTAATTTCGCTCATTGCCTTCCTTTGGCAAGGCAACCTTTATTTAGGATTTGTTGTAGGCGTGTCCTTATTTTTAACAATCATCATTGGAACTTTATCAGGAACGATCATTCCTCTTATTCTTTACAAACTGAAGGTGGATCCGGCAATCGCCTCAGGACCATTAATTACTACTTTGAATGATATTTTCTCACTTGTTACTTATTTTTCGATTGCCACGATGTTTTTAAAATATTTGATATAAATGACATGTGGAGTTCAGCTTAGGCTCCACATGTTTTTTTATATATGGACGTTGAACTTGTCAGGGAGCTTGTACTGAATAAGTTGAAGAATCATAAGAGGGAAAATAGCTGAAAGTCTTAATTCTGATATTGAAAGCGGATTCCTTATAAGATTGACTGTAAAGTGATGTAATTTTATAATATTAGATAAATATATTTTCCTTTATCTTTAATTTTTTTTTATAATTTTTTAGTTTTTGGCATACAAGATAATAATTGAGTTTGTTTTTTAAAGGGGGAATGCGTGGAACTAATCCACCGTGAACCAATATGATTCCAGTTAAATGGACATCGTTTTGTGAACATTGGCATTTTTAGGTTACCCAATAAATTTTTTAAATCTTAGGAGGTGAATTCCCTTTCCTGCCTGACCAGGAATGGGAAGGGAAATTATTTGGACGACTTAGTTGGGCTTATGTATATAGCCATTTTAATTGCTTTGACCGCTTTTTTCGTAGTTTCGGAGTTTGCTATTGTTAAAGTTCGACCGTCAAGAATCGATCAATTGATTGAAGAAGGGAAAAAGAGTGCCCAGTCTGCCAAAACCGTCATTACCCATCTGGACGAGTATTTATCTGCCTGTCAATTGGGTATAACCGTGACTGCATTGGGACTTGGTTGGATTGGGGAATCGACAATGGAAGGACTGCTTTCTGGACTGTTTGATAACATCGATATCCCGGAAACCTTTTCCCATGCACTATCAATTACTCTTGCCTTTCTCATCGTAACTTTCTTACATGTGGTCATAGGAGAACTTGCACCTAAAACTTGGGCCATTCAAAGTTCGGAACAAATCACTTTACTTGTTTCCAAACCGTTAATCCTTTTCTATCGGATCATGTATCCTTTTATCTTTATTCTTAATGGCTCTGCTCGTTTGGTGTCCAGAATGTTTGGTCTGAATCCGAATTTGGAAAAGGAGAATGCCCATTCCGAAGAAGAACTGCGAATCATTTTATCTGAAAGCTTTAAAAGCGGTGAAATAAATCAAGCCGAGTTCAAGTATGTAACCAATATTTTTAATTTCGACGAACGTATTGCAAAAGAAATCATGGTTCCAAGGACAGAAATCGTATCCCTGGATATTAATGATTCCCTGGAAACCTTGATGGAGTTAATNAAAACAGAAAAATATACGAGATATCCAATTACTGATGGTGATAAAGACCATATCATTGGATTTGTAAATATAAAAGAATTATTGACAGGATTAATTTCCGGAAAAGAATTAAACAATGATACATTACGGGCCTATATCCGTCCGATTATTCGTGTCATCGATACCATCCCGATCAGCAAATTGCTGAATAAAATGCAACGGGAGCAAATTCATATTGCTGTCCTCATGGATGAATATGGCGGAACGAGTGGTCTTGTCACAGTTGAAGACATCGTCGAAGAAATTGTAGGGGAAATCCGTGACGAATTTGACATGGACGAAATTCCACTTATCCGTCAAGTATCGGAAGACCATTATATTTTGGACGCAAAGGTACTGATCAGTGACCTTAATGAACTTTTATCGATTGATATGAACGATGAAGATGTGGATACGATTGGCGGTTGGATCTTAACGGAAAAATTCGACGCAAAACAAGGAGATGTGTTCTATTACGGTGACTATCAATTAAAAGTCATCGAGAAGTCGGAACATCATATCAAATATATTGAAGTCATGAAAATGAAAAAGGACATTGATCCTGTTCAACAACCGACAATCAATATACCGGCAGCAAATAGTGAAGCCTTTTAAAAACTTCCCTAAGGTACTGAACCCCAAAGGTTAGATTTTCACTCTAACCTTTGGGGTGTGTTTTTTATTTCATCATTTTACAAACTCTTTTCAATATGGGTACATTTCCTTTTTTTACAGGAAACCCAATTGTAAGATTCCCCAAACTCTGATAGGATTATTTTCATAAATCTTTCCTCATTGAATCTTTTTCTCTTCTTTTTGAACACTATATATGGGGATACGATTCATTCTACGCTACCAAAGAAAAGGTGAACATCATGGAAAAACAAACAAAAGCGGATCGTTTTGACTGGACATTGGCATTTATACTTTTCCTTTTATTTGCTGTGAGTATTGTCGCCATTTCCAGTGCCCAAACGAGTGGGCAATATGCCGGGAATTTTGTGAAGATGCAAATCCTTTGGTATGTGGTCGGAAGCGTCATTATCGCATGTGCCTTATTTTTTGAACCGGAACAATACCGAAAATTATCGTGGTATTTATATGGTTTCGGTATTTTCCTATTAGCTGTACTTCTTGTTTCTCCCGAATCCATTGCTGAAACAAGAAATGGTGCCAAGAGCTGGTTTACGTTACCTAGATTAGGGAGCATCCAGCCTTCCGAGTTTATGAAAACATTTTATATTTTGGCCGCAAGTAGGGTTATATCCGGTCATCACCAAAAATATGTTGATAAATCAATCCAAACGGATTTTATATTACTTGGAAAAATATTTTTAACCCTAGCACCACCGATCATTTTAATCTTGCTTCAACCGGATTTGGGAACTGCCCTTGTTTTTATGGCAATCACCGCCGGATTGGTTTTGGTAAGTGGAATTCATTGGAAAATCCTCCTTGGGTTCTTTTCTCTAGCATTGATCCTAGGTGGTTCAATTATCGCCATTATGCTGTTTTTACCGGACCTTTTGGCGGACTATGTGGATCCTTATCAGTTTGGTCGTATTTATTCTTGGCTTGATCCCTATAGCTACTCATCCAACGAAGGGTATCATCTTATTTCCTCATTGCAGGCAATAGGCTCGGGGGAAATTTTCGGCAAAGGTTATATGGGGAAACAAGTCTACGTAATGGAACGGCATACCGATTTTGTCTTTAGTACAATCGGTGAAGAATTCGGCTTTATCGGGGCTAGCCTTGTCATCAGTTTATTTTTCTTATTAATATACCATCTGGTTAAAATTGCCCTGAATACTAATTCACCCTTCAATTCCTATGTCTGTGCAGGGATTATCAGCATGACCGCATTCCATGTTTTCCAAAACATTGGCATGACTATACAAGTCCTCCCCATAACCGGAATTCCCTTGCCGTTTATTAGCTATGGGGGGAGTTCATTAATGGGAAACATGTTGGCAATGGGAATCGTATTCAGCATCCGGTATTATCATAAACGTTACATGTTTAAGGCCGAAACGGAAGAATAATATCCTTGAAAGGGTATAAAATTCTTCGGTTACCTAGATATAGCTTGTATCATCTGTTTCATCCTCATCTGACAAATCAGCCCTTGGTTTCAAACAATTGAAATCAAGGGCTTTTTATGGATCTACCAATACTAAGTTTCCATTAGGAGGAAATGCCATGGTTCGAGCTTTACATACTAACATCCGCCTTTCCCTTGGATTCTTTGTTTCTTTGTACCATCCACTGATAAACAACGACCACTATGAAACAACCTAACCCAATTAAGTCCGAGTAACCTTCAGGATAAATCAGTAACAAACCAATGATGATGGATATAATCCGTTCTAGCCAATTCAATGGTTTATACCAATAGCCTATTACCCCCGCTCCGATTGCAATCATCCCCAATAAGGCCGTAATCGCGATCCAAATTATCTCTAAAATTGTCGTATCAATCATCAACAATTGCGGTTGCAAGACGAACATATACGGAATAATAAAGGCAGCAATAGCCAATTTTGTGGCATTAATTCCTGTCCTGATCGGGTCTCCACCGGATATTCCCGTTGCTGCAAAGGCTGCCAAAGCTACTGGAGGTGTAATATCGGCAACAATACCGAAATAGAAAACGAACATATGAGCTGCCAAAACAGGTATACCTAAACCAAATTGGGTATCCAACGTTACAATGGCGGGAAGAGCAATCGTCGATGTAATAATATAATTTGCTGTCGTTGGTGAACCCATCCCGATAATGATGGATGTAATCATGGTAAAGAACAGGGTCAACAATAGTAGTAGCTGAGGTTGACTCGTCATTAGTTTGGCAATACCGACAATACCATGACCCAATTTTAAACCAAGGCCCGTTTTCGTTACTATTCCTACAATAATTCCTGCACAGGCCGTCGCTGCTGCCACTCCAAGAGCATTGCGTGCTCCATCCGCCAAGGCTGTGATAAACTTGGAAAACGTAATCCTCGTATCTTTTCTAAAAAGACTTACGACCACTGTAAAAATAATTCCCCAAAGGGCGGCTCTGGAAATACTGGAACCTAAATCCATTAAAACAATAATGATGATGATTGGGGACAAAAGGTATATTTTTTTCAAGACCTCCAGCTTCGGGGGAATTTGATCTGGTGACAACCCCCTTAGGCCAATTCGTTTTGCTTCAAAATGGGTCATAATCCAAATCCCGGAAAAGTATAATAACGCTGGAATCACTGCTGCTTTAATAATTTCTATATATGGAACCCCAGCAAATTCGATCATGAGGAAGGCAGCGGCACCCATTACTGGAGGCATAATCTGACCACCTGTGGAAGCAGCCGCTTCAACGGCGCCGGCAAAATCTTTATTGTACCCCAACTTTTTCATCATTGGGATCGTATATGACCCGGACTGAACAACATTTGCAACAGAACTTCCGGAGATTGTCCCTTCGAGGGCACTGGTAAAAATCGCCACCTTCGCCGGTCCACCGGTTCGTTTGCCGGCTATGGAAATGGCCAAATCATTAAAATAACTTCCCACTCCTGTCTGCATTAAAAAAGACCCGAAAAGTATAAACAAGAAGATAAAGGTAGCGGATACGCCTAGAGGAGTTCCTAAAATGCCATTGGTAGTATAAAACATGGTCCGAATCAATTGTTCCAAACTTAATCCGTTATGGGCCAGTATTCCCGGCATAAACCTTCCAAAAAGGGCATATAGCAAGAAGGCTATTGCAATGATGACCAAAGGTAAACCAACAACCCGCCTTGCCGCCTCCAAAACTAGCAAAATGGCCATTCCTCCGATCAGCAATTGAACCGTTCCAATTGCCCCGACATTCCTGACCAACTCATCATAAAAGATCGGCCAATATAAACAGACCATTAAGGATAACGTGGCCAGAACATAATCATACCAAACGATTTTTTTACGGGATCCATCCTTTTTTCCGGGGAAAAGAAGAAAAATTAAGACGAGGGCAAAGCCAAGGTGGATTGATCTTTGTAAGTAATCGGTTAATTGACCGAACCAGCCGGTATAAATTTGGAAGGTGGAAAATCCAAGGAGTAACGCAAGAATCACATAAGACATTTTTCCTGTTAATTTTCTCGTGCGGGATTCGGCATCATATTTATCCAATAGAGCAGCCTGTTCTTCTTCGGATATCTGGATTTGATCATGTTCTTTTGTCATCAATTTTCACTCCCTTTAGCACTTTCCAGCGTGACAGATTCTCTATTTTCATCGTATACCACTGACCCGGAGAAAAATAATCATTGAACCAAACTAGGTGTTCTTCTTGTTTTCCCCAAACAAGCCGATGTTTTGAGACCACCTTGCCATTTCGAACCGGGATTGAGGAAAAAAGCAATCCCATATTTTTTATATGGAATTTTCCGTTCTCATAAAGAAATTCCTGACCTTCATCCGCATTAGAAGGCATCCCGATTCCATACTGTTCAAAAACAAATTCATATTGTTCGATATGACCATCTTCTAAAACCCTATACTTTTCCACCACATCGGTCAGATGAATCGAATGAGTAAAAACGATTTGAAAAGGGTCACCCGTTTTTACCGGCAAAAAGGCTACCATTTTTTCGGTGTTTTTATAATAAAACACTACCGCCTTTTGTACTGGCCATAAAAAAAAGAAGGCCAGAAAAACAAGTATTATTAAAAACAGGTTTGATATATAGACTTTATGCATTGTAATCATCCCTGACGTGGATAAGGAAGTATTAAGCCGGCAGCGGATGCTGGTTATAGCACACACAGCCGGCTGGTAACTTCTACGTTATTTCAAACCTTTTTCTTTGTAATACTTTTCTGCTCCTGGGTGAAGATCAATTCCGATTCCGTTCAATGCCGTTTCCAGTTTGATGAACTCCTTTTTTGCATGGGTTAATTTATCAACATTTTCATAGATTGCTTTCGTCATTTTATACACATCGTCTTCTGGCAAATCTTTTGCAACTGCCAGCATAGCCAAAACGGCAACCGTATGTGCATCTTCATCCTGCCCATCGTAAGTGCCTTTTGCTACCGTATCATGGGCATAAAAAGGATACTTTACAATTAGCTCATCCGCTTTATCTTTGGATATGGAAACAATTTTTACCGGGTTTGTGGCAGCAAGCCCCATGACCGAACCAGTTGGTGTTCCTGCAGTGATGAAGGCAGCATCGATGGTTCCATCTTGCAGGCCGCTTACCGAAGCATCAAAGTCAAGATGTTGAGCCTGGATGTCCGATTCAATATCCAATCCATGGATTTCCAATATTTGTTGGGCATTTACATAGGTTCCCGAACCGGGTGCACCTACCGATACTTTTTTTCCTTTTAGATCATCGACCGATTGAATACCCGACTTTGCCAAAGTAACGATTTGGACCGTTTCAGGATAGAGCGCTCCGAGGGCAAGGACATTATCTACAGGTTTCCCTTCAAAAGCATTGATTCCTTCCACCGCATAAGTCATAACATCTGTTTGGACAAATCCAATATGGGCATCTCCCGCACTGATGTCAGCAACATTATCGGCAGAAGCGTTGGAAGTGGTCGCTGTCACTTCTATCCCGGTTTCGTCGCTGATGATATTGGCAATTTCACCACCAAGAGGATAGTATGTACCCCCTGTTCCCCCCGTTACCATCGTATACATCTTCTTTGAATTACATCCTGCAAGAACAAGGGAAACCATCAGTAAAACAGATAGTGCCAGCCAAACCTTTCTTCTTCTCATCTCCATCCCCCTTAATATTTGTAATTTTTATAATATTATATTAACTATAAATTTAGAATTTTGTCAATTTAATTCGGTCCTTTTTCAAATCAAGTCGTTTATTTATGTATACAAAATGAAGATTTCGCCTATGATTCTTTTGAAAAAATAAAATCGCTTGGGATAAACCCAAACGATTTTATCGGTTTATTTTGTAATTTCAAGAAGCTTTTGTTTCAGCTGATCTTCCATTGAAAGCAATTCCTGTTCAGCCTGTTGTCTTTTCGATCTTCCTTCAGCTTGGATGCGGAGAGTTTCTTCTAAAGTAGCAATTAAATGTTCCTGGGTTTTCTTTAAGGTCTCGATATCCACCAGACCCCGTTCGTTCTCCTTGGCTGTTTCTATTGTATTGGTTTTTAGCATCTCCGCATTTTTTAATAATAAATCATTGGTTGTTTGCGAAACTTGCCTTTGGGCGGCAACCGCCTTTTTTTGGCGGATTAAGGTTAATGCAATGGCAATTTGGTTTTTCCATAATGGAATTGCCGTCATAATGGAGGATTGGATTTTTTCCACCAGTTGTTGGTTTGTATTTTGAATCAGGCGAATTTGTGGTGCTGTTTGGATTGTAATTTGTCTGGATAGTTTTAGATCATGGATCCGCTTTTCCAGGCGCTCGGCAAATTGCACCATATCGCTAACTTCCTGGTAAAGCATTTGATCATCGGATTCTTCCGCCTTCTTTTTCATTTCGGGGATAGTCTTTGTATATAGTTCTTCCAGTTTTAGTTCCCCGGCTGCAATATAAATGTTGAGGGCCAAGAAGTACTCCTTGTTTTTCTCATACAATTTTTCCAGCAAGGCATTATCCGATATTAACGTGTTTTTGCAATGATCCAGCTTAACTGTAATCCGATCGATTTGCGCTCCGGTTTTTTGGTATTTGGATAGGATTTCATTGACGGAGCGGGAAACCTTTCCGAAAACCCGGGCAAAGAATCCACGTTTTTCAGGATTTAGCTCTTCTGGGTCAACCTGCTCCAGTTTCTTCATCAAATCGTTTAAAATATCCCCGATTTCCCCGACATTGGTATTTTTCACATGGTCGAGCATGGAATGGGAAAACTGGGTTAACTTCGACTGGGCTTCCGTACCATAAAGGGTGATTGATTGATGATTTTTCGGATCAATTTGGGATGCCAACTGCACTGCACGAAGTCTTCCTTCTTCCGGTAGTGTATCAATCAGCCTTTTTGGTTTTTGGTTCGGCTCAAGCTCTTCTTTCGGCTGTAAGACCATTTCTTGCCTGCCAAAGGGGCTGGAAAGAAGATCCTCCAACTCACTGGTAAATTTCATTTCCTTTTCATTTTTCATGTTTCTGCCCCCTATCTAACGGAAGTTTTTTGTTCATTGTATATTTAGCAACGTCCAGCTCATATTTTAAGTGATCGATATCATCTTCAAGCATATGGTATAAATCCATTTTGATGGTTTGACTAAGTTCAGCAAGAGTAATTCGGGTATCCCTTAACGATTCACTCAATTCCTTTGTTTTGACCGGTTGGCTGGATAAGAAAGCATATTTTTCCGTCAACTCCACCAATGAGTCAAGATGGGAATAGTAAAAATCCTCAGCCAAGAAGAAACGGTGCGGTTCCTTTTTTGTAATCGAAAGAATCCTGCGAACGACCCTTAGCATTTCAATGTTTTGACGAAGATTCAGCAAATTGCTCACTTTAAATAAGGATTTTTGCCAGCGGCGAACCTTCTCTTCCGCCTTTCGGATATTCTCCTTAACCAGGCGGTACTCACCCCTCGTTAATCTTCCCTTTTTGCGAATTTGATAAATCATGAAAACTTTTAACAGAAAATAAAGGGCGATACCTGAAAGAAGACCGATTCCGGCTGATTCCCATAACCCCTGTCGATAGGTAAAAAAGCTTAAAAAGCCTATAATGGTTCCACCAAGACCTGCCACCATAAAACGAAGGATAAAGAAAATCAAATTCATATATCTCAACTCCATTTCGGAATGATCATTACCGTCATTTCGACATCCTTTATATAATACGAAGCAAAACCTATCCTAGTTTCAAGAATTTGGAGGTCCGGTCCTTTATGCATTATCCTTTATATTCTAAGCATTTTCGTGGCTAGATTACCTTCATTATACAAAATTGGGGAATCAGGATAAATAAGAACGTTGAGATTCCAATAAAAACATTAAAACATACTCTAGAGCTGAAATCCTTCCTGAAACCTATAGCGAATCCTTCTATAAAATTGTCTAAAACATTCCCTTTTCCCTATCGACAAATGGATACAAACTATGAAAAGTTTCCCGGGAAATTAATTCGTTTTTTTCAGTTCTTTGACAAGAAAATACAACAATCTGGCTGCAGTAAGAATTGCAATTCCCTTTATTTCGGTAAAGTCCATTCAACCGCAGACGACTCTTTGAGACTTATACATTTTCATTAGGATACCTTTTCCCGATTCGAGTTAGCCATTATTATTAAAGAAAGTTTGCTTCCTGCATAAAAAAACCGAACAAGACAGAACTATTTTTCTAGCCTTATTCGGTACCATATATTGATTAAGTTTATTGACCATGATTTTTTCTTTTAGGTTTCATCCCATTCCCTTTAAAAATCATTCTACTCCTGTATCCCCACATTGACATGGCTAAAAATGTCCACATCAAACAACCCTTGATCCGTAAGTTTTAAAGAAGGAATGACAGGTAAACTTAAAAATGACAATGCGATAAACAGATGGGGATTCGGTTTGGACAATATTTTATCCAAAGCGGCATTTAATTGTTTTAACTCCCTGCTAGCAGAGAGAAAATCCCGATCGGATAAAAGGCCGGAGATGGACAGTTCCATTTTGCCTATGACTTCCCCATGGTTCACTACCACCAGCCCGCCTTTTAATTGTTTAACCGTTTCAATGGCCACTAAAATATCTGTATCTGTCGTTCCGGCAACAACCAAGTTATGGGAATCATGGGCAACTGTTGAAGCAATCGCTCCCGAAGTCAATCCCAATCCTTTCACAATGCCAAGCCCAACATTCCCGGTTCCTTTATGCCGCTCAACTACGACTAATTTCGAGATATCCTTCTTACCGTCAGGGAAAAACAATCCATCTTTTACAGCCACTTTTTCAATTAAATGCTTGGTTACTACTTGCTCGGGTACAACACCAATGACACGAGCTAACCCGCTTTCCCCTAACTTGATCTGCAGTTGTTCTTCTTTGATTTCCCCAATCTGGACGGAATCCATTAATTTATCCGATATATCAATGTTTCTTGACCCATATTCTCCAATATATTTCCCTTCCTTGGCAACGAGCCTGCCATCTTTATACACCTGTTCGATGGAAATTTTCTCAAGATTGCCAAGAATGACCAGATCTGCCCGGTACCCGGGAATCACGGCCCCGCGATCAGAAAGGCGAAAACATTCCGCGGCATTTAATGTGGCCAATTGAATGGCCTGAAGGGGATCCATCCCGCTCTCGATGGCCAATCGGATATTATGGTCGATGCTACCTTCATAAATAAGGTCATCAATATGTTTATCATCGGTACAAAATAAAAAGCGCCGGGCGTTGTTAGGGGTTACCTTATGAATAAGTTCCCGCACGTTTTTCGTTGTTGTTCCTTCCCGGAGCATGACATACATGCCTCTTGTTATCCTCATGTCGATTTCGCTTCGATCCACGCTTTCATGATCGGTGGTAATGCCGCTTGAGCGATATACATTAATGGCATCCTCATCAAAGCCAGAACAGTGACCATCGATTTGATTCCGGTGAAAGGTTGCAGCCAATAATTTTTCAAGCATCTTTTCTTCTCGATTTTTTACGCTTGGGTAATCCATCACTTCCGCAAGACCAAGAACCCGTGGATGTTGATAAAAAGGTTCCAGATCTGGCTGGTTTAGTACCGCACCGGCATTTTCAAAACTTGTTGCCGGGACGCAGGAAGGAAGCATGACATATACATCCAAGTCAAGCCCTTCGGAATCTTCAAGCATGAAGCGGATCCCTTCTTTTCCGGATACATTGGCGATTTCATGGGGATCCGTAATGACCGTTGTAACCCCATGCGGGAGAACGGCCTTGGCAAACTCGGATGGTCTTACCATCGATGATTCAATGTGAACATGACCATCAATAAAGGATGGAGCAATAAATTTCCCCTTTGCATCCACAACCTTTTCTCCTTCATAGGATCCAATACCTGCAATTACCCCGTCCACAATCGCCACATCTGCTTCGAAAAGTCGTAGATTATATACGTCGACAATGGTTCCACCTTTAATGACAAGATCGGCCTTTTGTTCTTTACTTGCAACGGCAATCCTTTTTTTTAACTGTTCCATTTTTTGATTCATTTTTTTCCCTCCTGAAAATAAAAAAACTCTAGATACCTAGAGTTTGACTGAAAGGAGGACGGATGAAGTTGTAACCATAGATACATGGACCCTCCTAAAAAGGGTATAAAAAACCTAATCCATGCTTCTAGAGCCATGAACATTCACACGTTCTCCGTAGTCAAACTATTTACGGTAGTTTGGTAGAAACATTTGGACCATATTTCCAAATTTATACGAAGAAACTATTAACTTATTTAATTTTAGATTTTATAGCATGGTTAGGGAAATTTCAACAATCACATTTCAAAATTAGTCCCTTTTAAAAATGAAATACCTAATCCTTATTCGGATTCATAAAGTTCAATTGGGAGTCCATCCGGATCAGATAGAAAAGTAAATGATTTTCCCGTAAAAGGATCCTTACGAATTTCTTCGGTTTTAATTCCCTTTTCTCTAAGCTCCTTCACCGCGTCTTCAATAGAAGGGACAGCTAACGCCAAATGCCTAAGGCCACAGGCTTCTGGATAGCTCATTCTAGGAGGGGGGGATGGGAAAGAAAAGAGTTCAATCTTCCAGCTATCCCCTATAGCCAAATCCAATTTATAGGAATCCCGCTCTTTTCGGTAATATTCCCTAATAATGGCGAGACCAAGGATCTCCGTATAAAACTGTTTTGATTTTTCATAGTCGGAACATATAATAGCTACATGGTGTATTCCCTTCAGCTGCAAGTTCAATCTCCCTTTCCCTGACTCATCAATCTAGTGCATTTTGGGCTAGGACAAATCCACCCACAAGACCGGAATTACCCCCTAATGCTGGCGGAACTATATATTCTTTGATATTTTCATTCACTTCCGGTAGACTGATATAATTGTTTAGCATCGATGTTACTTCATTCCGAATAAGTGGGAATATTTCCTTTACGTTTGAAACCCCACCGCCAATTATGATCTTTTCCGGCATCAAAATTAGGATATACTGAACAAGGGCTTGGGCAATATAGAATGCTTCCAACTCCCAAACTTTTCGTTCTCCCGCTAAATCTGCTCCCTTTTTTCCCCAGCGTCTTTCTATGGCCGGTCCCGATGCCAATCCTTCCAAGCAACCTTTGTGGTAAGGGCAGACCCCTTCAAAGGAATCTTCCGGATGACGGACAACAATTGTATGACCCATTTCTGGATGGGACAATCCTTCTAATAACTTCCCATGGATGACCGCGCCGGCACCGATACCCGTTCCTATTGTTATATACAGGCAACTATTCAGTCCCTTTGCCGCTCCAAAGGTTTTTTCTCCGAGGGCAGCCGCATTGACATCTGTCGTAAATCCAATAGGTACCCCAAGGGCTTCCTTTACCCTTTGAAGAAAGGGATAATTTTTCCATGCAAGTTTGGGTGTATTTAAAATCGAACCATAGGTCGGACTTGATTTACGGATATCAACAGGACCAAAGGAACCGATTCCAAGGGCCTCGACATGATGTTTACGAAAATAATCTATCACTTCCGGAATGGTTTCTTCAGGGGTTCTGGTCGGTAAAACGATACGGTCGACGATCTCACCGTTTTCATTTCCAATTCCTAACACAAACTTAGTTCCTCCAGCCTCAATGGAACCTAGTCTCATTCTCATTCCACCTCAATCCATTATTTTTGCCTACGGATGGGATACGATCATCTCTAGTTCTCCAGCTAAAGAAAACTCATCCACATTCGCTGGTAGAAGGAAGTGATCTCCTTTTGTTACCTCGTAAACATTACCATTTACCGTTAATGTCCCTTTTCCTTCTAGGACACTAAACAACATAAAGGGCTGTTCTTGGGAAAAGGAAGCTTGTCCATGAATATCCCATTTATAGACAGAAAAATATTCGGCCTGTAAAAAGGTTGTAATGTCCACTTCCGGTCCTTTATTTACCGTTATGTTCAATTCGGGGTCGACATGGGGAACGGAGGTAACGGCAATCGATTTTTCGATGTGGAGTTCCCGTTTTTTCCCGTTTTTATCTACACGATCATAATCATAAACACGATAGGTAGTATCGGAACTTTGTTGGGTTTCCAGAACTAAAATACCTTCACATAGGGCATGGATCGTCCCACTCGGCACATAAAAAAAGTCACCGGGTTTTACGGGCACCCGACGAAGCAGCTCGTCCCATTTCCCTTCATTTATTTTGTGCTCCAATTCTTCTTTTGTTTTTGCCGTATGTCCGATGATCAGTTCTGCACCCTCTTTACAATCAATGACATACCAACATTCTGTTTTTCCAAGCTCACCATTTTCATGGATATTCGCATATTCATCATCCGGATGAACTTGCACCGATAAATCCGCATTAGCGTCTAATATTTTCGTTAATAGGGGAAAAACTTTGCCTTTCATATTTCCAAACAACTCCCTATTGGAATCCCAAAGCTCCCCTAATGTCTTACCAGCATATGTGCCATTTTTCACAACACTTTGCCCATTAGGATGNCCGGAAATTGTCCAGCACTCTCCTGTCCGATTGGAAGGAATGGGATATCCAAATACATCTTTTAAAGCCGTCCCACCCCAAATCCGTTCTTGGAAAATCGGTTCAAAAAAAAGCGCTTCCTTCAAGTTGCATTCCTCCTAAAGTTGTCTATAAAAACATTATATTGCAAGTTAGATGCTTTTTACATACCAACTAGGTCATTCGAATATTATTTTTCAGAAATAGCCAAGATTCCTTTTATGTAAATCTCTTATACCTTCGTTTTCGTAGGGAGCAATTGGAAGGATGCGAAAAAATTTTTCCAAAATTTTAATAGTATAGGTAAAAATTTTATCTTATATTTCGGTATAATAAAATAAATAGTAAAATTAGCACTTTTAAAATTCCTATAGGTAAAATATAATTGATTATGATTAAAGAAATTTTATGGAGCTATTTCCTATCCCTCTCTGATTCGGAGGATTGACCATGTTTTTTCGAAATTACGGTGTAATCATTAAAAATGCCGGAGAGTCGATTGAAAAAGTTACAAATCACGGAATTACCCTCGAACTTCTTGCCAGCTATGATGGTACAGAAGTTATTAAACAAACGCTTCAGACATCCTCTTGGTGGGCATTAGGTCCTGAAGATGGATGGAATGCACTGGAATTTCTTTTTGTTCTTTCAGGAATCGTCTCCGTTAATATCGAAAATGAAAAAATCGACTTGCGTCCGGGTGACTATCTTAAATCGTTGCCTATAAAAGATGTTTTAATGATTCAGGCAAAAGAAACCTCCGAATTGCTTTACATAACGAGTCAACCGGTTTTCCATAATTTCAGTGGAACCGTTGATAAGATTAAAAAAATAGTTGAAGAAGTTGAGGAAAAGGATGGTTATACTAAGGACCATTGCATGAGAATCATGAAACTTTCCATGGCCCTTGGTCAAAAACTAGGGCTCTCTTCCCATGACCTTTACCGATTAAATTTAGCTTCTTACTTACATGATGTCGGAAAGATAAAAATACCTGACCATATTTTGATGAAACCCGGTAATTTAACAGAAGAAGAATGGTCCATCATAAAGAACCATCCAACTTATGGTAAGGAAATTTTGGAAGAAACAAACCTTCCACTATTAGTCGATGCAGCCAAAATTGTGGAACAACATCACGAACGATACGATGGTTCCGGATACCCCAAGGGATTAAAGGGCGACGAAATTATGATCGAAGCTGCCATTATTGCGGTAGCAGACTCCTATGACGCCATGACTTCTGATCGGGTTTACCGGAAGGCCATGTCCAAGGAAAGGGTCATTTACGAAATTATTCAGGGTAGCGGAAGCTTGTACCACCCTGATGTTGTACAAGCTTTTCTTGCTATAATTTAATATTTGGGGAAGGGAGGAAGATTCAGTGAAAAAATTTCTAGCTACCATTCTCATTGGGGTTGTCTTCGCTCTAGCATTACCATTCTCAACATCTTATGCTTCTAACCCACCACTACCGACATTTAACAGCGAGCCGCCGCTACCGACGTTTAACAGCGAGCCGCCGCTACCGACATTTAACAGCGAGCCGCCGCTACCGACGTTTAACAGCGAGCCGCCGCTACCGACATTTAACAGCGAGCCGCCGCTA
>NICF_comb_assmDRAFT_10000489_pt1 | contig 33571 bp, 35 predicted proteins | sample NewIslPassag4_SG_FD_11279 | JGI IMG/M metagenome (IMG submission 11279)
TTCAGAGGATGATTTTTGCTCATTTTTTTGTTCCTGCTTCTGTTGAGATTGCTGAGCTACGGTTGTCTTGGATTGCTCTTTCGTAGATGTTGATTGCTTAGATGTATTGGATTGATTCTGGCTAGATGATTGATTTTTTTGTTGATTATTTTGATTTGAACCTGATTGTTTTTGCTCTTGTTTCGGTTGTTCTTGTTTCGGTTGTTCTTGTTTCGGTTGTTCTTGTTTCGGGGACTCCTGCTTCGGCTGTTCTTGCTTTGGAGGTTCTTGTTGTTTCGGCTGTTCTTGCTTTGGAGGTTCTTGTTGTTTCGGCTGTTCTTGCTTTGGAGGTTCCTGTTGTTTCGGTTCCTCTTGTTTTGGAGTCTCAACCTTGAAAGTAAACACTGTCAATATTGCCTGAGAATAATCCCCGACTGGTATACCAACAGAAAATTTTTGTCCATTCGGATTAGCTTTGAGATTGTATGTTGCTACTCCTCTCAAAGCAAATTCATCCAAATGTGGCATATAAAACCCCCACAAAAAATCCCCTTTACATACTCCATCTGCATAAGCAGGATTTGATTCTGTGTGGATATCAGATCGGATTGTTAAGGTGCATTGTGGTATATATTCTTCCGCAAATGCCCCCATCGGGAATGCCACCATCCAAAGGAATGCTGCCATCAGAACTGCCAAACCACATCTTTTTGCTGTTTTTTTCATTTCATTTCCTCTAACAATTTTTTTCATAGTTCTTTTCCTCCTCCTGTTTTTTTTGTTGGGAAACACAAAAAAACGGCTCTTTGGAGCAATATTAATAGAACGTTAGCCACCGATCACTAACATTCTCTTAACCTCGTTCCAAAGAACCGTCTCTTGCTAAAATACCCCGCTAGCCTTTCATAAGGCAGCAAACAAATTTCAAAAAAAATAGATTTGTTAATATTATATGATTTTCTAGCGGAGTTGACAAGAAATGGAAGAGGTTAAGGAACATTATTTTAGGTATTCGTAGACCGCTCCCTGCCGAATTTTGATGGAATCCCCCCGGAACCATCTTGGGCTATCCGTGGAAATGACGGCAATCACACAGGGACCGTCAATCGTTTCAACAATATGGTAGGTTGAATAGCTGTAGTTAAACGGATAGGCTCGTCCATCGCTATCATCGATAAATTCCAAATGTTCAATAATTATATCGGACTTATAGAAGCTATTTTCAACCGGTTTGAAAACAAAACCATTGGTCGTTTTGGCATTCAGGTTCCTTTCCAGGCTATCTATTAGGTATTGTTTGGCCAACGTTTCATCAAACACAATTCGCCCCTCTGCGATTTCATGGGAATCAATGGCGAGCGCCGCATCATGAACAGCAATCTCTAGGGCGTTTTTGAGCTGACGGGTAGCGGTCTTGTCGGCATCGAGATTGTATTGCATTGGTATAGATCAGATAAGGCAAAAACTTATAGAACATAACCGTAGAAGCCATTGCGTTCTCTCCTTCCTATAAATCGTTTTTGGGACTTTTCAGGAACAGGGCGATAATGATGGAAAAGGCTGTTCCCATGAAGCAGATAATAAAAAGGAATAATGTTTCTTGATGGCCAAACTGCAATTTGAACCAATTTTGGGCTCCCGACACATAGTACCCCAATATCAAGGAACCAATGAACACCGGGATTGGGTTCTGCGTAAATTTCTGTGTAATTTTTCCAAGTATGCTACACGAAACACCCTCTCGTTTTGGAGAAAAGCAATCTCAGACGATTATGGGCTATCAAATGGCAGCGGCCTATACTGGAACAACATTCATACCACCCCTTTTGGGCTATATTGCTACCCACTCGACCATAGAAATTTTACCTATAAGTATACTGGTGTTTGTTGCAATTATGCTTTTTAGCACGGAAAAATTAAACGGTTTATTGAAAGTACATGAGTTCAAATGACATCTTTTGATGTTTTTGGGAATTCGTATATAACGAAACTGACCCCTTTTCCAAAATCTAAAGGGAAAAGGGGTAGTATTCTGTAAAAATATTTCAATTAAATTCATACATTTTAATCTCGCTCTAAAAGGAAAACCATAAATGACCAATAAAGGCAATAAGATAGTAGAGTTTCCGTTGTATAGACTTTATCCAATTTTTAATCGTATGGAATAAATGATTTAAAGCATTCGATGCGATAAGTCAACGAGTGGCGAAATGTATCCTTAATAAAAGTTCATAGCAATCAAAACAGCTATCAACGAAGAAACTGGCTTGGAAAAAATGAAGAAGCAATCAGTAATGGAAAAAAGGGATATTATGGCTACCTTCTTTCCATTTTCGCCGAAAAAACATATTAATAAAAGTCTTGTTAGTAAAAAATATTATTCTAAATCATGCACTTCAATTAAGTTATCAAAAGAAATGGGGATCTCAAGAACGTTTCTCGCTTGCTAGTTAAGTATCATTCAATCAACTTTGATTTTAAGTGGTCTATCAGTTTTTGTAGAAAACTAATTTGCAACTCATAATGATTATATACATTTTCAAAAACTAATTTCATTACATCGTCCAATTCAATATGTGCTTCCTTTATTGCTTGTCCTTGTTTTTGCAATTCTAATTCTTGTTCCAGATTTTTTTTCTGTTTTTCTAATGCATAAATTTTATCTTTTAAAGGGATTTCTTGCATAAATGATAGTCCAGAATATAAAGTATTGGGAAGTAATACAGAGCTTTCTTCTAAACTTTTTTGCAATAGATGGACAAATTCTTTTTCGCCTTTTTCGGTTATTTTGTAAATGGCTTTAATTCTATGACCAGTTTGTTCAATATTGTTAATTTCAACGAGTCCCTCCTTGTCCATCATTTTTAAAGCATGATAAATGGAACCTGGTAAAATGCCTGCCCAAATATCCGTTCGACTTGTTTGTAAAATTTGCTGTATTTCATATCCAGATAAAGATTTATTTTTTAAAAGCCCTAGTACAATTAAGCGAACCACAAAATACCTCAGCCTTTCATACTCAATTATTAATATTTAAATTTTATCACAATTATAAAAAATAAGGAATCTTTTGTGTATGTAACAAAAAAATAAAATGTGAAACAAAAACTAAAAATAAAACATTCAAAAAAACATTTAAACGGTTGAAATTTTCAAAAAAAACTGGTATTTTGTATTTAAATTTAAATATTTAAGTTTGAATATGGGCAAGGAGGTATGTAATAGGAGTTTTTGGTTTTATGAAATTCCGACTTAAACCTAAATATGCTTGTCAAAAGATCCATTAAGTCGAACGGTGTAATGTTATTTCATCAGTTTTTATTTATTATTTGTATGAACTGCTTGTGTTGAAAGCCGTAAACGAGTTTCGATGATGAAATGTCCTTTCATATAATTTATTTTAAGCCAAATATATAAATAAATCTGAAAAAAATGAATGCCTACGGTAAATAATCAGGAGGAGATTAATTTGAATGATCATCTTATAGTAGTTGATTCATTAAAAAAGGTTTATGAAGGAAGAATAATTCTTAATGGGATAAGTTTTAATATAAATAAAAATGAAGTATTAGCAATAATTGGTCCAAATGGTGTGGGTAAAACAACAACAGTTGAAATTGTTTTAGGAATGAGGAAAGCTGATTCTGGTTCGATTCAAATTAAATTATCCAATTCTAAAAAAGAAATAGGTGCACAACTTCAGAATACTCCCTTTTTCTATAATTTAACTGCGGAATAAAATATCAGAATGTTTTGTAATTTCTATAGAATGGAAAATATACAGGAAACATTAGATAACATACTTAAATTATTTGAATTGGAAAATGTAAAAAAATCAAATGTAAATAATTTGTCAGGGGGGCAGAAAAAAAGATTATCGATTGCATTAGCGACGTTACACAGCCCCAAAATTATTTTCTTAGACGAGCCAACTGCTGATCTTGACCCGAGAGGGAGAATTAAGATTAGAAATATAATTAAGAAATTAGCCTCACAAGATAGGTCCGTTGTGTTTACTTCGCATGATATGAATGAGGTTGTTCAAATTGCAGACCGTGTGTTGTTTTTCAATAATGGTCTTATTAAGGAATCAGGGAAGCCAAATGAGATTATTGAAAAATATCATGCTAAGACACTTGAAGAGGTTTATATTATATTAACCGAAAGGGAAATGGAGGTGAGTTAAAAATGTTTGATATCCTTAGGATATTGTTTGTATATCTCTTAGGGATAAAATGACTATTTTTTGGTCTGTAGCATTACCAATCATTTTGTTAATTGTACTTGGATTTATAAATGAAGGAACAGAATATAGAGAGCAAATACTATCTGCAGTTGTAGCTATGGGGATTTTATTTAACGGGTTGTATGGATTAAGTTTTGAAATATTGTTGAACAGAAACAACGGTATTTTTAAAATATTAAGAATCACACCCTTTAAAACTTCACAATTTATCTTCTTATCATCTTTAAGTAAAGTAATCGTTTCTTTATTAACCAGCTACGTATCCCTCATATTTGGAATTATGATCTTTGGCTTCGATTATTCAATATTAAAGCTAATACTATTGTTTCCGTTGTTAGTATTAGGTATATTAAGTTTTTGTTTTTTAGGATTTTTTATTGGTAATATTGCAAAGGTTGAAACACAGGTTAGCTTGATTGCAAATATCTTAGCAATGCCAATGTTATTTTTAAGTAATTCCTTTTATACAGTACCAGAAAGCCAAAAAGTTTTACATTTCATAACCCGGATAAACCCGTTCAATTATTTTATAAAATCAATACAGGAAACATTGAACGGAACTTATTATATACTATCAAGTGCTTATATAATATTAGGCATTTTAGCTCTAATAGGTTTCCTCTTAGCATTTGTAACCTTTAAATGGGAGTCTAATTCAAGTAATGTCAAAATTTCAAAAGTTAGGGCAGGAAAAAACTGAATTATGATTTTTTAAAAGTTGTTAGTTTTTAGCTTCTGACTTTTAGTTGGTGGGATTGCTACTAACTAGGGCTGTTTACATCGAAAAGTCCTAATATAGCCTGATACAGATTGGGTTTCCGTCCATGCACATAAAGCCCCCATGACAAGTCTAGGTTTCTCGGACAATGACGATTTTCGTTAATCAATCAAAAAAATCAGGAGTCAATCCTGATTTTTTTTGCCAAACGGATATACGAGGGCTTGTCCAAAAAGAATTTCATGGAAATATTTTTTTCCCATCTGCATAATATAGAATAATTCAAAATCAGGTATTACTTTTTTCTTTGATATTTTATTTCTTTAAAGTGTTGAATTAATTTGAAAAAGGCACACAGTATATATCTATGCGTTTGAAAAGAATTATGTGCAGAAAAATTTTAAGGAGGGAGAAAATGAAACCATTGGATAAAAGCAGGTTTACCATTTCCCAGGAAGATTGGTCCCTCCATCGAAAAGGATATGACGATCAACAACGGCATAAAGAAAAGGTACAAGAGGCCATCAAGAAAAATTTGCCGGACTTGATTACGGAAGAAAGTATCATTCTTTCCAACGGAAAAGATGTCATAAAAATTCCGATCCGCTCCTTGGATGAATATAAAATCCGTTACAACTACGACAAAAATAAACATGTCGGTCAAGGAAATGGAAAAAGTAAAATTGGGGATGTGGTTGCCAAAGATGGGGAAGCGGGACCTGGAAAGGGTCAAGGTGCCGGGGACCAGCCTGGAGAAGACTATTATGAGGTTGAGGTCAGCTTTGCCGAATTGGAGGATACTTTCTTTAAAGAATTGGAACTCCCCAATTTGCAAAGGAAAAAGGAACAAGAGTTGATTGTAGAGGATATTGAATTTAATGACATCCGGAAAACCGGTTTAATGGGAAATATCGATAAAAAACGGACGATGCTCTCCGCCTTTAAACGTAATGCTTTAAGCGGAAATCCTTCCTTTTATCCGATTTTCCCAGAAGATGTCAAGTTCAAAACCTGGAATGAAAAGGTACGAAATGAATCAAAAGCAGTGATTATAGCGATGATGGATACAAGTGGTTCCATGGGTATCTGGGAAAAGTACATGGCAAGGAGTTTCTTTTTCTGGATGACAAGGTTTCTCCGAACCAAGTATGAAAAGGTGGAAATTGAATTTATTGCCCATCATACGGAAGCAAAAGTCGTTACCGAGGATGAATTTTTTACAAAGGGTGAAAGCGGGGGAACCATTTGTTCATCAGCTTATAGATTAGCCCTTGATTTGATCCATTCCAAATACTCTCCAGAAAGATTTAATATATATCCCTTTCATTTTTCGGATGGTGATAACTTAACTTCCGATAATGTCCGTTGCCTTAAATTTGTTCAGGAACTGATGGATCTCTCCAACATGTTTTGTTATGGTGAAGTGAATCAGTATAATCGCCACTCAACATTAATGTCTGCATTCCGGAATATAAAAGATGAACGATTCAGGTTCTATATTTTACGGCAAAAGTCTGATGTTTTTCATGCGATGAAGACCTTTTTCCAAAAGACAGAAGAACAGGCTTATGCATAAAAAGGAACCCGGTTTTTAACTAAAAAGATGAAAAAAACCTTATTTTCAATCGGTTTTGAAAATAAGGTTTTTTTGTGTTAAAATTGAAATGTTACATAATCTATGCTAAATTAAAATTATGTAACATGCTTTTGGAGGTTTTTCTTAGTGGAATTCGTTGAACCGATTAGGGATATATCAAAAATTAAAAAGATGAAAGCGATACTAAGACAAACGTCTGAAAGGGATCTATTATTGTTTGTTTTGGGCATCAATACGGGAATCAAAATCAGTGACCTGTTGGAACTAACCGTCAAGGAAGTTTGGGACGGTGAAAAGGTCCGGGAATTTTTGATTCTTAAGGATTCGAAAACAAAGGTAGAAAAAGCCTATTATTTAAACAATAGTGTTAGTCAACTTTTGCAAAGTTACCTTCGAGGTGGGGATTTTCAACCTGAAGACTATTTGTTTAAATCGAAAAAAAATAATCTCCCCATCAGCCGCCAACAAGCTTACCGGATCATTAACCGTGCAGCTCGGGAGGCTGGGATTCCGGGGAGAATTGGAACCCACACTTTGCGCAAAACCTTTGGATATCATGCTTTCCGAAAAGGTGTTGCCATCTCCATCCTAATGAATATCTTTAATCACCACTCTCGGAAAGAAACGTTAAATTATATTGGCGTTCAGGAAGAAGAACAGCAACTGATCCGGGTTGATGTAAATTTATAAAAAAAACCCCACAATCATGTGGAGCTTCACTCTTCTTCCTCTTCTTCAAAGGGAGCAGCCATCGGCACGTTTTCCATTTTTTCAACTACTCCATCTGTCACTTTAACTTGATACATTTCATTGCCCTTAAGGAAGCGGAAAAGACCGTTATCGAAATCAGTGCCGCATTCTTTAAAGAAGATACCCTCATATAAAGTAACTTTTGAGTGTTTGAAGGTAATTTTATATTGATCTCCATCTTGGATTAGATAAGCCCGAACACCTTTTTCAAAATGTCCTTCCTCATCTTTAATATAGCGGGAGACCGAAATGATATGCAAATCAACAAAGGGCAGTTCTTTAAGAAGGATATTTATCAAAGAACCTTTTGTGATCTGTTCCCAACGACTTTGGGCTGTTTGACCAAGGATGATTTGCGTAACATGTTTATCTCGAACAACTTCGGCAATTACCTTCGAAACCGGGCGTTTTTCATTATCTTTAATGATAAATTCTTTGGCTTTGTATTCGTTTGCCAATTGTTTCCAACGTTCAATGTAATAAACTTTTTCAGCATCCATTTCATCGAAGGGTTTTGCATCCACAGTTAAAATGTATAAAGGGCATTTTAATAAATTGGCGATAGTTCCTCCGCGACGGATGAGACGTTCGCCATTAGGACCGTAGTACACACATACAAGGATGCATTCATCCACCCATCCATTTGTTCCAGCCATGGATATGTCACCTCAAGGAATATTTTATTCTACCATTTAATTTGGCGGCATAGAAACTATGTATGAATATAACCCATACCGCTGGTTCCGTCAATCCGTATAGGAAACAATAACATCATTCCGAAATTTTTAACATTTTATTCTATTTACCCTTATTTGATAATTTATTATACAACAAAAATAAAGTAAATCCTACCGTTATATAAGGAAGTGGAATGTTCCACATACATACTTAACTCAAGAATGGAGGGACCCCTTTGACCATCTTACATATTTTAATCCTATTACCGTTTCTCATTGCTGCCGTAATACCTCTCCTGTACAAGTGGGTTAATCCGCGGGTTCATCTCGGATGGTTTGTCCTAATTGTACCCTTGATCATTTTTGTGTACTTGTTAACCTTCATCGACGATATCCAAAAGGGAGGGGTTACTCAATATACGTTCCCATGGATTCCTTCTTTACATATTGCTTTTACGATTAATGTGACGGGTCTAAGTTTATTGTTTGCCTTATTGATTACCGGAGTTGGAGTTCTTGTTTCCATCTATTCGGTTTACTATATCTCCAAAACAAGGGACGCATTGAACAATTTTTATATTTACCTTTTGCTGTTTATGGGATCGATGCTTGGCCTTGTCTTTTCAGATCATGTTCTCATATTTTACGGTTTTTGGGAACTGACCAGTGTATCCTCCTTCCTCTTAATTGCCTTCTGGTATGAACGGAAAGGATCCCGCTATGGAGCTTTAAAAGCATTAAACATAACCGTTTTGGGCGGTCTGGCGATGCTTGGCGGCTTCCTCATGCTCGTTATTGCTTCTGGAACCTTCAGCATTCAAGAAATGATAACTCGAGTCGATTTGATTCAAAATCATGCCTTGTTTGTTCCTGCCATGATTCTCGTCCTTCTTGGAGCCTTCACAAAATCNGCCCAATTTCCTTTTGGAATTTGGTTGCCGGATGCTATGGAAGCTCCCACACCTGTCAGTGCCTATCTNCACTCGGCCACGATGGTAAAGGCCGGTCTTTTCTTGGTGGCAACCTTTACTCCCATTTTTGGNGGTGAAAGTCTTTGGTTTTGGCTTGTTACCGGAGGAGGACTTGTCACGTTATTATACGGNTCCGTTCGGGCGGTAAGGCAAACGGATCTGAAAGCCTTACTTGCCTATTCGACCATTAGTCAGCTTGGGTTGATCATGACCCTCTTAGGGATCGGTTCTGCCGCTTTTTACCAAGGAAGCGAACTGGGACAGGCGGCTTATATTGCTGCCTTGTTTGCGGCCATTTTCCATCTATTTAATCATTCCACCTTTAAGGGAAGTCTTTTCATGGTTGTCGGGATTATTGACCATGAAACCGGTACCCGGGATATTCGGAGGCTGGGTGGTTTACGGAAAGTGATGCCGGTTACTTTCTTAATTTCCATCATTTCCGGCTTATCGATGGCAGGGCTACCACCTTTTAACGGTTTTCTAAGTAAGGAAATGTTTTTTAAGGAAACCGTAGAAATCCTGTCCTTCCGAGCGTTCGGTTTGGATTCCTTTGGCTATTTGATTCCAATTATTGCCTGGGTTGCCAGTGTTTTTACCTTTATATACTCCATGATTTTACTTTTAAAAACGTTCTTTGGGGAGTTTCAGGCAGAACGACTCCCGAAACAGCATGTCAAAGAGGCCCCCTTTGGCATGCTACTGTCACCGGTTTTGTTGGGAGTCCTTGTCGTTACAGTCTTTTTCTTCCCGAATGTTTTGGCGGACAAACTTTTGAAACCAGCCGTAAGTACGATCATCCCAAATTTGCGGCCGGAGGATATCGATATTCATATTAGTGTTTGGCACGGCTTTACACCAGAACTTTTCATGACGATCGGTGTAGTCGCCGTTGGGGTCATCCTATACAAGTTCATCAGACACTGGAACCGGATTTTTAGGGTTTACCCTGAAAGGTTATCCTTGAACTACCTTTATAATTCCTTTATAGAAGAAGCGGAAGGGTTCTCGGAGCGTCTAACCAACCGTTATATGACCGGCTCCCTTCGAACCTATTTAATCTATATGTTGCTGTTCTTTTTGGGAGTGACAGCCAGTGGTCTTTTACTGGATGCCTTTCGCTTTGATTTTTCCCAAAACAATTTCATCAGTATTTATGACATCGGGTTGATTATAGCGATCGCCCTATCTGCCATAACCATTCTTGTAACGGAAAACCGGATAACCGCAATAGTTGCCCTGAGCACGGTGGGATATTTGGTTGTGATGATGTTTGTGATTTTCCGTGCACCGGATTTGGCTCTAACCCAAATGGTCGTTGAGACCGTGACAACAGTGCTTTTCCTTTTATGTTTTTACCATCTTCCGAAATTGTATAAAAAGATGGAAAAGATATCTTTCTCTTGGACAAAAATGATCATTTCAATTTGTACCGGACTTTCGGTTACAATTTTGACGTTAGTTGCCAATGGCCATAAACTTTTTAAATCGATCAGTGGATTTTTTGAAAACTCCTATGAATTGGCCGGTGCCAATAATATTGTGAATGCCATTCTTGTGGATTTCCGTGGGTTTGATACGATGCTGGAAATATCCGTGTTAACAATAGCCGGTCTTGGTGTATACACATTGATAAAACTTCGGGGAAAGGGACGTGATGCCAATGAAACCAAATGATATAATCCTCCATACTGTCACAAAGGTAGCGTCCATTATCATTTTTACCTTTTCCATTCACCTATTTATGCGTGGACATCATGATCCGGGGGGAGGGTTTATCGGAGGTCTAACGACAGCCAGTGGAATCGTACTTCTTTATTTAGCCTTTGATATCGAAACGATCCGGAAAAATATCCCCTTTGATTTTAAAAAGGTAGCTGCCTTAGGTGTTCTTATCGCCGTTTTGACGGGTTTGGGCGGCGTTGTTTTCGGACAGCCCTTTTTGACCCAAGTTTTCGGTCATGTTGAATTGCCAATTTTTGGTGATACAGAGTTGGCAAGTGCCGTTCTTTTTGACACAGGGGTGGCTCTGGCGGTTATCGGAACGGCTGTCAACATTATCCTGAGCATAAGTGAGGATCAGTAGGATGGAAACATTAATCGCAATCTTAATCGGACTATTAGTGTCAATCGGAACATATTTGATTTTGTCAAAAGAAATGTTACGGCTGATTTTAGGTTTGAGTCTCATAACCCATGCAGTCAATTTGCTTATTTTAACTTCTGGTGGCTTGAAAACAGGGAGTCCCCCACTGCTTTCGGAGGAAGGAACTAGGTTTAGCGATTCCATCCCTCAGGCATTAATTTTGACTGCCATCGTTATCAACTTTGCAGTAACAGCTTTTTTGCTCGTTTTATCCTATCGAACTTATAAACTTTATGGAACCGATGATCTGGAACAGCTAAGGGGAAATGCCAATGAATAATCTACTAATCCTACCAATCGTGATCCCGCTTTTGACGGGAATGGTGTTAATCCTATTACGGGACAAAGTCAAATTACAGAGATTCTTAAGCTTTTTGGCGTTATTTTTGACCGGGGTTTCTTCCATTATTTTACTCAACCAAATTGAGGAAAACGGAATTCAAACTTTGCAACTTGGGGGATGGGAAGCTCCTTATGGAATTGGGCTTGTTGGCGATCATTTTGCAGTGCTGCTCATTTTGACAGCTTCCATTGTCGGTCTTTGTTGTCTGCATTTTTCTTTTAACTCCATTGGCGAAGCTTTGGAAAACCATTTCTTCTATCCGTTATTCCTGTTTTTAATGACCGGGGTTAATGGCTCTTTCCTAACCGGAGACTTGTTTAATCTGTACGTCTTTTTTGAAGTGTTGCTGATTGCATCCTACGTCCTTGTCTCCTTAGGAGGGAAAAAGGTCCAGCTTCGCGAAGCGATGAAATATGTCGTCATCAATGTAGTTTCTTCTTCCTTTTTCTTGGTGGCAATCGCATATCTTTACTCGGTAACCGGGACTTTGAACTTGGCCCATTTGTCGATCCGTGTGGCAGAAAGTGGGCAGGATGGCTTTTTGACGGTTATTGCTCTTCTGTTTCTTATGGTCTTTGCGACAAAAGCAGCCCTATTCATATTTTATTGGCTCCCGGGGGCCTATAGTGCTCCACCAACTGCCATTAGTGCCCTTTTTGCAGCCCTTTTAACAAAGGTCGGTATCTATGCCATATTTCGGATGTTTTCCCTAGTGTTTTACCATGAACCGCAAATTACCCATGTGGTGATAGGCATTTTGGCAAGTGTAACCATCCTTTTGGGGGGATTAGGGGCAATTGGCTTTTGGGATGTAAAAAAAATCCTTACATACAATGTCATTATCGGATCCGGATTCATATTGGCCGGATTTGCTGCCTTTTCCCAAGATGCACTGACCGGATCCATTTTTTATTTGATCCACGATATGATCATTAAAGCTTTAATCTTCCTGATTGGTGGTTCCATCATATTTTTGACGGGAACAAAAAATTTGCGTGATATGAGCGGACTGATCCGTACGCATCCGCAGCTAGGTTGGATGTTTTTTGCGGCTACCCTTTCCATATCAGGAATTCCTCCCTTTAGCGGATTTATCGGAAAAGTATTTGTGACAAAGGGGCTTTTTGAAGCTGATTTCTATTGGTTGGGAATAATTGGTCTCTTTAGTAGTTTGCTGATCCTTTATTCGATGTTGAAAATTTTTATGAATGCCTTTTGGGGTGAAACGATCCTGAGTGAGGAAGAGGAAAAAGGGACCGATAAAGGATTGATTTTCCCGATCTTTCTATTGACGGCATTAACGATTGCCTTAGGTCTTTTTGCCGAAGGAGTCGTACCCTTTATCCAACATGCTGCAGAAGGTTTATTAAATCCTGATTTGTACATAGATGCAGTTTTTAACGGTACATGGGTTCCGTAAAATTATATGAAATGAATTCCTTTTGAGGGGAGTGCGCAAATTGCCCAGTCAAATATTACTGAATCTTTTCATCACTTTTCTCTGGATGTTTTTGCAAGATCAGTGGACCTTTTTTACCTTTATTACCGGTTATTTGGTCGGAATGATTATCCTTATTTTTATCCGTCGATTTTTCAAAGGACAACTATATATTTATAAAGTATGGGCTATATTGAAACTGTTTGCCGTATTTATCTACGAATTAATCATATCGGGCTTTTTTGTCATAAAGCATGTTTTACGTCCGAAGGTGGATGTTACGCCAGGCATTTTTCGATTGGATGTTGACCTTGAAGGGGAAGTGGAGGTTACGCTCCTATCGTTATTAATTACCCTTACCCCTGGGTCTGTGGTAATGGAAGTGACTCCCGATGGGAAGGCCCTTTATGTTCATGCTTTGGACTTGCCCGATTCGAAAATATCGGTAAAAAAGTCGCAAAAAGTTTTTGAAAAGGCGATTAAGGATGTGACGAGAAATGTTTAATATCATGATGATCCTCTCCCTTGTCATCTTGACAATAACCATTTTATTGAATTTGTATCGGGTGATTAAAGGTCCCTCAAAGGCGGACCGGATCCAAGCGTTGGATGCGATCGGAATAAACTTGATTGCGGGGATATCCATTTTTTCCGTATTGCTTGATACCCATGCGTATTTTGACCTGATTCTTCTGATTGGAATCTTATCCTTTATTGGTACCATTGGCTTTGCCCGTTATATGGAGAGGGGTGTTGTAATTGAACGTAAGCGCTGAAATTATTGGTTCCGTCTTTATTTTCCTGGGAGTTTTGATAAGTTTGATTAGTGCTGTCGGTCTTGTCCGATTTCCGGATGTTTATACCCGCTCCCATGCCTCTTCAAAGGCTTCCACTTTGGGAGTCTTGTCAACATTAACGGGAACCTTGCTTTATTTTTGGATATCCGATGGTTTTTTCAGTATCCGTTTAATTCTCGGGATCTTTTTTGTCTTCCTTACCGCTCCGGTCGCATCCCATATGATCGCAAGGGCAGCCTATCGAAGCGATGTGCCATTAGCCTCGGTATCGGTAGAAGATGAATTAAAGGATTACTTTGAAAAAATGAGAAAATCAGAGAATCCATAAAGGGAAAGGTTTCTTCATAACCATAACCATATGGAAATCAAATAGTAGGCAAAAGGAAGGGGGTTTTGTCCAATTTGGGGCTAGACCTTAACCTTGTGCCTGCTTTTTGTTTTGTGGAATAAAGATCATTAGTTTCATTGGTGTGACTATGGCAAAAGTAACTTTATAAAGTTTTCTGTGGTTCTTGCCGATAAATATAGTGGAAACCCCGCTCTTATTGATGTAAAAATTAGAGTGTCGTGTAAAAAAATGAAATATTTTTTTGATATAAAATCCGTTTGTATTTTGTTTGCGAAAATAAAATGAGAGAAAAAATTAGGGTGATGGTCATGGATGAGCAAGAATTAAAAAGGTTGAAGCATCGGGTAACCATTCTTCGAGCGGAGGGGAAATATAAAGAGACGATTGAAGAAGGGGAACGGTTGCTATTAATTGGTGAGGAAAAACAAGATTACAAAACGATGTTGATTGCTCTTATCAATATTGCAGCCAGTTTCTACTGTATTGGTGATATTCCGGAAGCCTTTAAAAGAATGGAAATGTATGAACGAATTTGCCAAAGTCATGGTGAAGAAGATGATTTTTTGAAATTATATAATATCCGGTTTTTGCTGTATGAAATTTTAAAGGACTTTGAGAAAGCAAAAGAAACTTTGGAAAAATCAATCATGCTTGGCGAAAAACTAAAAAAATACAATATTGTAAGCAATGCATACAGCAATTATAGCCATATATGCATTGTCGAAGGGGATTATAAAACAGCCCTTGAACTAGGTGAACGGGGATTGGAAGCGGCTCTTAAGTATTCTCCCAAAAGCTACATCCTGGAATTTCGAGTGAAACTCAACATTGTTTGCTCTCTGATTCGTTTAGGGCAATTGGAACGGGCCGAGGAAATGCTTAAAAAAATGAAGATGGAGCCAGTTTTAGAAACCTTTCCGAGGGAAATGACCCAATTTCTAACATTGGAAGGGAATCTCCTTGCCGCTAAAGGGAATTTTCAAAAGGCTTTAGAGAAATACCAGGATGCGAAGAAGAAGGCAGAAAAATATGAAGATCTATATCTTTTGAAGGAGATTCAAGAATATCGAAACGATTTATGTGTAAAAACAAATAATATCGAATTGGGATATCAAGTTCAAAGGGAATATATTGATCTATTGAAAAAAATCGGTGAAAAACAGATGCATATCGCAGCGATCAAACTGGAAATTCAAAATCGCTTATCGGATCTTAAGCATAAAGCGGATACGGATTCCTTAACGGCTTTATATAATAGGAATTACATAGAAAAAGAAACCGATCGTAGGTTAAAGGAGGCAGCAAGGAATAACCAATCCGTCCTTTGCATTGCCTTTGATATCGATCGCTTTCATGATATTAATGAAAATTATGGTTACTTTTTCGGGGATGAAGTAATTATCAAAATAGCCGAAAAGCTGAAGGAAACCGTGGGTGAACATTTATTGGGACGTTCCGGCGGAGTAGGATTTATCCTTGTCGCCAGTGGCACAGAATTCAGGGAAGGAAAAGAATTGGCGAACCGGATGAAAACGGCCATCGAAGGATTACAATTTTTCCGTAATGAACATTTTTTTACGGTCACCACGACTTTTGGAATCGCCGATAATAGGAGAGGAAAAATAAAGAATTTCCGGGAGCTTTTTGAAATATGTGAATGCCGATTGATTGAAGCAAAACGAGAAAAGCAAAGGTTAAAATGCCCAAACTTATCTAGTTGAAGATCATAAGCGCAAAGATGCGCTTATTTTTTTTGGCAAAAAGCAGCACCATTTGGGAATGAAAAGTGAATAATGACAATTATGAAATTCCAGCAAGGGTAGGTCACTATAATTTTTGCATGGGATTTTAAGGAAAACAATCAATATTTTTATATATTTAGAAAAATAAATATTTTCATAAAAGAAACAAAAAACTGTTGAATCGGGTATGACGATAAATTATAATATCGTAAAGAAAACGTCATATAAGGGGTGGAGAAAGGTGGTCCATTTGACAAGTTTGAATGCGCTTACAGAGGAAGAAAAGTATCAGCGCTTTATGGAGCGTATTGAAGCTGGGGAAAAGATTGAAGCGGAGGATTGGATGCCGGATGATTATCGGATGGTTTTAATAAAATTGATTTCCATGCACGGAATCAGCGAGATTATGGGAGCTTTACCCGAGAAAGAATGGGTACCTAAGGCGCCATCAGTAAAACGGAAACTGGGCATTATGGCTAAAGTTCAAGATGAAATGGGACATGGTCAGCTGCTTTTAAGGGTAGCGGAAGATTTGATGAAACCCCTCGGGAAAAACCGGGAAGATATTATGGAAAGTTTATTTAGTGGAGAGTTAAAGTTTCATAACGTCTTTCACATGGAGTCTCCGACATGGGCTGATGCCGGAATCATCGCTTGGTTGGTGGATGGGGCTGCCATCATTACCCAAACGAATATGTTAAACGCTTCCTATGGTCCTTACTCTAGGGCACTTCACCGGATTTGCGCTGAAGAGGTGTTCCACGCCCAGCATGGGGAATCCATCATTTTAGCTTTGGCGGAAGGAACGGAGGAGCAAAGGAAGATGCTTCAGGATGCCTTAAATCGTTGGTGGGAATCATTGTTAATGTTTTTTGGACCAAGGGATAAGAGCACTACGGGCAGCAGCAAACAAGATTTAACGATCAAGTATAAAATCCGCACAAAAAATAATGAGGAATTGCGCCAAGATTTCTTGACCAAATATGTTCCGAGAATACGTGCCCTAGGTCTTACCATTCCAGACGAAACCCTCCATTATGATGAAAAGGAAGGAAAGTGGATTTATAAAGAACCGGATTGGAATTTATTCAAAAGTATCATAAAAAATCAAGGGCCAAAATCGCAAAACCGGTTGAATTTGCGGAAAGTTGCTTACGAAAATAATCGCTGGGTCAGGGAAGCTTTAGCTCAAAACTTGGCGGTATAAGGATGCGTATTATCTAAAGGGGAAGGGGGATGCGAATGGAATCAAGGGAATCCAAATTCTATGAAGTATTTGAGGTATTCAGCAGACGGACCCATAAGGGGGATATGGTTTATCAATTTAGCTTGCTTGCCCCCAATCATGATATGGCTCTTGCCATGGCCCAAGAAAATTTCATGCGTCGGGAACCGGTGGTCGATATATGGGTCGTAAAAAGAAATGATATCCGTAAAATGACGGAAGAGGAGCGGGAAAGTCTTTATCGGCTAGATAACAAAGATTACCGCTTAACCAAGGGATATGGTTATTTGAGGCAAAAATGGAAGCAATATGAACAAAAGCAGTTTGATGAAAAAGAGATTTTTTCGTGGGGAGAGGTTGAACATGGAAAGGATCGAAAACGCTCAACAGGCTCTTCAACATAAAGAGTATAAAGAGGCACTGGTAGAACTTCTGTACCAATTGGCAGACGATGATTTTATTATTTCCTTCCGGGGGTCGGAATGGTTAGGCCTTGCTCCCCATATCGAGGAGGATGTGGCCTTCTCCTCCATCAGCCAAAATACGATGGGTCATGCCTTTATATATTATCAATTGCTTCACGACTTGGGGGAGGGGAATGTGGATGATTTGGCCCATGGTCGTCCACCCCAAGTTAGGAAAAACGCCATTCTCCTGGAGGAGGAAAACGGGACGGGGACTTATCTTTCTGAACCAAGATTTGATTGGGCCTTTACGGTGGTTCGTCACTATTTCTATGAGATTTTTAAGAAAATGAAACTAGAATCATTGAAAAACTCCAGTTATGTTCCGCTCCAACATGCTGCAAGAAATATATTAAAGGAACAGCATTATCATCTGATGCACTGGAATACGTGGTTCCATCAATTGATCAAGGCGGGTGGAGAGGCAAAGACTAGGATGATGAAGGCCGTTGAACAGGTTTGGGATGATTTTCTTGGAGTTTTAACCTTAGGACCGATGGGGGAAAAAATGGCCCGGTTTGGTTTGATCGATAAAGAGGAAACGCTTCGGGAACGTTTCCTCATAACGATGAGGGAGATTTTTGAAGCATTAGAGCTTAATCCGTTGGATGAACCAAAAATGAAAAAGGGAAATGGTCGGGCAGGGGAACATACCCAAGCGTTGATCAATGCCATCTCCACTTTTGCAGAAGTATACAGTTTAAATCCTTCTGCCGAATGGTAAGTTTTCAGCTAGAAGAAAAGGGGGGAGCGAATTGAAGGAAGAAAAAAACGAAATGCTTCTAGGTGCGATTTGGGATGCCCTTAAGATGGTTACAGACCCGGAAATTCCGGTCCTTTCCGTTGTTGATTTGGGAATGATCCATCGGATTCATGAACAGGATGGAGAGGTTTTAATTGAAGCACTGCCAACCTTTATGGGTTGTCCCGCTCTGGATATTATTCAAAGAAAGATTGAAGAGGCTGTTACGGGCATTCCAGGGGTTAACACTCTAACGGTCCGGTTTATCTATGATCCCCCTTGGACTAGCAATCGCGTTACCGAAGAAGGTAGGGAAAAATTAAAAAAATTTGGTATTGCCCCTGCGCCAAAATTCATAGAGGAAGATGGAACTTGGACGGTGGACTGCCCTTATTGCGGTTCCCCTTTTACAACCATTGAAAATATTTTCGGTCCCACCGCCTGTAGAAGTCTTTTATATTGCAAGTCTTGTAGAAACCCCTTTGAAGCAATGAAACCTGTATCGGATATAGGATATGGAAATGATTTTTCGAATAGGAAAGGATGAAGGTAGATGTATAAAATGATTGCTTTATTCAAAAAGCCAGAAGACCCGGAGCGTTTTGATCAATATTATTTTGGTACCCACGTCCCCCTGACAAAAAAGATTCCTGGACTATTAGAAATGAAGGTTACAAAGTTTCAAGGGGACAGCCCCTATTATTTGATGTGTGAGATGTTATATGAATCAAAGGAAGCCTTTAAAGTTGCCTCCAAAACTCCGGAAGCGAAAGAATCGGGGAAAGATGTTATGAGTTTTGCAGGGAATCTTGTAACTTTCCTGTTTGGAGAAGAGGTCCATGGAAACTGAATTCCAATTTATTGAAACGAATCTTCAAGGAAACATCGCCCATATTCAACTGAACCGTCCCGANGTTCTCAATGCCTTGAATCGGCAAATGGTCCGAGAAATTGTGACAGCGATGAAGAGCTTTGATTTGAATGAGGACATTAAGGTGATTGTTTTGTCGGGAAAAGGGAGGGCTTTTGCCGCCGGGGCAGATATAGGGGAAATGGTGGAGGAGAGCCCCATTTCCCTGGAACTGATCGATCCCTTTTCCGACTGGGATGAACTTCACAAAATTAAAAAACCCATCCTTTGTGCCGTCCACGGTTATGTTTTGGGCGGAGGATTTGAGCTTGCTTTAAGTGCCGATATTCTCGTTGCAGCGGAAGACACCAAATTCGGCTTTCCGGAGGTGAAATTGGGGGTAATGCCAGGAGCAGGGGGAACCCAATTATTGACCCGAATGCTTGGAAAATATCGTGCCCTGGAATGGTTGTGGACAGGTGAAATGCGCCCGGTTTCGGAGGCATATAATTATGGGATTGTCAGCCGGGTCGTTCCCCGGGAAATATTGCTGGAGGAAACGATCAAGCTGGCACAAGCCATCGCCAAACAGCCACCCCTATCCCTTCGGCTAATAAAAGAAGCAGCCAAGAAAGCCCTTGATCACCCCCTCCAGGAAGGAATGCTCTTTGAACGGAAAAACTTCTACTTGCTGTTTGCAAGCAAAGACCAGAAGGAAGGCATGAAAGCCTTTATGGAAAAAAGAAAGCCGAAGTTTGAAGGGAAATAGCCTCGGTGAACTCAAAAATAAACGGGAGGATTGGAAATGGCTCCTATTATTCTTGATAAGGATGGAAAAATAGCCTACTTGATTATGAATCGTCCGGAAAAGATGAACGCCTTTAATCGGGACATGCATCAGGCTTTCATTGATGCTCTGATCAAAGTAAAAAATGATTCCGATATTCGTGTATTGGTCATCACCGGTACGGGACGGGCTTTTAATGCCGGTCAAGATTTAGGTGAAACCCCACAAGAAGGGGATTATGGGGAAGTGTTGCGGAAAACTTATCATCCTTTATTGGAAAACTTATTAAGCCTGGAAATTCCGGTGATTGCCGCTGTTAACGGTGTAGCAGCCGGTGCCGGTTTCAGCCTTGCCCTTAATTGTGATTTTCGCCTTGCCCACGAAAAGACCAGTTTTGTCCAAGCCTTTATCAATGTGGGGTTGGTGCCTGACTTTGGCAGTTTTTATTTCCTGCCCAGAATGGTCGGGTATGCGAAGGCTTTGGAACTATCTGTCCTTGGGGAGAAAATCTCCTCCGAAGAAGCTTATCGCCTTGGTTTGGTAAACAAACTCATCCCCTTGGAAAACTGGGAACAAGGTGTGAAAGAATTTGCCCTTCAACTGGCCGAAAAGCCAACAAAGGCGGTTGGTTTGATTAAAAAATCACTACGGCAATCTTTCCAAGCTACTTTAGAAGAGATGCTGGAAATGGAAGCTCATGCCCAAAAAATAGCCGGGAGAACAGAGGATCATAAGGAAGGGGTCATGGCTTTCTTGGAAAAACGGAAACCGAATTTTTCAGGGAAATAAAGGATCTCCATTTTTCGGATAAAAAAAGTTGCTGTTAAAGTAGTGAAACTGAAGTGGGATCACCCTTTTGAAGGAGGACTCGCAATGAAACAGGTTGCTGTCATTGGTGCTGGAGTCATGGGGCGGGGAATTGCCTATGTTTTTTCCGCCCATGGTTTTCAAGTCGAAGTTGTTGATGAAAAAAAGGATGCGATCGATTCGGCAAAACATTTCATCGATCGGCTTTTTCAAAAGGAAGTGGAGAAGGGAACGTGGAATGAAGAGGTTGTGGAAGAGGCAAAGAACCGGATCCATTATACGACCAACTTGGAAGTGGCTGTAGAAAAAAGCGATTTGGTAGTGGAAGCCGTTCCGGAAAAAATGGAAATAAAAAAAGCCGTCTTTGAAAAATTGGATCGCTTTTCTCCTTCCCATTGTATCCTTGCCACCAACACCTCCACCATGAGCCCAACGGAAATCGCATCTTATACAAAAAGGCCGGAAAAGGTTATCGCCATGCATTTTTTTAACCCGGTCCCAAAGATGAAATTAGTCGAAATTGCACCAGGGCTTTTAACAAGTGACGATACCGTGGAGAGGGTGAAGGAAATCGTATATGCCATTCAGAAAGAGCCAGTGGTTGTCAAAGAGTTCCCGGGTTTTGTGACCACCCGTATCAGCGCCCTGATTGGGAATGAGGCTTTTTACATGCTCCAGGAAGGGTTAGCGAGTCCAGAAGAGATTGACCGTGCGATCAAACTTGGCTTGAATTTCCCGATGGGTCCCTTCGAATTAGGCGATTTGGTTGGCTTGGACACAAGATTAAATAATTTGGAATATCTACATAAAACATTGGGAGAAAAATACCGCCCCGCGCCTTTACTCGTCCAATACGTCAAATCCGGAAGGCTTGGAAGAAAAACAGGTCAGGGGGTTTACGATTATCGGAAAAAAGAAGATAACAAGTAAGGTTCCCTTAAAAGGAAAATACGGAAAGAAGAGGGGTTGGCTATGCAGGATGTGGTCATTATCGATGCGGTACGCACCCCAATCGGGAAATATAAAGGTGCTTTAAAGGATGTCCGACCGGATGATTTGGCCGCCATTACAATTGAAGGATTAATAAAGCGAAATCCGGGGTTGCCAATTGGGATGATTGAAGATGTTGTTTTTGGCTGTGCCAATCAGGCGGGGGAAGATAACCGGAACGTGGCAAGAATGGCTTTGCTTTTGGCGGGCTTGCCTGTTGAAGTACCCGGTGTTACCGTTAATCGATTGTGCGGTTCTGGACTGGATGCGATCAGTTGTGCGGCAAGGGCAATCCGGGCGGAGGAAGGGGATATTTTTATTGCCGGTGGGACGGAAAGCATGACCCGGGCACCTTTAGTGATGGCAAAACCGGATTCCCCCTTTCCGCGGGGAAATATGGCATTGTACGATACGACCATTGGCTGGCGCTTCATTAATCAAAGATTGCAAGAGAAATATGGAACGGATTCGATGCCGGAGACAGCAGAGAATGTGGCCAAAGAATTGAACATAACAAGGGAAGAGCAGGACGCCTTTGCCTTTGGAAGCCAAAAAAAAGCGGCCAAGGCCATTGCGGAGGGGAAATTTCAGGACGAAATAATTCCCATTCATACAAAGACTGGAAAAGGGGAAGAAATACATTTTTATCAGGACGAGCACCCGAGACCTGACACGACGCTCGAAAAATTGTCCGCCCTTAAACCCCTATTTCCAGGAGGGACAGTGACTGCGGGGAATAGTTCAGGAATAAATGACGGTGCCAGTGCCCTATTGTTAATGAGTTCGAAAAAGGCAGAGGAATTGGGCATGAAGCCGATGGCAAGGCTGGTTGCTTCTGCCGTCAGCGGTGTAGAGCCAAGGGTCATGGGGCTTGGACCAATTGAAGCAACGAGAAAGGTGTGCAAGCGGGCAGGTATTTCTTTGGCAGATATTGATCTTGTGGAACTAAATGAAGCCTTTGCTGCCCAATCGATTGCTTGCATCCGGGCCCTTGATTTAGATCCCCAGAAAGTAAACCCGAATGGTGGTGCCATCGCCTTAGGTCATCCCCTTGGGGCAAGCGGGGCGCGGATTATGACGACACTCCTCCATGAATTAAAAAGGCAAAAGAAAAGATATGGTCTTGCCACCATGTGTGTCGGCGTAGGTCAGGGAATTGCAGTAATTGTGGAGAATTTTCACCGATAAAAGGGAGGATGAAAGATTGAGTTTTATCAAGCTGGAAAAAATCGATCGAACCGCTATCGTGACATTAAATCGCCCGAAATCCCTGAATGCCTTCAATTATCAGATGCTATTGGATCTTGAGGGAGTATTGGAGGAATTGGAGAAGGATCCGGATATTGTTGTCGTCATTTTTACCGGTGCCGGGGAAAAATCTTTCAGTTCCGGAGCGGACCTAAAGGAGCGGTTAACATTAACGGAGGAAGAAGTGCGCCGTAATGTCGATAAAATCCGAGAGGTTTTCCAAAAGGTGGCGGATTTGCCCCAACCGACCATCGCCGCTATAAACGGTTATGCTTTTGGTGGGGGAATGGAATTGGCCCTTTCATGCGATTTCCGTTTAGCCGTAAAGGATGTCAAATTAGGGTTAACCGAAACAAGCTGGGGAATCATCCCCGGTGCGGGAGGAACCCAGCGCTTACCTCGGCTGATAGGGGAAGCCAAGGCGAAGGAGCTGATCTTTACGGCTAAAAAGTTGACGGCCCAAACTGCGTTGGAATATGGCATCGTTATGAAAGTTACGGAAAGGGAAGAACTCATGAAAGAATGTTTCCATCTCGCCAATCAAATGCTCGAAAATGGCCCCATCGCCCTTCGGCAAGCAAAGTATGCCATTAATCGGGGGATGGAAACAAGTCTTCGGGAAGGTTTGGAAATTGAAGGTAGGGCTTATGAAGCTACCATTCCTACCGAGGACCGGATAGAAGCATTAAGAGCCTTTCAAGAAAAGCGAAAACCGGAATTTAAAGGAAAATAGGATGAAATATACTGTTTAACTGGTATGAAAAAATATTTTATTATATCTATTGACGAAATCGAATTTTGAATGTAAAAATAATTTTTAATTTAATGTTTTTTGAAATAATAGTTTCAACCCTTATACGTTGAAAGGAATATAAAAATGGAAAGTGTTTTAAACACTCGTTCAATGATATTTACGATTTATGGTGATTATATCCGGCATTATGGAGGAGAAATATGGATTAAAAGTTTGATCGAATTAATGAAGGTGTTTGGACATAATGAACAATCTGTCCGGGCGGCAATCTCCAGAATGCATAAACAAGGTTGGGTTTCAGCAAGAAAGGTAGGGAACAAAAGTTTTTATTATTTGACTCCCCTTGGCATGGAACGCATGGAAGAAGCAGCCCATCGGATCTTCAAATTAAAACCCTTTAAGTGGGATGGAAGATGGCGTATTTTCATCTATTCCATTCCCGAAGAGAAGCGGAACGTGCGGGATGAGTTGCGAAAGGAGTTAGTTTGGAGCGGATTTGGACAAATTTCCAACAGTATATGGATTTCGCCCAATGATTTAAAACGGCAAGTTTCCATTTTAACGGAAAAATATCAGATTCAACCTTATGTTCACTTTTTCGAATCGGTCTATCTCGGTCCGCAAAATCATGAAACCATTGTCAGAACTTGTTGGAATATCGATGAAATTAATGCTAAATATAAGCAGTTTATAATGACATGCCAAAAGCGTTGGAGTGAGACAAAAACGAAACTAAAAAATGGGACCATGACCGATGCCAGCTGCTTTGCGGAAAGAACCCGTTTAGTCCATGAATATCGGAAATTTTTATTTATCGATCCTGGGCTGCCGGAAGAACTTCTTCCGTCCCAATGGTTGGGAACAGAGGCACAAGAGATATTTTCCGGCTATTATAAAGATTTGGCTGAACCATCTAGCCGGTTTTTTGAAAGCATATTCCAAGAAGGCAATGTAATAAAAAAGAAAAATAAAAATTACGATTTGTATTATCATCCCCTCATGGCAGATGATGAATAGCGAAACCGTAAAGGAGAGGATTCCCTTGAATCAGATCTGTAACCTTTTTGGTATACAATTGCCGATTATTCTCGGCGGGATGGGGAATGTCAGCTCGGTAGACTTAGTTGCTGCGGTATCCAATGCAGGCGGTCTTGGCACTTTCGGAGCGGGAACCCAAAGTCCAGAGACCGTGAAGAACCGCATTAAAGAAATTAAAGAAAAAACAGACAAGCCTTTCTCCCTCAACATCCCGATCCGGGTGTCCCCCTATAGCAAGGAATTGGCGGATTTGGCAGTGAAGGAAAACGTCCCGGTTGTTACTTTATCGGCAGGGGATCCAACTCCATTTATCACCTATTTTAAGGATTCCGGCATTAAAACTATCGTCGTGACGGGCTCGGTAAAGCAGGCAAAAAAGGCGGAAAAGGCCGGAGCGGATGCCATCGTAGGGGAAGGGTTTGAAGCGGCGGGTATCAATTCCCCCCTTGAAATTACGACGATGGCACTCATCCCCCAACTTACGGAAGCCGTTCGGATTCCGGTCATTGCGGCTGGTGGGATTGTAGACGGGAGAGGAATGGCAGCGGCCTTTGTCCTAGGGGCACAAGGGGTTCAAATCGGAACCCGGTTTGTCGTTTCCAAGGAAGCTCCCTTTTCCAGAAAGTATAAAGAGCGCATTATTGAAGCTGGAGATGATGCAACCATTGTGATCGGGCGTTCCGTCGGAAGAGTCCGAAGGGTATTAAGGGGTCCTTATAGCGAAGGGATTTTCACGAAGGAAAGGTTGTCCTTTACGCTAGAGGATTATGAAAAGCTGACTGGAGAAGATGTTCATTGGATTGGAGCCATGGAAGGGGATGAACAGCGGGGATTTATTAGCGGGGGACAAGGAGCGGGACTGGTGAAGGAAGAAAAAACGGTTCGGGAAATTATGGAAGAAATGCTTCAGGAGGCAAAGGCGACCCTTCATAAAGCAAAGCTTTCTTTCGAACAATTATCGCACTAGAGATATACCCATCTAATCAAGCAGAAATCTTGTTAGGAGATAAGGTTATTGGTGAATTGGGAAACGGTTGAACGAATGGGGAGATGAATATGACATTATTCGCCTTATTAGGATCTATTGAAACGGGAATCATTTTTGCCATTATGGCTTTAGGGGTATATTTAACCTTTCGTATATTGGACTTTCCGGACCTAACGGTGGACGGGAGTTTTGTAACTGGAGGAGCCGTGGCGGCTGTTATGATTTTTTTCGGTTACCCTCCCATCCTTGCTAGCTTTTCTGCCCTTATCATCGGCTTTTTTGTTGGCTGTATTACAGGGATTTTACATACCCGTGGGAAGATCAACCCGTTATTATCAGGGATTTTAATGATGACGGCCCTGTATTCCATCAATTTGCGGATTATGGGACTGACCTTTGAAGATCGACCGACGCGGCCGAATATTCCCTTGCTTGACAATGATACGATCTTTACCCCTATTGATCAATGGTCCCAAGCCTTGGGGATTGAAAGCTATGCAACGATTATATATTTGGGGATGATTGCACTTATTTTTAAATTCATAACGGATATTTTTTTAAAAACGGAAATTGGTTTGGCCATTCGGGCAACCGGTGATAATAAACGGATGATTCGGAGTTTTTCAGCCAATACCGATTCCTTAACCATTTTAGGCCTTGGAATTTCCAATGCCTATGTTGCCTTTGCCGGATCCCTTTTTGCCCAGTATAACAAATTTGCCGATGTGAATATGGGGATTGGGATGATTGTTGTTGGTCTTGCTTCGGTTATTATCGGTGAAGCCTTATTCGGGAAGAAAACGATTGCCAGGGCGACCTTTGCGGTTTTATGCGGGGCCATCATTTATCGGATCATCATTGGTTTTGCCTTGGCTAATAAATGGCTGGATTCCAGCGATCAAAGACTCATTACAGCATTAATCGTCATATTCGCCCTAGTTTTACCGAAATGGATTGAAAACTACCGGAATCAGAAGAGAAAAAAGAAAAGAACGAATGCGGCAACTATAGAAAAGGGCAAAGGGGGGAGCCTCCATGCTGAGGTTGGAAAACATCAACAAAATCTTTAATGAAGGAACAGTTGATGAAAAAATCGCTTTAAAAAACATCAATTTAACATTGGAAAAAGGGGATTTTGTTACGATCATCGGGAGTAATGGAGCGGGGAAATCGACATTGATGAATATCATTTCCGGTTTACTCGAGCCGGATTCAGGAAAAGTAATGATTAACAATAAAGATGTAACCTCCGTTCCGGAATATAAACGTTCCCGCCTTATCGGTCGGGTCTTCCAAGATCCAATGGCAGGGACAGCTCCCACCATGACGATTGAGGAAAATCTAGCCATAGCCTATTCCCGAAACAAAAAAAGGACATTAAAATTCGGCGTGAATCAAAATCGGCGAAAGTTTTTTAAAGAAGCCTTGGCCACCTTGAATCTCGGCCTGGAAAACCGGTTAACCGCCAAAGTGGGGCTTTTATCAGGAGGGGAAAGGCAGGCATTATCCCTGTTGATGGCTACCTTTACCCAACCATCCATACTTCTATTGGATGAGCACACGGCTGCCCTTGATCCGTCCCGGGCGAAACTCATCACCGAACTAACAAAAGAGATCGTGGAAAAATATCATTTGACCACCTTAATGGTAACCCATAATATGCAACAAGCCATCGATTTGGGAAATCGGCTAATCATGATGGATAATGGACAAATCATTTTAAATATCGATGAAAGTCGCAAGCGAAATTTGACCGTTGAAGATCTATTGAATGAATTCCAAAGAATACGCGGTCAAAAATTAACCACCGATCGTACATTATTAGCTTAACAATTTATTTTCCAGGAAATATGAAAAAGGGATGTCGGATTATTGCCATCCCTTTTTTGAACATTATTTTTGCGAGAAATTTTTGATTAATAATTAAATAAATTTATAATCTTGCGAAATTATTGACGATAAATAATTCAGAATGATAATATTACGTTAAATTCACGGTATACTGCTTTCTTCATAATGAAAAAAGTTGCTGGCAGAAAAGGCAACAAAGGAACTTTGGGGGTATAGGAATGAAGCCAGGAATGGAAATCGGACGTAAGGCAACGATTGAAGCCGAAGTAACCGATCAAATGGTTGCCCAATTTGAAGGGAAAGTGATACACCCCGTCTATTCCACGGTTTCGATGGTTTATCACATGGAATGGGCATCGAGACAAATTATTCTTCCTTTTTTGGAAGAACATGAGGAAGGGATGGGGGCGAGCGTATCCGTAAAACATTTGGCACCTTCTGCAGTCGGTACGAAAATACGAGTGACGGCGGAGTTGACCAAAATTAAAGGCAATTTAATTTATACCGATGTGGAGGTATTTAACGAAAAAGGTATGATTGGGAAGGGAGAAGTGGTTCAAGCGATATTGCCGAAGGAAGAGATTAAGAGAAACATAGAAAGATCAAAATTAACAACCGAAAAAATGTAAGCGTTTTCCAAAAAGGGGATGAAGGAGGTAAACTTGGTGGATTTCTTTCAAAAAATAGCGGAACATGAACAGGTTGTCTTTTGTAATGATCCGAGTACAGGACTTAAGGCGATTATCGCCATACATAATACGACATTAGGGCCCGCTACCGGAGGATGCCGTATGTGGCCTTACCGTTCCTTTGAAGAAGCCTTGGAGGACGCTTTGCGCCTGTCAAGGGGGATGACTTACAAATGTGCCGCTGCGGATGTGGACTTTGGTGGTGGAAAAGCGGTTATTATTGGGGACCCGAATAAAGATAAGACACCGGAGCTTTTCCGGGCCTTTGGCCAATTTGTAGAATCCCTTCACGGCAGGTTTTATACGGGAACGGATATGGGAACAATGCCGGAAGATTTTGTCCATGCGGCCAAGGAAACAAACTTTATTTTAGGGCTTCCGGAAGAATATGGAGGGAATGGAGATTCGGCTGTATCTACGGCACAAGGGGTTTTATACGGCATTCAGGCGACTGGCCGGGTACTTTGGGGGAGTGAAGATCTATCGGATAAAACTTTCAGCATCCAAGGTATGGGAAAAGTGGGCTCTAAAATTGCGGAAAAATTGCTTGAGGCAGGGGCAAACCTCTATATTACCGATGTGAATGATCAAGTCATAGATCGCTTTTTGGATAAGTATTCTTCCGAACGAAATCGGATTAAAGTCGTAGGCAAAAATGAAATTTTTGGGGTGGAAGCGGATATTTTTGTTCCATGTGCCACTGGAGGAATTATTAATGATGACACGATCGAAGTATTAAGGGTTAAAGGTATTGCTGGTTCGGCTAACAATCAATTGCTCGACCGAACCCATGGGGATGTTCTTAAAGAGAAGGGAATTCTCTATGCACCAGACTATATTGTCAACGCTGGTGGGTTGATTCAGGTGACGGATGAAGCCTATGGCCCGAATAAAGACCGGGTTATGAAAAAAACAAAGGCAATTTATCATACGTTAATGGAAGTTTTTTCCTATGCCGAAAAAAATGGGATTTCCACTGCGAAAGCTGCGGACACCATTTGTGAAAAGAAAATTGAAGAAAGGAAGAACCGGAATAATTTCTTCCGCCCGGATAAACCACCAAAGTGGCGGATCCGGCATTGATCATTTCACGTATTCTGTAGTTCCTTTCCGATCGAGTCCCAATAAGTTGAATGAAAATGGGGTGAAACGATGAACATAACCATTGAAAAAAAGAGAATCGTAGATGAAGCGGGCAATATCATTGATCCGAATTATGAGAAGTACTTGACGGAGGATTTGATCAAGCAATTTTATAGAAAGCTAGTTTTGGTACGGACATTTGACCGAAAGGCGATTAGCCTTCAAAGACAAGGCAGACTTGGCACCTATCCTCCTTTTGAGGGGCAGGAGGGGGCTCAAGTAGGGAGCGCCTCGGCTTTGGAAAAAGACGATTGGATGTTCCCTACCTATCGGGACCATGCAGCCATTATCACTTTTGGGCAGAAGTTAAGTACGGTGTTTCTTTACTGGCAAGGTAGGGTCGAAGGTTGTGTTCCTCCGGAAGATCGGAAAATATTCCCCCCGGCGGTTCCGATTGCGACCCAACTTCCGCATGCCGCAGGGGCTGCCATGGCCGAAGTCTATAAAGGTTCAAAAAATGCTTGTATCGTTTATTTCGGTGATGGAGCGACCTCCGAAGGGGATTTCCACGAAGGAATGAATTTTGCCAGTGTTTTTAAGGCTCCTGTTGTCTTTTTCAACCAAAATAACCGCTATGCCATCAGTGTTCCTATAGAAAGGCAGATGAATTCCCGGACCATTGCCCAAAAGGCGATTGCCTATGATATACCGGGAATCCTGATTGATGGAAATGATGTGTTCGCAGCCTATTTTTATACGAAGGAAGCATTGGAGCGGGCCAGAAATGGGGAAGGGCCGACCTTGATTGAGGCTCAAACATGGCGCTATGGTGCCCATACGACCGCCGATGATCCTACAAAGTATCGGAATCAGGAGGAAAGTTTAAAGAAGCGGGAACAAATCGACCCGATTTTAAGGGTCGAACGGCTGCTGAAAAATCTCGGCTATTGGAATGACGATTGGGCGGAAACGGTCCAAAGGGATGCAGAAGACAAAATTGAGCAGGCGGTCAGGGAAATGGAATCGTACCCGAAACCAAAGGTAGATGATTTGTTCGATTATGTGTTTGAAAGCCCAACTTGGACAATTGTTGATCAGAAAAGGGAGTATATGTCCTTTTTGGAAAAAATAGGTGAATGACGATTTTCCATGTTCGGCGGAATTTGACCTGTAGATGGAGGTGTTTTCACGATGGCAGTTCAAACTGAAAAAATGACGATCAATGTCACGATGGTTCAGGCAATAAAAGATGCCCTTAGAACCATGTTGGAAGAACGGAACGATGTCCTGCTTTTGGGAGAGGATATCGGGAAAAATGGCGGTGTTTTTCGGGCCACAGAAGGTTTGCTGGAGGAGTTCGGCGAACATCGGGTCATTGACACCCCTTTAAGTGAGTCCGGGATTGCAGGGGTTTCGATCGGGATGGCCATCAACGGTTTGAGACCAGTAGCAGAAATCCAATTCCTCGGTTTTATTTATCCGGCCTATGATCAGATTATGACCCATGCCACAAGAATCCGGATGCGAACGATGGGACGTTTTTCTGTTCCCGTAGTCTTCCGGGCTCCCTATGGGGCGGGAGTGCGGGCGCCGGAGATCCATTCGGATAGTGTGGAAGCGCTATTCACCCATATGCCGGGGATAAAGGTCGTTTGTCCGTCTAACCCCTATGATGCGAAGGGATTGTTGATTGCAGCCATTGAGGATCCGGATCCGGTTTTGTTTTTGGAAGCATTGCGTTTATACCGATCCAAAAGAGAGGAAATCCCGTCAGGTAAGTATACGGTAGAAATCGGAAAAGGAAAAAGGATCAAAGAGGGGGAAGATGTTTCCGTATTTGCCTGGGGAGCGATGGTGCCCATTGCCATGGAAGCATGCCGTCGGGCTGAAAAGGAATACGGCATCAGCTGTGATTGTATTGATTTGCGTACCCTTTATCCTTTGGATCGGGAACTTATTGCAGAGTCAGTTCAAAATACGGGCCGGGCGGTCATTGTCCATGAGGCCCATCCGACCACCGGAGTAGGGAATGATGTGATGGCCATCATAAACGATACGTCTTTTCTATATTTAAAATCACCTATTAAAAAGGTTACAGGTTTTGATGTTCCGGTTCCTTTTTATGCCCTGGAAAATCATTACTTGCCTACCCCAGAAAGGGTTTTGGAGGCAATCGTAGAAACGTACCGTTTTTGATATGTCCCAAAAGTCAAGGGGAAAAATCTAGATAGATTGCCAGCTTGATAAATTTCTTGGGGCGCATTTCCATGAATCTTATTGAATGTCCTAAAGTATGTGAAAGCCGTTAGTCCGAAATGGGAACGGTTCGGTCAATGAGATGAAGATCCCGGAAATGCATTTTTGGGTTAAGAATTAATCTCTCGAAGAAATGTATCCCAAATAAAAAACATTTCAAAATTTCTTTATAACAACTCCGATAGGGACGATGATTTCAATATGAAAGATAAAGTAGGTGAGTATATGATCGAGGTTAAGCTTCATGATATCGGAGAAGGTATGACCGAAGGGGAAATCCTGCAATTTTTTGTAAAGGTAGGGGATCGGGTAAAAGCGGATCAACCCCTCTTGGAAATACAGACGGACAAAATGACTGCGGAAATTCCCGCTCCCACTTCCGGGGTGGTGAAAGAAATTTGTGCGGAACCGGGACAAACGGTTCCCGTTGGTTCAACCTTATTGAAAATGGCGGCAGAACATGAAGGGAACCCCATAAAACCTACGACTGTTCCGGCTACACATATGAGCATGATGCCCCCATTCAATAATTATTCCATACCAAAGAAGGGAAAAAAGCGGATTCCGATTGCCGCACCCCATACAAGGAAATTGGCCAGGGAATTGGGGGTTCCATTGGAGGAAGTGGAAGGAACTGGTAGGTCCGGAAGAATTTTAGATGAAGATGTTATCCTTTACGCAGAAAAAAGAAATAAAGAAAACGAAAGGACTGCCGAGCTAACTGGAAAAGCCGAGCCAATGATGGAACAGCAAACGGAGACAACGGCGATAAAGTTCGTATCCGAAAACAATGGGGATACCGTCATCCCGTTCCGTGGCCGAAGAAAGCAAATTGCCAAAAAGATGGTCCAATCTATTTATACCATACCCCATGTTAGCCACTATGAAGAAATTGATGTGACGGAACTTTTGGCGCTTAAGAAGGAATGGGAAGAAGGTGGGGATCACATTTCCGTTGCCGCCTTCTTCATTAAGGCCGTGCAACTTTCCTTAAAGGAGTACCCAATCTTCAACGCAAAGTTGGATGAAGAACGGGAACAGATTATTATGAAACCCAATTATCATATTGGAATAGCGGTGGATACGAAGGAAGGATTGATTGTACCGGTCATCCATTATGTAGAACAAAAGTCCATTCGGAAAATTCACCAGGAGATGAAGGAACTGAACAAAAAGGCTCAAGATAACCAATTGTCGGCTAAGGATATAACTGGAGGGACCTTTACGGTTAGCAACGTTGGCCCCTTTGGTTCGATAGGCGCCACACCCATCATCAATTATCCTGAAGTGGCTATTATGGCATTTCATAAGATTAAAGAAACCCCTGTTGTCAAGAATGGAGAAATCGCTATCCGAAGTATGATGAACATCTCTTTATCCTTTGACCATCGGGTTGCAGATGGCTTAACAGCTGTTAAATTTACTAATCATTTCAAACATCTTGTTGAAAACCCGAAATCCTTAATATTGGANCTAAAATAAACGTAATGGTAATTGGAATTTTTACTCATTTATNTTGNTNCCCTCGCTCAAAAAGAATTCCAACGATGAGTGGAAACTGATGAGCGAGGTATTTTTTTATTGAACATGGATAACATATTCTTTTAAGAAACGACTATATATTGGAATATAGGGAATTTAAGATAAGGAAAAAAATGTAATGAAAATCAATAAAAGTATTTTTTTAGAAAAATAGGAATAATGTCCTTGACATTCTTTATAAAGAACAACTATACTTTAAAAAAAGCATAGTTGTCCTGGACCATTAAATAGTTATCAATCAAAGAAATAGCAAGACTTGGTAGCCATTATTTTTTTACTATAATCGTTCTTTGTAAAGAACTTTTATGGTACTTTATTCCTGTTATATCGAACAAACAAAAAATCCTCGAACTTTATTTATATAAAAAGTACAGCAATCCATGCAAAAGGCCAATTTCAAAGGATCGGAAACTCACAATGTTCGATTCAAGTTCAATGATTCCTTGGTGAATGGAAAAGTAAGGGAGGAGACTAAAATGGGTCAAAAAGTGGAGTTGCCTGATT